>Ga0172375_10005472_pt1 | contig 18305 bp, 15 predicted proteins | sample LakKiv1m_FD_114537 | JGI IMG/M metagenome (GOLD analysis project Ga0172375, IMG submission 114537) | Freshwater microbial communities from Kabuno Bay, South-Kivu, Congo - kab_092012_11.1m | ecosystem: Environmental > Aquatic > Freshwater > Lake | place: Democratic Republic of the Congo...
CGAGGCTCATCGTAACTTCAGCGCCAAGCATTCGTGGTACATACTGGACGGTTCCGCGGGTTTGGACGTGGCGGCAGGACTTTCGGTCCTCGGCGGGTTGCGCTACGAGTATTTCGGGGCTCATCTGTCCAAGCCCCCGGCCGTGCCCACATTCTCCGACCCCTCCGATGAAGGCGATTTCAAGATCGGTTCCATCAAGCCTTACATCGGCTTCGAATTCGCATGGACCAGTTGCGACACCGGGTTGCTAATTCGCGCCATCGGTTCACCCTGGATCAACTGCAATTACCGTCTGGGAATGACCTATCAGACTGCATTCCCTCTGCACGCCAGCATGCACGGTGATTCCACCTATGCCACCTTCAGCGAGATCGTCGTCCAGGTTGGCAAGAGACTCACAGACAAGCTGAGCGTCGGCGCTTTCGTGAGCGTGAATTCCATGTCGTTCCATGGCGAGTCCACTCTCCAGGCCACGCAGCAGGACCCCGTGTTGACCACGGCTAGCGAGAAGTTCGATGCGGACTTCAACAGGCGTTACTTCACCGTTGGTGGAAACGCGGCTCTGTCTTTCAGGTCGTTTCTGTAATTTTCCCGCCGGGGGCATGGCTCTAGTGAGACTGCGCCGGACATTGCGGAGCCGCACAGCCCCAGGATGGGAGTAGACGGATGTTCCTCCTGAAATCAGCGACACCGGGGCGTGGCCATTGGAATAGCTGAGGTATGGAACTTGTCGCGGTTTTTATGGAAATGCTTCCAGGGGAATACTCAATTTGAAAATGCCTCCGGGGACGGACTTCCCCCCAGGAGTCTCCCCGGACTTCCCCAAGAAAACAAACACCGGGCACTCTCTCTGGAGCGCCTGGCGCGGTTCGGCGCCTTTGTCGGCAGGAGAAGGAAATGAAGACTATATTGACATTGGCATTCTGCATGGCGATTGTCGTGGCAGCAGGTTCGGCTTCAGCGGAAGTGGCGACCAGCGGCATATACACCGAACAGGGTCCGGCCGCCTCAATGATTCGAGCTGAACCTGTGATGACGTACGGCTATCCAGCTGAGGCGGGGCGCTACGCATCACAGCCCATCAATCCCGGGCAGCCGTCTCCAGGCCCGGCGATGGCGAGGGCCCCTCTGGCGGGACGCGTGGCTGCCTCCGCGGGCATAGCACCTCCGCCCCGGCGAATAAGCAAGTGCAGGCCGGAGGCGGCTTTCTGTGGCCCTCAGCCGTGCCCGCCTCCTTTCATGCCCGCACCGTGTGGCCCCGCGCCCGTTTGCGGTCCGGTCTTCCCCGGATTTCCGGCCACTGTGATGTGGTACTGATCCAATCCATGGGGCTATCGAGCCAATGGAGCCTTCGGACTAGCTGACCCCGCTCTCTCGGAGACGCGGGTTCGAACCCGATTGGGACTGCCAACCGTTTCTCGCGGAAATCAGGATGTTATCCTTGGCAGAGGGCATCCTGATTTTCCTGTTCTGGGGTGTTAATGACTAACCGATCCGAAGGTTCCTCTCAGCCCCAGTAGAAATGGTAGAAATAGTAATAGAAATCATTGGGATCGGTATATCTGGCGGTGTTGACGTCCACACCATGTCCGAAGGCCGCCAGATACGCGCTCGAAATGGAATTTCCCGAACCGAGGGCGTGCACCAGCGTTGCGATACATGATATGTCCTGGTGGCCGCTCCAGTTGTACATGTAATAACCGACCGCGAGGTCCGTCAAGGAACCATTGGAGAACGCCGTACCTGTGCCGTAAATATAGCTGTAACCGGCTTCCATAAATGAAAGGATCCTGCCCCTGTCATTGGTGACCGCATTCTTGTAGCTCGCAGTGAGAGAGCTGAGGCTCATGTAGGACTCGCCCCACGGATAAATGAAATAGCCCACGTAGCGGATAAGGGCATAATATGTCAGGGCATGATCATCACTGTAGTGGGAGCCGTTTGCTCTGAACATGAAAATGCTCCCGCACAGGTTGTAGGTCAGGTCGGATCCCTCATAGAGGGTTTGGTAAAACCAGGCGCTCGTGGTGATGTCCAGTGTTTGCATCTTGTTGATGGGAAGGATGACGTTCTGTCCATCGGTCTCGCCGTGGCAGTACGGGCTGTCCTTCAGCCATACGTCAATCTTGCCTGTAGGCGGCGTCGTGAGCGGGCTCAATTGGTCCCATCCCAGCCCGTACCAGGCCCAGAGGTAGCACCAGTCCGGCATATCGAGGTACCACAACGCGTACGCCCACCAGGCGGTCTTGTCCCATGTGCCGCTCCATTCAAAATGGAGACGGGTGTAATTCATTTCCCATGTTATGGACTCGGCACAAGCCGCAGACGCGAAGAATAATGCTCCCAATGCCGCCAACATCGCCAGCAGTAACATCTTCTTCAAGATGGCCCTGTTACTGAACATTTTGCGTCTCCTCTACGGAATCTGTCGGACGTGTCGTGGGGGATTTTTTCAGAATCAGCCGGTATACCACTGGCTCCACATGAGGTTCCAGAGCCAGGCGTCTATGTAGTTGGCGGCAGGATCCAGAGCGAATCGCACGTCAACCCCATAACCTCCGACCGGCTCAGCGAAGCAATGGTGGCCGTAAGCAGTCATGAATGCGGTCTCCCCGCTGTGCACCGGATCATTCTGCCAAGTCAAAATCAGCGTCGCAATTCGGTAGATGCTGCTTGCCCCACCTAAGTCTGCACCGCTATAGAACAAATGATCATAGTCACAAAGGAGGTAGCCAATGGCAAAACTCTCGGCCCCGACTGAACTCCCGATGGTGCTTGTCCCTCCTCCGTTGGACCAATCACCTTTGTAAGAATAGGCTACTTTCGAAGTGCTATAATCCCAGGGGTAATAATACTTGGCTCCCGGGGAGGTCTCTCCATGTATCGAAAGCAGATTTTGACAATAGGCTTGGATGCCGCCCAGCGTCGAGACATCAAAAAAAACATTGTTGAGACTCGGCCATTCGTAGGATTGGACTCTGGCATGATTTCCCCACGGCCACAGGACGTCCGCCACATGCTAGGCCAGAGGTTCCGCAATGACATATAGCCCCGACTGCCACGCATAGAAAAAATTGTTCAGCAGCATATCAACAGTCGTGGCCCAGGCAACACCCCTGCCGGCAGTACACACCTGATTCACCCAGCCGCCTCCGACTAGATCGAGCTGATCGTTCGGGTTCACCCACCAAGTTACGGAACCCGAAACCTCCCAGGGGTCACTCCATTCAGCACGCGTATACGAAGACTTCGATGGGTCACCGGTCGCGGCGACGTAAACGTCAATCTTGTCCTCCGGTCCCCACGCGCCGTCCGGTCCCCACAAGGCCGGTCCCCAGATGTGGTCCCATCCCATGCCGTAGACGGCGAACAAATAAGCCCAATCCGGTATATCGAGGTACCACATGGCGTAGGCCCACCAAGCCACGTTGTCCCACGTGCCGTTCCAATCGAAATGAATAAAGGCGAAATCCGTTTCCCAGATAATTTCCACGGCTGATGCCGGCCCAACAGCGATGCCTCCGATGGCCATCCCCACGAGCAGCGCCAAGGCTGCTCGCCACGTAGATCTCCGAGCAATTGACTGCAACATCTTACTCCCCCTGTACTGGACAGGAATGACGGCGTTGGTTGATAGTCAACCCTCGTCTTAACAATGAGAGATGAACATCCTGGTCCCCCTTTTGGTTTCTGCATAGAACTTGACGGGTTGTCAAGCAGAATTTGAGCCGACATCGCCACCTGTTTCGGGCATCGAAATCAGTCGGAATTTTGGCAGCTTTCACGAGTGTCGGCAGAAAGAGGCCCATCAACCCAGGTTGAGCGATTCGCGTCCACCTGTAATTATGACAAGCGAAGCTACGAAGCAATCTCCACGGCTTGAGCCGTCACCCCGACGCGACAGCCCAACTGCACTCGCAATGACATTGCCTCACGTGCCTGCCACCCCACGGATTTGAAAGCCGGCTGGCGGACATCCGACCACAACGCATCACCACTTAAAGCAAACCTGTTTATTTCTCCAGCGCAATAACTACATTCGCGTAATTCACGAATCAATATCCTACCACCGCGTAGCACTCCAGGCGCCCATCCCGATCTCCCCTTAAAGACAACCCACTAATATTGTGAACTATTCCAAATCAGCCTCCTTTGGCATGGTCGTCGCATCTCTCCGCGTGGGGAAAAATTAATCCGGACGTAACAGGAACATGGATCCAAAAGCAAGTCATCTGGAACTCAAAGTCCTCTTCGACATCAGTCACATCATAGGGCAGGCTCTAAACCTCAATCAGACGCTGGAGATAATTCTCGGCATTCTGTCGGAATACCTCTCCATGAACCGAGCCACCATCACCCTCATCAACGGTGAAGACGACCGCCTCAAGATAAGGGCGTCCCACGGTCTAAGTTCTCAGGAACGGAAGCGCGGAACATATAGGCCCGACGAAGGTGTCACCGGGATGATTTTTCGTACCGGGGAACCAGTTGTGGTTCCGGATATCAGCAAGGAACCGCTCTTTCTGAACAAGACGGGCTCGCGGCAGATTGACAAAGACCGCATCTCGTTCATCGGGGTGCCGGTGATGCTTCACGGCAAGCCGGTGGGTGTCCTGAGCGTGGATCGTTTGTTCGATATCGAGATTTCCTTCGAGGAGGACGTAAGGTTCCTCACCATCCTGGCCGCCCTGGTGGCGCAGCTTGTGAGCCTGAACCACGAGGTTGACAGGCGCGAACAGAATCTGATCAGGGCCAACCTCTCCCTCAAGGCACCCATATCCGCCAAGTGCAGCAATTTGCTCGCGATGGGTAAGAGCCCGGCAATGCTGGAGATCCAGCAATTAATACGCAAAGTGGCGCCGACGCGTGCCACCGTGCTCCTATTGGGTGAGTCGGGAACCGGCAAGACTCTCGTAGCGCAGATAATTCACGAACTCAGCAGTAGAGTCGGTTCCCCTTTTGTTAAAGTCAATAGTGCCGCCTTGCCCGAGAACCTTCTTGAATCAGAACTTTTCGGTTACGAAAAGGGTGCTTTCACCGGTGCAGCCGAGGCGAAAATGGCGCGAGTGGAACAGGCCCAGGGCGGCACACTCTTCCTGGATGAGATCGGAGAGCTTTCGCTTCCCATTCAGGCGAAGCTCCTCAGGTTCATCCAGGATCACGAGTTCGAGCGCCTGGGTAGCACAAAGACCAGAACAGTGGACGTGAGGATAATTGCAGCTACGAACAGAGACCTGGCTTCAGCTGTTGCGTGCGGGCTCTTCCGGGAAGATCTCTACTACAGGCTCAATGTTTTTCCGATCCGGGTTCCTCCGCTGAGGGAGCGCCGGGAAGACATTCAACCTCTCATAAGGTTCTTTTCCGAAGTGGCCTGTAGAGAGTACGGCTGTGATCTGAGGTTCGCGGATCGGGCTATGGATGCACTAGTCATGTATTCGTGGCCCGGAAACGTCCGTGAAATGGAAAATCTGGTGGAGAGAATGGCCATCATGGTGGGAAACGGAGTAATTGACGCGGAAGATCTTCTACCCTACCTGGAACGGAATCATAGAGTGGTGAGAAGTGAAGACACTCCTTCTTCCCCGTCGCTGCGAGAAACTGAAAAGATGCGGGTCATGGCCGCGCTGGAACGACACGACGGGGTGCAACTCCACGCTGCCCGCGAACTCGGTATAACACTGCGCCAAATGGGCTACAGGGTGCGGAAGTTTGCGCTGGAGAATTTCGTGAGGCAGGTGAAATCCCGAACGCAGGAGTAATCTCGGTGCCGGCATTTTCCCATTCGCGAGCAAATGATGAAACCTCATCCTGTCCTAGTTGAGATGGACAGGATGAGGCCTCCTGTTTGATCGCAACCCGGCATCACTTACTCCGGGGAACGATTTTTACGAGCTTTCCGCCCGACGAGTAGCAGTCGGACACATCCAGGAACGACGACAACCTGGAACACGAATCGTTCACGCAGCATACATATCGGGTGTAAGTAGGACCAGAACTCTTTTTCATGGCGATCCTCCTGTATGTTCTCGGCGGTTGGGATCACAGTCCCTGAGGTCCGATCAAATCTCAGAATAATTCTTGCATTGATACGGTCAAGATCTCTTCGGAGGGTTTCCCTATCTTGACCGGACAATCCCCAGACCAAATCCTCCGAACTTCCTTCCTCTGCCCGGGCCAAAGCCACGCGACTTTTTTCCATTTTTCCGTCAGTTTCCGCCGGTTCTCGCGATATTAATCATATCAGGGGTAACCGCGATCTCGCGGCTGTGCATGGAGGAAACACCATCAGCAAGAAGGAGTTGCAACAATGCCTAGAAAATTCCTTGCCAGTAAGACTACGGGAGGGGATACTTGTCATGAGGACCGTCCTGGATGCGCCGGGCAAGAGAACCCAACAACCTCGTTGAATGAACTCGGAATCAATGTATGGTCATCGAAGCAGTGAGGACAAGAACGAAACCTTCTTTCGGACTGCGCGGCAGGGGTGGCAACACCACTCTGGACTCGACACCGAGGCCCTGGAGGCACCCGGCACCAATCTTCAAGGAGTTCTAAAGTGAAAAACGCTAAGGCTGGTCCGACGTTTTTGATAATAATTGCTTTGGTGGCCTGGAACGTGCTGACCCCCGGTCAACAAGCCCGGGCGTACGTTGCAGAGGATCTCGTGGGGCTTGCCGACAAGATCCAAAACGATTCCCCGGGAATTGAACTGACCCTCTGGAGCGACAAGGCGGAATACAGCGTCGGCGAGCCTGTTCATTTCGGATTTAGCGCCGACAAAGCCTGTTACCTGTTGCTGCTGGACATAGGCACCAGCGGAAAGATGACCTTGCTCTTTCCAAACAAGTGGCACACTTACAACCAGGTCGAACGTGGAAAAGAATACGCCATTCCGCCGGAAGGCGGCGCCTTCGTTTACACGGTGGCCGGACCGGTGGGAACCGAACGAATCAAGGCCTTGGCCAGTCTGGACCCCTTGGCTAAGGATGTGGAATCCTTGCAGGAACAGCTCAGGCGGCCTCTGGAACAGAGCAGTACAGCCGGCGGCACGTTCCTTGTGGTGAAGAATGCAGATATGGTGCTGAAGGACATCGGGACCACTCTCTCGAAGGTTGATCCCACGAAATGGGCCACGGTGGAACTTAGATTCAAGGTCTCGGTGGATTCCGGGAAATAGTAGGCACTGGAGCCCGACAGCCGTCTGCATTTGCCGTAGAAAAGTTCAAGGCCGTTTAGCCTTCAGACAAGTGCCTGTCATTGGCAGGAGGGAGCCTCCGGCAAAGGTCAGGTTCCCGCGGCCTGACGGATCTAGGGTTACATGTATAGGACCGGCAACTCGGATTAGGAGATCACGGTGACAAAACGAATCGGGATTGTGTTGTTCACGTCATTGGCGGTGGTGACCTTCGGTCTCTTTGATCGGGGCTTCGGCGATGAACTGGAAAACGCGTTTCTTTCGGAGCTCGATTCCCGGTACTCCGGGAGACCTAACGCGGGGGGGAAGGGTCTCGACAAGATTAAGGACCTTTTGAGCAAAGGGGTCAACGTCAATGCAAAGAACAGCCAGGGAGAAACGGCCCTGATTTCCGCCGTCGCAAACCGTGATCACGCTCTGGCGAGACTCATTCTGGAAAAAGGGGCAGATGTGAACGTCCGCAGAACCGCGGACGGGGTCACACCTCTTCTGGTGGCCGTTTACAACGACGATCCGGAGATGGCCCGGATACTGCTCGTGAAGAAAGTGGACTTGGAAGCCATGGACAACGACGGCGAGACCGCTCTCATCGTCGCAGCGGGAAACGGGAACTTCGAACTGGTCAAGTTATTGCTCGACAGGGGGGCCAACATCAACTTCAAGAGCAAGTCCGTCCTGGGGACTGCACTGCTGGCGGCCGCCTACAACGGTGACGAGGAGATAGCGAGGGCCCTCCTGGATAGGAAGGCCAATCCCAATCTTGCCAATCACGAAGGCGACACGCCGCTCATCGTGGCCGCTGCCAACAGCAATGCGGAAGTGGTGAAAATGCTCCTCGACCGGGGAGCAAACGTAAGCGCGAGGGGCGGGAAAGAGGAAATGAACCCTATTATGGCGGCCGCCTACAACGGTGACGTCGAAACCGGCCGACTCCTGCTGGCAAAGAACCCCGATTTGAAGGCCCGCAACAAGAACGGTGACACAGCCCTGATTCTGGCCGCGGACAGCGGTAACGCGGAACTGGTGAAAATGCTGCTGGAAAAGGGGGCCGAGATCAATGTTAAGGGAACCAGAGACTCCATGGACGCCCTGATGACCGCGGCAGCCAAAGGCAACTGGGACGTGGTCAAGGCTCTTGTGGAAAAGGGCGCGGACGTGAACGCCAAAGGCCCGGAAGGGCTTACCAGTGTTTTGCTGGCAGTGCATAGCGGCGATCTGGAAACCGTTCGGTTGCTCTGCGATCGGGGAGCGAATGCAAACCTCGCTGACGAGACAGGGCTGACGCCACTTATGATGGCTGCCCAGGAAGGTCGTGCCGAACTGGTCGAGTTGCTCCTGGACAAGGGAGCCGACGTCAACGCAAAAACCCGAACCGGGGCTTCGGCCTTAATGAAGGCGGCATACACTTCCGGCAACGTGGGGGTTGTTGAAATACTGCTAAAAAAGGGTGCGGACATCAACGCAAAGGCCAAAGGCGGGGGCACGGCATGGATTCTGGCCAACGTGACCGGCGACGGCAAGATCATTGATCTGCTCAAGAAACACGGAGCCGGCGGTCCGGAATGATTTCCGTCCGATGTCTGGAGAGTTTCCCCCGTCCTTTCATGTCTCGGGAGAGGCCAGAGGCCACGTTCGGTCCCCTGGCCTCCCGGCAAGAGGTAAAGCCGTGACACCGAAAAAGACGACGTTGTCGGGAATGGTTTTTCTGGCTGCTGCCGCAGTCTGCGTTTCTCTGATGCTATCTGGTCTTCCGTCTGCTCAAGCTGGAGAAAAGTCAGGGCATTCGGGGGAATCCAGCGGGTCCGCTCTGATTCCCAAGGGATTCAGGGGCGGAGCCGGCGGCATGGGGGGGGTCTCCAGGTCCGGAATGTCTTCCCCCGGGGTATCGAGGCAGAGTTCTTTTTCCCACGGCAGATCCCAGCCAAGCTTTTCATTGCCCTCCAGGAGCAGTTTCTCTCCGCAGCAGTCTTCGCCCTCTCGCCGGGCTCAGAGCTACACCACGCCTGGAAACACACCCCAGGTTTTTTCAGGGCACTCACAATCGAGGAACCGAGTTTCGCCTCCGCCCCAGTCAGCTGCCCAGCCGCCCCGCACGGCGATCAACAATTTCCGTCCCCCCGCGCCTCCATCGAGCCAGGGGATGTCCCGCGTGAATCAGTCTCCTTCGAGGATTTCTCAGCCCGGGGGGCCTGCTCTGAAACCGCAGGTTCCCGGCTTCCAGGGGCATGGGGTGCAGCCAGCGTCACCGTTTCCGAGCCAAAGACCTGGGTCCAGCAACTTCATAGGTAGAAAGCCTCAACCGCCCGCCTCCAATATTTCCGGCCTCGGCCCCGGGCCTGGCGGGAGCCGTTTCGGTGCTGCCAACAGGATCCCTGGAGCAGGGTCACAGTTTGTAAAACCCCCAGCGGGGAAACCCGGCGGATCGAATGCCGGTCTGCCCGGGCATCCCTGGGAAAAACCGGTCCGCGGAAATGTCTCCAGCAATATTGTGAGCCCGGGTCAAAGGACGTTCCCCGGCAGCTCCCCAGGTCCCCTGAAACCCGGCGGCCTCGGTGCATTAGCGCCAGGCAAGGGCAACATGGTAAGCAACAAGCCCGCGCTCGGAATCAAGCCCGGACTAGGTCCCGGTCTTGGCCATAAGCCCTGGATGTCAAAGCCGGGAGGCGTTGGTTTATCCGGCATCAAGCCTGGCGGCCTGCCCGGTTTCAAACCTGGCGGTTTCCCCGGTGGAAAATTCGCGGCCTTGCCCGGCGGATTCGGCAGCCACGGCCAGAAATGGGGTCCTCATGGGCCAGGGTTTGGCGGGCTGGGCCTTCACGGATTCGGCAAATCGCCTTTCGGCGGTCCGGGCTTCTGGCCGGCCATGGCAGGCGTGGGGCTTGCCGGACTGATAGGTCACGGCGTCATGAACGGCCTTCAGCACGCGTTTGGCGGCTGGGGAGGTTTTCACCACGACTTTGGCGGTTGGGGCGGTTGGCAGCAGCCAGGCTTCTGGGGCGGACCCGGCGGACCGTTTGGACCATGGGCACCACCGCCGCCGCCGTGGGGTGGACCTTTAGGCCCGTGGGCTCCGTGGGGCGGCATACCTGGCGCCTGGGCTCCCTGGTGGATTGGCGGCCCGGCCCCGTGGAATCCCTGGCCCATCGGATTCGGCATGGGTCTTTTCGAAGTAGGCTTTCCGGGATGGATTGGCGGCGGATATGAAATCGTGGTGTTCGCTGAGGACGACACGGACTCGATCATTCTCATGGATGAGGAAGTTTACGACGATGGGGAAGAGTTGCCCCTGGCACTGATTCGGCGGCCGGATTCTTCAGTATTTGCGTCCGCGGCGGCGGAGCCCCCACCTCTAGTGGTTCCGGAAGCTCTCCCGCAGGATTATTGCGGCCTATTGTACACCGGTCCAGTGGACGTCCCCGAGCTCGTCCTGCCGGCGGAACTCCATAACAAGGGGGTCAATAGCTACCGGAACGCCGAGTACGTGTCCGCGGAAGATCTCCTGAGCACCGCGATCAGAGAACTCGAAAGAACCGGCCTGGGCGGACACGTACTGTCAGCCTTGGCCATAGAGAATCTGGCTTGCGTTTACGAAAGGACCGGGCGGGCCGATTCAGCAGGAGAGGCCCGGGAAGCGGCTAGAAAAATCAGAGACGCGCAAAGACAGAGCTGATACCGTCTTGCGTTCAAATACGTAAAATCGGGGAGGCACTTCCTGTAAGAAGTTCCTCCCCGAACCCCACCTCAAGAACTTTTAGCACTCGCCGGAACCCCCATTTCCTCAGAGGAAATTTGGGGTTCCGGCAAATGTTGAAAGCTTCCGGGACGGGGTTTTGGGGGAACCCTTTACACAGAGGGGTCCCCCCAATCTTACTGTTTTCAATGCGCAAAGCAATTGCGGCGGCTCCGCCCAACTCCCTCACGGGGAGGACGTGGGGCTTCAAGTGCCTCCGGCATCACCTTCGCGGCACGAACATGGATCTTCCGGGGGAGCGCCGTTGCTTTCGGCCTGCATTCGGCGGGGCAACCCTTCCATAACCTTGACTACCAAGATCCGGATTATCAACAGCCCCAAGAGCAAGGCCGCGACCGTTTCGAGCCATGCCGGAAGCAGTTCCGCTGCGCCTGTACCGGCGACAGCTTGAGCGGATATGCCGAATCCGGAGTAAATGGCATCAATGACCCCTGCGGCCAAAAGGGTGCAGAAAACGATGGCGGCCAGATAAATTGCCAGGGTGCGTTTGCCCAATAGACCGGCAACCATTGTAACTGTGGCCACATTAGTGGCGGGCCCTGCCATAAGGAGGATCAGCGCGGCCCCGGGGCTCATCCCTTTGGCAACGAGGGCTGCTGCGATGGGAGTGGACATGCTCGCGCAGACATACATGGGGAGGCTGCCGGCCAGCACGGCGAGGTAGCCTACCAATCCTGGGCCAAAGACACCGCTTATAAGCCATTCGGGGACAAGGGCCGAGATCGCGCCTGCAATCACGACTCCCAGCACGAACCAGCCCGCGATGTCTCTCATTAGATCGTCGAACGCGAAACTGAGACCAGCCCGAATGCCTGCGGCAGCGGTTTTCTTTGCCGGCAGAGCCTCGGCCCCTCGGGCGGAAGCTGACGCACAACAGGCGTCACTGCAACCGCCTGCCGATTCGCTGGGGATTTCCGCTGTCGGCCTCCGAAATAGGTTCTCTGCCACGCCGGCCGCCAAGGCCGTTACAAAGGCCGTAACCGGCCGGGCCACAGCCATGATGGGATCCAGGAGCGAATAGGTGAGAGCGATGGAGTCCACTCCGCTTTCAGGAGTAGAGATCAAGAAGGATACGCACGCGCCGTTGTTGGCTCCCTGCTTCTTGAACCCCGCAACTGCGGGGACTACGCCGCAAGATCAGAGAGGAATCGGGACGCCCAGCAATGAGGCATAGAAAACGGACTTGAACCGGCCCCGACGGAGGTAACGCGCAACCGTCTCAGGTCCCACGTAGACTCTGAGTATTCCGGCAACAAGGAAGCCCAGGATCACATAGGGGGCTGATTCCACAAATATGCGCAATGAAGCTCTGAGAATATCCGCAATGAGTTCCATACAAAAAAGATAGGCTTTCTCGACCGTTCCGTCAATGATCCTCAATTCTGTAAGTCAGAACTCACGAAACAGTATTACACTCTCTCCTTGAATTCCTCACCGAGGAGGCCCTCAGGTTTCAGCAGCAAGACCAATATGATGACCACGAACGCCAGACTGTTCTTGAACGCGATGGATACGAATCCTCCGGTGAGCGCTTCCGCGACGCCAAGGATGAGGCCGCCCACGATGGCTCCCGGGAGGCTGTTCAGGCCGCCGAGGATGGCAGCGGCAAATCCTTTAAGAAAGGGCTCCAGCATGAAAAATGGGTCCAGCAAAAGGGCAGGAGCAAGGAACAGCCCTGCCAGGACTCCCAAGGCAGCGGCCAGGCCCCAGGAAAAGGCAAGGACCCGGCGGGTCGGTATGCCGAGGGTTTGAGCAGCAGGCAGGTTCTCCGAAGTGGCTCGCATAGCAAGCCCGATCTTGGTTCTCTGAACCAGGAAATAGAACAAGAGGCAGCTCAACAGGCTGATGGCAAGGGTTCCCAGGCTCAACTGGCTGACGGTTATGGTGCCGAGCTTGTAGATCTTGAACTCCGACAGGGGGAATGGAAACGCCTGCGGCTCCGTGCTGCCGAAATAGGATATGGCCCCTTGTAGTATAAGCCCGAGCCCCACGGTGAGAATTATCTGCCCCAGCTGTGTAGCGTCTCTCCGTTGAGCGGGAACGAGAATCGAGAAATAGAACCCCATTGCCAGGAAGGCTCCAAAGACCAGAGCAGCGCAGGCCGCGACGGCAAAAGGCACCTTCATGCCGAGCAGCGTGAAAGCTATGAAAGTGCCGGCGGTGGCGACGTCTCCGTGGGCGAAATTGAGGATTCTCGTGGACCGATAGATCATGACCAGCCCCAGAGCCACCAGGGAATAGACGCTTCCGGTGGACAGGCCGGAAATGGTGTATTGAAGTATATTTTCCATCTAAGCCCTCTGATACCGATACGTTTCCCAAGAAGTGATTGTGCCGGCGGACGGTGAGCCTCCGATGCCGACTTACAACTATTCGCAGTTATTCCTTCATTCAGCCGACGGCTTTTCTGCTGTGTCCATGAACACTAGCGCCAACCGGTGAACGGTTCACCGGAACGGCCAGTTCCTCAAATAGAGCCTCGTCTTCATCCATCGCCCGGAAAGGCCCAGAGGCTCAAAGATCAGAACGATAAGTATCGTCACCCCGAAGACCACCGGGACCAGTTCTTTGTATGAGCTGAAAACCTGCGGAACCAGAATCACGAACGCCGCGCCCATTATGGAACCCTCTACGGAAGCGAGCCCTCCGATAATCACCGCCACAAACAGAGTGATTGACTCCATGAAGGTGAACATGTTGGGTTCCAGGTAGCCAATGAAGAGAGCGTACAGTCCTCCCTGGATTCCGGTGTAAAAGGAGCTTATGGCAAAGGCCAGGAGCTTGTACTGTGTAAGATTTACGCCGATCACTTCAGCCGCGATGTCGTTGTCGCGTATTGCAATGAATGCTCGCCCCAAATATGATGAAATGATGTTGTAGCTGATCAGAGTAAATAACAAAGCGACAAAGAAATTGAAGTAATAATTGAATGTCACGCCGGACAGCCCCAACGTTGTCGTAAGCTTGGGGATGGTAAGTCCCATGCGGCCGCCGGAGAGAAGCTCCGAATTGGCCAGGATCTGATAGACGGCGATCCCGAAGCCCATAGTGGCAATGGCCAGGTACGGCCCCTTGAGTCGAAGCGATGGAAAACCCACCAGAACTCCGAAGAGCCCGGCGGTGATGCCGGCTCCCAGCAAAGCACCGGGCCACGGTACACCTATCCTGGCAAGGTGGCCGAAGGCGTACGCTCCGATGGCCAGAAAACCGGCCTGCCCGAACGAAATCTGTCCGGTGTAACCGATGAGCAGGTTCTGACCCTGCACACCGATGGCATATATGCAGACTATTGTCGCAATGTACGTCACGTGCTGCGGAGCGTAAGACGGCAACAGCAACAATGCGACGACAATGGCGCCCACCCAAACCCTTGTCCAGGGTTTCCGGATGAGCTGCAGCTCTTCCCGATAGCTTTCAATAAGATCCATTGCTCACTCAGTGTTTGTAGAGAGACTCGATGAGGTCCCCGTAGCGTTTTTCCACGAAACGCCTCTTCACCTTTTTGGTTGGTGTGACGTCTCCGTCTTCCTCGTAGAAACGCCTTGGGAGAAGCGCGAACTTCTTGATGGACTCCACCCGGGACACCGTCTTGTTGACCTTGTCCACTTCCTGATCAATCAGTTTGTGAATGTCGGGATTCTTAGTCAGGTCCGCGAAGGTTGTAAAAGGGATACGATTGTCCTGAGCGTATTTTGTGACGTTGTCCTCATCTATCAAGACTAATGCCACCAGGTACTTGCGTCCTTCGCCGATGACCACCGCGTCCTGGATGTACGGGCTGAACTTGAGCTTGTTTTCAATGAACGCGGGCGTGATGTTTTTTCCCGCGGCGGTTATAAGGATATCCTTCTTGCGGTCCATGATCTTGAGGAAGCCGTCGTCCAGAGATCCCACGTCGCCGGTGCAAAGCCACCCGTCCTTGACGGTTTCCGCTGTAAGCGCGGGGTCCTTGAAATATCCCAGAAACACGCCGGCCCCTTTCACCAGGACCTCGCCGTCGTCCGCGATCTTGACCTCCATCCCATCTATAGGCTCGCCTACGTATCCCCACCGGGGGCGCTCGATGCGCTGAATCGCTATGACTCCGGTAGACTCCGTCTGGCCGTAGCCTTCCCTGAGAGGAATTCCCAGAGCGTTGAAGTATTCGAAGAGTTCCGGTGATGCGGCCGCGGCCGCGCACACCGCCCAGCGTACGCGCTCGAAGCCCATCTGCCTCTTGAGATGACTGAGAACCAGCCAGTACATGGGCCAGTAAAACAGGGCCGCAACGCGCCTCTCGCCGGTTCCCTTTCCGGAGCGGACATACTTGAGGCCCGCGGCCACGCTGATGCGATACAAGAGTCTTTTCAGAGGGGTGGAGTCCGACATTCGGATCTCTATCATGGATGCGAATTTTTCCCAGATCCTGGGAACGCTGGCGAATACCGTGGGCGAAACCTCACGCAGGTTCTGGGGAAGAGTATCCATGCTCTCCACGAAGTTGACGACGCCACCGGCCCAGATTGCCTGAAACACCGAAATCAGGTTTTCGTAGATGTGAGCCAGGGGGAGATAAGAGATCATCTCATCCCTTTCATCGCCCTGGTTCGCTGCCATGAAGGAACGGGTGATGTTTATTATGTTGGAGTGGCTGATCATTGCGCCCTTGGGGCGGCCAGTGGTCCCTGAGGTGTAGATGATCATCGCCATATCGTCGGCCTGTAGCGCCCTGATGCGGTCTTTGACGCAGTCCGGTTCCTGGCGGAGCTTCTCACGGCTGCGTTCCAGGAAGGCATCGTAGAAGATTATCCTCGGATGGGAGAACCCCCACAGCCCCTTGGGATCCCAGACGATCACCTGGGCCACGCTAAGTTGGTCGAGGATCTGGAGGATCTTGTCCACCTGTTCCTCGTTTTCCACGAAGAGGACCTTTGCTTCCGAGTGTCCCACGACGTACGCTATCTGTTCCGGCGCTGACGTGGGGTAGACGCCTGTGGTAACGCCTCCGGCAGACATGGCCGCCAGGTGACAGATGAGCCACTCGGGCCTGTTGTCTCCCAGGATCGCTATCCTGTCGCCCTGTTCCACGCCCAGGGCAATGAGTCCGGCGGCCACTTGTTCAACTTGTTCTCCGTATTCCCGCCAGGAGACCCGTTTCCAGACGCCGTATTCCTTGTGGCGCAGCGCCACGCCGTCCTTCTTGCGTTCAACCTGCTGAAAGAACAATTCAGGAAAGTTGTTGGCCTGGAGCTCCATCACCATCTCCTCCGCTTCTTGTAGAGCCGCCACCCTTTCGGAGAGGCCGCGGCTTCTCCGCCGACCCCAAGATAAAGCTCCTTCACGTCCTCGTTTTCGGAAAGGTCCTTGGCGGTCCCCTCGAGCACGATGCGGCCCGCTTCCATGATGTATCCGTAATGAGCTATGCTCAGGGCCAGCCTCGCGTTCTGTTCCACAAGCAGAATGGTGGTGCCGCTGCGGCTTATCTCCAGGAGCGCGTCGTAGACTACCCTTGCCACCATAGGGGCCAGCCCCAGGGACGGCTCGTCCAGCATGAGCATCTTCGGGCGCCTCAGCATGGCCCGCGCTATGGCCAGCATCTGCTGCTCGCCTCCGGAGAGCGTCTCGGCCTGCTGCCGGGAACGGCCCTTCAGAATCGGAAACAAGCGATAGACGTATTCCAGATCGTCTTTGACTTCTTTATCACGGCGGCCCCAACAGCCCAGGTCCAGATTCTCCTTGACCGTGAGTTCCCTGAAGAGACCTCGATCCTCCGGGACGTAGACGATGCCCAGGGACGCGACCCGTTCAGGGGGCAGCCTGTGTATCCGGCGATCGGCGAACTCTATGATCCCCTTTTTCGGCTGATCCTTGAGCAGGCCGGCCACAGTCTTGAGCAGAGTGGTCTTGCCCGCGCCGTTTGGCCCGAGAACAGTAAATATCTCCCGCTCCTTGACTTGCAGTGAAAGGCCGTGCAACGCATAGATCCTGTCGAAATACAGGGTCTCTATGCCCGCGATCTTCAGAAGGGGTGTCTCCGCGGACTGTTCAGACATAAAGCTTACCCTTGGTTTTTATCTCTACCTCTCATTAATCACTCGGTGCCGAGGTACGCCCGGATGACTTCCGGGTTGCGCTGGACCTCCTCGGGCGTTCCCTCCGCGATCTTGAGTCCTGAATCGAACGCGACCATGCGGTCCGCCAGGCGCGACGCGATACGGAGATCATGTTCGACCAGGAGGACTGAGGTCTTGAACCTGCCCCGGATTTCGGTGATCCGGTATGCGGATTCGTCTTTTTCCTCCGAAGTGAGTCCGGCTATGGGCTCGTCCAGAAGGAGGAGGCGGGGCTCAAGCGCCAGAGCCCGCCCGAGTTCTACTCGTTTCTGCACTCCGTACGGACAGTCCGCCACACGAGACTGGCGATAGGCCTGGAGATCGAGGAAATCTATGATCTCCTCCACCACTTCCCTGTGCCGGAGTTCCTCGGACCTGATCCTGAATACGGCTTGGAGCGGATTTTTACGGAACTTCACATGCCTGCCCAGCATGAGGTTGTCCAGGACGTCCATGTGAAGGAAAAGGCGCAGGTTCTGGAAGGTACGCGCAATCCCCCTGCGTGCGATGACATCGGGGGAGAGCCCCAAGAGGCTCTTCCCCTCGAAGGATATCTCGCCGGCAGTGGGCTTGTACACGCCTGAGATGCAGTTGAACAGCGTGGTCTTGCCGGAGCCGTTCGGTCCTATAACCGTCAGGATTTCGCCGTCCTCTATACTGAAATCCACGCCGGACAGGGCCCGGATGCCGCCGAAGCTTATGAACAGACTGTTGACGTTCAGCAGCGCCATGACCTAGAACCGCGGGGCAAAGATCGTGAAGGGTTCCAGCGGCACGTGCTTGCCATCTTTAGCCTGGCTCATCCTTGATGCATTGACGCCGTGCCTGCGCTCGGGATTGTAAGTCACGGGAGCTCCCAGTCCTTGAGGCGTCCAGTCCTTGATCTTTTCCATGCCCTTGATCAGTGATTCGGGGGTCAAGTCCTTGCCCGCGTTCTTGAGGCCCTCCACAAAGTGCAGCATGGACATGGCGCCGAACAGGGCAAGATACTCTTTCCCTTCGATGTTCTTGTCGTATTTCTTGAGAATGTCCACAATCTTGTCCGCCGCCGGGTCGCCGCCGGGAATACCCGAGTTCCCGGGCAGCGCGATGTACGTGCCTTCCCAGACCTCCCCTGCGACCTTGTACATGATGGGATCACCAAGTGTGAAAGTGGCCAGAGCTTTAGGCCTGTATCCGATCTTGGCCATCTCTTTGAGGATTAGCGCTCCGTGGGTGGGGGTAGTGTAAATCAAGACCGTGTCGGCCCCCGTCTCCTTCAGCTTCA
>Ga0172375_10005474_pt1 | contig 18299 bp, 17 predicted proteins | sample LakKiv1m_FD_114537 | JGI IMG/M metagenome (GOLD analysis project Ga0172375, IMG submission 114537) | Freshwater microbial communities from Kabuno Bay, South-Kivu, Congo - kab_092012_11.1m | ecosystem: Environmental > Aquatic > Freshwater > Lake | place: Democratic Republic of the Congo...
CATCATGTGAAGACCGCCCAGGATGAAGATGACGATGCCCGCGATGATGAACCAGGTCCAGCTATATGTTTCACGCATGTCGCACCCCCTTCAATGCAGGACAAAGATGTTCATGCCCCCCGCCAGAATGACCACGGCGGCTATGACCATGACGACGATCATGAGGGGTCTTTGCACGTTAAGGGAGGACCGGTACGGGTAAACCGGCTCCTCCGCCTTCCCCACGGCGAAACCGAGCTCGATGAGGATGAGCCGGAGGCCGTTGAGGGCATGGAAGGCGAACCCGAAGTACACGACAAACTCGCCGAGTTTGAAAACGGGGTGTTTGAGGACATTCATGGCTGCATTCCAGCTTTCCGGTCCGAAGATCCGGACGGAGCTTTCGAAGATGTGCATCATAAAAAAGAGGAGAATTCCCAGTCCGGCGACCCGGTGAATGATGTAGAGGTAGCGCTCGATACCCCAGCGGCCACCGCCGAGCCAGCCGATGATGCCAAAATGATTGTCGAATTGTTTGTTCTCTCTCATCGATCCCTCCTTTTGCAGGCTGTTCAAAAATGGCCAGATGCAAGGCCCCCGAAATCCTGAGCCGTGAGACGTACTGTTCGCGTACGTTGAACGGCGAAGGATGAGGGAAACGCCGTAGATGGGCGTTTTTCAACAGCCTAATATTTCCGTTCTACCGGTTTCCAGTTTGTAATGGTAACCGGCTTGTAACTGAGCACGGGCCCCTCCTGGGTGTAGCCAACGAGGGTGTGCTTCAGCCAGTTGTTGTCATCCCGGGTCTTGAAGTCCCTCCGGGAATGGGCCCCCCGGGACTCCTGCCGGGCCAGAGCCGCCGTGATGAGGGCCTCGGCGAGATCGAGAAGGTTCTCGATCTCCAGGACATTGACGAGGTTCGTGTTGTAGATGCCGCTTTTGTCCTTAACAGAGACGCCGGCAAAGCGTCTCTTGAGGGCCCCGACCGTTTTCAGACCCTCCGCCATGCCCGCGGCATCGCGGTAAACCCCCGCGGTTTTGTCCATAACCTCGCGGAGTTCCTTTTTGATGGCGTAGGGATCTTCCCCACCCCTCCGCTCGCAAAGTCCGACAAAGATACGCTCCCACTCCGCGTCGATGGCTGCCGCCGGCAGTTTTTGCAGGGGCGGGTCCGACTGGAGATACTTCACGATCTCCCCTCCGGTGATGCCCCCCCATACGAGGCATTCCGCAGTGGAATTGCAACCGAGACGGTTGGCTCCGTGCAAAGAGTGGCAGGCCACCTCTCCCGCCGCCCAAACCCCGCGCATGGCCGTGGCGCCGTTGATGTCCGCCTCGATCCCGCCCATGGAGTAATGGGCGACCGGCCTCACGGGAATCGGCGTGAGGATCGGATCCAGGGCCAGGAACTTCATGCACACTTCCCGGATCAGGGGGAGGGCATGATTGATCTTTTCCGCCCCCAGGTGCGTCAGATCCAGGTGGACGTAATCCAAACCGCCGGGGCCGGGAAAACCCCGGCCTTCCAGAATCTCGGTCATTTCGGACCGCGAGACGATATCCCGCGGCGCCAGTTCCATGAATTTCGCGGCATACTTTTCCATGAGGCGATGGCCTTCGGTATTTTTAAGATATCCTCCTTCGCCCCGGCAGGCCTCCGTCATCAGGATGCCCGAAGGGACAAGGCCGGTGGGGTGAAACTGCAGAAACTCGGGATCCTCCAAATGAAGACCGGCCCGGTATGCGATCGCATGGCCATCGCCGCTGACGGTCTGGGAGTAGGTCGTGAAGGCGTACAGCGTTCCCAATCCGCCGGAGGCGATGAGCATCGCCCTGGCACGCAGCACCGTGAATTTCCCCGTGGGCATGAAGATTCCCGCCAGCCCGCATAACTCACCATTTTCTACCAGGATGGACGTTGCGAAAAATTCATCGTACCGGGAAAAATTCCGATACCGCATCAAGGTGTCATAAAGGGTCTGGACCTCGAAGAAGCCGGTTTTATCCGCCGCCATCGTGGCCCTGGGAAAGCTGTGTCCGCCGAAGGGACGCTGCTGGATACGGCCGTCGGGGCGTCTGGACCAGGGCATTCCCCAGTGATCCATCTGCAGAATCTCTTTCGGACTGGTTTCCACGAATCGATCCACCACATCCTGATCCGCGAGAAAATCGGAACCTTTGACCGTGTCCCAGGAATGCAGATCCAGATTGTCGCCGTCCTCTTCGCGCATGACGGCCGCCGTGCCGCCTTCCGCACAGACGGAATGGGGGCGCTGAATCTGGACTTTCGAAACGAGCCCGATGTTAATGGCGTCTTTGGATCTGCGTGCGATCTCGACCGCCGCGCGCAGTCCCGCAAGCCCCGTTCCAAAGATCAACACATCGTGTGTGACCACTTCCATTTCTCTGCCACCATACCCTGAAGTTTTCATATCCCTCGTCCTGTTAAGGTACTTGTCAGTCTTTCCTATATTTTTTTGCGCCTTCGACATAAAGATCGTTGCCCTTGGTGTCGTTGATCACAACCACCGGGAAATCTTCTACTTCCAGTCTATGGATGGCCTCGGGCCCGAGGTCTTCATACGCAACCACTTGCGCCTTCTTGATGCTTTTTGCGAGCACCGCTCCCGCGCCGCCGGTGGCCCCGAAGTAAACCGCTCTGTTTTTTTTCATCGCCTGGATGACTTCGGGCGCCCGATTCCCTTTGCCGATCATCCCTCTCATGCCGATCTCCATCAGTCTGGGGGCGTAGGCATCCATCCGGTAGCTCGTCGTTGGGCCCGCGGAGCCGATCGGCTTGCCGGGCCTGGCGGGCGCCGGACCCACGTAGTAGATGACCTGGCCGCGAATATCCACGGGAAGTTCCTTCCCCTGGTTCAGAAGGTCGATCATGCGTTTGTGGGCCGCATCTCTTCCCGTATATATGACGCCGCTGATCAGGACCTTGTCGCCGATCTTCAATCGATCGACATCTTCCTCGGTCAGGGGGGTCTTCAGTCGAATCTCGTTTGCCATGCTATCCCTCCCTCTTTTAGATCGTCGCTTCCTTGTGTCTGTTTGCATGACACTGCACGTTCACGGCAAGTGGCAGGCTGGCGATGTGACAGGGCTCTACCTCAAAAAAGACGTCCAGCGCCGTCGTATTGCCGCCGTAACCCATGGGGCCGATCCCGAGTTTGTTGATCCTCTCCAGGACCTCCCGTTCCATCTTGGCAATGTCCGGGTCGGGATTCCGCTGCCCCACTTTCCGCAACAGGGCCTTCTTGGCCAGAATGGCCGTCCTCTCGAATGTGCCGCCGATGCCGACGCCGACAATCGTCGGAGGACAAGGGTTGGAACCAGATTCTTTCATGCGGTTGACGATGAAATCCTTGATGCCTTCAGCGCCCGCTGAAGGCGCCAGCATGTGGACGCGGCTCATATTCTCAGCGCCCCCCCCTTTCGGAACAGCCATGATTCTGATCTTGTCGCCGGGAACGATATCATAATGGATAATCGCCGGGGTATTGTCCCCGGTATTCTTTCGTGTAAAGGGATTGCAGGCCGACTTTCTCAAGTATCCCTCTTTGTAACCCTGCCGCACGCCCTCGTTAACGGCGTCCCTCAGATTACCCCCGATCACATGAACTTCCTGACCCATATCGACGAATACGACGGCAAGCCCCGTATCCTGGCAGATGGGGTATTCCCCCTGCGATGCGATTGCGACGTTTTGTTTCAGTTCCTTGATCACTTCCCGCGCAACGGGAGACTCATCGCTCTGAATCCTCCGGTCGAATGCGTCAACAACATCCTGCCCCAATTTATAATTGGCATCGATAAAGAGGTCCTTGACCGTCTTGGTAATCTCGTCAACTTGGATCTCCCTCATGCTTGACCCCCTTTCTCTTTATTTCTTCACCTGTTCAATGGCCCGTTTCAGGGCGTTCTGGAGCATGCTGAGAGGCGGTTTCCGGATGAACCCTTCCTCCATGAGGTGGTGGATGAGTTTGCGGGATTCCTTGATGTCATCCCCGGCCTGCTTGAAGGCCTCCTTGGCCGTCATCTTCACCCGGGCCACGCCGTCTTGAACGGCCTGCATGGCCACGTCGCGGGCCTCGGCGGGAAAGACCTCCCACTCATCCATCTTGGGCATGATGTTTTCCGGGTTAATGCCCCGCTTCTCTGCGGTCTTGGCCATGGAATGGGCCGCGGCGACGGCCATGTTGTCCGTGATCTTCGAGGCCTTGACGAGAAGGGCCCCCTTCAGGATCCCCGGGAAGCCGAGGGAGTTGTTCACCTGGTTGGGGAAGTCCCCGCGGCCCGTGGCGGCGATGTAGGCCCCCGCTTCCTTGGCGGCGTAGGGGTAGATCTCGGGCACGGGGTTCGCGCAGGCAAAGACGATGGATTTCTTCGCCATGGAACTCACCCAGGCGGGCTTGATCACGTCCGGCCCCGGGGTAGAGATGGCGATCAGCACGTCGGCGCCCTTCATGGCCGCGTCGATGGAATTGACCTTCTTCGGGTTCGTGGCCTTGCAGATCTCCCACTTCCGGTAGAACCGCTTGTCCGCCTGGAGGTCCTTGCGGCCCTTGTGGAGTCCCCCCTTGGAATCGCAGACGATGATCTTTCCCGGGTCCGCCCCGGCCTGGAGGATCAGGCGGATGGTCGTCGCATTCGCGGCCCCGGCGCCGAACATGGCGAGGCGGACGTCCTTCAGCTCCTTGCCCGCCACCTTGAGGGCGTTGAGGAGCCCCGCCAGGGTCACGGAACCGGTCCCCTGGGCGTCGTCGTGCCACACGGGGATCTGGCAGGCATCTCGCAGGGTGTCGAGAACCTTGTAGCAGTTCGGCTGGGAGATGTCCTCCAGGTTCACGGCGCCGAAACTCGGCTCCAGCATCTTGACGAACTCGATGATCTTGTCGGGATCATGCTGGCCCTTGGCGTTGTAGCTGTTGATGCACAGGGCGACGCCGTCCACGCCGCCCAGGTACTTCATCAGGAAGGCCTTGCCTTCCATGACGCCGAGCCCGCCGGACGGCGTTACGTCGCCGTCCCCGAGGACGCGGGTGGAATCGCTGACGATGGCCACCAGGTTGCCTCGGTTGGTCAGTTCAAACGAGGCTTCGTTGCGGTCCCGGATGCTTGTGGAAATCTTGGATACGCCGGGGGTGTACCAGACGTTAAACCAGTTGAACCCGTAAACGCCGGCCTTGGGGATGGTCATCATCTTGCCGCCATAGAATTTGTGGGCATCGTAGGCGAGCTCCTTCAGGAACAGGGTCTGCCCCTTGGCGATCTGCGCTTCCGTAAAATTCTTCGGGAAGGCCTTCCGTAAATCGGTCAGTGCAAAGTCAATCTTACTCATACTATACTTTCTCCTTTCTCTGTGTTTTTTTCTTATTTAGGATTCGACGAACCTTCCGATGCGTCGTTGCTCTTCAACCAAGTTTCCTGTTGCGGTGTGCGGAGATTTAAGCCGAAGGGGCGGGGAATGAAGGGCGCCGCCGGACGGGGCCTGTTTTCGAAGCCGTCCCTATCGACAAACTGCGTAGAATAACAATCCGGCATAGATGCAAAGTCTGTGGAGGGGCTAAAAGGAAAACCCGCCGCCTTGAAAGAAACATATATTTCCTATCCCAATTCATCCCAGAAACGCAAGCAAAAAGTGAAGAAAAAAACGAGCCCCTGTACGAATCCCCGGCGCCGGTCAGCAAAGCCTTGCAGCACGGGCTTTTACGGTGGTCCGCCGGGTCGTCCTTTCTTTTTCAACAACCTTTTTTTAGGCGCGCGCCTCAGGATGGGAGGGCGCCCACATCGCGCAGAATTTTCTCGAGCGCCCTGCGCCCTTCCGAATCAAGCTGCTTCTGCGGCGGGAGGGGAGAGCCCACGGGAAATCCCTGCATCTCGAGCCCCGCCTTGACGCACGTGGCCAGGGAATACCGCTGGAAGGCCACGTTGAGGGGCCATTGCTTTTTCTGAAGGGCCGCCGCTTCTTCCCACCGGCCCTGCCGGGCTGTTTCGTACAGGGCAATGCTCTGCTCGGGAATGACGCAGGCGGGACCGGACATCCAGCCGACGCCGCCGATGAGAAACACGAACAGGGGAACGGAAGAGGTATCGCTGAAGAGCTTGATCCGGTCGCCGAGTGCCGTGACGATGGACATGAGTTTGCCCACGTTCCCCGACGCATCCTTGAGGTATTGGATATTCGGTTCCTCGGCGAGCTCCCGGAGCGCTTCGACGGAAAAATCCCAGGTCTGGAATTTCGGATTCGTGTACAGGGTGACGGGGCAGGTAACCGCTCGGGCGACGGCGCGGAAATGGGCGACGATCTGCCGGTCGTTGAGGGGAAAGTAACCCGGCATTACGGCCAGGATCCCGTCCGCGCCCAGTTTCTCCGTCTCTGCGGCCTCCCGGACGGCGCCGGGAGTTGACAGATTACAGACGCCCGCCACAACGGGAACCCGTCCTGCCGCAGCCTGGACTGTGACCTCCACGGTCCGCCGCTTCGTCTCCCAGTCCAGATAGGGGGCCTCGCCGGTGCTGCCCAAGGGCGTCAGGCCGTGCACCCCCTTGCGGATCAGGTGTTCCACGAGATCGGCGAGGGTCTGTTCCTTCAGCCTGCCCGCCTCGGTGAGGGGTGTAACCAGATAGGGGAAAATGCCGTTGAATGCCTTGTCGCCCATGTGATCCTCCTTATCAGGCCGTTGACCGGGAGCGCATCCCGCGATCCCCGCCTTTTGGGCGGGGATTAGGGGCGCAACAAAAAACAGACGGTTTCATTGCCGGGAAGCCCCGCCCTGTGGGCGGGCTGCTTCCAAAACGCCCATCTGCCGCGTTTCCCTCATCCTTTGCCGTTCAACGTATTCCGGGGACACGTTCCGATCCCTTTGGGCCTGGGGACACCTTGCGGCAAGGTGTCCCCACATGTCCCCGACGCCTCACGGCTCAGGATTTCGGGGGCCTTGCATCCGGGCATTTTGAACAGCCTGCAAAATAGACTTTTTCAACATGCTGTTATTGCTTCCTTCCTGCCCGTTGCCTCTGTCCGTTTTCGATTCCGGCCGGGGCGCTTCTACGCCGAGAGGAACAGGCCGATATCGGGAAATTCCTCAAGGTGGAGGACCCGCTCTATGAGGATCTCCGCCCGGGACGGCGGGATCGCCCCCGCGACCAACAACTTGAATTTTTCGATGACCTCTCCCTCGGAAAGGGGGTTCTCCGGATCGCCCTTGGGATATTCATTCGCTGCGGCAAGCCGCCGCCCGTCCTTCAGGACAACCTGCACGCGCGCCGGCCATTTGCGCGGGTAGGCCCCGGTCAGTTCGGGATCGCTCTGGATCCGGACCTTCTGCATGAGGGAACGGATGTCGGCGTCCCGGAGCCGGGCATCCGTGAAATCGCCCAGTTTAACATGACCATACCGGAGGGCCGTCGCGACACAGAAGGGGAGGCAGAATTTCGCCAGGTAGGGGGTCTTGGGTTCCACATGGCCCAGAAGATCGAGGGCGGCCTGATACAGGGAAACATGAACCTCTTCCACGTCATCCGGCAGGAACGTCTTCCCGCCGGTCGCAAGGAGAATGGCATCGAGCATGGAGTGGGTATGTCCACAGGAGGCATGGTATTTCAGGGAGTTGCGATCCCCGTGAAAGACCTCCCCCAGATCGTCGCAGCATTTTTTCTCGTCGAAGTCCCGGGAGGTGGCGCGGAAGAACCCCTTCTCCCCTTCCAGAATGCGCCTCGCCCCGGTAAAACCTTCCTTCGCGAGGAGGGCCGCAAGCAGGCCGTTGAGGGCCGCCTTCCCCGGGTGAAGCTGTTTGCTCATGGCGCTTTCCACGAGGAATTCCCAGAGCCCGGCTGCCTGGGTCCCCGCGGAGCCCAGGGCCCAGGCGAGCTGATCTTCGTTCAGGCCCAGGAGCTTGGCCGCCCCGGCGGCGGCGCCGAAAACGCCGCACGTGCTCGTCGTGTGCCAGTAATGGTAATGACTGGGGCCGACGGCGAGGGCGATGCGGATCCCAACCTCATAGCCGGCGGAGATGGCGACGATGAGATCCCTGCCCGAGGCGTGCTGCCGTTCCGCCATGGCGAAGGCGGCCGGCATAACCACACAGGCCGGATGGAGGATCGATTCACGATGAAGATCATCCATCTCCACGACATGGGAGGACGCCCCGTTGACGAGGGCGGCGAACAGGCAATTGCTCCGGGTTCCGTCGTAAATCACCGTGGCCTCCTCCGTTCCCCCGAGGCCGCGGACCGCGTCCCGCATCATCCGGACCGGAGGGAGATTCCCTCCGGCATAGGCAGAGCCAAGCCAGTCCAGGAAAAAGACCTTCATCCGGGAAACATGGTCCCGGCTGAGGTCGGGAAACGTAAGACCGCATACGTAGCGGGCCAGGCGGTCGGCAAGAATTTCGGCAGACATGGATTCCTCCTTAAAACGATCCTTCCTTCGCCAGCGCAATAAAATGGGCGACATCGATCTTCTTCGGGCAAACATGGGTACAGGCCTTGGAGGTATGGCAGCGGTACACCCCCTCCTCGCTGTAGAGCAAGGCCAGGCGCTCGTCCTTCTCCTCCTCCCGGACATCCATGAGTCGAATCACGCTGGCCATGGCCGCGTTGGGACCGATGAAGTTCCGGTGGGTGCTAAGACATGCCGTGGCGCAGCAAAAACAGTTGATGCAGCGGGTGGCCTCCTCGTACCGGGCGATCTCCTTCGGAGAAATCTGGAGTTCCGTCACCCCGGGCGGGGGCTCGATGGGACGGATGACATAGGGCTTGGCCCGGTGAACGCGCTCGTAGGCCTGCTCCCAGTCCACGACGAGGTCCCGGACCACGGGGGCGACGGTGACCGGTTCGATCCGGAAGCGCGTCGCGCCGAACAGCGCAACGGCATTCTCCACGAGGAGCTCGCAGGCCAGCATGGGCCGGCCGTTGACTTGCACGGAACAGCTCCCGCACTGCCCGTGTTCGCAGGAGGAGACCCAGGAGAGGGTGGCATCCTGCTCCACATTGATCCTCCGGAACAGATCGACGAATCTCAGGATCGCCCCCGCCTCCAGCCCGTAGGTCTGGTCCCAGCTCCGGTTCCCATCCGGATCGTACCGTCTGATGGTGAGGGTCAGTTGATAGGTCTGTGACATGATTTTCTCCTTCCCGCCGGTTCTCAGTACTTTCTCGGGATGACCTTGAAGTGATCGGAATGGGCGTCCCCGGCCGTCTGCAGGCTCATATCGACGGGCCGTCTGGCGAAGAGGACCTTCCCGAATTCGATCATGGATTCGATGTTGTGAAACTGGAATGCATCGCTCCTCTCCGGAAAGTCTTCGCGGAAGTGGGCGCCCCGGGATTCCTGCCGCACGAGAGCCCCCTGGGCGATCACCATGGCCACATCCAGCAGGTTGTCGAGTTCCCATCGCTCCAGGAGTTCCTGATTGGTCCGGAGCCCCCGGGTGGCGATGGCCGCCCCGGCCGAGCGCCGCTTGTATGCCTCCAGGGCCGCCACGGCCTCCCGCATCCCCCGTTCGTCGCGAAAGACGCCGACCTTATTCGTCATCATGTCCCGCATCTCCATGCGGATCCTGCCCGTATTTTCCGTTCCCCGCGCGGCCAGGTAGCCCGAGAACCGGGACAGGGTTTGTTCCCCGGCGCCGGCGGGATCGGCGTTCCGTCCGTCCTTGAGATAGGAGAGAACACATTCGCCCGCCGCCTTTCCCATGACGAGGAGTTCGAGAAGCGAGTTGGTGCCGAGACGGTTGAAGCCGTGGAAGCTCGCACAGGCGCACTCGCCGATGGCAAAGAGTCCCGGAACGGTCTCGCCGGTCGCCCGCTGGACCGCCCCGTCCGCGTTGGTCGGGATGCCCCCCATGTGGTAGTGGTTGCTCGGCCGGACGGGACAAAGCTGGGTGCGGGAATCGAGGTTCGCGTAGGTTTTGAAAAAGCTGGCCACCTCCTTGAGCTTGACCTCGTGGACATAAGCGGACAGGTGCCGCAGGTCGATCCAGACATGCGCGATCTGGTGGTCCGGATTCATGATGCCCCGGCCCTCCCGGATTTCCGTTTCAATCGATCGGGCAACGATATCCCGCGGCGCAAGGTCCTTCATCTTGGGGGCATACCGTTCCATGAACGGCTCCATCTCGTTGTTGCGGAGGATGCCTCCCTCGCTGCGAAGGGCCTCGCTGGCAAGGATGCCGGGCCCGACGATCCCCGTGGGATGGAACTGGACGGCCTCGGCGTCCATAATGGGGAGACCGGCCCGCAGGATCACGGCGAGGCCGTCGCCGGTGTTTCCGCGGCAGTTGGTCGTGATTCGATACACCTGGCCGGAGCCTCCCGTCGCCAGGACCGTGGCCCTGGCCAGGACCTTGGTGAATTCCCCCTCCTTGAAATTGAACAGCAGGGCCCCGGCGCAGACGCCATCCTGGAAAAGGATTTCCGTGGCAATCGAGAAGTTGAGGAACACGGTTCCCCGTTTCAGGGCCTCGCCCCAGGCCGTGTCCATCATCCCCTTGCCCGTGCGGTCCGCCTCGAAGACGGCCCGGCAGGAGTCACCCTTGCCGAATTCGATGGTATGGCCGCCGAACTGGCGTTTGCTGATGTTGCCCTCATCGTTGCGGGACAGATGCATGCCCCGGCGCTCGAGCCATTGGATCTGCTCCCATCCCCCTTCCACAATCCGTTTCACCACATCCTGATCGGAGGTGCAGTCCCCCCCCTTCCAGGTGTCGAACATGTGGTAGATCGGTTTGTCCATCTTGTCCCGGGGATCGACGGCGGCAAGCCCTCCCTGGGCGGTGCTCGTATGGGATTTCTGGGGGTGGGCCACCTTGGTGACGGCGAGGATGCTGAGATCCGGCCGCTTTTCGAGGAGGTGGACCGCACAGCGCAGGCCGGCGCCGCCGGCCCCGATGATCAGGACGTCGCACTGCTGGGTGGCATGAATGGTCAAAGGATTGCCCATGGTTGTCTTCTCCTTCTATATGGATACGGTCAGCCGCAGCGCGATGAACAGAAAGACGGCAAACACCGCGGCCACGGCCGCGGTGTACAGGCGCCGGAGCGACCGGGTCCGGATATAGTCCGCCCCGATGGAAAAGAGGCCGTACCCGGCATGGTACAGGGCCGAGACAGCCAGCATGATGTCCACGACCTTGATGAAGACGCTCTGCATCCGCAGGATCACGGCCTGCGCCTCATGGGCGACCCCGGGGTTGAGATGCGAAAACATCAGGTGTGCGGGAACGGCGACGAGCAGAAAGGCGCCGGTGATCCGCTGCAGCTTCCAGTACAGGGTATGCCCGCTCCGCCAGAGCCTGGCCCCCACGGCATAGGCCGCAAGCAGGGCCGCCAATAAAAAAAGGACCCAGAAGAAAAACGGGGAAACATTCTGGCTCTTCATGAGGATCAGCAGGCCGAAGACGGCCGCGTACAGCGCGGTCAGGCCGAAGGTCCAACGGATCAGTGTTTCATCGTTGCGGTTGCCGAAGGACTCATACAGGATCAGCCGCCCCCCGTTCAAGGCATGGAAAACGACGGGCAGGCATGATAACCAGGCCAGAAAAACGACGATGGGAATGGCCAGGAGTTTCATCTTGCCGTCGTAAACCGCCGGCGTCTGCAGGGAGGAAAGGGTGTAGATATGGAACAGCAAATAGACGACAAGCCCCACCCCGGAGATCCGGTGGCACCAACTGATCACGTAATGCCAGCCGCGGGATCTCGCGGTGTCCGAAAGGAACGGCGCCTTTTCCAGAAGCGGCATCACCCATCCTCCCGACGGACTGTTAACGGTATTGGCTTTCATATGGACATTCTCCCTCTCAAGGAATCCTCGGCTTCAGGCTTCTTCCTTTTTTCCCGGCGTATCCGCGATGTCACCACGGGGAATTGCCACACGGCTTCTTTAAACAACTGTTTTCCCTGGTATTCGTAAATGGCGCCCTGACCTGATTCTGCTCTCTCCTCATCCAGCATATTGACAAGAACTCGCTTTTCTGGGGGGAGGAGAGGTATATGCCGGGCTGCTTTGTGTGTCAAGGAGATTTTAAACCGTTTTCTCTGTTTTCTAATAACCCCATGCCCCTGGCGGGTACAATAAAGCATGAAAATAATCAAATGGTTGGAGATATTTTCATATAAAGGCTTGACATGAACGGGGCTTTAGTTTAGATGTTGCCGTCAATCCATGATCCCGGACCGGAGAAGGTTCCGGCAAAACGATAACAGGTAGTCTTGAAATGACAGCGGCTGCGGAAAGAGCGAACATCGGAATCAACATTCTTCCCCTCCTTTTGGGTCTCGCTCTTCTTTGCCTGTTCAACAGGAACCGCCGCCCGTTGTTTTTAGGACTTCCGTAACAACCGATCCTCCGATCAAAACCTAAAGGCCATGGGCTTCAAAACCCATGGCTTTTTTATTTTGTACGAAAGGAGTCAGCAATGGATTCAGCAAAAGAGAGGGTTTTTATCTGCGATACGACGCTCCGGGACGGTGAACAGTCACCGGGGGCGAGCATGAACCCGGACGAGAAACTTCGGATCGCCCGTCAGCTCGAAAAAATGGGCGTCGATATCATCGAGGCCGGATTCCCGGTTGCCTCGGACGGCGATTTCGCCTCCGTCCGGCAGATCGCCACGGAGATCCGGGGCTGTCAGATCGCCGCGCTGGCCCGGGCGGGCAAGACCGACATCGACCGGGCCTGGGAGGCGGTGGCCGGGGCCGCAGCTCCCCGGATCCATACCTTCATTTCCTCATCGGACATCCATCTGAAATATCAGCTCCGCAAATCGCGCGCGGAGGTCCTGAAGGAGGCCTGCGCCGCCGTCGCCCATGCCTGCGGCTATACGCGAAACGTGGAGTTCTCTCCGATGGATGCGACAAGAAGCGACCGCGACTACCTCTGCGAGATGGTCGAGGCGGTCATCGCTGCCGGGGCGACGACGGTCAATATCCCGGACACGGTCGGATACGCCATTCCGGAGGAGTTCGGAGAGCTGATCGCAACACTCTTCTCCAGGGTGAAAAACATCCGCCGGGCGGTGATCTCGGTCCATTGCCACGACGACCTCGGAGTTGCCACGGCCAACGCCCTTGCGGCCATCAAACAGGGCGCCAGGCAGGTGGAATGTACGATCAACGGGATCGGAGAGCGGGCGGGAAACAGCGCCATGGAAGAGGTGGTTATGGCCCTCAAGACAAGGAAGGACTTCTTCGGTTTCGAAACGGGGATCAAAACCGAATACATCCACCAGACCTCGCGCCTCCTCACACAGATTACCGGCATACCGGTCCAGCCGAACAAGGCGATCGTCGGGGCGAACGCCTTTGCCCACGAGTCGGGCATCCACCAGGACGGCCTGATCAAGGAAAAGACCACCTATGAAATCATGACTCCCAAGTCGGTCGGGATTTCGGAGACCCTCTTCGTTCTCGGCAAACACTCCGGGCGCCACGTCATAGCGGAACGCCTCCGGGAGATGGGCTACAATCTGAGAGAGGAAGAGCTCGGCCGGGTCTTCTTCCGCTTCAAGGAACTGGCCGACGTCAAGAAGGAGGTCTTCGACGAAGATCTGGAGTCTATCGTCTATGAGGAAATTTCCCGGGGCGAGGAGAAGTACCGGTTCCTCTATCTCAACGTTGTGAGCGGCAACGCCACGGTGCCGACGGCCACGATGCAGATGGAGGTCGATGGCGAGATGGTCCAGGAGGCCGGTTTCGGCGTGGGACCCGTCGATGCCATCTTTGCAGCGATCCGGAAGATCACGAAGACCAACCACCCCCTTCTGAAATATGCCGTCAACGCGGTGACCGGGGGTACCGATGCCCAGGGGGAGGCGACGGTGCAGCTAAAGTTCGACGGCCGCTCCGCTGTCGGGCGGGGCGCCCATCCCGACGTCCTGGTGGCCTCGGCCAAGGCCTACATTAATGCCCTGAACCGGCTGGAATGGCTGAGCAAGGACGTCAGGAAGGTGACAACGACATGACGGCAGAGGGAAGACAGGAGGCAACGAATCTGACAGAGAACTTCAGAACGGGCGAGGCATTGTTCCGGGAACAGGGATGTGAGATCCCCGTCTTCTTTCAGCCTAATCCGCCGAGCGAGATCCCGGACCTGCGGGTCCGAGAGGGCCGGGCCTGACATCTCTGCGTCCAGAACGCATCGTTTTGCCATTCGCCGGGTTGTCGGGGACAGCCCCTCCCAACGCAGATCCCGGATAAATTGCTCAATCAAAACCGTTTACACCCAGAGGGGTTTCTGCCAGAGGGGAAGCCGGACACCGATGGCCTTTTTCTTCGCCTCTCCGTAGATCCAGGCGCCGAAGGCGATATCCTCGATCCCCATGCCGACAGTGTTGTAATAGATGAATTCCCCGTCTTTTTCGCGTCCCCGTTTCCGGCCGATGATGATCTCGCCGATTTCCGCATCAATGTCCGTGTCCGAAATCATCCCCTTTTCATAGGCGAGGTAAAGGGTCTGGAGGGCCCGGTGCTTGATTTCCACCCAAGAGTCGACGACGATCTTATCCGCTTTCTGAACCACAGCAAGTTCATCCTCGTAGCCTGCCATGTGGATAAAGGTTTGCCCCGGCCGGACCCAATCCGCCTTGACAATGGGTTCATGGGCCGTCGTGACCGTAACGAAGAAACAGGATTCCCGAACCGCCTCTTCGGCGGAGCGGGCCGTACGGCAGGAAATGCCGAGTTGCTCCTCCATCTCTCGGCACCATGACTCGGCATGCTCCGGAACAATATCAAAGACGAGGATCCTTTCCAAAGCAGGACGGACAACCGCGGCAGCCATGGCCTGGGTCCGGGCCTGAACACCGGCACCGACGATGCCCATGATGCGGCTGTTTGTCCGGGAAAGGTACTTCACCCCGACGCCGCCGGCTGCACCGGTCCGCATGGCTGAGATGATCGTTGTGTCCATGATGGCAAGCGGGAGTTTCGTCTCCGGGTCGTTGAGGACCAGGATCCCCGATGCCCTCGGCAATTTGTGCTTCTGCGGATTCATGGGATTGGAACCGATCCATTTGATGCCTGCCATGTCCACCCTGCCGCCGAGGTAGGCCGGCATGGCATTGATGCGGCCCCGGGTGGCTTCCGACGACGCATCTCCCCACCGGACGACCGTTTTGGACGGCAGGACGGAGTCGCCCCGGCTATGACAGGCCATGGCCTCTTCAACAGCTTCGATGCACTTCGCCATATCGAGACCGCCGGCAGCGATTACGTCTTCCTGACTGAGATAAAGGACTTCACGGATTGACATGCGGGAAACCTCCTTGATTGAAATGGTCCATTCCTTGATGGGCGCCTTGGCGGGCGCCACCCTTCAGACATACAAATGACAAGCCACGCCCTGGTCCGGTGTAACCCAATGCCACGGGGGATATTCCTGACGGCAAATCTCCCGGCATTCAGGACACCGGGGATGGAAGTAACATCCCTCTGGCGTATTGATGGCGGAGGCAACCTCGCCTTCCAGTCGGGCCATTTGCCTGCGTGCCCGGGGGTCCGGGATGGGAGAGGCGGCCAGCAGGGCCCGTGTATAGGGATGACGAGGCTCTTCAAACAACCTGTTCCGGTCTCCCTGTTCGACGATGCGGCCGAGGTACATGATGGCCACCCGGTGACAGAAATAACGGACAACGGCCAAGTCATGGGCAACGAAGATGTAACTCAGGTCGTATTCGGCCTGGAGTTTCTCGAAGAGTAGGAGGATCTGGGATTGAATGGAGACGTCCAGAGCAGAGACGGGTTCGTCGGCAATGATCAGTTCCGGACGGAAAATGAGTGCCCGGGCGATGGCGATGCGCTGGCGCTGCCCGCCGCTGAACTCGTGGGGAAACTTGTCCAGGGTTTCCGGGGACAACCCCACATCATCGAGGATCCGGTCAATGATCGCCCGAATCTCCCCGCCCGTTCCCATGCGGTGAACATGAAGAGGTTCGGCAAGGGTCCGACCGATCTTCCGCCGGGGGTTCAGAGAAGAGTAGGGATCCTGGAAAATAATCTGCATCTTCCGTCGCAGGTCCTGCATCTGGGACCGGTCCAGGGGGAGGATGTCTTTGCCGTGAAACAGGATTTGTCCCGCATCCGGCTCCACAAGTCGTAGTATCGAACGACCCACAGTGGATTTTCCGCAGCCAGATTCCCCCACGAGGCCGAACGACTCCCGCCGGCGGACCTCAAAAGAAACGTCGTCGACGGCTTTGACCGTCAGCTTAACCGGGTTGGGAAACCCCCGTTTCACCGTGAAGAATTTCCGCAGGCCCTCAACTCGAAGAAGGATATCGCTGCTCATGGCTTATCCTGGATCTCCCTCCTGCAGCCTCGGACCCAGCAACGCACCCTGCGAGCCGGGTCTCCCGGCAGGGGAATGAGGTCCGCATCCTGCCTGTCGCACAGGTCCGTCCGCAGGTCGCAACGGGGGGCGTAGTGACAGCCGGGAGGCATGCGGTCGATGGAGGGTACCTGCCCCGGAATATAGGAAAGTTTCTCGGTGTTCCCGTCTACCCTCGACACGACCAGCAGCAGCATCTCCGTGTATGGATGCCTCGGTTTTTCGAAGAGATCACCGACAGGGGCAACCTCCACGATTTCCCCTCCGTACATGACCGCAACCCTGTCGGCAATACTGGCGACGATGCCGAGATTATGGGTAATGAAGATCATGGCCATGTTGTATTCCCGTTTCAGTTCAGCCAACAGGTACAGGATCTGGGCTTGTATCGTCACATCCAGAGCGGTCGTCGGTTCGTCGGCAAGAATGATCTCGGGCCGGCAGGCCATGGCCATCGCAATCATGACCCTCTGGCGCATACCGCCGCTGAATTGGTGTGGGTAGTCCTTGAACCGCCGTGAAGCTGAGGGGATCTTGACCTGGTTCATGATCTCGATGGCCCGTTCCTTTGCTTCCGGAGCGGTGACATCCTGGTGATAGATGAGGGCCTCCATAATCTGCAATCCTACCGTAAGGACAGGGTTCAGAGACGTCATGGGTTCCTGGAAGATCATCGCCATCTGGTTTCCCCGGATTTTGCGCATCCTTTCCTCCGGCAGGGAGAGGAGGTCTATTCCTTTCATGAAGACCTGACCGGACACGATTTCACCGGGCGGTTGCGGGATGAGGCGCATGATGGATAAAGCCGTAATGCTTTTCCCGGAACCCGACTCGCCCACGAGGGCAAGGGTCTCGGTCCGGTCAAGATGGAGATCGATCCCACGCACGGCGGGGAACAGGTTCCCCCGGATCCGGAAGGCAGTCGTCAGGTTCCTGACTTCAAGGAGATGCTCTTGGTTCATAATGATGGTGACCTGCTCCCGTCATATCCTCTGTCTCTGTTTCTTGAGACAGCGTCAGGCGTTCTAAGACTCCCGGAGTCTCGGGTCGATCACATCACGGAGTCCGTCGCCGATGAGATTGAAGGCGAACACCGTGAGCAGAATGAATATCCCGGGGTAGATCGAAGCCCCTGGGGAATCCAGCATCTTTTCGAACCCCTCACGAACCATGCCGCCCCAGGTCGGCGTCGGCGGCGGCACACCCAGACCGATGAAGCTGAGAGAGGCCTCGATGCGGACCGCCGTTGCCACCCACAGGGAACCCATAACCATGATATCGCCCAGAATATTTGGCAGGACATGCACCAGCATGATTCGCAGATCCGAGAAGCCCATGGCCCGGCACGCCTCGATATAATCGCGTTCTTTGATCGAAACGGTGGGCGCTCTTGCGATCCTGGCGAAGCGGGGCACAACCGTGAGGGCGATGGCAATGATCAGATTGACCGTGCTCGGCCCGAGAACTGCCACGACGAACAATCCCATAAGAAGCGTCGGGATGGACATGAAAACATCCATGACCCGCATGATGAGTTCATCCCTCACCCCGCCCTTGTATCCTGCATACATCCCCAGGATGCTTCCGACAATCATCCCCAGGATCACCGATACGGTCCCCACGGTGAGGGAGATGCGGGCGCCCCATACAATCCGGGTGAAGAGGTCCCGGCCGTATTCATCCGTTCCCAGCCAGTACTTGGCGGAAGGCCCCTTGAACTGATCCGTGATATGCTGTTCCACCGGATTGTAGGGCGAGATTACAGGGGCGAAAACAGCCAGGGAAACAAGGATCAAAAGCAGGACGACGCCGATCCAGGAGATCCTGTTGCGATTAAAAACAAACAACAGCCTGGCAAATAACGGATTCCAGAATCCGGTCGATACGTTGTTCATGAATACTTCACCCGAGGATCCGAAAATCCGTATGTCAGGTCCGTGATCAGGTTGGTGATCACGATGATTAAGGAATAAACGACCATCAA
>Ga0172375_10005475_pt1 | contig 18298 bp, 15 predicted proteins | sample LakKiv1m_FD_114537 | JGI IMG/M metagenome (GOLD analysis project Ga0172375, IMG submission 114537) | Freshwater microbial communities from Kabuno Bay, South-Kivu, Congo - kab_092012_11.1m | ecosystem: Environmental > Aquatic > Freshwater > Lake | place: Democratic Republic of the Congo...
ACTCGTATCCAATTTGGCGAGGGGGTTCAGGAACCCCGAAATCCGCAGAATCGCCTTGTTTCACACGCTCGGCGACCTGCCTATGCCGCCCGAGTACACCCACAGATTCTCGTGAAGTGCCCTTTTTTATATATCCTTCTGCCATATAGAAACGCCCTGATCGGTTGTCCCTTGTGGCCGGTTTGCCGTTTCAGGCCTCAGTCGGCTGTGCTATACTGAAACCGACATTGACCTTGGGGGTACCGACGCGATGACACTGCACGAAGAAATTCAAGACCTGAAGCGGCGGTGCAACGCCGTGATCTTGGCCCACAACTATCAGATCGACGAGGTACAAGACGCGGCGGACTTCACCGGCGATTCGCTCGAACTGGCGCGCAAGGCCTCGGACATCGAAGCCGACGTGGTCGTGTTCTGCGGTGTACATTTCATGGCCGAGACCGCCGCGATCCTGAATCCCGGTAAGACGGTGCTTCTGCCTGCGGCGGACGCGGGATGTCCGATGGCCGACATGATCACGGGCGAGCAGTTGCGCGCGCTGAAGGCGCAGCATCCCGGCGCGAAGGTGCTCTGCTACGTCAACAGCACGGCCGAGGTCAAGGCCGAGAGCGATTGCTGCGTGACCTCTGCCAACGCGGTCGAGGTCGCCAGCCGGTTTGCGCCCGATCAGGAGATCATTTTCGTGCCCGACCGCCATTTGGGCTCCTATACGGCAGAGAAACTGGGGCGCACGTTTGTTCTGTGGCCGGGGTTTTGTCCGACGCACGCGCGTCTCACCGAGCGTCAAGTCGCGGAGGCGCGCGCGGCGCATCCCGGCGCGCCGGTGCTGGTGCATCCAGAGTGCCCGAAGCCGGTGCGCGACGTGGCCGACGCGGTGCTTTCGACTGGCGGCATGTGCCGCTACGTGTTGGGGCGCCAAGAGCCAGCCTTCATCGTCGGCACCGAGGTGGGCATTCTGCATCGTTTGCGCAAGGAAAATCCTGACAAGGCGTTCCATCCGGTGCAGGAGCAGGCGGTCTGCCCGAACATGAAAAAGATCACGCTGGAGAAGGTGCTCTGGAGCCTGCGCGATATGCAAACTGTGGTTGCCGTTCCGGAGTCCGTCGCCAGCCGCGCTCGGCGTTCGATCGAGGCAATGCTGGCAGTCGTCTGATACGGTGGCTGATCGATAAGGAGGTACGGACATGATGATGACTCGTAAAGGCAGAATCATGGCGCGCGTCTTCGCCGTCGCGGCCGCGCTGGCAGTCGCCGGTTGTCTGACCCAACAGCAGTTGATCGCGAAGCGCATCGCGCAGAAGGCCGATTATTTTTCAAAATTGCCCGCCGAGAATCAGGAACGGTTGCGCGCTGGCTTTGTGCGGTCCGGCGACGACCGCGACGCCGTCTGGATCGTGTATGGCCGTCCGGACCGGGTCTTTCAGAAGTTGACGGCCAGCGGCACCAACGAGGTATGGTCGTACGTGGCGCAGGACGCTACGCTCTACGACGAGCCGCATCCGGTCTGCTTTCCGGTCTTGGGCCCGAACGGCAAGACGATTTGGCGCTCTGAAACCATCTGGGCGCCGCGCACGTTCCACAGTTTGTACGAATATCTTCGGGTCGAGTTCCACGAGGGGCGCGTGACGTCCGTCGAATCCGAGAAATGGTGAGCGTTCGCACGGGGATAAAGAATGAATGATTCCGACATTGCGGTTTTAAATCGACGTTTCGGCGCGCTTGGACGCGTCGCGATCCGTTCGGGCGAGGCGGGTTTTCCCGTCGTGTCGCTCGTCAACCGGGCGGGCGCATGCGAGGTGTCGCTTTACGGCGGACACGTCCTCGGGTATCGGCCGATGGGGCACGGTCCCGTCCTGTTCGTGAGCCAGCGTTCGCTCTTCGAGTCCGGCAAGCCCATCCGCGGCGGCATTCCGATCTGCTGGCCGTGGTTCGGCCCGAATCCGGGCGACAAGACGCTGCCGATACATGGCTTCGCACGGATCAACCATTGGGAATTGCTCGCGACGGAATATACCGATGCGGTCACCGAGATGCGCTTGTCTTTGGCCGACTCGGATCTCACGCGGCACCTGTGGCCGTACGCGTTCGGGCTGTCGCTGCGGATTTGGCTCGACGACAAGTTGAACTTGGCGCTGACGACGGAAAACCGCGATACGCGGCCGTTCGCCATCACGCAGGGATTCCATCCGTACTTCAGGGTGCGCGACATCGCGAACGCGTCGGTACACGGGTTGGAGGGTGCGCCCTTTCTGGATCGGCTGACCGGTCGGGGCGGCGTGCAGGATGGGCCGTTGGTCGTCGGTGCGGAGACCGAACGTCTTTACACCCCGACGGAGCCGCGGTGCGCGTTGCTCGACGCGGGGCTCAAGCGGATGATCGCGCTCGCCTTTTCCGGCACGGACAAATTGGTGGCTTGGAATCCGTGGATCGACAAGGCGCGTGCGATGGCGGATTTCGGCGACGACGAGTACGCGCGGATGCTCTGCTTGGAGCCCGTCAACGCCGGTTCTGCTGCCGTGACGCTGGCACCGGGCGAACGTCAGACACTGACGCTTTCGATACAGGCGACGTTGACATGAATGGGGCGTTTTTTTCGACAGGAAACGTATGGCGTTTCGGGCCTGCGGTTGTCGTGACGGCGGCAGTGCTTGCGCTTTCGTTTCTGCCTGCATGTTGTTTCCGCGGCGTTGAGAACGCGTTGCCCCCGTTGCCAGGCATGGACAAGGTCGTACACGCGGCCATGTATGCGGGGTTGGTTGCCGCATGGTCGCATGCCGTATTGCCGGAGAACCGACGGTGGTGGTTGATTGTGCGGATCGCAATGGTCGCGACGCTCTTCGGGCTCATGGCGGAGGTCGGCCAGAAGATGCTGACGAAGACCCGGTGCATGGATCCGCTGGACGCTTGCGCCAATGCGGCCGGAGCTTTTTTGTGCGCGTATGGGGTGGGTGCATGGAGTAGCCGGACGCCGAAAGGGACGGATGTTCGGGGCTGCGCCAAGAAGTAGTCGGAAGGAGGGGGACATGAGTGGAAGTAACGGAACGGTTTCGCGGCGCAGCTTTTTGAGCGGGACGGCTGGCGCGGCGGTGAGCCTCGGGGCGTGGACGGCGTTGAGCGCGGATCGCGTGGTCGGCGCGAACGAACGGGTCAACGTGGCCATCATCGGGTGCGGCGGCCGGGGGCGGTTCGTGCTGCGTGTCATGATCGCGGAAGCGGGCGCGAACTGCGTCTGCCTTTGCGACTTGAGCGACAAGCGGCTCAACCAAATGTGGGAATTCATCCAGCCGGTTCAGCCGAACAAGCCGCGCTTCGAGAAAGATTATCGCAAGGTCCTCGAGTCGCCCGATGTGGACGCCGTGATCATCGCCACGCACGACAACTGGCACGCGCCGCTGACGATCATGGCCTGTCAGGCGGGCAAGGACGTCTATGTCGAGAAACCGCATTCGCACTGCATGTGGGAGAGCGGCGTGATGGTCGAGGCGGCCGCCAAAACCAAGCGCATCGTGCAGGTCGGCACGCAGAATCGCTCGACCGCGTACAACCATCAGGCGCGCGAGATCGTGCAGAGCGGCAAACTCGGCAAGATCGGTCTCGTCAAGGTTTTCAACCTCAAGAACGGTTCGTCCTTCAAACTCGGCGAACCCGGTACGTGCCCGGCGGGCTTCGATTGGGACCGCTGGCTGGGACGCGCGGCGTTTCGGCCCTACCATCAGCACATTTGGCAGGGCGGCTGGCACTACAACTGGGATTACTGCGGCGGAGACCTGACCGACGACGGCATCCATCAGCTCGACCTCGCGCTGATGGTGATGGGCGATCCCGGCCTGCCCAAGAGCGTCCGCGCGCTCGGCGGGCGCTATGTTCACAAGGGCGACGACGCCGAGGTGCCGGATGTGCTCAACATCGCCTGGGATTTCGGTTCGTTCGCGATGACGCTCGACATGACCCAGTATCCGGTCTACATGGAAAAAAGCACCGACGTGATCCGCAAGAAAAACCTCGTGAGCGACTGGAAACAGAACGCCACGCGCGTCGAGTTCTACGGCCAAGACATGTTGATGATCCTGGGGCGGCACGGCGGCGGTTTCGTGGTCGAGAAGGCCGGTAGTCAGGTGGTCGAAAAAGTCTTTGGTCAGGCCGGCGACCTCGAGCACTACAAGAATTTCATCGCATGCGTGAAGAGCCGCAAGCAACCCAACGCGGCCGTGGCCATCGCCCACGCGAGCAATCTTGTGGCGCACATGGGCAATATCGCGCACCGCGTCGGCAACGTCGCGCTCAACTACGACGCCCAAGCCAACCGTTTCGACAGCGACCGCGCCAATGCGCTCGTCAAGGACCCGTACCGCAAGGGTTACGAAATGCCGAAGGTCTAGCCACCCGTTGAACCAATCGGCCGGCCGGGATCCTTGTCGTGTCCACGTCAGTGCAGGTCGGCCTTGACGCGCAGGAATCCAGTACCGGTGGGCGCGTTGGTGTAGGCGATGATTTGACCCGCGCCTAAAATGTCGGTGTAATCCGGCACTGGCCTCCAAGCGTCGTCGACGAGATTCGTGCGCCGCTCGAAGGTGTAGTACCGCTGTTTGCCGTTGCACTCGGTGCCGGCGGCGATCGTGCGGCAGAAGGCAAGCGGGCCGTGTCCGTCGCCGGCGTCGAGTTCGATCACGAACGTCGAGGCGGCGTTCGTGGGCTGTGTGCCGGCGACGAACTCGCGCCAGTTCGACAGGCCGTCGCCGTCGGGGTCGGCCTCGTCCGCCGCCGCGAAATTGGTGCCCGCATCCCACTGGGCGAGCCACCAGACGGGCGTGTCGTGCGCGGTCAGCTCGGGGCCGCCGGGCGTGCCGCCCGCGGCGGCGCTGGCGATCCAGTTCGACGCGGCCGCGTTGTTCCGGCGGGGATGGATCAGCGCGAGCGAGGCGCCTGTGCCGTCGGCGGCTTCGGGCCACGGCGCGGTCGGCTGGTACGAAACGCGGTCGATCTCGTTCGATGCGGGGTCGATGAGCTGGATGGTTTCGCCCGCGTTGTCGAGCGAGCCGGAGGCCCAGACCTGCGCGGGGACGCCGTTGGGCGTGTAGGCGCTAGACGCCACGACGAGGTAGGCGTTGGGATTGAGCACCGTGCCCTCGGGGAATGTGTACGTGAAGCCTTTCGCGAAGCTGTAGCCCGAGAGGTCGAGCGGCGCGCCGCCGGGATTGGTGAGCTCGACGTACTCGGCCTGTCCGACGACGACCGGGTGGTAGAAAATCTCGTTGATCACGACGTGGCCTTCGCGCCAGTCGAAAGGCTCCGCCCCCATGTCGGCGCGCGTGCCGTCGGAGTCGGTGTCCGAGGACGGGTCGCCCGCGTCGACGGCGGGCGATCCGGTTTGGAGCGCGTAGTTGTCGCCTTCGGCATCGAGGAAGAGCGGGTCGCCCACGACGTTCCCCGTGCCGGCGATGGGATCGGTGTCCGAGAGCGTGTAGGAGACGTCGATGGAGGAGAGCGTGTCGCAGTAGAACGGCGAGACGGTCGCTTGCGAGACGATGCAGTTGCGAACCGTCGCGCTGCCGCCGCCGGCGCCGAGGTTCTTTTCGTAGACCGAGACCGCGTGGCTGAGATTGTAGAAGGTGTTGTTCTCGATGAGGCCGTGCGAACCGGTGTCTTTGATGCCGAAGCCTGTGTCGACATGGCGGATGAGGTTGCGGCGGGCGACGACGGTCGAGTCTTGGCCGATGGAGATGCCCTTGTCGCGGCAGTTTTCGATGAGGTTTCCCTCGATGAGCAGGTCTTTCGCCTCCTCGCCGATGTCGATGCCGTCGCTGTTGGAGCCGGTGAACCCATACACGTGGTTGTTGCGGATGATGCCGCCGTGGACACCGTCGTAGTCCACCGCATCGGTATCGGTTTGGTCGCAGCCGGGGAATTCGTTGTTTTCGACCCGCGCGTAGGCGGCGCGCTTGATGTTGATGCCGTCGCCGACGACGCTGATATGCACGCGGCTGTTGCAGAGGACGGTGGAGTTGCCCTCTTGCACGAAGATGGGGTAGAGAACGTCGTCCACGTCGAGTCCGTTCATGTAAAGGTCCGAGCCGAGCGCGTTGATGGCGCCCTTGAAATTGACGGCGTCCCCGCAGGTGAGGGAAGCACCGCGCACGACGACATTGGAGAGGATGCCGACGTGGTCGGCGTGGTCGAAACCGATGCCGCCCCAACGGTTGAGCGAGTCGGTTTCATCGGCCAGCGCGGGGTCGACGTAGAGCCGTGCGCGGGCGCTCAGGTTGGTGTTGGGTCCGATGCTCACGGGGGCGTCGGGCGTGCCTGCCAGGCACAGGCGGCCCTGCACGTAGATGCTGGCTTTTTCGGGCAGCAGGATCGCGGTGCCCGGTTCGGCCGTGAGGCTCGTGTTGGACGGCACGTAGATATCGCCGGCGGCGAGCCAGGGCGATCCGGCGGCGGTGAGGGTGAGATTTCCGGTCACGTTCGCGGGAAGCAGGCTGGCTCCGGTCGATGTGAACACGGCGGTGATGCTCAGCGACGTCGTGCCGTCGGGCGTGAACGTCAGGACGGGGTTGGTGTTCGTCGTGACGCCGCTGGTGGCGCGGGCTGCGGTGGCCTGCATGTCGAAGCCGAAGTCTGTGTAATTGGCCGAGGACTGATGGACTTCGACGGCGAGCACGTTGGTGCCTTCGAGGAAGGTCGCCGGTGAAACCGTGAATGGAAGATAGGCGTTTTCATCGGGCGTGCTCGTACTGGTGATGTTTGTCAGCGCGAAGGTCGTGTAATCGACGAGGCCCGTCGCCATGTTGGTGCGCAGGATCTCGGTGCCGTTGAGGTAGATGATCGCGCCGTCATCGCGCAAGAGCTGCAGATCGAGCGAGGTGAGGGTTGCGGCATTCGTCATGACGAACGCCCGCCGGAAGTAGGCCGCCGTGATGAGATTGGAGGCCGCGACGATCACCGTGGCTTCGTCGCCGTCGCCGTATCCGAGCTGGCCCGCGCCGCTGGCCCAGGCCGAGTCGTCGAATGTCCGCTGGTTCCAGTCCGCGACGGTCTTCGTCGGCACGAGGTAGCGCCAGACGGCGCCTTTGCCGGAGAGGTTGATCACGCCGTTGCTGACGATCCAGTAGGCGAAGGTCTGCCCGATGGCGGGAACGGCCGTCAAGGTGACGGGGATGCCGGCCAAGAGGGTGTTAGCAGAGTTGCTGAGCAACGGCACGTGGTTGGCCAAAACGTGGCCGTCGCCTCCCAGCGTGAGCTGCACCTGCGAAGTCAATCCGGTGGCGAAATCGTCAACGCCACTGCCCGTTTCGTCGACTCGGCGAACGGCGATTTTCGTCTGTTGCCTGCCTCGCCCTGTTTGGACGCCGCCAATACCAATTTCGTCGGACTTGCCGGTCCTGCCGCAGGCCGAACCGATTGCCTCGGCAATCCACGCCTGCAAGGGACCGGCCTTGATATCGGCGTGATCGAGGGCGCTGCGACGAACGTCGCCATCGTCACCGTCGAAAAGCAAGGCACCGGCGCGGGCACGGTCACGCCGACCAACCGTTGCGTGCTCGCGACGTTCCCCACTCAGCTCGTCTTCACCGCCGCAGCCGGCTCCGGTTCGGCTCTGCGCCACTTCAGCGTCAACGGCGCGAAGATGCCCGACTGCGGCGACACTTTCACGCTGGCCGTCCCCCGGCCCGGCACCTATGTGGTCGCGGCGGTCTTCTATCCGGTGTGCTATGTCGATGCAGCAGGCGGCGACGACACCCATGACGGCACGACCCCCGCCACCGCTTGGCGCACGCTGCAGTTCGCCGTCACCAACGCACCGTCTGGCTCAATGGTGCTCGCCTCTCCCGGCATGTACAATGAGGGCCTCTACTACGCCGCCTCACACAGCAACCGCGTGGCGATCACGCGCAATATCGTGCTCAAAGGCAGCGGGGGCGCGGCTCAGACCGTCATCGTTGGCGCGCGCGATCTCGTCACCGGCAACGCCTACGGCTGCGGCACCGGCGCGGTCCGCTGCGTCTACATGTCGGCGGGCGCGTTGGAGGGCTTCACCCTCGCCGGCGGCGCCTCCAGCGTGTCGATCAGCGACGCCGACGGCGACGCCGTCCGCGGCGGCGCCCTCTACGCCACCGGCACCGGCATGGAGATCTGGGACTGCGTCATCTCCAACAACGTCGCCAGCCGCGGCTCCTGTTCATGGGGCGGGTCATTCCACCGCTGCCTGATCACGGAGAATCGAACCTCCAACAGCGGTAACGGCGTCATTCGCACGGCCTACGCCTACGACTCGCTCTTCGTCAAAAACATTTCCGCGTGGGAGGGGGCTTTCGCCGGTGTGCGGTTCTACAATTGTACCGTCGCCGACAATACCGGCGGCGGTATTTCGTCCGCCGTCTATGCCTACAACACGATCATCTACGGCAACAGCGGCACGGAGGTGCAGGATAGCAGTGCGATCTGCACCAACTGTTGCACCGGTACAAGCCTGCGGCCCGGCGAGGGCAACATCATGGCCGATCCGCTTTTCGTCGACGCTCCCAACGGCGACTACCGCCTGTTGGCCGGCTCGCCCTGCGTGGATGCCGGCAACACCGCCTATCTCCAATACGTCGACGGCACCGACTACGCTGGCGCAGCCCGCGTGCAGGGCGACCAAGTGAATATCGGCGCGCACGAGTCCGCTGTCGGCTCGGTCACAGCCTCCTCCACCAGCGGCGGCGCGATCAATCCGGAGGGCACGTTCCTCCTCGCGTCCAACATGGTCTTTACGGCCACGCCTTGGCCCGGGCGCGCCTTCCGTTATTTCGAAATCAACGGGTCCGCTGTTGCGGGCGGCGATACGACCATCACGATCTGCGCCGCCGATTACGATAATGCCGCCGTGACGGTCCAAGCGGTTTTCCAAGACGGCTTCTACGTCGACGCCGTCAGCGGCGACGACGGCAACAGCGGCCTTGAAACCAACGTGCCGCTCCGCACGCTGTAAGCCGCCGCCGGTCTCGCGCTCGCCGGCGACACCATCCGCGTCTACCCCGGCATCTACGCCGAAGGCGGCACGCCTGCCGCCGGGGGCGGACTCACAAACCGTCTCACACTCGCAAACGCCGTCACTGTGATTTCATTGGCTGGTTCGGCCGAGACCTTTATCGTCGGCGCGCGCAGCCAGAACGCTAACGGCTGCGGTTCCGACGCGATCCGTTGCGTTTGCCTCACCAACGGTTGCACCCTCCAAGGTTTCACCCTGACGGGCGGTTCGACCGACGTCAGCGGCGGCTCCACCGGGGAGGATTATGGCGGCGGCGCACACGTCGCCAGCGGAACCGCGACGCTGATCGACTGCGTCATCTCCAACAACCTTGCCTACACCAAAGGCGGCGGCGTCTCCATGGCCACGCTGCATCGCAGCCTCGTCGCCGACAACGCCGTTTTGGATTCAGGCGGTTTCGGCTCGGGCGTCCGCAGCGGCGAGGTCTATGACTCGGTTATCGTCGGCAACCGCGCGCCCTCGCCTGTCGCCTACACGGACTTGCACAACGTGACTTGCGTGCATGACAGCAGTCCGGTCAGCAACTGCAACGCCGACAACTCGATCATCCTGCGCACCGACGGCGGCAACAGCTATACGTCGACTGACACGGCTCGTAAAGTCTATAACTCCTGCCTCACTGGAACGATCAGTGCCAACAACAACGGAGGAAGCAATCTGTTCAACGTCGATCCGCTTTTCATCGGGGCCGATGCGCGCGACTTCCGTATCCACAGCCGGTCGCCCTGCATCGACAGCGGGGACGTGAGCCGCGGCACCGGGCGGCTCGGCCTCGACTACGCGGGGGTCGAACGCCCACAGGGCGCCAACGTCGACCGCGGCGCCTACGAAGGCGGCGTCAGCGGGCTACGCATCGTGGCCGGTGTTTCGGGCGGCGGCAGCGTCAGTCCGTCGGGGCTTCATTTCTATGCGTTGCCCGCGAGCGAGACCTTCGTTGCCACGCCGACGGCGGGCCACACGTTCACGCATTTCACCACCAACGGTGTCGCGGTCTCCTACGCGGGGGCGTCCATCACGCTTTCGCGTACGGCGGACGATGCCGTCACGCTGACGGCCTGTTTCGCGGGCACCCTCTACGCCGACGCCAGCCGGCCCGATGACACGGGAGACGGCTTCTCGTGGGCCACCGCCAAGCGCACGTTGCAGGCTGCCGTCGACGCGTCGGCCGATAACGACACCGTGCTCGCCGCGCCGGGCATCTACGCCGAAGGCACGCGCGTCACGCCGGACGAGAAGACGGTCGGGTATCTGCTCAACCGCGTCGCGGTCACGAACGACATCACGCTCGCTTCGAACGACGGCGCGGCGGCGACCGTCATCATGGGTGCCTTCGACAGCGGCTCCGGCGACTTGTACGGGCTCGGTTCGAACGCGGTGCGGTGCGTTTATCTGGGCAAAGGCATGCTTCAGGGGTTCACGCTCACCGGCGGTGCCACCGGCCGCGAAAATCTCGAGAACGAAAACAACCGCGGCGGCGGCATCTATGTTCCCGAGGGCAACTACAGCCAACAGGTGCTAGACTGCGTCATCACCAACTGCGCTTCGGTGCGCGGCGGCGGCTCGCACGCCGGCACGCTCAGACGCTGTGTCTTCCGCGATAACTACGCGCAGAACAACAGTTCCGGCGCGCGCGGCAGTTTCGCCTACGATTGTCTTTTCGCCAAAAACCGCACGGGCGGCAACACGGGCGGAAGCGCGGTCGGTTACGGCTGGTGTTATTCCTGCACGATCGCCGACAACGAGGCCTTGTCAGGCGACAAGGCCACATTCTACAACTGTATTTTGGACGATCCTTCGGTCAGCGGCCGCCATTTCGATTGTTGCATCGCGGGCGGGACAAGCGGAAGCGGAACCACGAACGACAATTGCTTCAGTGACGCGCCGCTCTTCGCGGACGCGACCGCCGAAGATTATCGCCTCGCGGCCGGTTCGCCCTGCATCGACCGCGCGAACCGAAATTACATTGCCGACGCCTTCGGGACTGACCTTGACGGCGCGCAACGCATGCAGAACGGCCGCGTCGACCTCGGCGCGTACGAGCGGGACTGGCGTCCGACGTATTCCGCCGCGTTGGACGGGGTCGGCGTTTGGGTGACAAACGTCTCGCCGTTCGTCACGTATGCGACGAACGCTGTCTATGAGGCCGGTAGCGCCGTTTATCTGGACGGCTATGCCGCGCGCACGAACGCGCAAGCGTCGGTCGCCTTGGCGGCCTCGTGGTCAATCCCCTACGGCAAGACGGTCACTTTCGACTGCCTGGTCACCGGCAACGGCTCATTGTCCCTTTACGAAGACGAAACCGTTATCGCGACCGTCACGTCCGTCGACGGACAGCAGACTGTGAAATACCGTGTGGCCCAAACTCCGAGCGCCATCCGGGCCGTCTACACACCCGGAACGGGTGATGTCGGCGGTGCGCTGCTGGACAATTTCGACAGCACGGGCGGACTTCTCCTGATGCTGCGTTGATGATGCCGCACCGACCAAGACAGCCCGTAAACAAGAAGGGCGTGCAGGCCGAAGTCGTGTTGAGCCGCGCGTCCTGCCGCCCTTCTTGAACCCCGTCACCCGTAGATCGGGCCGAAGTTCTTGCACGCGCGATAATCCGAGCCGATCGGATCGTCCGCGCCGAAGAGGCCCCACGCGTGCGGCCGGTAGAGGTTCTCTTCCGGCACGTTGCACATCGCCACGGGGATGCGCAGCATCGAGGCCAGCGTCACCAAGTCCGCGCCGATGTGGCCGAAGCTGATCGCGCCGTGGTTGGCCGCCCAGCCGTTCATCACGCTGTAAACGTCGCGGAAGGAACCGTTGCCCGTCAGACGCGGGACGAACCACGTGCAGGGCCATGTCGGATTGGTGCGATCCATCAACATGTCGGAGACGTTGCCGGGCAGCGCGGTCGACCAGCCTTCGGCGATCTGGAGCGCCGGGCCGAGTCCCTTCACGATGCTGATGCGCGTCATGGTCATCGGCATGCCGCCCTCGGTCAGGAAGCTGGACGAGAACCCGCCGCCGCAGAAGTACTCGACGTCCGCCGACTCCCACTTCGTCGCCTTGAGGCAGGCCGCCGCCTCTTTCTCGGAGATGTCCCAGAACGGGTTCATGGCCGGCTTGCCCTTTTCGCGCTGTTTGCCGCAGGCGTCCAGACAGGCCGCGCCGGAGTTGAGCAGGTGGATGAAGCCGTTCGCGTTCAGCCCGGTCATCTTCTTGCCGGTGACGCGCTTGACGGCGTCGGGGCTCCAATAGGTCCGCACGTCCGCGAAAATCTGCGCCCGGTTGGTGAGCAGATACATCAGGAGCATGCAGACGCCGTTGAGCGAATCGTTCTCGGTGGCGACGATGAAGGGCGAGCGCACGCCGTTCCAGTCGAACGAGCTGTTGAGGATCGCCTCCATGAAGTCGCCGTTGGGCCAATGGTCCGTCCACTGGCGCTGGCCCTGAAAGCCGGCGGCAAGCGCGTTGCGTCCGAGCGCCTCTTCGCCGAAGCCCATCTCCGCCAGAACCGGATTGCCGACCATCATGTCGCGCAGGATGATCGCCATCTTGACCACGTACTCCCAGTCCGCGTCTTTGGCGGCGCGCGATTTCTGGAGTGCCTTTTTGTTCAGGTCCGGACCTTCTTTGCAGAACGCCTTGGCCCACGTCAGCGCCTTCTCGTATTCGGCCTTGTCGTAGATGCCTTCGGCGATGCGCCGGTCGATCTCGCACATGTCCATGTCCTCGGTGCGCATGCCGAGATACTCTTGAAAGAAGTCGTGGTCGACGAACGATCCCGCGATGCCCATGGCCGAACTGCCGACCGACAGATACGACTTGCCGCGCATCATCGCTGTGGCCAGACCGGCCTTGGCGAAGCGGAGGAGTTTCTCCTTCACGTCGGCGGGAATCGAAGTGTCCGTGCGGTCCTGCACCTCGCGCCCGTAGATGCCGTACGCGGGCAGCCCCTTCTGCGCGTAGCCCGCCAGCATGCAGGCGAGATAAACCGCGCCCGGACGCTCCGTGCCGTTGAAGCCCCAGACGGCTTTCGGCAGGTACGGATTCACATCCATCGTCTCCGTGCCGTAGCACCAGCAGGGCGTGACGGTGAGCGACACCCCGACGTTCTCGCGCTCGAATTTCGCCGCGCAAGCCGCCGCTTCGGCGCAGCCGCCGATGTTGGTGTCGGCGATCACGCACTGCACGGGCGTACCGTCGGGATACCGCAGATTTTCGGAAATCACGTTGGCCGCGCTCTTGGCCATGTTCATGGTCTGGTCTTCAAGAGACTCGCGCACGCCGCGACGGCGACCGTCGATCACCGGACGAATGCCAACACGCGGAAATTCATTGTTGCTCCAAATCGTTTCGTTCATGACAAACAATCTCCTTCTCAGTTTGTCTTCAGTATACGCCTGCGCGTGCCCAAAAGGAATGGCAAGAATTGACCCAAACCTGTCAATTCTTGACCAAATTCTTGACCCGGTACACGGGCCGATATGATTTTCACCGTACCTTGAACACTTTCGGTGTTTTCCCCGTGCCGACGTTGCGGTATGATGTCTGCGTTATGGACAAAGCAGCCATTCTCTCGCGCGCGTGGGACGTCATCGATACGGAAATCGAAGGCCTTCGTACGGCCCAAGCCTCGTTGGGCGACGATTTTCTTGCAACCGTCGATCTCATTTTGCAGACACTCGACCGGGGAGGCAAGATCGTCGTCACCGGCGTCGGCAAAAACCTGCACATTGCCGAGAAACTTTCGGCCACACTCGCCAGCACCGGGTCGACCAGCGTGGTCATGAACCCGATTCAGGCGATGCACGGCGACCTCGGCATGATCGCCGAGCACGACGTGTTGCTGGCGCTGAGTTTTTCCGGCGAATCGGAAGAAGTCATCAAGCTCATTCCCGCCGTGCGCCGGTTGGGCATCCCGATCATCGGTATGGTCGGCTGTGTGGAGAGCACGCTGGCCCGCATCAGCGACGTGGTGCTGTGCGTCAAAATCGAGAAGGAGGCCTGCCCCTTCGGCATGGCACCCACCACCAGCACGACGGCCACGCTGGCCGTCGGCGACGCCTTGGCCATGGTTTTAATCGAGGCTCGCCACTTCGACAAAGAGAGTTACGCCAAGCTTCATCCGGCTGGTGCCATCGGCCGCGCGTTGGTGTTGCGGGTCAGAGACATCATGCGCACCGGCGAACGTCTCGCCCGCCTGCCCCTCGCGGCGACCATTCAGGACGCCATCATGGCCATGACCACCGCCAAGAGCGGCGCGGCCTTGGTGGCCGACGACAAGGGTTTTCTCGCCGGGATCTTCACCGACGGCGATCTGCGCCGCCACCTCTCCGAGGGCAGGGACATTCTGCGTTGCCCCATCCGCAGCGTCATGACGCACAAGCCCATCTCAGTTCGCGACGACGCCTTTGCGGTGGACGTGCTGCGCATTTTCGAGAAGTACAAGATCGACGATCTTCCCGTGGTCGACGCGGAGGGCCAATTGGTCGGATATGTGGACATCCAGGATCTTCCGAAAATGAAGGTGATGTGAACCCCGTTTCTGCGCGCAGCGTTCAAATAAAAAAGGCGAATGGTCGCAGTTCGATCAGAGGACGGACTAATCTGGACTCGTCGATGTTCGCCCCGACTTCACGAGGATTCGAACCATGTATACGGTTGCGTTTGTTTCGTTGCTTGCGCAGACGGCCGGAGCGGCACCCAAGGGCCTCTTCGACCATGCGTTTGAGACGTTCCGTCTGGGTGGTCCGGTCATGTGGCCCATCCTTTTCTGTTCGCTGATGGGCCTCACCGTCGCGATCGAACGGCTCTTTGCCTATTGGAAGTACAACACGGCCAATTTCTGTTTCCGAAAGAAACAAGAGACGCTCATCGCCCTGACGCGCGAAGGTAAATTCGAAGAAGCGATTGAGGTCGCCAAGGACGCCGAAGCGCCCATTTGCCGCATTTTGGTCAAAACCCTCCGCAATCGTGAGACGGGCTTTGGCGAGACGCTTCAGGCCGCCTCCCAGTTGGAATTGGATCACCTGCGCCGCAGCTTGTCGGTCCTTGACACGACCATTACCGTGGCACCCATGCTGGGGATACTCGGGACCGTGACCGGCATCATCAACACGTTCAATATGCTCAATGCGTCCGGAATCGAGAATCCGACGGGGGCCACGGTCGGCATCGCAGAAGCGCTCATCACCACGGCCGCCGGACTCATCGTGGCAATCGGCTGCCTCTTCCCCTTCAATTTCCTTGTCGCGCAGATCAAGCGGCGCACCACCGAACTCGAACAGGTGGGACATCAGTTCGAGGTCGCCTTCAATGCGGGCTGCAAACGTCTCGCCGACGTCAAGCCTGCGGAGTAAACCGCCATGCGTTTGAGTTCAGGCTATGAAGACCGAAAGGCGCGGATGGAGATGATCTCCCTCATGGACGTCATGTTCCTGATTTTGGTCTTCTTCGTCTACTCGATCTTTTCCATGACGGTTCATCGCGGGCTCAAGGTGGATCTTCCCGCCTCCAAAGGAAGTCCGGAAAAGGGCGAACAAACCATCATTACGCTGGCGGCCGACAACACGCTTTCGCTCAACAAGAAACCGATGCCGTTCGACGACCTTGTGTTGGCCACCGTAAAAATCTGGCGCGAGAAAAGCTCGCCCGTTCTGATCAGTGCCGACAAAGCCGCCTCTCTCGGCACGGGCATCGAACTGTTGGGCAAGCTCAAGAACGGCGGCGTCGAGCGCGTCGCGTTTCAGGTGAGCGGCCAAGAGAAAAAGTGATGGTCCGGCTTTTGTATTCGTATGCCCACTGGCAATCACATCATCTGCTTCCTGCTTGCCGTTCTCATCCACGTGTTGGGCCTGCTGCTCTTTGGCCTTCTGCCTGACTGGCGGCCTGTCGAGGAAGAGGTCTCGCCCGAACTGGACGTGGCGTCGGTCGAACTGACTTTGTCCGATGACGATTCCGCCGTCCCCTCCGCGCCGGGGGCGGCCGCTGCGCGGCAGACCGAACAGGCGCCGCCCACCATCGACGTGCCGAAGCCCGTCGATCCCGTCCCGCAGCCCCTGCTGCCCGAGAAGCCGTCGTTCGAGGAGGTCCTTCCGCTGCCCGAACCCGAATTGGAGCCCTTGCCGCAACCCGCTCCGGTTCCCCTTCCTCCGCCTGCGCCGCAACCCCCGCCGCCTCAGCCTCGTCCGGTTTCGTCCGCTCCCGCCGTTGCCGCCGAGAAACCCGTGGCGAAACCCGTCGCCGCTCCGTCGGTCGGCGGTGCTTCCGATGCCGCCGCGTCGCTTCAGCCCTCGGGCGGCTCCTATGGCCGGGTGGATGCCCATCCCGCGCTTAAACGCGCCATCAAGCCCAATTATCCCATCGGCGCGCGCCGCCGCGGCGAAGAGGGGACTGTCGTGCTGGATGTGGTCGTGACGGTTTCGGGCCGTTCCGGGACGGTCAAGCTGGTCGCGTCCTGCGGTTTCCCTGAGTTGGATGCGGCCGCCGAACGGGCGGCCGCACAGGCGCAGTTCAAACCCGGTACGCGGAACGGACGGGCCGTCGAATCGGCCGCGCGCCTCACGATCATTTTCCGACTCCGCGACCAGTAATCCTAGATCCGGTAGTTCAACTGCCCTTTCTAATCGCTTGTCTTATCCGCCCTTCCTACCCCGACCACCGTAACGGCATCAGAGCCCGCAGCCCTTCTTAACTCGACCTCGACGGCCCTTCCGTCCAGTTGGACGGTGACGTTGGGGCGATACCGGCTCTTGACCCCGTAAACCGAATTCATCGAGGCCGGAGGCATGAGCCATACGAATGTGCTCGGGTCGCCGCCGTTGGCGTCTGCGGGAGGCGGGGACCACCGGACGGGCGTGAGAACCCCTTCCAGCGGGAGCACCTTCACCTTGGACGGTCTTTCTCTTCGACAGTGTCCGAGGCATGGCGGTGGAGGCTGGTTGATTAGATTGTGCGAAAACCGTCGCCCGGTCTTCGGATGGGGGGAACAATCGGGATTCACCACGCCGGTGACGGCGAAATTCACCGTGTGAACGCCTTGCCCGACGTTCACCGGCCAGATTCCCGTTGTTTTTTCAGTAACGCCGCATGCGTATTACCGTTGAATAGTAAATCTTGATAATTTTTCGGTGCTTTGTCGATCTGATACGTCTTGTCGCGCAGATTGTCAATTGTGCGAAGGGCATCCAGTTTCAACGCAAACAGACGATCTGGATGTTTTGAAAAATACTTTGCGATGTGTGGGACGGAACGATCAAACACTTTTTGGGACAGTCGCGGAAAGTCATAGTATCCCCACGAATCCTTTGTTTTTGTGGCCTCTAGTGTCTGACGTGTTGTTTGCTCAAAAAGCTGGCCCTCAGCTTCCAGTTGTTGTTGTTCATCACCGTGCGCGATGCTTATCAGATGCACTCCTAACAGACAGCAAATCACACCAATCATTTGCTTCATGATCATCGAATCCTTATTTTTCTCGCACCGTTTGCGTGCCAAGTTTGACACCTTCCAAAAGTTTTCGCCTTAACTCTTTGTCCACGACTATTTCATTAATCGCATCAATTTCTTTTTGACAAATCTCGGAATTTGTTTTGCAAACAGATTGCATTTCCTGACGCAACTCGCGTGTTTTCTGCTCATATATTCTGTGCAGGACAAATTCGCTTTGTGAACGTTCGATCATGAGCTTTTTTTCGTTCCGATATTTTTCGAGTTCGGCACGAACGACCCGATTAGAGATGTCCTCCAATTCAGTTTGCTTTGCATCATGGTAAATAGCGTCTTTGGACAGTTCTCGATTGAGACAATGTGGCCATATCGGCCGGAAATTCAATGTGATTGTTCTGACGGATATGGATACCCTCAAGCTCCTTCTGTTGTCCAGACCCAACAGCGAACGACCAATTCATGATCCAATAAAGATCTCCTGAGATGTGCGTGTCGATAATGTCGGCAACTCCGGTAATCTCATCTGCGTCCTTGCAAAGTGTTCCTTTCCCATCAACGACTTCTTCCAACATGTGATGGGGTCCATTAGTTCCATGAGGTGGCATTTTTGTGTCATACAGGCAGAAATACCCATTCGTATAGACAGGCGAGGAGCCCTCATATATATCAGCGTTGTAAAAATTGACCGTACTCGGAACAAGATATATTTGCCCAAGATGCTTGGGCACTTGACTCCTACGGCATAGTGCATGGGTCATGCATTTCTGGTTCAAGCTACGGATTGCACGGATTTCGCGGATGAGCGTTGCTACAGGCATTTAAACCACCAAAGAA
>Ga0172375_10005476_pt1 | contig 18298 bp, 14 predicted proteins | sample LakKiv1m_FD_114537 | JGI IMG/M metagenome (GOLD analysis project Ga0172375, IMG submission 114537) | Freshwater microbial communities from Kabuno Bay, South-Kivu, Congo - kab_092012_11.1m | ecosystem: Environmental > Aquatic > Freshwater > Lake | place: Democratic Republic of the Congo...
CAGCACCAACGTGGGCGGCGTGCCCTACCTGGCGCAAGACGGCGTTACCGCTTCTCTGGTGCCGCCGTCTGATCCCCAGGCCATGGCTCGGGCTTGCCTGGCCTTGCTGGCAGACCCGCAGCTGTGGCAGCGCCGCGCCCAGGCGGGTTTGCAGCAGGCGCGCCGCTACACTTGGACGCATGTGCAGCCCGTGCTGGCTGGTCAATACCAGCTGGCGCTTAAGGGGGCATGGAATGCTTCGCTGCACACGCAATGACGTCTGTACTGCGCAGATAACAAGGGGGTCTTGTGGGTCTTTACACATCGTTTGTTTCTTCGGTACTTTTCCCGCTGCATGAGCGCTTGAAGCACCACAACTCTGTGGCCTTGCGGCGTGAGATGGAAGACGTGCAATGGTGGCCAGCAGAGCGCATTGCCGCCTTGCAGCTACAGCGGCTGCAAGCGTTCTTGCAAGACGTGGGCACCCATGTGCCGTATTACCAAACCCTGTTCAAAAAACACGGTTTTGACCCGGCCAGCGTGCAGAGTGTGGCCGACTTGCAGCGCCTGCCGTTTCTCACCAAGCCGCTGATCCGCGCCAACACCGATGCCCTGAAGCACCCGCACGCGCAAGGCCTGGCGCGCTTCAACACCGGGGGCTCATCGGGCGAGCCGTTGATCTTTTTTATTGGCAATAAACGGGTCAGCCACGACGTGGCCGCCAAGTGGCGCGCCACCCGCTGGTGGGGCATGGACATTGGCGACCCCGAAATTGTGGTGTGGGGATCGCCCATTGAGCTCACCAAACAAGACCGCATCAAGGCCTGGCGCGACAAGCTGTTGCGCACCCAGTTGCTGCCCGCGTTTGAAATGTCAGAGGCCCGGTTGGACGACTTTGTGGCCACCATCCGCACCACCCGGCCGCGCATGTTGTTTGGCTACCCGTCGGCCCTGACCTTGATTGCCCAGCACGCGCAAGCAAAAGGCATCGCCATGGACAACCTGGGCATCCAGGTGGCGTTTGTCACATCAGAGCGGCTGTACGACGACCAACGCCAAACCATTGCCCGCCTGTTTGGCTGCAAGGTAGCCAACGGCTACGGCGGGCGCGACGCCGGCTTCATTGCGCATGAATGCCCCGCCGGCCACATGCACATCACGGCCGACGACATCGTGGTGGAAATTGTCGACGCCCAAGGCAACGTACAGCCCAATGGCACCGCCGGTGAAATCGTCACCACCCACCTGGCCACCAATGACTTTCCGTTCATCCGCTACCGTACCGGAGACATTGGCGTGCTGGGCACACTGGCCTGCCCGTGCGGGCGCGGGTTGCCGCTGCTGCAAGACATTCAGGGCCGCAGCACAGACTTTGTCACGGCGGCAGACGGCACTGTGATGCACGGCCTGGCGCTCATCTACATCTTGCGCGACCTGCCCGGGGTGCGCTTCTTCAAAGTGATTCAAGAGTCGCGCACCTTTACCCGCGTGCTGGTGGTCACTGACGGCGCCTTTGCACCCGGCTCTGTAGAAAAAATCATCACCGGCTTTCAGCAGCGCCTGGGCGCGCAAGTGCAGGTGGAAGTAAACCTGGTGGACCAGATTCCGCCAGAAAAGTCGGGCAAGTTCCGCTACATCGTCAGCCATGCGTGACATTCTGGTCGTGGCCATTGTTGTAGCGGGCTGCCTGGCCGCGCTGCGCCGCCCGTGGGTGGGCGTGATGCTGTGGACGTGGCTGAGCATCATGAACCCGCACCGCTATACCTACGGTTTTGCCTACAGCGCACCCTTGGCCGCCGCTGCTGCCGCCTGCACCTTGCTGGGGCTGTTGATGACGCAAGACCGCCAATCCCCTTTCAGGGCCAGCCCGGTCACCTGGCTCGCGTTGTTCATGGTATGGATGACACTGTCCTGGCTGGCTGGTATTGACCCAGCCAATGACTATGAACAGTGGAAAAAGGTGATGAAGATCGACGTATTTATCATCGTGGCCCTGATGTTGGTTTACACCAAGCAGCACATTTTTGCGCTGATGTGGGTGTGCACCGGGTCACTGGCATTACTGGGTCTGAAAGGAGGTCTGTTTACCATCCGATCTGGCGGTGATTTTCGGGTTTGGGGTCCCCCTGGTTCTTTCATCCAAGACAACAACGAGTTTGCCTTGGCGCTGGTAATGACCATCCCGTTACTGCGCTTCTTGCAACTGCAAATTGACAAGGGTTGGTTGCATCGTGGACTGACCGTCACCATGGTGCTTTGCGCTGCTGCTGCGCTTGGCAGCCAGTCGCGAGGTGCGTTGCTGGCCATTGGGGCTATGGGCTACGCCTTTTGGTGGCGAGGCAAGAACAAAATTGCCATTGGGCTGGGCTTGATGGTGTTAGGGATTGGATTGCTGGCGTTTATGCCAGACAGCTGGTACGACCGCATGGCCACTATCGGCACTTACCAAGAGGATAGCTCTGCCATGGGCCGTATCAGCGCCTGGTGGAGCGCATGGAACAGCGCATTTGATTACCCTTTTGGCGTCGGTTTCAACTCGGCCAGGGCTGAACTCTTTGCCAAGTATGCGCGCTATGACCTTACCCGCCGAGCTGCACACAGTATTTACTTTCAGGTGCTGGGCAACCACGGCTTTGGCGGCCTGTTTTTATTTGTTGGCATGCTGACCGCCACCTGGCGCACCGCAGGGTGGCTGCGCACGCTAAAACTGGATGCCCCCGAAGCCAAGTGGTGTAACGATTTAGGCGCTTTTTGCCAGGTGTCTTTGATTGGCTACATGGTAGGCGGTGCATTCTTGAGCTTGGCCTACTTTGACCTGCCCTACAACATCATGGTGATGGTGGTGGCCGCCCGCGGCTGGGTTGAAGGCAAACGCTGGCTCACCGAGCCCACCTATGCCCCCGGATGGAAGACCCTGCCGGGCCTGGCACCGCGCACGCCCGCAGTCAGAACATGATCTTCAAGCCACTCTTGTCCCTGGCCAGCCCCGCTGGCCCCAAAGCGCGTTTGAGCGTGCTGATCTTCCACCGCGTGCTGCCGCAGGTAGACCCGCTATTCCCCGACGAAATGACCGCACCCCGGTTTGACCAAGTGTGCGGCTGGCTCAAAAATTGGTTCAATGTCTTGCCACTGGACGAAGCGGCTAGCCGCCTGAAGGCTGGCACCTTGCCCGCGCGCGCTGCCTGCATTACCTTTGACGATGGTTATGCGGACAACCACGACGTGGCACTCCCCATCTTGCAACGCCACGGCCTGTGCGCCACCTTCTTCATCGCCACCGGCTACCTCAACGGCGGCCGGATGTGGAACGACACCATTATTGAAACGGTACGGCAGTGCGACGACCTTACCGTCATTGCGAGCGCAGCGCGGCAATCCATGCCCCCGGATTTCGTCATTGCGAGCGCAGCGAAGCAATCCATGCCCCTTGCCTCCGTAGCCACCAAGCAAACCATCATCTCCGCCCTCATCTCCCAAATCAAATACCTCCCCCCCGCAGAGCGCGTAGCCCGCACCGAAGCCCTTGCCCAGGCTGCTGGTGTTACCCCACCATCCAATCTGATGATGAGCAGCGCCCAGGTCAAAGCAATGCGCCAAACCGGCATGCAAATTGGTGCCCACACCGTGTCGCACCCCATCCTGGCCCGGTTGAGCGCAGCCCAAGCCCGCCAAGAAATTGCCGACAGCCGGGCCTTCTTAGAAAACCTGTTGGGTGAGCGCGTTGGCCTGTTTGCCTACCCCAACGGAAAACCCGGCGAGGACTATTCCCCCGCAACGGTTGAACTTGTGCGAAGCATGGGCTTTGACGCCGCGGTCAGCACCACATGGGGGGCATCCAAGCTGGGAGACGATCCACTGCAAATCAAGCGATTTACGCCTTGGGACACCACGCGCTTGCGCTTTGGCGTTCGGATGCTGAGAAATCTGGCCGCCAGCTGACGCATGTCCACCCGCAAGTCGCTTTTCTTTTCGTTTCTGGACCGCTACGCCAGCCTGGCCATTGCCATTGGCTCGTCCATGGTGATTGCGCGGTTGCTCACCCCAACAGAAATTGGCGTGTTCTCGGTCACCATGGTGTTACTAACCTTTGTGTCCACGCTGCGTGACATGGGCGCGGGGCAATACCTGGTGCAAGAAAAAGAACTCACCACCGACCGCATTCGCGCGGTGTGGGCGGTGCAACTGGGTCTTGGCCTTGCCTTGGCACTGGTGGTGCTGGCAGGCAGTTACCCAGTGTCGTTGTTTTACGACGAGCCGCGCATGTTCACCATCTTGCTGGTGGTGGCGCTGAATTACGCGGTCAACCCGTTCGGTTCACTCACCTACGCCTGGCTGATGCGTGAGATGCGCTTTGAAAGCCTTGCACTTATGCGGTTTGCCTCGTCTGTTACGGGTGCGGTGGTATCCATCGGGTTGGCGTGGCGCGGCTTTGGGCCCATCAGCCTGGCGTATGGTTCACTTGGTTCAACCCTCGTCAATGCGGGAATTGCGGTGTATTACCGGCCAGCCAGCTTTCCGTGGTTGCCTGGTACAAGTGAAATTCGTCGCGTACTTAGCTTCGGGTCGAAGTTGTCCCTAAGCACCCTGTTGCACGACTTGGCCGTCAGTGCGCCCGAGTTGTTTATGGGAAAGCTGCAAAGCCTGACCGCTGCCGGGTATTACTCACGCGCCAACGGGCTGGTGCAAATGTTTTACCGGCTATTTGTGGATGCGGTCAGCACCGTCTGCATGCCCTGGTTTGCAAAGCAAGCCCGAGAACACGGCGGCTTTGCAGAACCGTTTTTGAAGGCGACCGCTTACGTTACCGCTTTGGGGTGGTCTTTTTGCTTGGCCGTAGTGTGCCTGGCGCACCCCATGATCAACTTGCTTTACGGCAACCAATGGAATCAGGCCGTGGATTTGACTCGCCTGCTGGCCGTGGCCATGGCGTTCAGCGTTCCAGCTGCTTTGTGCTACGCAGCCCTACTTGCAAGCGGTGCGGCCACCGCCATCGCCAAGGTCATCGGCATCAACGCCATCACGACGGTGGTATTGGTTGCCTTGGGCGCTCATTTTGGTCTGCTGGGTATCGGAGTCAGTGCCATTGCGGCGGCAGCGATTGGCAGCATGGTCATGCTGCGCACTACCCTTGCAAAAATTGGTTTGACTTGGCGGGACCTGGCCCTGACCTCGCGCCCCAGCGCGGGGGTTGCCAGTCTGGCAGCTTTAGGCCCTGCACTTGCGCTTTGGCAATATGGGCTCTATGCCGATGAAATCGCGGCACCATTATTCCTGGGTGGTACCTTAGGATTGTTCGGTTTTGTAAGTGGAATTTACCTCTTCAAGCACCCCCTGCGCCAAGAGGTGTCAAACCTCCGTCAGACCTACTTTGCCTGATGGTTGATCAGCTCCCCCCATCGCATGGTCTTGGCCAACAGCTCTGACCCCGCAATGGAAAGATGCCCGCCGTCGCGGTAAATCAGGGTGTTGCCCATCAGGGTTTGGCACACCTGGCCTTGGCAAAGATACGGGTCAAAACGGATCACCGAGACGTCGGCCGAGGTAGCTACACGGTCAAGCAAGGTCAGCACGTTGGCCCGCTGAGTCTGGTAGTCCGCACGGTTGATCAGGCAGCCCGCGCTGCCACCCAAGGCGATGGCACCGTTGATTTGCCGTTCCAGGCAACCGCCAATGTCAAAGTCGGTGGACGGTGGTGGTGCCACGATGATCACTTTTTTACCCAATGCGCGGATGGCCTGCACCGTGCGTTGCAGTCCCCGCTGCGCCGCATCCGCCTGGACCGGCATGGACGTAAAGCCTTGCCCTTGCTGCGTGACATGCTCATGATTTTCTTGCGTCACATAGGCCAGAAATGGGCTAGACAACACCACAGTGTGGACGCTGGTAGCGTGGCCCAGAAAGTCCAGCACCGAATCATTGAATTGAATGCAGCGCTTGGCCCAATCCATGTTCATGGCCGTACCGTGCCCTGGATGAATCAATCTACGAGGCGCAAGCTTGAGGAATGGTCCGCATGAAGACCGAGTGGCCTGTATGACGCCGCCACTTTGCCACTCTTGCAGCAAGCCAGGAACCAAGTGCATGGCGTAAGAGTCCCCCCACACCAAAAGCGTTGGGTCAGGCCCACTTTGGCATTCTGGCTTGGGGGCAAAGGGCACATCCGAATCGCACCGGTCAGACAAACCGTAGTTGGTCTTTCTGATCTGTACAAAGTCCATCTTGGTGGGTTTGGCCTGGATCATCACCGGCGTGATGGCCATCAAGGTGGCCGAGCTCAGCACCACTTTAGCCAGCAGCGCGCGGGTGAATTGCAACCGGCTTTTGTGCACGGGCTTTTCCACCACGCGGTACAGCAAATAGGCCAGCGCAAAGGACAACACCAGCGCCAACCATCGCATTTCAAGTGGCAGCTCTTGACTGCCACCTACCCAGGCATTTTTCATGAAGGAAATCACCGGCCAATGCACCAGGTAGAGCGAATACGAAAAATCACCCACCCAGGCCAACCATCTAGTCGGCCAGGCCGCACACAGCGTGCTGCTGTGGCGCAGGATCACCACCAGTGTTGCCAAACAAATCAGTACCGCGTTCAAGCCAGGGTGGTTGCCAACAACCGCCACAAAGGGCAGAACCAGCAAACACAGCAGCGCCGGGCCGAAAAGCACACCCGTCCAGCGGCTGATGAACGCTTGCGGCGCCGTCTGCCCACGCAAGAGCCACAACGCACCCAGCGAGCCCACCAAGAGTTCCCACGCGCGCGTGGGCAACAGATAGAAGGTGGCCACAGGTTTCACATACCCACCCACCAGGCAGAGCGTCAAACTCAGAACCAGTACCCCCACAACGCCGGCAAACCAGCGCTGCGGCCGGGTGAACAGCAAGGCCGCTGGCAGCAAAAAGTAATACTGCTCCTCCAGCGCCAAAGACCAAACGTGCAACAACGGCTTGAGGTCCCCGGCGCCCTCGAAATAGCCGGTTTGCTGCCACAGCACAACGTTGCCTGTGAAACTGACCGCCCCAGCCACCTGCACCGCGAAATCGCGCAACTCTTGTTGGTTCAAGAACCAGGGTGCGCAAAGGGAACACCCGATAAAGGTGACGTAAGCCGCAGGCAGCAACCGCTTGGCCCGCCGGAAGTAAAAATCAGATAACCGAAACGTGCCGCGCAACACCCCACGGGCCACCAAGGTAGTGATCAAAAAACCGGAGATGACGAAAAAGATGTCGACGCCCAAGTAGCCCGATTGCACCGAGGTAACCTTGGTGTGATACAACACCACCATCAACACCGCCAACCCGCGTAACGCCTGGATGTCGATGCGAATCGATTTTTCTGCTTGATTCATACAAACTGTTTCCGCTCTGCCATGACGTGCGGCCCGCGGGGAACGTCACCAAGCTCGGTTTTTCTGACTTAAATAGGATTCTCGGATGATAGTTGCCTACGTTCTGGATCGGTTTCCTGCGATCTCAGAGACGTTCATCTCGGACGAAATTTTTTCGGTGATGCAAGCAGGCGTGGCCTGCCGTGTTTTTTCGCTCGAACAACGCTCCATGTCTGTGGTACACCCCAGAGCCAAGTCGGTGGTGGATGCCGGTTGCGTGATCCCCTGCGCACCAAGGCCAGTCTACAGAGATGTGTTGTCGTTGGTGCATGTCTTCGTCAGGCACCCGGCACGCGCCCTGCGGACGTTAATGCAATTGGTCCGTGATAAGGACCATCGCTGGATTGCGCGCGCGGCCCTTGCTGTAGCCAGCAGTAGTTTGCGTCTGGGTGTTGACCACCTGCACGCTCACTATGCTGACACGGCGGCGCAAGTCACCCTGTGGGCACACCGTTGGACGGGACTGCCATTTACCTTTACGACCCACGGTTACGACGTTTTCAAAACTCCGCCACACAACATGCGTGAACTGGTGGACGACGCTACTGGCATGGTCTGCATTTCGCACTACAACCTGCGGTATCTGGTCGATAAGTTCAGCGTGGACGTGCGCAAGTTGCACGTGATTCGCTGCGGCATTTACACCAAAGAGTTTGAGAACGAAATCCGTGTCCCCAAATCGACCTGCGTGCCCTTGCGCCTGTTGACTGTGGCTAGGCTGGTACCAGAAAAAGGGCATCAGGTTTTGTTGCAAGCGTTGCGCTTGTTGACCGATTCCGGTCTTGCCGTCCATTTGAAACTCGCGGGCGATGGCCCCCTGAAGCAAGAACTGATAGACCAGACGCAAAGACTGGGGCTTGAACACAGCGTGGAGTTTCTTGGTGAGCAAACGGGTCTTCAAGTTCGGCAGTTGTTTCAAGAGTGCGACTTGGCGGTACTCGCCAGCCTGTCGGAAAGTATGGGTCTGGTGAACATGGAGGGGATGGCCAGCGGCAGGCCAGTGATTGCGACCGCGGTGCTGGGTGTGCCCGAACTGGTAGAAGACCGAGTCACTGGATTTCTTTGCCCCCCGGGTGACCCTCACGCCATTTCACAAACCATTCAGTGGATATTGGCGCACCCGGAAGAAACAAAAGCCGTTTTGCTGCGTGGCAAGCAGCGCGTGGAAACCGAATTCAGTCGGGATGCTTGTACCCGCCAATTGATTCAGCTGTGGCAGTCTTCGCAAAGGTAAGTGATCACTGATCGATTCACTTCACTTTTGCCGAATGAATGCAACTAGAGCAGAGAAGAGTTTTGAAGCAAAGGCACTGCTGATTGGGTTTTCTGCAAAAAACATCCTGCAGACTTTCCAATGAATCGCTTTGCCATGACGTGCCCTGTGCGCCATATCTTGCAGCATGCCAACTTGCAACTCAGCCAACCGCTGACGCAAAGCCGACTTGGTTTCTTCTGATCGGGCATATTCAGTAAGCACCCTGCGCCTGAACCGTGCCTCATCCACGATGCGCATCGCATAGCCGTCCGTTCCCCAGCCGCTGCCGTACCACATGTTAATGCCGCTGCCGCAACGCACTTCAGGCTGCGTAGAAAAAACGAACTTTGCGCCGTGCTGAATCAGGTCCATCCAGTACAAATAATCGCCACCCCCATGGCGATGCGCTTGCGGAAATCGCGCCTTTCCTAACGCGGCCACATCAATCACCAGCGACGGCATGAAGATGATGTTTGCCGTGGCAATCTGGTGCACCATGTCACCCTGGTAGGCCCGCAGCGTGGGGTCGCCATCCACCACCGAGTGCTCTTCAGGGCGTACGCGCTTGGCTTTCTCAATTTCGTTGACGGTATCGCCCAGGTGGAACAGGTTGGCAAAGTAGGCGCTGTAACCGCACGCCAGCGCACGAACCGCGCGAGCCAGGTGGTCGCCCACCCACTCGTCGTCAGAGTCTAGATACGCCACCAGCTGGGTACCCGGTTCCAGGTTTTCCAAACCCGCGTTGCGTGCTTCATTGGGGCCAGAGTTTTTGGCCTGTTGCACGGTTTGCACCCGCAGTCCGGCAGGGGCCGGGTAGGCCGTTAATTCTTCAGCAATCGGCACCGGTGAGCAGTCGTCCACCACTATCACATAGATCGCGTCATTGGGATACTGCTGCGCCGCAATGGATGCCAAAGCCTTGGCCAGAATGCCCGTCTTGCGTTGAAAAAACGGAATGATGACAGCGAGTTTCGGAGTAGTCATTTGTTTCTAAGCGCCTTCAAAAGCGCCCACCGGTACAGCGTGGCGTGATACAGCGTGCGGCTGCTCTCGGTCCAGCGGGTGTGCCATTCCATCACCTTGCCATAAAACTCGATGCGGGCAAACCTGGCCTCTTCAAACAGTTGGGCAAATTCGTCCTGCCGCATCAGGGTAGATGGCGAAATGGTTTTGTACGACTCGTCGTAAGTGGTTTTCAGGATGACGATGACAGCGTTGTCATGGATGCACAAGTCCATGGCCACCACCTTGTCGCCAAACCAGTAGCGGTAGATGCGGCCCCGCCCTGCCCGGCAGTAGGCTTGCAGCATCTGGGTGTAGAACCGGCCTTGCGCGTTGCTGGGGTGGATGGCGGTGCCTTGCTGGGTTTTCCAGCCCGCGCTTTCCAGCGCGCCGTAGTCCGCAATGGCTTGGGCCACGTCGGCCTCGGCGGTGATGCATTCCAGCCGGGTAGCGGTGGCTTCAGCCTGCAACTTGTTGCGCTGCTTGCGCGTGTTCTGGCGCAGGTTTTTGCCGCGCGCCTCCCAATAGGTGTCAAAGCTGCCCGCCACGTCCACCCAGGCGGTGTCGATGTAGTCTTGAGTGCGCAGCTTTGGCCCATCGGCCGGCCGCGCTACAAAGCGCGGGTCCAACTGGGTCAACCCCAGGCCCAGCGCCAGGCCGGGTAACTGGCCCACCAGTGTGGCAGCCACCTGCGCGGCATCCACGCCCGCCGCACACACCCACGCACCCAAGGGCAATTGGGAGGGCTGAAACGTCTGCCACATGCCTTTGGCGCCCCGCTGCACGACGGCGGCGGCATCCAGCTGGCCCGCGCTGTGGTGCAAGCACAGCAGTTCTTGCCCGGACCCAAATTCTTTAAGCGCGGGTTGCAAAAACAAGGTTTCAAGAAACGGTGCGCCGCTGCGTGCCGTGGCCAGTGCGTCCCACTGCGGGGCCAGATCGGTAAAGCGGGCAATGGGGTAAAGCGTCCAGGTCATTGTGGGTGTTGTTGTCAGTGGGCTGCGGGGCTGCGCGCGGGTTGCTCTGCCACCATGCGGTTCAGCAGAGCCGCCAGGTCCTCTGCCTTGGCGCGGCGTGAAAGCGATTCTACAAAGGCACTGTTTGGGTTTGGCGACTGGCCCTGCTGCAACAGGCGGGTTAACGCCTGCCCAATGGCTTGCGGGTTGTCCAGCGGTGCCAGTTGCGCCACGCCAGCGCGTTGCAGCAGCGCCGCGGTGTCGCTACCCGTGCCACACAAGCCCAGCACCGGTTTGCGGGCGCGCAGGTATTCATACACCTTGGCGGGGATCTGGTCGTTGCAGTCGTCCGACTGCAACACCAGCAGCGCGTCGGCCGCACACATCTCGGCTAGCGCGGCCTGGTAGCCCACCGGCGGCTCGATCTGCACCACGCCAGTTAGGCCATGGCGTGCCACCAGGTCTTGCAAAAAGCTTTCATGCTCCGGCGCCCTGAACCGCACGCACAAAGCGTCAGCTTGCAAACGGCCCGCATCCATCAGCTGCCGCAGTGTGGCAAACAGCGCCTGTGGATTGCGCCACTGCGGGTACACGATGCCGCTGTGCAACAGCGTAAACCGGCCGGGGTTCAGCGCGGGCTGTAACGCTGGCACATGGGCAAAAGAGGGTTCGTCAAAACCGTTTTCGATCACCCGCACGTCGCCCGCCCGCTGGGGGTAGCGCTGGCTGTACAGGCGGGCTGCGCCCGGGGTGGCAAACACTATGCGTGCGGCCTGCGCAAAAACCTTTTGTTCCACCCGCAGGTAGCTTTGCCAGGTGGCAGGGTCTTGCGGGTAGCCCACGTGTGCCATCGGGTCCCGAAAATCGGCCACCCAGGGCAAGCCGCTCAGGCGCGCCAGCCAATACCCCACCAGATGGGCGCTGGCAATGGGATAGGTGCTCCAGATGGCAGCCGGCCGCTGCTGGGCAATGATGCGCAGCCCGGCCGGCACAGCGCCCACCACCCAGCTGACCCAACGGTCGGGCCGCGCCAGCCAGCCCGGGTAGCGCTGCCACAGCGACAAGTGGCGACGTGTGTCCAAGGCAAAGGCGCGTGTGACCTGCACCTGGGCAGGGATTTGGGGCATCAGGTCGTCGCTAAGGCGCTCATAGGCACGCGGGTGGGCGCTGAGCACGTGCGGCTGCCAGCCTAGCGCGGGCAAATGCTGGCAAAACCGCAAGGTACGCTGCATGCCACTGCTACCCGCCAGCGGCGGGAAATGGTAGGCCACCATCAGCAGCGACTTCACCGGGCGTAAACCCGCTTCAGGGTGGTGACCATGCGCGCCATTTCAGCGCGCGTCAGGTCTTGGTGGCAGGCCAGCTGCAACACATGGTGCGACCAGCGTTTACCTTGGTCCTGGGGCAGTGTGGGCGTGGTGGGCCACAGCCAGTCCCAGCGGGACACGGGGTATTGCAGGCGGCGCAACTCGGCGTAGCCAGGGTCGGGTTCATCCACCCACAGCGGAAACACATAGGGCGCGCAGTGGTCGGGCAATTCGGGCAACAGCGGCCGCATGCCCGGCGTGTTGGTATACGCCTGCACAAAGTAGCGGTAGCACTCGCGGCGGCGCACAACGATGCGGGCGCGGTGGGCATGCCGGGCCATCCATTGGCTAACGTGCGATAACTCTTGGTGAGCCCGGGGAACGTCAATACTGAAACTGTCGCCTGCATGGGTGTCTTTGTTTTCCGCTGGCGGTATTACATCAACAGGAGCTTGGTGGACCAACCCTTGGCGCAGGCGCGCTATCAACCCAAACATAGGCGCTAGCAAGGGAAGACGCCCAAAATTGACGCTGGTGTGAACCATGTCAAACGCGGCTTTCAGCTGTGCTTTTGCGCTGAGCCCCGTCAACACGGCTGGCTTGGGCATAGCCAAATGGTTGACCAAGACACCCCCCTCCGACACAGGTAAAAACTTGGTCAGGCTGGCAATGGCAAAGTCTCCGGTGCTGCCGACCGGGCGCCCCTCTGTAATACCAAACATAGCGTGTGCACAGTCTTCAATCAAGCGCACGCCGTGTGCTTGGCACCATTGCCGCACCTGGGCCAAGGGTTGAGGAAGACCAAAAAAATGGGGGACCAACATGGCGCGCACCTGGTCTGTGGTGTGAGCGGCTACCCAATCCATTTGGGGCGCACCATGGTCATTGATGGGGTAGAACAATGCCTCCGCGCCCAGCACCACAATGGGTGCAACCATGGTGGGGCAATGGTAGGTGGGCACCAGGACCTGGTCACCCGCTTGGATGTGCAGGGCTTCCAGCGCCAGCAATATGGCGGCGCGGCCGCTCTGGGTGAACTGGATTCCAGCCAAGTCCAGCAAGCAGGGTGTGTCGGCCAGCCCAGGGCCAGCAAAGGTGCGGGTGTCCAGCACCGGCAACTTGGGGGTGGGTTTCATGAATGGCTATTGCGCGGCAGACGCGGCGGATGCGCTGGACGTGGCGGGTGAAGCAGCCGGTTCAGCAGCGGGTTCAGGGTCCTTCCACTGACCGGCTTTTTCAAGCAACTCCCGCAAGTCTGGTCGGGTAAAACCCAAGGCCATGGCGCGGTGCGCTTGGACAAGCGCTTTGTCGTACACCTTGATGTCGGCATAAACCAAGCCGATGTTGTGGTGGGTAAACGGGTTGTCTTTGGCCTGGCTGGCAGCGTTTTCAAGTTGGGCCACAGCCTCTGGTGTGCGTTTGGTTTTATGCAGGTAGGTGGCATAAATCATGCGCACCGTGGTGTCGTCAGGCCGGAAGCGAATGGCACGGTCAAACCAGCAGTCGATGGTGTAGCGCATGCCCTGTGGTTTGGTGGTTTGCTCTTTTTCGCCCAACTTGATCGTCGATAGAAGCGCACGGTGGTGATTCGGAAATGCGCGCAGGGTGTAATCAATGTCACCCCCCGCTGTGGTGGAAGTATGGCCACGTATCACGGCTTCGATATAAGGCAGAAAGTGAGTGCTTTCAACTAAGTAGAGCGAATTTCCACGCTCTGTACGGTAATCGAACGGCCCAAAGGCGTTGGCCAGAGGTCCGCAGCTGGATTCCCCTTGCTGCGCAAAGGCCACGCAATTGGTAAATACGCATCCAACAAGCAGACTGATCAACCTTCTGACGGTAAGTTTTTGAAACGCGTAATGCATGGTGTTGTGGCCTTTGAGTGACTTACATGCTAGCAAATGTGCTGCGCAGGGCAATTGCCCACAGTTGTGCTGCGGAGTGCGCACCCATTGAAGAAAAGTGGCAACCATCATGGCGCATGACTTGGCCCTGCAATACGTCAGTGTCTGACCCTAGCCGAAATATCCCTCCGGCGTTGGCGTGCAGTATCAGCGCAGCACGAATGCCTGCGTGCGATGCCGCGCGACACACGGTGGACAGGGCCAAAAAGACCGGTGCCTGTACGCCTTGGGACTTTAACGTACCCGCCAATGCATCTAACCCGGCCGCATAAGCGGCGGCGCTGGTGTTGACCCGTGCATCGGCTTCCCCCTGTTGCCAAAGGATGGCGTTAGGTGCCAGCCCAAGCTGGGACATCTGGTGCAGTTGGGCTATCAAGCGCTGGTGCAACAGGCTACCCCGGCGGGTCCAGTCATTGATGGTGGTGGCTTCAACGGCCAGCACCGACATCACCACAGGGCGCGTGACCCCCATTGCGTGCAAGTGTTGGGGCAACCACTGCCACACGCTGCCACCACGGCCTGTGCCACCAGGCAAAGGCGCAGAGGCCAACACGCAGTGGCCGTCTGCCACCAGCTGGATTGGCTGCTGGATGGTCTGGGCTAGCTGGGCGTGATTGCCGGCGTTGGATTGGCCCAGTGCCAGAATGACTAACGGCTTTTGCGCTGTAAATGCTCTGCAATCAATAGTAGGTAGCCCTTGAATGGTCTGGACTGAAGCCAGTTTTTCTTGTAAGTGGCGGTGCTGATGGTTCAAGGCTGTCATCTGATGGTGACCCCACCAACCTGCAAGGCCAAGCCCTACGGCCAACACACAGCCTGCCCACCGCACCATCACGGCGCCCTTTGCGCCAGGCGCTGCTTGTAACGGGAACGTATCCATTGCATGGCAGGCTGTTCCACCCAGCGGGTGACGGCACTGGCCAGGATCAGAACCAGAACAAGCGCCACGCCAATGACCAGATTGATGTTGAGGCCAACCGCACTGAGTTGCAGCATCACGGCCCAGCCAATGTTTTCATGCACCAGGTATAGCGGGTAAGAAATGGTGCCCAGCCAGACACAGGGTTTCAGGCGCAGCAAGGCAAAGTGCCCGCTGGCGGCCAGGAAGACCGCCGTGGCAAAGATCAGTGCCAACGCAGCCAAACCGACGCCATCGCAAATAACCAATGCGACCAAGGCAAGGATGGCCGTGACGTATGCCGGGGGGATGGATTGCCACGGCCTGCGGCCTCGCAATGACGAGGCAGGGGGTGTCGTTGCGAGCGCAGCGCGGCAATCCATCTCCCCCGACTTTTGCCGGGTCAGCAGATACACCGAAATTCCCAACGCAAACCACGGGATGTATTGCAAGATCAACAGCCGGTAAATCATCCAGGGTAGGTTGATGCCAAAGTGGTGTTCAAGCACCCAGTAAACCACGCGCAAGAGCAGCAAGCCCGCCAGTGCCATGTGTACGCTGCCCAGCCGTTGGAGGCGGTACAACAAAAACATGCCACAGTAAAACAGCATCTCTACTTCCAGCGTCCAGTAAACGCCGTCCACATGCGGCACCCAAAACAAACCATGCACCATGATGACATTGGCCAGAGCAGTGCTTGCGTCCACCAGTTTGCCCGGCAGGCCCAACAAGTGGGTGACGCCAAACGTTAACGCGATGGCCAGCCAGTAAGACGGAAACAGCCGGCTGAACCGCGACACTACAAAGTCCATGGGGCGCTGGGTACGCTCCAGCGTCATAAAGATCACAAAGCCACTGATGATAAAAAACAGGTTGACGCCGTAGTGGCCGGTGTTGAACCGCAGTAGTGGCTCACCATGCCCTGGGTACAACTCCGCAAAGCGGCGGGTAAAGTGAAACAACACGACCGCCATGGCCGCCAAGCCGCGAAGCGCGTCAACTTCGACCAAGCGGGTTGCTTTGGCCGTCGATTTCACTGCAGACAGCACCTGAATCAACTCACGCACCAATGATCATCCGGCTGCGATCACCCAATACGCGCTGCCCCAAGCTGATCACCACTACCGAGATGAACAGCACAACCAATGCGTAAATCAGGAAATATGGCAACGTACCCGGCAAGTCACCCGTGCCTTCACCCACATAAATCTGGCCATGGACCAGATAGACCGTCGCCACTTTCAGCGCAGAGATGAAATACGCGTGGATGAAAAAAATACCAAAGCTGATGTGCGCGATGTAATCGAGCCGTTTGCCAAAGACATGGTGATACTTCAACAACAAGACGGTCAACAAGAGTGTCATGGGCGCCTTCATGATCATCATGAAATAGGGCGGTTCAGGCCACCCCAGAACAAAGCCAAAAAAACCGGCCATCGTCACAACCAGCAGGGGCAACCAATACCGTACCGTCAAAGCCTCTGCTGTCGCTTGGAATCGGGAAAAAGCCATCCCCAACAGATACACCGGCAATAGATAGATAGCCTTGTCTATGGGGCCATACGGACCATCTCGCCCCGCATAAGCTGCCAAAATCAAAAAGGGAACAATCAGCCAATACAGGGCCGGTGCCCGCCGATCCATCCAGAGGAGCAATGGCGCTATAAGGTAAAAAAGACTGATGGTTGGTACAAACCAAAGCGGCGCCAAGTGTTTGCCTGTAACGAGGAAAAGTCCGACCTGTTGCCAGATGGGCAGGTCATAGAACCAGGACCACATCCCTACCCGTTGGACAATAACCGTAAAGATAACCAGCGCAGGCACCGACAAAATCAGGTACGGCACGATCACCGTTTTGAGCTTTTGTTTGAGGTAGGTTCTGTACTGAAAGCGCGCGCTAAGGTGCTGAAACAAATAGCCGGCAATGAAGAAGAAAAAAATGGACGACTGGTTGGCAATGGCGTCGATGATGCGCCCGGTCAGCGGGTTGTGCGTCCAGTCTAGTGATGGTACGGTATGCGCACAGACGATCAGCATGATGGCCACGCCCCGAAAGACATGGATGTGGTGCTGGAATTCTTTTTTCGTACTCATTGGCAAGCTGAGCTTGGTGGTAAGTGGCGTTTTGGGTGGGTGCAGTTAAGCGGATCCGCTACGTTGTGCCGGTATCACGCGGGCCAAGTATGGCATGGGTTGGACGATCTAGCAGATATGCGCTCAGCCAGCCAAGCGTTAGCAGTAACAACAGAAATCGCGGCGCGTCAATCAACGTGTCAAACACACCAACGACCAAAAAGCTCGTCGTGGCGGCCAATACCGCACCGGCAAAAATGTCGCGCTGGTAGGCAACTTTGGCGGCACGCCACACGGTCAGGGCAATAAAGCCGACAAGAGCAATCAAGCCAAAGACGCCTTGGTCAAACAACACGCCGTAAAAAAGGCTCTTGGTGTGCCATTGCAGGTGCCCGTCTGTTGAAAAAAACCAATGGTCAAGTCCGCTAGAAAAATCACCGTTGCGCAACAAATCAGTACCTTGGGCGCTTTCTAGACGCACGTTGTCAATGTCGATGGTCGAGCTGGGAACGGCGTAGTAAAGCGACAGTTTGATGGGCCGTTGGCTGTACCACGGGCTGACGGAAAACTCATGGGTTGTAAAGCGCGCTTCCAGGCTGTGCCATACACCGTGATCTTTGCCCAAAGAAAGGGTCTTCCAGACGCAGTTGTAGGAGGTGAGCAACCACTTTTCACAAACCGGAACGGTGATGACCGCGTTTGGCACCGTGGCACGCGCATCCAGCTTGAGCACGTAGGCCTGGTGTGGCTGTACATCGACCCACTGCTCCACATACAGCGAATTGCCGGGGCTCAACTGCAGATAGGTGTTGCCATCGGCTTGCGCCAGGCGGTAGGTGCCAGACCGGTCCTGCGCATTGCGCCAAAAATTGGTTTCAGGGTAGCGGCCCAGCCCCATGCCAAAAAGCGTGGTCGCCCAACCGGGATCGCGCATGGCCAGGGCATCGTCCCAGTGGGCTTGGCGCGTGGCAAGATCAGCGCGCACCGTGGCCATGCGTGCCTGAGAAAACTCCCCTTTGAAGATGGGCACTGCCACCAGCAGCATGGCGCCCGCCAGCGCTGCCAGCACGATGCCACGGCCAAGAAGCCGCTTGGCTTGACGCAGTGCGGCCAGCAGCGACAAGACGACAGCCACGCCAAAGGCCACATACCCATTGCGAGAAAACGTGACCATCAGCGCATAGGTGGCGGCAAGCAGCAGCAGCACCCCAACCAGCCTGACCGCCCAGTGCCGTTTTTCAAACAATAGCAGCAGCAAAAAAGGCACTGCCACAGCCAGAAAGCATTCGATGTAAGCACCCCCAACGTGTATGGCAGAAAACGGACCGGTGACACGGTAGCCGGCGGCAAAGTTAAAGAGCCCGCTGAACGCCGCCCGCTCCCACAGGATGACCGCTACGGTTAACCCCAGCCCCATGCTCATGCCCCAGGCAAAGGCGCGGCGCACGTCCATTGCGCGTGCCGCCAACCGGCGCGCCAAGGTGTAAAGCAGGTAAGCCCAGACCGCACCCTTGACGATGCGCAGGGCGTTGTAGGGAC
>Ga0172375_10005478_pt1 | contig 18295 bp, 15 predicted proteins | sample LakKiv1m_FD_114537 | JGI IMG/M metagenome (GOLD analysis project Ga0172375, IMG submission 114537) | Freshwater microbial communities from Kabuno Bay, South-Kivu, Congo - kab_092012_11.1m | ecosystem: Environmental > Aquatic > Freshwater > Lake | place: Democratic Republic of the Congo...
ACATGTTCGAGCGGTTCACCGACCGAGCCCGGCGAGTTGTCGTGCTGGCCCAGGAAGAGGCCCTCATGCTCTCCCACAACTACATCGGGACCGAGCACATCCTGCTCGGCCTCATCCACGAGGGCGAGGGCGTCGCCGCCAAGGCCCTCGAGTCCCTCGACATCTCCCTGGAGGCCGTGCGCGCCCAGGTCGAGGAGATCATCGGCCAGGGCCAGCAGGCCCCGTCCGGCCACATCCCGTTTACCCCGCGCGCCAAGAAGGTGCTCGAGCTGTCGCTGCGCGAGGCGCTGCAGCTCGGCCACTCCTACATCGGCACCGAGCACATCCTGCTCGGGCTGATCCGGGAGGGCGAGGGCGTCGCGGCTCAGGTCCTGCAGAAGCTCGGCGCCGACCTCAACCGGGTCCGCCAGCAGGTCATCCAGCTGCTCAGCGGCTTCCAGGGCAAGGAGTCGGCCACGGCCGGCGCGCAGACGTCCGGCTCCGGCGGCGAGGCCCCGTCGAGCTCGCTGGTCCTCGACCAGTTCGGCCAGAACCTCACCCAGGCCGCGCGCGAGGGCAAGCTCGACCCGGTCATCGGCCGCGAGCAGGAGATCGAGCGCGTCATGCAGATCCTGTCGCGCCGGACGAAGAACAACCCCGTCCTCATCGGGGAGCCCGGCGTCGGCAAGACCACGATCGTGGCCGGCCTCGCGCAGGACATCGTCAAGGGCAACGTGCCCGAGACGCTCAAGGACAAGCAGATCTACACCCTCGACCTCGGCGCGCTCGTCGCCGGCTCGCGCTACCGCGGTGACTTCGAGGAGCGCCTCAAGAAGGTGCTCAAGGAGATCCGCACCCGCGGCGACATCGTGCTGTTCATCGACGAGATCCACACCCTCGTCGGTGCCGGTGCGGCCGAGGGCGCGATCGACGCCGCCAGCATCCTCAAGCCGATGCTGGCCCGCGGCGAGCTGCAGACCATCGGCGCCACCACGCTCGACGAGTACCGCAAGTACCTCGAGAAGGACGCCGCGCTCGAGCGCCGCTTCCAGCCGATCCAGGTGCAGGAGCCCTCGATCGCGCACACCATCGAGATGCTCAAGGGCCTGCGCGACCGCTACGAGGCGCACCACCGCGTCACCATCACCGACGAGGCGCTGGTCTCGGCCGCGACGCTGGCCGACCGCTACATCTCCGACCGGTTCCTGCCGGACAAGGCGATCGACCTCATCGACGAGGCCGGCTCCCGGTTGCGCATCCGCCGGATGACCGCGCCGCCGGACCTGCGCGAGTACGACGAGAAGATCGCCGACGTACGCCAGCGCAAGGAGGCGGCGATCGACGGGCAGGACTTCGAGGCCGCGGCCCGCCTGCGCGACGAGGAGAAGCAGCTCTCCGCGCGCCGGGCCGAGCGTGAGAAGCAGTGGCGCGCCGGTGACCTCGACGAGATCGCCGAGGTCGACGAGGAGCTGATCGCCGAGGTCCTGGCCGTGGCCACGGGCATCCCGATCGTCAAGCTCTCCGAGGAGGAGTCCACCCGCCTGCTCAAGATGGAGGACGAGCTCCACAAGCGCGTCATCGGGCAGGAGGAGGCCGTCAAGGCGCTCTCCCGCGCGATCCGTCGTACGCGCGCCGGGCTCAAGGACCCCAAGCGCCCCGGTGGCTCGTTCATCTTCGCCGGCCCGTCGGGTGTCGGGAAGACGTGGCTGTCCAAGACGCTCGCCGAGTTCCTCTTCGGCGACGAGGACGCGCTGATCCAGCTCGACATGAGCGAGTTCTCCGAGAAGCACACCGTGTCGCGACTGTTCGGCTCGCCTCCCGGCTACGTCGGCTACGAGGAGGGCGGCCAGCTCACCGAGAAGGTGCGCCGCAAGCCGTTCTCCGTCGTCCTCTTCGACGAGGTCGAGAAGGCGCACCCCGACATCTTCAACAGCCTCCTGCAGATCCTTGAGGAGGGTCGCCTGACGGACTCGCAGGGTCGCGTCGTCGACTTCAAGAACACCGTCATCATCATGACCACCAACCTCGGCACCCGCGACATCTCCAAGAGCGTCAACCTCGGCTTCGGCCAGACCGGCGACGCCGCGGGCTCCTACGAGCGGATGAAGAGCAAGGTGTCGGAGGAGCTCAAGCAGCACTTCCGCCCCGAGTTCCTCAACCGTGTCGACGAGATCGTGGTCTTCCCGCCGCTGTCGCGCGAGCAGATCATCGCGATGGTCGACAACATGATCGACGCCGTCGAGCTGCGGCTCAAGGACCGCGACATGTCGCTCGAGCTCACGCAGCCCGCCAAGGACCTGCTGGCCGAGCGCGGGTTCGACCCGGTCCTCGGTGCCCGACCGCTGCGCCGCACGGTGCAGCGCGAGATCGAGGACGTGCTCGCCGAGAAGATGCTCTTCGGCGAGGTCGGCCCCGGCCAGATCGTGCTGGTGGACGTGGAGGGCGAGGGCGCGGAGGCCAAGTTCACCTTCCGCGGTCAGAAGAACTCCGCCGTGCCCGACATGCCGCCGCTCGAGACGGTGGTCGAGGGCCCGGTCGGCGACGGTCCGGACGACTCGGCCGGCCCGACGGACGTGCCGAAGACCAACGAGGCCTGACCGCGGCTGCCTGACCACGGCTGCCTGACCAGGCAGTCACCTGATCACCCCGGGAGCGCCCAGCGCCCCGGGGTGATCTGCGTCAGCAGGCCGTCGGCGACCAGTCCGGCCAGGCACCGCTCGCGCTGGTCGGTCGCCGGCCATGCTGCCTCGACCTGCTCGGCCGAGACCGAGTCGCCCTCGCGCGCGAGCGCCAGGATGCGTCCGCGGCACTGCCGGTCGGTGCCGTCCCACGCCTGGCCGCGGCGGGGAGGCCCGTCGTACCCCGGGAAGCCGGCTGCTCGCCACCGGCAGTCCGTCGCGATCGGGCAGGCGTCGCACAGCGGCCGGCGCGCGGTGCACACGAGGGCGCCGAGCTCCATCGTCGCCACCGCCCACGTGGCGGCGGTGGCCTCGTCGTCGGGGAGCAGCGCGGTCGCCACGTCCCGCTCGGCGCGGGTGACGGCGGGGGCCGGGAGCTCGCGGCCCGAGACCGCACGCACCAGGACCCGCCGGACGTTGGTGTCGAGGACGACGTGCCGCCGGCCGAAGGCGAAGCTGGCGACGGCGGCGGCGGTGTAGTCCCCGACGCCGGGCAGCGCGAGCAGGTCGGCGTACGCGCCGGGCACCGCGCCGTCGTGCCGCTCGACGATCGCGACGGCGGCGGCGTGCAGCCGCAGGGCGCGGCGCGGGTAGCCGAGGCGGCCCCACATCCGTACGGCCTCACCTGTGGTGTCCGCGGCCAGGTCGGCGGGCGCCGGCCAGCGCTCCAGCCAGGCCGCGTGCACGGGAAGCACCCGGGCGACGGGGGTCTGCTGGAGCATGAACTCGCTGACCATCACCGACCAGGGCGTCGCGTCGTCGCCGCGCCACGGCAGCTCCCGGGCGTGGGTGTCGTACCAGTCGAGCACGGCGTGGTGCAGCGCGCGGGTGTCGGGGGCGTCCATCGACCGCGATCGTAGGTGAGCCGGTGCGCCTCCGCCGAGACGGGCCGCTCGCTGCCTAGCCTGACCCCATGGCGACGACCGTACGACCCCGCGGGCCGCTGCCGGCCCGGGTCTACTGGATCCGGCGCCTCGTGGTCCTCGGCGTCCCGCTGCTGCTCGTCGTCGTGCTCGCCCGGCTCCTCGGGGGCTCGTCCGACGCCCGTGACGGCGCGAGCGGGACGGCGACGCAGGCCGGTGCCAGCGTGGAGACCGCGTCCGCCCCGGCCGCCGGGCCGACCTCGCAGGTGGGGCCCGCCCAGGACGGCGAGGGCAGGAAGGGCAAGAAGGGCAAGAAGAAGCGCGACCAGGTCGTGCAGGAGACCGCTCCGCCCGAGCCGGTCCTCGCCGAGCCGTCGGGGCCGTGCGAGCCGTCGGACATCGTCGCGACCCCCGCGATCACCTCGGTCGCCGGTGGCGCCGACATCCCGATCACGATCAACCTGCGCACCGTCGTCACCGAGGCCTGCACGTGGCGGGCGTCGCCGGAGACGATGACGGTGACCATCACGTCCGGCAGCGACGACATCTGGAGCAGTCGGGAGTGCCCGGCCGCCATCGCGCCCCAGGACGTGGTGGTGCGGCAGGCCGTTGACGCTCCCGTCGTCGTCACCTGGTCGGCGCGCCGCTCCGATGAGGGGTGCACCAAGTGGACCGACTGGGCGAGGGTCGGGTTCTACCACGTGCAGGCAGCCGCACTCGGCGGCGCCGGCACGGACGTGCAGTTCGAGCTGGTCGGTCGCGAGCCCGAGGTGATCACGAAGTCCGCCGAGCCCCAGCAGCAGGGTGGGAAGGACAAGGACGGCGACACCTCGCACACCCCCGGTGAGGACGGCGAGGGCAACTCCGACGGCTGATCCCGCCCGGAGCGGGCCCGTCGACCCGGTGGTCGCTGCTCGGTCTAGATGTAGCGCTCGGTGATGCTCGACTCGGCGAGGCGGGACAAGCCCTCGCGTACGCTCCGCGCGCGCAGCTCGCCGACGCCCTCGACGGCCTGGAGGTCGTCGATGCCGGCGGAGAGCAGCTGCTGCAGCCCGCCGAAGTGGTCGACGAGGCGGTCGACGACGGCGGCCGGCAGTCGCGGGACCTTGGCCAGCAGCCGGTAGCCGCGGGGCGCGACGGCCGCGTCGAGGTGCTCGGCGCCGCCGAGGCCGATCGCGCGGGCCACGGACGCCGGGTCGACGAGCTCGGTCGGCGACAGCGCCTCGAGCTCGGCGAGGTGGGACGCGGGGCTGGCGTGGCGGCGCCGGCCGCCGGGGAGGTAGTCGCGCACGACCAGCTCGCGCTCGGCGTCGACCCCGGTGACGAGCTCCTCGAGCTGCAGGGACAGCAGCCGCCCGTCCGTGCCGAGCTCGAGCACGTAGTCCTCGATCTCGCGGGCGATCCGGATGACCATCTCGAGGCGCTGGGCGACGACCGCGACGTCGCGCACGGTGACGAGGTCCTCGATCTCGAGCGCTGAGAGGGTGGCCGAGACCTCGTCGAGGCGCAGCTTGTAGCGCTCGAGCGTGGCGAGCGCCTGGTTGGCGCGGGAGAGGATCTTGCCGGAGTCCTCGAGGACGTGCCGGATCTCGCCGACGTAGGCGGCGATGATCTGCATCGACTGCGACACCGAGATGACCGGGTGGCCGGTCTGCTTGGCCACCCGCTCCGCCGTCCGGTGCCGGGTGCCGGTCTCCTCGGAGGGGATCGTGTGGTCGGGCATCAGGTGCACCGCCGCGCGGTGCACCCGGGTGATGTCCTTGTCGAGGATGATCGCGCCGTCCATCTTGGCCAGCTCGCGCAGGCCGGTGGCGGTGAACGGGACGTCGAGGGTGAAGCCGCCGGTCGCGATCGACTCGACCGTCTTGTCCTGACCGAGCACGATCAGTGCGCCCGTGCGCCCGCGCAGGATCCGCTCGAGCCCGTCGCGCAGTGGGGTGCCCGGTGCGATCGAGGCCAGGGTCGCGCGCAGCCGGAGCTGCTCGTCGATGCGCTCTGCCACCGGTCCGTCCACCTGCCCTCCGTGGGCGACCCCGTGCGCCCCGGTGAAGTGTAGGGGCGAGTCGCGTCGACGCGCCGATTTCGTAAGCAAGCCGTGACCTGCGAGGGGCTCGTCGTCTAGAGCGGCGGTGTCAGGCTGAGGGTGAGCAGCGCCCCGACGACGTCGTCGACCTCGACCACGCGCAGGTCGTCGACCATCCTCCGCGACGGGATGCCCCGCTCGCTGGGCAGCGCCCGTCCCCGCGGGACGACGGCGACCTCGAAGCCGAGCCGGGCGGCCTCGGCGATGCGTTGCGGCAGGTCACGGACCCGCCGGAGCTCGCCGGCGAGGCCGATCTCGCCGATCGCCACGGCGCCTCGCGGCGGCGGGACGCCGAGGTGCGAGCTGGCGACGGCGACGGCGATGGCGAGGTCGGCCGCCGGGTCGTGCAGCCTCGCGCCGCCCACGGTCGCCACGAAGGTGTCGCTGCCGGCGATGCGGAGGCCCCCGTGGCGCTGGAGGACCGCGAGCACCATGTCGACGCGGGACGACTCGACGCCGGAGACCGTACGGCGCGGGCGCTCCAGCGGCGAGGGCGTCAGCAGCGCCTGCACCTCGGCGAGCAGCGGGCGCCGGCCTTCCATGGTGACCGCGACGCAGGTGCCGGCGACGTCCTGGGTGTGGTGCTCGACGAACAGGCCGGTCGGGTCGGTGACGGCCTGGATGCCCTCGGAGGACAGGTCGAAGCAGCCCACCTCGTCGACCGGGCCGTAGCGGTTCTTCATCGCGCGCACCATGCGGAAGCGGGAGTTGCGCTCACCCTCGAAGTGGAGGACCACGTCGACGAGGTGCTCGAGCACCCGCGGACCGGCGATCGAGCCGTCCTTGGTCACGTGGCCGACGAGCACGGTGGTGATGTTGCGGGTCTTGGCGACGCGGATCAGCGCGGCGGCGACCTCCTTGACCTGCGTCACGCCGCCCGGCACGCCGTCGATCCCGGAGGCGCCGATGGTCTGGACGGAGTCGACGACGAGCAGCGTCGGGCGGACCTCCTCGATGTGAGTCAGCACGGCGCCGAGGTCTGTCTCCGCAGCCAGGAACAGCTCGTCGTGCACGCCTCCGGTGCGGTCGGCCCGCAGCCGCACCTGGGCCGCGGACTCCTCGCCGGTGACGTAGAGGGTGCGCTGACGTGTGCGGGCGGTCTGGGCGGCGACCTCGAGCAGGAGCGTGCTCTTGCCGACGCCGGGCTCGCCGGCGAGCAGGATCGCCGCGCCGGGCACCAGCCCGCCGCCGAGGACGCGGTCGAGCTCGGGCACGCCGCTGGTCCGGGCGACGGACTCGGTGATCGCCACCTGGCCGATCGGCACGGCCGGGGTCGACACGGGACCGGCGGCGGCGCGCAGGGTCGGTGCACCCGCCTCGGCCACCGACCCCCACGCCTGGCACTCGCCGCAGCGGCCGACCCACTTGGCCGTCTCCCACCCGCACTCGGTGCACCGGTAGGAGGAGCGGGTCCGTGCGGCCTTCGTCGACATGGCCCCCACGCTAGGCGAGTCCACCGACACCCGCGTCCCGGGCGCGCGGTCCGGACCACCTCTCCACAGGTGGGTCCGCAGCCTGTGGACCACGCCCGGATCCTGTGGACGAGGAGGCCCCGGGCTGGGGACGGGCACCCGCGACCGGTGGACGAACCGTGGAGGGGCGGATCGGCCGCCGCAACCCCTTGCGCCCGGCTCGTGGGACGGCGTAGAACTTCTCCCACGCAGCCCGGCGACGGGCGGCGGGGCAGCTCGGGGACGAGGGTCCATCCGGCTGGGACGCTTCGGCGTCACCGGCCGCCGCGACTGGGTGACGCAGGCGCGGGGACCACCGGAGACGAGCCGTCGACCGGAGGTCGTCACACGATCCGGTCACCGAAGGGCCCTTGCGACTCATACTCGCGAGGGCCCTTCACCCGTTGGGCGGGCGTGTCGTGCGCGCGCCGGGGCTTATGCTCACCCTCATTGGATCGATCTAGGGCGATCGAGGGGGAGAGGGACATGGCACGCAGCGACCACCGGTCGGGCAGCACGCTGCCCGTGACCCCGCCCACCCTCGCCGACGTGGCCGAGCGGGCCGGCGTCTCGCGTCAGACCGTGTCCAACGCCGTCAACAACCCCGACCTGCTGCGTCCCGACACCTTGGAGCGGGTCCGCCAGACGATCGCCGAGCTCGGCTACTCCCCCAACCGTGCGGCCCGCAACCTCCGCACCCGTACGTCCTCCCTCATCGGGCTGCGGTTCGCGCCCGCGCAGGAGGGCACGGCCAACGCCGCGATGGACCGCTTCGTGCACTCGCTGGTCGAGGCCAGCGAGGAGGTGGGCTACCACGTGCTGCTCTTCCCGGGCGACGACGAGGACCCCATCGGCGGCTACGACAACCTGCTGCGCTCGACGGCGGTGGACGCCTTCGTCGTCACCGACACCTACCTCGGCAACCCCCAGGCCGCGTGGCTGAGCCAGCAGCGCGCGCCGTTCGTGGCGTTCGGCCGCCCGTGGGACGACGAGACCGCCCGCCACGTCTGGGTCGACGTCGACGGCGCCGCCGGCATCGCCCTCGCCACCCAGCACCTCATCGACCGTGGTCACACGCGCATCGCCTGGATCGGCTGGCGCAAGGACTCCCCGATCGGCGAGGACCGCCGCTCGGGGTGGGTCCGCACCATGCACGCCAACGGCCTCTCCACCACCGGTCTCGCCTCCCGCGTCGAGGACGTCGTGCACAGCGGGGCCGAGGCCGCGGCCGTCCTGCTCGACGAGTCCGCGCCCACCGCCTTCGTGTGCGCGTCCGACACCCTCGCGATGGGTGTGCTGCACACGCTCTGGATCCGCCAGCTCGCGCCGGGTCGCGACATCGCGGTGGTGGGCTTCGACGACTCGCAGGTCGCGCAGGTCTACCCGGTGGGCCTCACGTCCGTGCGCCAGCCGCTCGAGGACGTGGCCGTCGAGATCGTCCGGACCCTCCGCGCGCTGCTCTCTCACCAGCCGGTGGAGACGCGCGGCGTCCTGCTCGAGCCGACACTGGCGATCCGCGAGTCGAGCTAGAACCCGCGCCACCAGAGGTTGACGGCGTAGTCGACCTCTGTGCCGGTGTGCGAGGCGAGCGCCTCCTCGGCGGCCTCGGGCGGGAGCTCGATGCGTACGACGGCCTCGAGCGCCTCGCGCGTCCTGAACGCCCAGCCCATGTCGATCCGCTGCCGGCTCCAGCCGTGGCTCGACCAGAACCGCTCGACGGCGTCGGGGTCGACCTCGGGGTAGCCGCGGCGGAACCACTGGCCGAAGGTGGACCGGGTCGGGTCGTTGTCGATCACGAAGGCCGTGCCGCCGCGACGCACGACCCGCCCGAGCTCGCGCAGCCCCGGCTCGGACCCGGGGCCGAAGAAGTAGGCCCAGCGCGCGTGCACGACGTCGACGGACGCGTCGGGCACGGGCAGCGACTCCGCCATGCCGGCGAGGACGGTGACGTTGCCCAGCCGCCTGGTGCGCCGCTTCGCCAGCGACACGAGCGGGGGGTGGGGCTCGACACCGGTGACGTGCGCCGCGGACTCCGCCCACAGGGGGAGGTGGAACCCGGTGCCGCATCCGATGTCGAGCATCGTGCGACCGGACCAGTCGCCGAGCTCCGCCATCGCGGCGAGGATCCGACCGTGCGGGTCGGCGGCGCGGTTCTCGAGCTCGTAGAGCTCGGGGGTGTTCCAGATGTTGGGGGAGGGGCGGGGCTTCGATGTCGACGCGCCCGTCACGGCCTCGTCCCTCGGCCGTGGGGCTTGCTCGATCTGACCGATCCCACCCGACGAGCTCGTTCCTCGCTCGCCGCTGCTCGTCTCAGATCCGCACGAGGCCGTGGGGCGTCTGGATCTGGACTGCCACGATCCCGGGAGTGCCGTTGGGGGCGACCCACTCGACCTTCACGTCCTCCAGCGGCGCCTCGACGGTCTCACCGAGCCACTCGCTGACGCGCTGCGGGTCGCCGGCGATCTCCAGGCAGGCCAGCGAGTAGTCGCCGGTGGCGCCGTTGCTGGGGTGCAGCTCGGCGGGCGACTGCCACTGGATGAAGAACGGCAGCTGCGGGTCGGAGATCAGGCCGTTGACGCCGATCTGCTTCCACAGCAGCTCGGTGCCGTCGGGCCGGTGCCGGTTGCCCTTGACCGCCTCGCGGCCGAGGCGCGCCTCGATCGGCGCGATGTCGGCGACCGAGACGACCCAGCCCATCCAGCCGCCGCCGAGGGCGGAGCGGGCGCGGACGGCCTGGCCGAAGGGGGCCTTGTCGCTCGCGGGATGGTCGAGGACCTCGACGATCTCCATGTAGATGTGACCCGCCAGGGGCAGGGTCATGTTGCGGGTGCCGAAGCGGGGGTGGATGCCGCCGTCGACGAATTCGGTCCCGAGCAGCCCCCCGATGCGCTGGGCGGTGCTGGCGAGTCCATCAGGTCCTGCGGCGAAGCTGACGTGGTCCAGGCGCATGACCAGATTCTGGTCCGGCCGCATGGCGGCCTTGACACCGGGGTCGGGTTCTCTTGATGTCAAGAGGTGCCGGCGAGGCGGAGCAGCAGGTCACGGACGTCCGTGGCGGGGACCGATCCGGCGACGGCTCCCGGCGTGCTGCACACGAGCATCGGGCCGGTGGCAGGCTCCTTGGGGAGCCGTCCGTGGGTGCCGCGCACGGGCGCGGGATCGAGCGGCACGACCTTCATCGCGTACCTCAGGCCCGCCTTCTTCCTCGCGAGGGTGAGGCCTGCCTTGAGCTTCACGGCCCGGTCCTCGGGGTCGAGGAACAGCTCGGCCGGGTCGTAGCCGGGCTTGCGGTGGATCTCCACCCCACGGGCGAAGTCGGGCGCCCTCGCGTCGTCGAGCCAGTAGTAGTAGGTGAACCAGGCCGTCTCGTCCGCGACCAGCACCAGGTCGCCGGACCGCTCGTGGTCCAGGCCGTACGCCGCCTGCCCGCCGCGGTCGAGCACCTGGTCCACACCGGGCAGGTCCGCGCACAGGGCGCGGACGGCCTCGAGGTCGGCGGGATCGTCGACGTAGACGTGGGCGACCTGGTGGTCGGCGACCGCGAACGCCCGCGAGGTCCACGGGTCGAGGTACTCCATGCCGTCCTGCGTGTAGACCTCCAGCAGGCCGTGGCGGCGCAGCATGCGGTTCACGTCGACCGGCTGGTCGGCGGCGGTGATGCCGTACTCCGAGAGCACCAGCACCGTCACCCCCGTCCGCTCGGCGTCGTCGAGCAGCGGGGCCAGTGCGGCGTCGACGTCGCGGGCGGCCTGCACGGCCTCGGGGGAGTCGGGTCCGAAGCGCTGCAGGTCGTAGTCGAGGTGCGGGACGTAGCAGAGCGTGAGGTCGGCGCGCGGCATCAGCCGGCGGGTGGCCGCGATGATCCACTCGCTCGAGGTGATCGCCGCAGTGGGTCCCCAGTAGGTGAACAGCGGGAACTCGCCGAGCTCGCCGACGAGCTCGTCGTGCAGCTCGGGCGGTCGGGTGTAGCAGTCGGGCGCCTTCTTGCCGTCGGCGTAGTAGATGGGCCGCGGCGTCACCGTCCAGTCGGTCGTCGCGCCCATCGCGTACCACCAGCAGACGTTGGCGACCGTGTAGTCGGCGTGCTCGCGACGGATCGTCTCCCAGACCTTCTCGCCCGCGACGAGCCTGTTGTGCTGACGCCACAGGAACACCTCGCCCAGCTCGCGGAAGTACCACCCGTTGCCGACGGCGCCGTGCCCCGCCGGCGGCAGCCCGGTGAGGAAGGTCGACTGCACCGAGCAGGTGACCGCAGGCAGGACCGGGTCGAGCGTCGCCTGGGAGCCGTGGTCGGCGAGACGGCGCAGCCGGGGCATGTGGGCGAGCAGGTCGGGCGTGAGGCCGACCAGGTCGACGACGAGCAGCTTCGGGTGGGGCACGGCAGGGTCCTGTTCTGTGCGGGTCCGAGAGGTGGAGGTCAGTCGAGCGGCGTGAGGCCGAGGGCGACGAGCTCGTCGTGCACCCACCGCAGCTCCGCGGCGAGCCCGGCGGCGAGGGCGTCGTCGTCGCCGGGGGCGGCGCCGTCGGGAAGCACGGACCAGGTGTAGGTCTCGACCTCGAGGTGGTCGGTGCGGGCGGTGCCGCCGCCGAGCAGCGCCGCCAGCGACGACCGCAGCTCGTCGCGGCTGTTGCGCAGCGGGCCGGCGGGGTCGGCGTGCACCGGCACGTGGAAGTGCACCCGCCACGGCGACCGGTCGTCGAGCGGGCGTCTGCCCTCGAGCGCCTCGGGGAGGTCGTCGCGGGCGGCGAGACGGCTTCCCGCTCGTTGCCGCACCTGGTGCAGGAAGCGGTCCTCCGAGTACGCCGTCAGCGCGGCGCGTGCCGCGGGGTCGGCCGGGTCGTCGACGACGAGGGCGGCGGCCGGCTGCACCTTGACCACGTCGAGGCCCGCCGCGTCGAGACGCGCGAGCGCGTCGGGGACGGTCTCGAAGCCGACGGCGAGGTGGCACAGGTCGAGGCAGACGCCGATGCGGTCGCGGTCGACGGAGTCGAGCCGCTCCACGGCCTCGGCGATCGTCTCGATCACGCAGCCGGGCTCGGGCTCGAACGCGACGCGTACGGTCCTCCCGGTGTCCGCCTCGATCTCGGCGAGGCCCTCGGCCAGCGTCTTGAGGTGGAGCTCGGCGTGGGACTGCCGGTCGGCCAGCCACGGCGCGCGCCAGGCGAGCGGGAGCGTGGAGATGCTGCCGCGGGCCGCGTCCTCGGGCAGCAGCGCGGCGAGCACGCGGGCCACGTCGAGGGTGTAGTCGAGCCGGGCCTGCTCGGCCCAGGTGGGGTGGTAGACGCGCTTCTTGACGACCTCGTCCTGGAAGGCGGCGTAGGGGAAGGCGTTGAGCGTGACGATCTCGACGCCGTGCGCGTCGACGGCCTCGCGGAGGCGCTCGACGGCGCCGAGGTCGGCGGCCAGGGTGCGGGCCGCGGCGGCCGGGAGCCACATGCCGAGCCCGACCCGGTCGCTGCCGAGGTGGCGCCGCAGGCGGTCGCCGTACGTCCCGACCTGACGGATCAGCCCCTCGACGTCCTCCGCCGGCAGCACGTTGGTGCCGTAGCCGAGGTGGACGACGGTCCCGTCGGGGTGGCGCAGCCGCATCGCGATCAGTCCCGCGAGCCGCGCAGGATCGAGTTGCCCTCGAAGGTGGCGGTCGCGTCGGCGGGGGAGTCGTCGGCCCCGCCATCGCTGCCCAGCAGCAGCCGGCCGCTCTGGCCGAAGAACTCGACGGGGTTGCGCCACAGCACCCGGTCGACGTCGTCGTCGCTGAAGCCGGCCCCCAGCATCGCCGCGCCGGTCTTCGCGGTCTTGAGCGGGTCGCTGCGGCCCCAGTCGGCGGCGGAGTTGACCAGGACGCGGCCCAGGCCGCGGCCCGTCTCGACCCTGCGCTGGAGGATCGCGACCATGCGGTGCTCGTCCATCTTGGTGTCGGGATAGATCGAGAAGCCCATCCAGCAGCCGGCCTCGTCGACCTGGTCGACGGTGACCTCGTTGAGGTGGTCGACCACGACCATGCCGGGCGCCAGCCCGGAGTCGGCGACCAGCTCGAGGGTGCGGCGGGTGCCCTGCTCCTTGTCGCGGTGCGGGGTGTGGACCATCGCGGGCAGCTCGAACTCGACGGCGAGCTCGAGCTGGCGCACGAACGCCTTCTCCTCCTCGACCGTCATCGAGTCGAACCCGACCTCACCGACCGCGACGACGCCGTCCTTGGCGAGGTAGCGCGGCAGCACGTCGAGGACCTCCGCGCAGCGTGGGTCGTTGGCCTCCTTGGGGTTGAGCGCGATCGTGCAGTGGTGCGCGATGCCGAACTGTGAGGCCCGGAACCGCTCCCAGCCGACCAGCGCGTCGAAGTAGTCGGTGAACGAACCGACGCTCGTGCGCGGCTGCCCGAGCCAGAACGCCGGTTCCACGACGGCGCGTACGCCCGCGGCGTGCATCGCCTCGTAGTCGTCGGTGGTGCGCGACGTCATGTGGATGTGGGGGTCGAAGATGCGCATCAGGACTCCGTGGGTGGCTGGTCGGGACAGGCGTCCAGGACGACCTGCACGTCGGGGGGCACGTCGCGCCCGGCGGCCTCGCGCTCGCGCCGGTAGCGCTGCACCATCTCGGCGAGCTCCTGGTCGGCCCGCTCGGCCAACCCGGAGACGGCGGACACGGGGACACCGGTGAACAGGCACTTGAGGACGCCCTGGCGCCAGGCGTCGTCGTCGAGGCGGGCGCTGTGCGCACCCATTGCCGCCGCGACGAGACGGGTGTCGTTGGTGCGCAGCGCGTCCAGCACGACGTCGCTGCCGTCGAGCGCGCCCGAGACGGCGAGCTCGATGCCGTTGAGGGCGTGGAGCACCGCGCGCTTCTCGTCGCTGTCGCCGTGGCGGTAGACCTCGCGCAGCTCGGCGAGCAGGGCCTCGGGCTCCATCCTGCGAGCGGCGAGGGCCGCGAGCTCGACCCGGATCGCGTCCTCGAGGAGCACGCCGTCACGGCCCGGGAGGGGGCCGCGGCCGGTCGCGCGGGCCGAGGCCGGGAACACCCGGCCGAGCCGCGTCGGGTCCTCGGCGACCTCGGTGCGCAGCCGGTCCCACCGCTCGCGAGCGGGCTCGTCGAGGGCGGCCCCGATCGTGCTGTGGTCGGCCAACGGCGCGATGGCGGTCACGGCCGGTCTCCTTCCGCGCCGATGCGGGTCAGCGACGCACGCAGGGCGGCGATCTGCCGGGCGGCGACCGTCGGCGCCGCGTGGGAGTGGCGGGGCAGCTCGACGCTGGCGAGCCCGGAGAACCCGGTGTCGAGCAGCGCACGCAGGACCGCGTCGAGGTCGAGGGTCCCGGTGCCGAGCTCGAGGTGCTCGTGGACGTCGCGCACCATGTCGTCGACCTGCACGTTGCCGATGAGGTCGCCGGCCAGCGCCACCGACGCCTCGGGCGTGCGGGGCTCGTTGCAGACGAGGTGACCCAGGTCGAGCGTCAGTCGCAGGTGGTCGGGCTCGCCGAGCCGGCGGCGCAGGTCGAGCGCCTCGTCGACGGTGTCGACGTGCATCCCGGGCTCGGGCTCCACGCACACGACGACCCCGAGCTCGTGCGCCAGGTCGAGGACCGGCGCGAGGCCGTCGGTGAGCCGGCGCCAGCCCTCGTCGGCGCTGGTGCCCTCGGGCAGGACGCCCGACCAGCACGACATCGCCTCGGCCCCCAGGTCGGCGGCGATGCGCACAGCGCGGGTGAGCAGCTCGGCACGGGGCCCGCGATCGCCGTCGCTGACCAGGGTCGGCTCGTGCTTGCGCCACGGGTCGAGGACGTAGCGCGAGCCGGTCTCGATGACGACGGCCAGGCCGTGGTCGGCCAGCGCCTTTCCCGCGCGCGCGGTCTGGGTGGCAGCGTCGTCGGCGAACGGGTCGAGGTGGGGCTGGTCGAGGGTCAGGGCGACCCCGTCGTAGCCGAGGCCCGCGATCACCGCGCAGGCGTCGGGGAAGCGGTGGCCGGCGAATCCGTTGCTGCCGTAGCCGAGCCGCAGCCCCCGTCGTGCTGCGCTCACGTCGGGCTCCAGCGCCTCGACAGGGCGCGGTAGGCGGGACCTGCGCCGACGACCGCCGCCGCGGCTCCGAGCCGGCCGCGGCGCGCGAGCCAGGCCCCCTGGAGCAGCGAGAAGCCGCCGATGCCGGTGCGGGTGGCCCTACGCGCGGCGTCGGCGGTCGGGTCCAGCGCCGCGCGCGCCTGCGCGCGGCCGACGACCACGGCGTACGCCGCCGACAGCCCGACGCCGGCGAGCCGGGCGGCGCGGCCGGCCTCCCGGTCGTGGTGGGCGACGTGCGCGGTCGCGGCCGCCACGGCGACCGTGCCCGCCGTGACGGCGGCCGCGACCGCGGGTCGGGTGCCGTGGACCTCGCCGCGGCTGAGCCAGGTGAGGCCGGCGGTGTGCGCGGTGACGGCGAGGGCGGGCTGCCAGGCGCTCGCCGGGGACGCGTGGGCCCCCAAGAGCACGTCGAGCCCGCGGGTGGAGGCCATCGCGACCGGCCCGTAGGCGGCGTCCTTGGCGACCGCGTCGTAGGCCACGACCATGACCGCCAGCGGCGCGCCGATCGCCAGCGCCGACCGTCCGCCGACCAGGGTCGCGATGCCGAGCCCGGCCGCGCCGAGACCCGCCGCGACCCCGAGGGCGGTACCGGGCCTGACCCGGCCCGACGGGATGGGGCGCTCGGGGCGCTCCTCGGCGTCGACGCGGCGGTCGCACCAGTCGTTGAAGGCCATGCCCGACCAGTAGAGGCATGCCGAGGCGAGCGGCATGGCCCAGCCGCGGCCCGTGCCCGAGCCGGCGGGCGTGCTGTGCGCCGCGCCCGACCAGGCGTCCCCGGGGATCGACAGGGCGGCGGGGGCGCGGGTCAGCTCGACGAGGTCGCCGACCTTCACGGCGACACCCGGTCGGCGCACTCCCGCGACCACGCGAGCAGCGTCTCCCACTGCTGGGCGAGCCGGTGCTCCTGCGAGCCCAGCGGCGACTTGAAGAAGAACCCGAGGGCGGCCAGGGGACCGGCCTCGCCGGCGGCCGCGGCCCGGCCGGTGAGCCGGGCGAGGTCGAGGACGAGCGGCGCGGCGAGCGCCGAGTCGCAGCCCTCCCAGGTGAACTGCATGGTCATCCGGGTGCCGAGGAAGCCGTCGAAGCGGACGTGGTCCCACGCGGTCTTCCAGTCGCCGAGGTCCTCGACGTAGTCGATGTGCATCGGACCGGGGACCTCGTGCCCGAGCATCGACTCGAGCCCCGAGCGCTTGGTGCCGGTCTTGCTCGCCCGGGCCGCGGGGTCCGACAGGGGCGACCCGTCACCGCCGCCGAGCAGGTTGATCGAGGTCCACGACCGCACGGCGAGCGACCGCGTCGAGAACATCGGGGCCAGGGCGGACTTGACCAGCGTCTCGCCGGTCTTGCCGTCGCTGCCGGCGTAGGGCAGGCCGCGCTCGGCGGCGAGCTCGACCAGGGCTGGGACGTCCATGCCGGGGCTCGGGGTGAAGGCGACGTACGGCGCCCCCGCCAGCAGCGCGGCGCAGGCATAGGTGGAGCTCGGGGAGAGGGGAGCGCGGCCCGCTGCCCAGGCGGCCCGGAGGTCGGCCCACGTCGCGGCGTCGTCACCTGCGTCGTGCGGCGCCTCGGTGCTGGAGACGTCGATGACGACGACGCGGTCCACCCCGGCGGCGAACTCGCGGATGTCGTCGGCCAGCTGCTCGACGGCGGCACGCTGGTCGGGCGCCTCGCCGGCACGTACGCCCGGGCGCAGCCGCGCCTCGGTCGCCTCCAGGTCGCCGGCGACCTGCTGGGCGAGGAAGCCGGGCACCACGCCGCCCGCGACGAGACGCTCGGCCTGCTTGGCGAGCGGGACGGTGTCGACGTCGTGGCCGCCGACGACCATGTCGGCCCACGCCGCGAGGCCGCGTGGGTCGAGGTCGCGATGGCCGGTGACGCACCCGGTCTCGTCGGTCAGCCGGGCGGCGAGGGCGCTGAGCCCGATCGTCGCCGTGGTCGCGAGCGAGCCGCGCGCGCCGATGAACCAGACGCCGAGGGTGCCGGGCGTGCTGCTGGGGGAGTCCGAGGACGTGGAGGGGGAGGCCACCGCTCGAACGTAATGCACGTCACAGCCACTTTCAACGCCGGGGCCATGACTTTTGTCCGAACGCGGTCAAAAGTGCGGCGGGAGGAGGTGCGCCGCGGTCACGTGGGGTCCGCGGGGTGGAGCGCGAGCGCCGAGCGGGACCGTACGTGCGCCTCGCAGTGCCGGCTCAGCTCGGCGTACGCCTCAGGACCCATCAGCTCGACGAGCTCGGCCTCGTGCGTCACCCAGACCGGCTCGACGGCGACGTGCGCCTCGGTGTTGCCGGAGCAGTACCAGTCGAGGTCGTGGCCGCCGGGACCCCACCCGCGGCGGTCGTACTCGCCGATGGAGACCTCGGTGTAGGACGTGCCGTCCTGCCGCTCGACCTCGCGGAACTGGCGGCGGATCGGCAGCTGCCAGCACACGTCGGGCTTGGTCTCGAGGGGGTTGCGGCCCTGCCGCAGCGCGAGCCCGTGCAGCGCGCAGCCGGCGCCCACGTGGCCCTCGGTGTTGGTGAAGTCGGTGCGGTTGTGGAACACGCACGCCTGCTGGCCGTCGAGCTCGACGGCGAGGGTCTTGCGCTCGCCGTCCTCGTCGGTCTCCACCCAGTCGGACTTCCTCACCGCGCGCCCGGGGTGGAGCTGCCAGTCGTCGGGGGTGAGCTGGGCGACGAAGCCGGCGACGCGCCGCTCGTCGTCCTTGTCGGCGAAGTGCGCGCCGAGCGTGCAGCAGCCGACGTCGGGTGCGTCGGCGTAGATCCCCGCGCAGCCCTGGCCGAAGATGCACATGTAGGCGGACGTCAGCCAGGTCAGGTCGCACCGGAAGACCTGGGTGTCGTCGGCAGGGTCGGTGAACTCGACGAACGCGCGGGGGAACACCAGGTCGACTTCGGGCACTCCGTGAGCCTAGTAGTTTGGGTTTCATGCGCCTGGGCGTCCTCGACATCGGATCCAACACCGGTCACCTGCTGGTGGTGGACGCGCACGGCGGCGCCGCACCGCTGCCGGCCTCGTCGCACAAGCAGCCCCTGCGCCTGGCCGAGCACCTCGACGACGAGGGTGCGGTCACCCCGGAGGGCATCGCGGCCCTCACCGACTTCTGCGCCTCGGCGACGAGGATCGCCGAGGACAAGGGCTGCGAGGAGATGCTCGGCTTCGCGACCTCGGCCGTCCGCGACGCCGTCAAC
>Ga0172375_10005479_pt1 | contig 18292 bp, 11 predicted proteins | sample LakKiv1m_FD_114537 | JGI IMG/M metagenome (GOLD analysis project Ga0172375, IMG submission 114537) | Freshwater microbial communities from Kabuno Bay, South-Kivu, Congo - kab_092012_11.1m | ecosystem: Environmental > Aquatic > Freshwater > Lake | place: Democratic Republic of the Congo...
ATTCATTCTCAAATCCTTTCAAAGCTGGAAGCGAACCTTTAAATACAGGAACACAGCATAATACACCAGATACAACTACAAATTCAAGAAGTCCAGGTGAAGCTATGCCAACTCAAAAAACAATAAAAGGTTCATTAAGGAGCAAATTTAATACTGAGTCAAAAGATGTTAGAACTGTCGCTAGAGATGCAAAAGACGCAATCGATTCCACATTATCTGATGCAAAGTCAGCTAATGACACTGCGTTAGCAAGAGAACTGGCTCAGCTTGAATCAGCCAGACTGAAAGCCGAAACTGATTTTAATGACGCAGTTCGAACAAAAAAATTCAATCCAAAAGCAGATAAAGGTCAGGCATTTACTACTTCGGAGCTTATTCAAAAAGTTCGTGAAAATTTTTCTGATTTAAAAGCGAAACTTGAATCAAATCCCTTTGACGCAGTTGCATTGAAAGAAGCAAAGGATATAGTGAATAATATTCAGGGAGATATTGGCGAATTATCAGCCAGGCATCCCCTGTTATTCAGGTATAAAGCATTACAAAAAGTTAAAAACATAGGTTTAACTCTACTTCACGTTGGAAAAGTAGGTTTAGCTCTAGGAGCAATCGCTGGAGCAGGATATGGTGGATATAAAGGATTGGTGGAAGACAGCAAAGCAGAAAATAAAGCCCAGCTTGGGGATGAGTACAAATTTACGAGAAATTACGATGACACTCCGATAGCATTTCCTGGAGGAAAATTTGATGATTTGGAAAATGCAGAAAAATACAGTTTCAAAACTGATTCAATACATAAAATCGCAGTTTCGCTTAACAACCTAGACGAACTGTTGATTTTGTTTGGTTCTAAGAAGCTTCTTGGTACTTCTAAAGACTATTTCACATTAGATATAACGACTACTGAAAGAACAGTTCGGGCAATTGCAGGGGATGAGTCACTCCCTCAATTCGTAAGAAATGCGATTAATAAATTGGTTATAACTCCAGGTTCTGAAACAGAAAAGTTAAAGGCGGCAGATGATGTTAATACACTATTTAATGTAGCGAAAAAACTTGGGAGTTTAGGATTTGAAACAAATACTATCGCGTCAATCCTAGATCGTTTTGAGCTTGGTTCAGCTGATCTTAGCAAATTATCAAAAACCATGGAAGGTTTAGATCCTAAGATATTCAATAATATAATTGCAAATCTAAATCAAGCAGGAATAGATTATAACAGCATGGGCTCATTGGAACTATTTAACTTAATTTCAGAATATGGAAAAAATCCAATGTTCCAGCTTCTTTCTGGTTATGCTCCAGTAGTTGCTGAGATAAACCGCGATCCAAATCAAGCAATCTCTATCTTCAATAAATATGCTGAAATAATAAATGGAAAATTTGTTGATGCAAAAGAATTCAATTCAGTAATGGCTACTATCAAGGGAGTTATTCTTGATTTGGAAGCGCAACCAATAGACAAAGTTCTTCAGCTTGCAGTTAAATTCAAGCTTTCCGCAGAGGTCAAGGATGAGAAAAATAAACTAGTCATTTCAGAAGGAAGCAACAAAAAATTGCTTAAAAGCATGTATGCGTATTATAATTCAGATTTTAACCTAACTGCAGAAATGTTTGAAGTTAATACCAGTACATCTTCAGCGGCTGAGCTTGCAATTAAAGAACTAAATAGTACTGAACCAAATTATACTCGCCTAAGTTCAGCTATTAAAACAATGCATGACACTGGTGATGCTGTTAAAAACTCTAATATGGATATTGACAGTTTAAGTCATCCTGCTTTGGGTCGGGCTGCCGCAATACGTAGCGCATCAAACATTTTTATACCTGAAACTGTGTTATACCAAAAGCTTGAAATTATCGCAGACTCAGAAACTGCTAAGAAGTATGGTCCAGTATTTAAGGGACAATTTGCAGAGAATTATATCAGTTCAAAGTTAACTGATAGAGAGGGTATAGCATTGCTTTTCTATGAAAAACTCATACGAACTAAATTGGAAGAGTTTGATAATTTACCAGACGCTAACTCTACATTTGCAGGAGATATTCTTAAAAAACCTTTTGCAGAAGTGTATACTGCCCTCAACAAAGATAAAAAGAAACAGCTCAAATCATACGTAGATGATAACTTTAATATGGATAATTTTGAAATATGGGCATCTTTCTCCAATCCGAAAATGGTTGAAGCAGTTAAGGCAATATCCGACTCTGTAAAAGGACCGGTGGATGCAAACAAATTCAAAGTAGAACCTATAGAAGGAAACGAGGAAGCAACTAAACTTGCAAAACGTGAAGCTGGAATTGCATTAGACCTTGAGACTGCAAAAAGGTTCAAACCAGTATTTAAGACAGAGGATTCAGTTAAATTCAAAGAAACAGCATTTGACCTGTCAAAATCTGAAAATCAAACTCTCGCAACGCTTTATCTACGAGATGTTTTAGGTGAAGCAGTTAAATCATTCGAGGTTGAAGCGGATTTCAAAAAATCAGGCTTAAATGTAGCTTATGATAAGCTTAGCTATGCTCAAAAGCAGGAACTCAACACAGTTGTGCTTGACGAATTAACCCAAGAAAAGTTTGAGGCATGGCTTAAAACAAAGCTATAAAATGGTTGATGTAACAAAAGATTTATGCGTGATGGTATGGTTTCCTCCAGAAGTTTGCTTAAATCATTATTCTTTATATCATTACTCTTAGGAGTTATTTTTGCAGCAGATTGCGATAAAGGTGAAATACCTAATCCAAACGGACCGGGTTGTATAGACGCAGGAACCCCGACTGATCCAGGTAATCCAGGAGGATCAACTCCAGGAGGAACAGGCGACATGTTAATGGACTCAGTCAAGATAAAGGCCGCGCTATTCGGACTTTGCGAAACAGTAAAAGGCCTGCTCGGAGTAGCAATGATGCTTATGGTCGTCTCAGCGGCAATAGTTTATTCTATTGGTCAAGTAATGGGCGCAGAAACACGCGCACGTGCGGCAGTCTGGGCTACAAGCATGTTCAACGGTGCAATAATCGCGGCATTAATTTACTTGATCGTTCCATGGATGCTTAACCAGATGGTTGACTTGGATATCAAATGCTGATTTTTTTACTTGTTTTTATAATAATCTATTCCGGTAACTAGCATTAGCTCAAAAAAGTTAGATATTCTTGCCGACTTGTCTATAGGAACAATTGAGGAACAACTATATCTGTTCCTATGTTGTTCCGATATCCTTATAATTCTTGTCAGTGCAATATTTCCATGAAAGAATCCGAAGTATTGGAATTGAAGAAGAGCCTTGCTACGCTGGAAGAAACAATCCAGACGGTTGTCGCATTTCAAAATTCTCATGGCGGACAGATTATAATAGGGGTTGGGGATGATGGAACACTGCTCGGAGTAGAAATCGGAAAAAATACGCTTGAACTTTTAGTTAAGGATGTCTCGTCCACGACCAGTCCGAAGATATATCCGCGCATCTCCGAAGAAAAGATTAATGGAAAAACAGTAATCCGCATATCTGTTGAAGAAGGAAAACACAAGCCATATTTTTGCAAGGGAACGGCATACAAACGGGTGGGGCGAAGCAATATCAAGATGGATAGCCATGAAATAGAAGAAGAAATACTCAAAAGGCGTGCTTTGGATACAAGTTTTGATTCTATGGCATGTGAAGCGACCATTGATGACATAGATGAAAATAAACTCAGGGATTTTCTCCTTATTTCAAATAGGATGAGAAGAAGCCAATATGAACTTGTCGATATCCCGAATACTTTGGTATCTTTAGGGCTTATATCCAGAGGCAGGCTGACCAACAGTGCGGTCCTTCTTTTCGGAAAAAATCCACAGAGGTTTTTTCCACAGTTTGCTGTCCGTTGCGGGGTTTTTAAGGGAAATAATTTTTTGGATCTGAAGCTGGTAGAAGGAAGCCTCATTGAAATGATTGAAAATACTTACAAATTTGTTTTGTCTTATATGAAAAAATCCGTTTCTATTGAGGGCGCAAGAAGAATAGAAAAATACGAGTATCCGGAAGACGCAGTAAGGGAAGCGATAATCAATGCAATAGTTCACAGGGATTTTGAGGTTCCGTCTTCGTGCTATGTTTCAATTTATGATGATAGGATTGAAATAAAAAATCCAGGGCTGACTCCTGCCGGTTTGACGCTTTCCGACCTTAAGAAAGAAAGCCATCCTTCATTGCCAAGGAACAAAATTCTTGCAAAAATGGCTTATCTGGCTGGTTATATAGAGCAATATGGGACAGGAACAACTAAGATTATCCGTCTTTGCAGGGAATATGGCCTCAAGGATCCGTTGTTTTCTGAGAAGATGGGTTTTTTCACAGTATCAATCTATAATTCCAAGCCGAACCTGTCGAAACGCAAGCTGGCAGTAATTTCATTGTTACGGCGTGGAGGCAAGATTTCTGCAAAAGATTATGCAAGAAAATTCAAAATAACCGGCAGGTATGCAAGAAAAGAGCTCTCCGAACTGGAGGAGTTAGGTTTTATCACCAAGAGGAAGATTGGTCGTAACGTCGTATATAATATAGGAACAATTGAGGAACAACAGTAACTGTTCCTATATTGTTCCATCATATCGTTCCATGGATGCTTAACCAGATGGTTGACTTGGATATCAAATGCTGATTTTTTCTGTTTTTGTTTTCTTTGTTAAAAACATTAGGTTAAAATGCATCATCCGAGAATTAATAAATGGTGAAACAAATGGGGGATTGTGAAACGTAAATCTTAATTTATATATTCCGAACTCAAAAAAATAAATCAAAGAATGGCTAGTCTTGAGCATTTAATCATTCCAGAGGAAAAACTTAGCAAAGAAGAGCTTAAGGAGATAGACGAATTAACATCAGATGCAAAAAAAGGAAATGTTACTCCATTCTATAAGTTAAAGAAATAGGCGGTACGATGTTTGAAGTCTATCTGGCAAATGGCCGCGCAAAAAAGAATACGAAGATTTAAATGATAAATTACAGCTTAGAGTAAATGAATTATTTGAAAAACTTAGTTTGGTTCCAGTTCCATTTAGGGAATATGATTTGAAAAATGGCAGCTGGTCAAACCATGTTCTTTAGGGCGTGGTAAACACCATGTTCGTGAACAGAAAACTGTTCACAACAACCCGAAAACCCGCTGGTTTTCTCGGTTTTTCAAAACTTTTGCTCCTCGACCTTTTCAAACCACAAGTCTCCAGCAGGAGACCAAAACGCCTTTGGCGTTTTGCCTTCCCGATTGTTCGTCGCAACGAACAATGGGCACATTGTTGTATTACAACAATTGTGCAGGTTGTGGTGGTCGAGAGAGCAAATGATATAATCAAAGTTCAAGGGAGGAATGGAGTATATAGGGTGCGTCTAGGGGAATTTAGAATAATTTATCTGGTTGATGAAATTTCCCATAGTATCTGCATATTGACTATTTCCAGACGTTCTGAAACTACTTATAAATAGCGTCATATTATTCAATCTCCCATTTCCAAAATGGCTTAATGATTATTTTTCTACCGGAAATGTTTAGCGTGTCTGACTGGTTGGATGTAATAATCAGACCTTCGTCAAGCCCAAATTTTTCCATGGCCTCAACTAAACCACTTATTTCCCTTTCCTTGTTGTTTTCATTAATTTCATGGCAGGCTTGTATCGCAGTTATCACTTTTCCCCTGTTAACTGCAAGAAAATCACATTCTTTTTTTTCTTTGAAGTAAAATATTTCATTTCTAGTTCTTTTCAGTGCGAGAAACACTGCATTTTCAAGCAATCTTCCTGAATCTTCTGAAAATGATGCCGAATTCGCATTTATCATTCCAGTGTCTATGGAATATATCTTTTTAGGGTTCACTATCTGCTTTTTCAGCGAATAATCAAATTTGGAAATAGTAAATAATAGATAGCTGTCCTCAAGATATGAAACCAGGTTTATCGCACTATTCGCCGAACCAAGATTGAACATTTTCATAAGTCCGTTGTATGTGAATTCCTTTCCTATATTGGTAGTAAGGTAAATGCTCATTTCGCGAATCACTTTGACGTTTCTTAATCCGTGCCTTACCAATATATCCCTGCTTATTATGTCATTTAAGAGCTCCTGCAATATTTCAGTTTTCCTGTATTTCAAAAATTCCGGAAATCCGCCTTTTTTGAGGTAATCTGAAAAAGACACATACCCTGGCTTCTTATTTTCAAAAGATAGAAATTCTGAATAGGAGAACGGAAATAATTCATATCTTAGGTGCCTTCCAGTAAGTCGTGTTCCAAGTTCCCGGCTAAGCAGTGATGCATTTGAACCGGTTATTATAACATGTTTGCCATTATCAAGTATTTTTCTTATGCTTAATTCCCATTTTTCAATGTTTTGTATCTCGTCAAAAAAATAACAATCTGCGTTTCCATATTCTTCATTAAAAATTTCATCAAGCTTCTGAAAATCAGCTATCTCAAAGTTTACTGCTCGTGGGTCTTCAAAATTGAAATAATAAAATTTCACAGTTTTTTTCATTATCTGCTTCAAAAGGGTGCTTTTTCCACAGCGTCTTATTCCAGATAATATTATTGCGAATGGGACAGCGTACTCTATCTTATCTAGCATTTCCCTTTTTATTGTAACCTCTGAGCTATCAGTCATGTTTCTTTGGCTTTTTACTACCTCCCTTAACGTTTCCTTAATCATCATGGTATAAACTGTGCATTACTAATATATAAATCTGTGCATTACTAATGCACACCTTTATTTATATATGCTGAAAGTATATTTTCAGCCTTTATAAACAAAACTTGAAAAAAGCCAAGGTATTTATATGTGCTGAAGTTACGTTTTCATATGTTTTACTTAAACGGTCATTAGAATGGTCATGTTTTCCAGTTTTGTGACCGTTAGAATGGTCATGTTTTCCAAATATTTAAAAATATGCCGGTTTATATCTAATTCATGGAATTAGAAAGGCAAAATCCGCACTGGGAGAATAATTTTTTTTATCCCTTCCAAAAGCAGAGGTTTATCTACGAAAAGCTTAGATCTTCAGTTGCATCCGGACTGATAACTATAATATTCGGCCTTAGAAGAGTTGGGAAATCCGTTGCTATGAAACAGCTTATCAATGAAGCAATCACAAACGGTTCTAGACGTGAAGATATATTCTATTTTTCTTTTGATGAAAAAGGAGAGGATTTTTGGCAAGTAATTCGGGAATATGAATCGAAAATAGGAAGGCGCGTAGGCAAAAAAACCCATCTCTTTCTCGATGAGATACAAAAAGTTCCGGATTGGAAGGCTAAAATCAAAAGGCTTTATGATTCATCTGCACCAAAACTGATACTAAGCGGCTCAAATTCGTCTATGTTGAGAAAGGGAACGGAAAGTTTGGCCGGAAGAGCAAACGAATTTCTTATGCCAGAGCTTGGTTTCAGGGAGTTTTTGCATTTCAGAAACAAGGAAAGCCTGCTGGGTTCACCTATGAAAGAAGAATTGGAGCTTTCTTTCTGGGAGTATATCCAGAGGCCGTTGCCTGAACTGGTGTTCAATACTAATCTCGATCCAAAAAATTATGTTAAGACAATCTGCAAAAAAATATTGTTCGAAGACATGCCTTCAGTATTTCCAATAGAAGACCCATTTCTTCTAGATAAAATTTTTTCATTGAGCTGCTCTAATCCAGGTATGCTTTTGGATTACACCTCTCTTTCATCAGATTTAAGAAGGAACAGAAAAACCATTTCTCTATATGTGGCTTATCTTAACCATGGTTTTCTTACAAGGGAGATTTTTAACTATTCAAACAATTCGCTGACTTCAGAGAAGAGACTTAAAAAGCTATATCCTTCGTTGGCTTGTTTTGTAGATGCGGATAAATCAAAAATTTTGGAAACAGCAGTTGCCCAAATTCTAAAAACGAAGTTCTTTTGGAATTATAAAGGAAGGTTCGAGGTAGATTTTGTAACTGCAAATCCACTGGTTGGTTTTGAAGTTAAATACAAAAATAATCTCGCATCTGATGATTGGAAAGGACTTATTAAATTCAAGGAAGTGTATCCAACTGCAAAAATGACTTTGGTTTCACGTTCTTCAGCAGTAAACACTGTCCCTTTTTATCTGCTTGAGCAGCATATCAGCATTTAAATATCTATAAACGCAACCCTTATATTTCTAATCGCATAAATATCACCAAAACTATTTTGGGTGGATTCTATGTTCGATGACATCATTAAGGCCGCAAAGGAAAGTTCTGGTTCTGGAGAAGCAGCATTCGTGAAGAGCGATGCTCCAATTGCACCGGTAAATGAGGGCAATGAATGCGTAAGGATCGCAGTCATAGGTGTAGGTGGCGCAGGATGCAACTGTATTCACAGATTGACGGAAAGTAATATCCGAAGCGCAAGAACTATTGCAGTGAATACGGACGGAAAGCACTTAGCAATAACAAATGCTCATAAAAAACTATTAATTGGAAAACAAATCACAAGAGGGTTGGGGGCAGGGGGAGACCCGACGGTTGCAAGAAAAGCAGCAGAAGCAGACAGAGACCTATTAAAAAGAGACATCGGAGAAAATGAATTAGTATTTATTGTAGCAGGCATGGGTGGGGGAACTGGTGGCGGAGCGGCCTCAGTTATCGCACAACTAATGAAAGATCAAGGTGCGATAGTAGTTGGAATAGTGACCTACCCGTTTGCATTAGAAAGGGTAAGGATAAAGAAGGCACAGCAGTCTATTCAAGAACTGGTAAAAATCTGCGACACTTTAATTGTAATTGACAATAATAGATTATCTGCATATGCTCCAAATCTTCCAATAAATAAGGCATTTGAGCTGGCAGATTTAATTACGATTCGTGCAGTGCGTGGTATCGCAGACACGATAATGTTCCCAAGTTTAATCAATATTGATTACGCGGATGTAAGGACAGTAATGGAAAACGGAGGCCTTGCAATGATTTCTTTAGGTGAAGCAGGAGGAATGGACAAGGTTGCAAATGTAGTAAAAGACACATTGCAGCATCCTTTGCTGGATGTTAACTACGAAGGCGCAAGAGGAGCATTAATCCACATCTCAGGAGGAGACGATCTGACTCTGGGAGACGCAATAAAAACAGGAGAACAAATCTCTGAAAGCTTTGACAACATGGCAAATGTAAAGCTTGGCGCAAGAGTTGAGCCAGGCCTGACTGAAAAAATCAGAGTTATGGCGATAATTACAGGAGTCAAATCTCCATACATCTATAAGAAAGATGATTCCCAAGCAGAAGGTTTGGACTTGTCAGTAAGGGAAAACGATCCTCTCCAGTATTTATAATTTTTTCCATTTCTTTTTTATCTATTTTATATGGTGACTATCGATGCTAGTGTTTGACCCATTTGTATTGTTGTTTTGGATTTTTTTGAGTTCATTTTTGCCGGGTTCAATCCTGTCGGTTTCTTTATTGAAGAAAACCGAGTTTAACCTTTTGGAAAAAGTGTTAATAGGATTTGGCATAGGTCTGGTTCTTCCTCAACTACTGCCGTCAATTTTACTCATATTCGGAATAAAATACTCATTCGGCATAGCACTGGCAGGAGTTGCAGTTTTCTATCTCTTGGCAATTGCATTATATGTAAAGGAAAAGCCATTCGAATTGAAGTTGCCAGAAACAAAAATCGGACCAATAGACCAATTTGTAAAAAAATACGCCGTTCATATAGCATTAATCCTGGTATTATTGTTAACATTCTGGTTAAGGCTTCAATCATACAGCCCAGTATTCCAGGAATTAGACCCGTACTTCTATGATTATTCTCCGCAACAGATACTTACTCAGGGATTTAATCCGTTCAATGACCAGACAGCATGGTATCCTGATTTGCAGGTAAGCCACAGAACGCAACCTGTCCTATCCTACATGGAAGCCCTATGGTATATGCTATACACTGGAGGGGATGTTCAAAACTACAGCAATATGCTTATGGCAGTAATTGCCAGCGTATATCCTCCGATAGTTACAGTATTTTCAATATTTTTCTTATATCTTTTGTTCTCTTCCCAATACAAGAGGGAATACGCATTAATAGGCGCAACAATTGCATCATTCGTTCCAATATTCCTTATGAAAACCGCAGGGGGAGAGCCCGAAATCCAGCCTTATGCGTTTTTTGCACTACCATTCTTCTTTTTCGCATATGCGTTTGCAGTAAGGGAAAAAGATTTAACCAAGGCAATCCCATACATTATTCTTTCCGTTATCGCATCATTTGCAGTGTTCATGGGTAGCAGTTCAACTTCAGTGGTATTCGCAGCATTAATAATTTTCATACCCCTGCAGTCATTATTGCTGTTCCTGAAAAACAATTCGGAAAGGCTCAAAGGATTTTCTTTAATCAATCTGGCAATCCTGATATTCGGAATATATCTTTCAATGACAATAATGAATCTTTTTGCAGCAGAGCATCCCTCGTTATCCAGTTTCATGCCCAGCTCAACATTGCTTGTTGCGATTATGCTTTCAATATTCGCATATGCTCTTGCATATCTTCATAACGCAATAAAAGATTCGGAGATGAGGACTTATTCGCTTATAGGGATCATTATAATCGGATTGCTGTTATTCGCATTCACTCCGCTTAAGGATATGGTTTCTGGTTTTGCATTAAGCACTTTGCAGGTTGCTAAATTCAATGAACCCTTACAAAGGACTATTGCAGAGCAAGGCGCGACAGGAATAATGTTCCAGAGTATGCTTGGATTCATGGCTTCTACTCCTGAAGAAGTTGCATCTGCATTAATTCCAATATCTGGTTTAAATGCATTTTTCGGAAGCATACTTTCGATTTTATTCCTTCCGTTTTCACTATTCACAAATCTATTCTTCCAAGCAATAGTTGCAGTATTGAACGGATTTTTCGGAGCAGGAATAGTCTATGACCAAAAAGCAAACAGTTTGCTGTTGGTAGTAATCGCAATGGAATTAATCGCAATCATTGCGTCAATCGTCCGTTTCTGGAGATCAAAAGCAGATACAACCACTTTAGCATTGCTTTTCCTTGCAATCCTTATTCCGCCTGCAATAGTCGGAATACTAAAAGCAAAATACGTAATCTATGTGGGTTTCTTCTTTGCAGGAGGAATAGCAATGATTCTTGGAGAAGGAGAAGTAGGCCTTTCATGGCTTGCAAGAAAACTGGTCAAGGATGACATAAAAAAAGCGTTATCCGTAATAACTGCGTTAATCTTAATTGCAGGAATAGTGTTTGCATACCTGCAGTTTGCGCATGATGGATTCGCACCTTCGATCCTCGCAAGCTCAACAAAAACAAGATTCCAGGATAATCCATTATCACAGAAAATAACCTTGGAAAAAATATGTGAACAGACAAAATTGTCCGGAAATTCTAATGAAGAATTATGCTCTGCGGCATTGGATCCGGTCGCATACGCAAACAAGGGAACGAATTATCAATACAGCTCCCAGCTTTGCCTGGTTTCAATTGCATCAAATCCATTCCAGCCTACGAATGAAGAGATGATTGCCGCAAGCTTCAGATGCCAGAGAATAACTGATTACTGGATAGAAAGCATGGAATGGATAAGGTATAATACAGAATCAAATTCAAGGACCACTTCATGGTGGGACTATGGGCATTGGATTAATTTCTTTGGCCAGAAGAACACCGTCTTAAGAAATGAACATTCATCTTTGGAAATGATCGGGGAGGTAGCACATGGATATATTGACGGCACTACGGAAGAGTTAATAGAATTCATGAATTCACACGATTCAAAATATGCATTGTTTGATTCAGAATTGGTTATTGGCGGAAGCAACATGGGCGGAAAATACGGTGCATTGAATTATCTTTCATGCGCCAGAGACAATGAAACCACGGTAAGCAAATCCCCTGGTCAATCCCAATGCGAAATTGATCATCTTTGGGAGACGATTTATATTGAAAAAACCGGCCAATACGCACAGCAATGCACTATCTCAAAAACCTCTGGAAAAACAGGCATTACTGCATATGCGGCAACATATATCAATGATGTGTCTGGCGCATTGCAACTTAAAATGGTTCCGACCTATTGCGTAGGTGAAGTGATGCTGGCAAATGGCCAAAAAACAATGGGAACATACTACTTGGATAAGACTTATCCAAACGGAGACCTTAAGTTGAACAAGGCATTGCTTAACCTTGAATCAGACAATGAAGCGTCTGCAGTAGCCACTTTATTTTATACAAAAGACAAAATCTGGATAGAAAACGGCGAAGTAAAAGATGGATACGAAGACAGGAAAGGAAAGTTCTATGATTCAAATATGTATAAAGCATTTTTCCTTAAGGAACTTCCAGGATTTGATCTTGTGTTTGAAAGCAAAGGCGGAGAGGTAAAGATATATAAGATAACTGAGTAAGTGAAAAACATGTACTCCTCTGCCCTGGAATCAGAATTCAAGAAAAAAGGATTATCCATCGGAGATAGGGTTCGTCTTAAGCAGGGAACCCGCGTTTACGAAGGATTGCTTATGCCAAGGGCTTCAAAAAGCAGCACAATTGTCATCAAACTGGACAATGGATACAATATTGGCATCACTACTTCTGAATTTGAACTTGTAAAAAAAGGAGCTAAGAAACACCAGGAAATCCCCTGCCATGATCTGAAAGGGGAAATATCAATTCTAGGTTGCGGCGGAACGATTTCATCTAAAGTAGAATATACTACTGGCGCAGTTTATCCTGCGATAAGTCCATGTGAATTGAAAAAGGCGTTTCCAGAGATAGAAAAAATCGCAACGATACGTGCAAAACAGATTTTTGCATTGTTGTCCGAAGACATGAATTCCAGGCATTGGCAGATTGCAGCCGAGTCTATCCAAAATGAGATAAAAGACGGAGCAAAAGGCGTCGTTCTAATGCATGGCACGGATACTATGACGTACACCAGTGCAGCAATCAGTTTCATGCTTCAGAATCTACCTGTGCCCATAGTATTCGTAGGCGCACAACGAAGTTCTGACCGTCCAAGTAGTGAAAATGAAATGAATCTTCTTAACGCAGTTTATGCTGCAAAAAGCGAATTGGCAGAAGTAGCTGTTTGCATGCATGCGACTTCAAACGATGATTTTTGTTATCTGCACAGGGGGGTCCGCGCAAGAAAGATGCACACTTCTGCACGTGCAGCATTCCAGACAATAAATGGATCTCCGCTAGCATCAGTTGATTACAAGAGCAAAACATTAAAGCAACTTTCTCCATTCAGAAAAAGAACCGATAATGGCAGCAATAAGCTAGAAGTTGACACCAAAATAAACGAGAATGTTGCGTTAGTCTACGTTCATCCTAACATTAAGCCAAAATTAATCTCCTCACTTTCTGATTATGACGGGGTAGTTCTTGTTGGCACTGGTTTGGGACATGTTCCAACTAATCCATTCGGAGATGAAAACGCAAAGCCAATATTGAAAGAGCTTGAGCAATTGGTTAAATCAGGGATTTCAGTAGTCATGTCTCCACAAACAATATGTGGCAGGCTTAATTTCAATATTTACACTGCCGGTCGGCTGTTAGGAGATATTGGAGTAATCGGCAATGGGGCAGACTGGACTCCTGAAACTGCATTTGTAAAACTTAGCTGGGTTCTTGGCCATGAGAAAAACCAAAAGAAAGTGGCAGAGGAGATGATGGCCAACATGGTTGGAGAACTAAGCGAGCGTTCAGAATTTTGAAGTGAGCATATGATTGGCATAGAAATACACCAAAGGATCGATTCCTGCAAGCTGTTCTGCAATTGTCCATCAGTTATTATGGAAAAGGATGCAGATGTTAAACTAATCAGAAAGCTTCATCCTGTTTATAGCGAGCTTGGAGAAGTTGACGTCGCATCAAAGACCGAGTTTGAGCGTGAAAAATCCTTTGAATATCTCGCATATCATGATTGCAACTGCCTTGTTGAACTGGACGAAGAGCCGCCACATTTCATTAACCCAGATGCTTTGGAAATAGCATTGGAAATATCTATGCACCTCAATTGCAAGCCAGTGGATGAAATCCATGTAATGAGAAAAATAATCATTGACGGAAGCAATACTTCCGGATTCCAGAGAACAGCTGTAATTGCAATGAATGGGGAGCTCAAGACGGCTAAAGGAATAGTTCGCATACCTCAGATCTCAATAGAAGAGGAAAGCGCAGGAATAGTTGAGAATAAAGACAAACAAACAAAGCAATCAATATCTACGTTCCGTCTTGATCGTTTAGGAATCCCATTAATAGAAATTACTACTGACCCGGACATACGAGACAAAGAGCATTTGCATGAAGTTGCTGAAAAGATAGGTATGATAATGCGTGCAACTGGAAAAGTTGCCCGCGGGCTTGGGACTATAAGGCAGGATTTGAACGTATCTGCAGAAGGAGGCGCAAGGGTTGAGATAAAAGGCGCGCAGGAGCTTAAACTACTCTCATTATTCGCAGAAATTGAAGATAAACGACAGAAGGAACTATTGAAAATAATTGCAGAACTTACTAAAAAATTCAAAGGAAAGCTTTATTTTGAAAAAGAAATAACCGATGTTACTGAAGTATTTTTAGAAACACAGTCAAAGATAATCCGCGCAGGATTAGATTCTGGAGCAAAAGTACTAGGCATTCGTTTACCTCATCATTCGGGTTTCGTAGGAAGAGAAATCCAGCCAAATAAACGGTATGGGACAGAGCTAAGCGAATATGCAAAATCCGCAGGCGTAAAAGGAATTATCCACAGCGATGAGGAAATGGGAAAATATTCAATTTCTTCATCAGACATTGCCAAGCTCTGGGAAAAGCTTAATATGAAAGAAGACGATGCGTTTGCGCTTGTTGTTGCTGATGAAAAAACTGCTAAAAAAGCCTTGGATAACGTTTGGTCAAGGGCAACAATGGATTATATTCCAAATGAAACAAGAAGGGCAAACCCGGATGGGACTACTTCTTATATGCGGCCAATGCCAGGACGTGCAAGGTTATATCCAGAGACTGATGTTCCTCCAATTCAGGTTACTAAAGAACTGCTTAGCGCAGTTGATGCAGGAAAAAGCGAATCATTGGAAGAAAAGAAGAAAAAGCTTCTTGGAATGTTAAATAAAGAGATGGCAGACGTTATGATAAAATCAAGAAATCTTTCTCTATTTGAAAAATTAACTGCAAAATTCAAGAAAACCGAACCCATGTTAATCGCAAACACTCTTGAGAACGCGCTTGTTTCAATAAGGCGGGAAGGATTTGAGGTAAAGGAAGTGACTTCTGCTTTAGAAGACTTATTTACCAATTACGAATCCGGATTATTTGTTAAATCTGCTATTCCTGAAATACTCAAGCTTGTTTCAAAAGGAAAAACAGTAAAAGAAGCCGTTAAAGACTCAAAACTTGAGCGCATTACTGGAAAAGAACTGCAGAAAATAGCAAAGGAAAATAATTTTGATGTTGCTAAAATAATGCAGAAGTATAGGCTGAATGTTGATTCAGCAGAACTAGGTAAATTAAAGGCTAAATAAACTCCATCAGAGTTCCCGCACCTTTTTTCTTTGGTTTTTTAGCAGTTTTCTCGTCATCGATTGCTTTTTTGACTTCTTCAGTTTTTTCTTCCTTCTTTTTAACAATTGCTTTCTCTTCAGGATCCTCTTCTACTGTTTCTTCAACCTCTTTTTTCCTTGTTTTCTTCTCGTTTCTCTTCTTTATTTCTTCCACAGTTATCTCAAGTATGAAAGCCATTTCTTCTTCAGTTAACCTATATTTATCCATAACCTCATTCTGGTCTTTCTCAGCCCAATGCCTAAGCAAATGTAAATACTCCAATGCATCCTTCCTGTTGCAATGAGCTAATTCACCGATTTTCTTTCCTATTTCCTTGAGCATTGCTCTCCTCGCAACGGTTGCAGACATCTCTTTTAGGTATTTAGGAAACTGATATTTAGTAAACTTTCGGTAAGGCTGTTTTTTTGACAACGCAACTCCGACAGTCATCAAATCTATCAAGTATTTAAGAAAAGTCCAGTTATTCCTGCGCGGAATCCTCCCTTCAAATACGTCTGCCCTTGATAACGCATCATATGCTTTTGCAAGGTCTTCCTTATTTTCATATTCAGCAGGTATGTTTTCATCTATCCATAGCTTGAGTATTTTGTAATCTACATCTCCTTGGGTTGATTTTTTTGCTTCAGCATAATTAGATGCTTTGAACACTGTGCGTACCCTGTCAAATACGTCCTTTTCCCTATCCCTCATTCCAGGAGTCAATGCATGTAAATCATTTATTGCAGAACGCACGTCCCCGTTTGCTTCAGTTGCAATGCGTTCTATTATTGTTTCATCAGCAATTTCCATTCCTTCTTCTTCTGCAATCCGATTTAGTATTTTTGCTATTGTTGGCTTGCTTATTCTACGCAGCGGAACCTGCTCGCATTCTGCGCGTATTCCGGATAATTTCTTTTCCCAGATATCTGAAGCAGTGACTATTATTGGGTGGGCATTTGTTTTCAGTATTTTCACAACTGCAGATGCTCCGCCAGCATCAGCTCGTTGCAGTGCATCAATATCATCAATTAGAATGATTTTTCCTTTTCCAGATAACGAACCCGTAGATAATGCGTTTGCCAGTACTCGTTCTATATGTTCTTTATTTCGCAGATCGCTGGCATTCATTTCCAATAATTCTAGGTCGTATTCTTTCATCAAGGCATACGCAATTGAAGTCTTCCCTATTCCCGTAGGTCCATGAATAAGCAGAGGCCTTTGTTTCTTCTTCCGCATCCAGTTGAGAATCCATTGGCGGATGCGTGTGCGTGCTTCTTCATTGCCTGCCAGGTCATCCAGTTTCTTGGGCGAATATTTCATGAAAAGAAGCATAAGGATAATTTGTTTACTAGTGTTTTAATAGTTTGTTTTCAATTAGTATTTGCATATGGTTAATCTGAACCCTAAACTAGTGAAACTGCTTTCAGTCTACGCCATTTTCATGGCATCAATAGTCCTAGTCTCAAACTTTGACGTATTCTATTTCAAGCAAAATGGGTTTACAGAATCAGATTTGGTTGGCGGATTTTTCTTCTGGGCAGTCGCCCCGTTATTCGTGATTATTCTAATAAACAATAGAACCATTGATTCAAGATTGCTAATGCTTGCAGGGGTAGGGGTCAGAATAATTTCTTATCTAATGCTTGCGTTCCTTGAGCCAACGCATGAATTATTTGCTTTCTATGAATTTACTATTGGGTTGGGTTCATTCTTATTCTGGGTTCCGTTCAATATCATGTATTTCAGCATGGGAAAAGGTAGTGAAGCAAAAATGGGAAGCATATACTTCTCAATGGCCTCTGCTTTTGGCCTGGTAATCCCATTGTTATCTGGTTTTATCATAGGAGAGATGGGCTTCAAGGAATTATTCCTGCTGGATGCAGTACTTTACATAATCATGGCATGTTCCATTCTCTTATTTGAGAAGTTTAAACATCTGCATAACCTTAAGGATTGTCTTAATGAACTAAAAGGTTTCAAGACGTTAATATTAGTAGAAGGCGTTTATGGCGGAGGAGCGACGGCATGTTTGGTTATCATTCCATTATTGTACTTTGCAAAGCCGGTTGAGCTTGCAATATTCCTTTCAGCAACAACTATTTTTTCAATAATCGCTTCATTTGTTGCAAGCCATCTTTCAGATAAAGCAAAGAAGCGGAAGAAATACGTGCGTTCGTTTGGCCTTGGTTTGGCCATCACGACTTTTCTTGGAGCTTTCGCTTCAACCGCATCGCTTTGGTATTTGGCAGTATCTGCAAGAAACTTTTTCGCTACTTTATTCTGGCCGTTTACGACTACTATATTAGTGGATAACAAAAGGCATATGGTAAAATCAATGGTTGGACGGGAATGGCTGTTGAACGTGGGAAGGTTCTTTGGTTTAGCAATAGTTTTGGTATGCACGCTTTACTTTGACATACTGCTTTCAATGGCAGTACTAGGTTGTGTGCTTGCATTATATCCGTTAGTCATCGAATTGAAGAGGATGCACATTAAGGTGGACTGATAATTAGATTCTGACTCCCTCTCCCCTCCAGAAATTACGCACGAACGCCTCTGGTTCTCTTGTGATTATGAAACGCCTTCCATCATCCAAAATGCTTTTGTAGTTTTTCCACCTGAAACGTTCGTCCATGAATACTATTGCTGAACGGTCAGATTCTTTTCTTATCCCACGACCTGCGGCCTGAAGAGCTTTGATAACTGCGGGGTACATGTATCCGTATTCCCATCCTTTTCCGAATTTCTCTTGATAGTAATCAATAAGTGCC
>Ga0172375_10005481_pt1 | contig 18289 bp, 16 predicted proteins | sample LakKiv1m_FD_114537 | JGI IMG/M metagenome (GOLD analysis project Ga0172375, IMG submission 114537) | Freshwater microbial communities from Kabuno Bay, South-Kivu, Congo - kab_092012_11.1m | ecosystem: Environmental > Aquatic > Freshwater > Lake | place: Democratic Republic of the Congo...
AAGTTGGGCTATTCAATTTGATATTAAAAGTTAGGAATAAATATTTTGAGTATCATTTACCTCATCATCCGTTTGATGTAATTGGTTGGGATGGATTCCTTTATCCTTATACTTTTAATCTAAAAGATTATGCGCCGAAAGTTGGGAAAATACATTTACCACCACCTGTACACTTAATGTTTACGACTCAAAATTTCGTTATTTGTAATTTCGTTCCGCGGCTTTATGATTTTCACCCACAAGCAATCCCTGCTCCATACTATCATTCAAATGTAGATAGCGATGAGGTATTATATTATGTACATGGAGATTTTATGTCTCGCACTGGAATTCAAGAGGGTTCAATTACCTTGCATCCAATGGGTATTCCGCACGGACCGCAACCAGGAAGAACTGAAGCCTCAATTGGTAAAAAAGAGACAGAGGAATATGCAGTAATGATTGACACATTTTCACCATTGTTCCTTACAACAAACGTTAAAGAAACAATGGTGGGGGATTATTCCCAATCATGGCTCGAAAAATAAATTTTAATAAATGGAGTTTTAATGAAGTTAGTTTCTTATCAACATGACTCAGAGGAAAGATTGGGAATATTTCTCAATCAAAAAATTTTTGATCTTAAAGATTGCGCATTGCAGATTGGAATAAAACTTCCTTCTAAGATAAAAAAGTTTTTAAAAAAATTCCACGAGAATCTGTTAGTAGCAAAAAAGGTTGAAGAAGCGATTACATCTGGAAAAATACAGAAATTTTACAGCGAGCAAGAAATAAAATTACTCGCTCCTGTCCCAAAGCCTACTTCTTGCAGAGATGGTTATGCTTTTCGTCAACACGTTGCAACAGCCAGAAGAAATCGTGGGGTTGAAATGATCCAGGAGTTCGATCAGTTCCCGATTTTTTATTTTACAAACCATAATGCAATCATCGGTCCAGGTGAAGTGTGCGTGGAAGAAGATCATTTAAAAGGATTAGATTTTGAGTTGGAAGCTGCAATAGTAATTGCAAAAGAAGGTAAGAATATTTCATCCCAAGATGCTGATTCATACATTGCTGGTTACATGATAATGAATGATTTTTCTGCACGCGTTCTACAAATGGATGAAATGAAACTGAATCTCGGGCCGGCAAAAGGAAAAGATTTTGCAACTGCTATTGGTCCGTGGCTTGTTACACCCGATGAACTTGAACCACAAAAAATTAAAACACAATTTGGAAATAAATACGCTCTTGAAATGAAAGCCTGGCATAATGGAAAACAAATTTCAAGTGGCAATATGAAAGACATGGATTGGACATTTGCAGAGATTATTGAACGTGCGTCCTATGGTGTTACTTTATATCCGGGCGATGTTATCGGTTCAGGTACTTGTGGAACCGGTTGTTATTTAGAATTAAATGGTACACATGCACTTGAAGCCAAAGCCAGAGGCGAAAATTTTATTCCAGTTTGGTTTAAAGAAGGGGATACGGTTGAGATAGAAATATTCGGCTTGGGAAAACTTGTGAATAAATTTGTTAAATCTCCAAATTCGTATTCAATTCTTGCAAAGAAAAAAGTTTAACTGATGCTCCATTTTGAACCGAAAGAACTAACAGTTCCAAAACTTCATCAGATTTTGCTGGGAGGAATTGCTCCACGTCCAATTGCACTCGTCTCGACTATTTCCGATGATGGGATTAATAATTTAACTCCTTTTTCTTTCTTTAATGTATTCGGAGCGAACCCGCCGATTATTGCCTTTTCTCCATCAAGACGCGGAAGGGATGGTTCTTTCAAAGATTCTTATAATAATATAGTTGCGACAAAAGAATGTGTTGTTCAAGCTGTAACATATTCAATAGTGGAGCAAGTCAGTCTAGCTTCTACCGAGTATGCCTCTGAGATTGATGAATTTACAAAAACTGGTTTAACTCCTATTGATTCTGACTTAGTAAAACCTAAGCGTGTTAAAGAATCACCCTTTCAGATGGAGTGTGTATTAAAAGATATGATGAGCTACGGAAGTGGAGGTGCTTCAGCTAACATTGCAATTTGCGAAGTGATAAAAATTCATTGTGCGGAGGATATCTTTAAGGATGGAGTTATCCAACCTAAGCTGATAGACTTGGTTGCCCGAATGTCCGCTGATTATTATTGTCGTGCTAATGGTGATTCAATCTTTATAGTTGAAAAGCCTAATCAAAAAAAGGGGATTGGATATGATAATTTACCTGATTGTATCAAATTATCTGACATCTACTCTGCAAACAACATTGGAAGATTTGCAAATATTGAATCAATACCCGATGAAAAAGATGTAGTATATTTTGTGAACGAAATGAAACTCAAATCCATTCCTGAATTTGAAATCTCTGAAGAAGCATTTCAGCGTTATCAGCAGACTAATCAGTATGAAAAAATGTTCAAACTTGCTCTGCACTATTTAGATTCAAATCACCCGAAAAAAAAATTATTCATCGAGCACACAGCAAAGTGTGCTTTGGAGAAAGGGGATTCTATTTTTGCATGGAAAGTTGCACTTACCCCATCCTACACATAGTAATTCGTAATATTTAAAATGCATTCTTCTATTCCACTTTGGTCACCTTCTAAAGCTAAGATTGAAAATTCTAATTTGAATACATTTTCGGAATTTGTTTTGAACCAGACTGGAAATTTTTTCAGTGATTATGATGAATTATATTCTTGGTCTGTAACATCAATTGAACAATTTTGGGAATGTATCTGGAAGTTTTCGAATGTAATACATTCTAAATCTTACGACAGGGTTTTATCTGAAAGAAAAATGCTCGGGGCTAAATGGTTTGAAGGTTCGGAGCTAAATTTTGCTGAAAATTTATTAAGATTTAATGACGATCAGATTGCAATTATCTCCGCACGTGAAAACTTTCCTACAATAAAAATAACATATTCAGAATTGAATCGTCTTGTTGCCCATTGTATTTTTAGCTTGAGGAATCTTGGTCTAAAAAAGGGTGATCGTGTTTGCGGTTATATTTCAAATGTTCCTGAAGCCATCATTGCGATGCTCTCAACAACGAGTATAGGCGCAGTTTGGTCATCAACTTCACCTGACTTCGGTTTACAGGGAGTGATTGATCGCTTTGGTCAAATAAAACCGAAAATATTATTTGCTTCAGAGGGTTATTTCTACAATGGTAAAAAAATCGATTGCACTCAGAAGATCGAACAGATTGTGGAACAGCTTCCTGAATTAGAGCAGTTGATTATTGTTCCAAACTTTTATGATTTTAAATCCAAGTATTCAACTCGTGTTTCTGACGGATCCAAAAATAGAAATGAGCTTTTGTTTCCCGATCTTATTAATAATAATGAATCAGTAATTCGGTTTGAACAATTACCATTTGATCATCCTGTTTATATAATGTACTCTTCAGGTACAACTGGCGTTCCCAAATGTATTGTACATGGGGCAGGGGGAACCCTACTTCAACATTTTAAAGAATTATCGCTTCACACTGATTTAAAAAGAAGCGATGTAATTACTTTTTTTACTACCTGCGGCTGGATGATGTGGAACTGGCTGGTAAGCTCATTACAAATTGGAGCAAAAATTTTTATTTATGATGGATCACCCATTTACCCAAACGAAACAATCTTGTGGAATAAAATAGAAGAAGAAAAAATCTCTGTTTTTGGAACAAGTCCGAAGTTTATTTCTATTTGCGAAAAATCTAAATTGATTCCTAAAAATCAGTTTGATCTTACATCGCTTCGGTGTTTATTATCGACCGGCTCACCACTGTCCGCAGATAATTTTCATTGGATTTATACCAACGTGAAAGATGATATTCAACTTTCTTCTATTTCTGGCGGTACAGATATTATTTCTTGTTTTATGCTCGGCAACCCGATTAAACCTGTTTATCAAGGCGAGATCCAAACTGCTGGGTTGGGGATGAAAGTTTTAGCTTTCAATGATGATGGGCAGCCTGTTGCAAATGAAAAAGGAGAGTTAGTTTGTACAGAACCTTTTCCGTCCATGCCCGTTTATTTTTGGAATGATACGGAAAATAAAAAATATCTTTCTGCATATTTTGAAAAATTTCCCGGTGTTTGGTGTCACGGAGATTATATTGAAATTACTAATAGTAATGGAATTATTGTCTATGGCAGATCTGACGCAACTCTAAACCCTGGGGGAGTACGCATTGGCACTGCTGAAATCTATCGGATTGTTGAAGCAATTCCTGAAGTTAATGAGAGTATTGTAATCGGGCAAAATTATCAAAACGATGTTCGTGTAATCCTTTTTGTTGTTTTAAAGATTGGTATATTGTTAGACGTTAAACTTGAACAAAAAATAAAATCAGCAATTCGAAATCTTGCAACTGCACGACACGTTCCTGCAAAAATATTTCAAGTGAAAGAAATTCCGCATACCGTGAATGGCAAAAAAGTTGAGCTTGCCTTAGCCCGATTAATAAATGGAAAAAGTGTAGATAATAAGGATGCATTGCTCAACCCTCATTCATTAGATGAGTATTTAAAAATCAAGGAATTATTTTTATAGATATTCATTCTAAATTATTTAATTTTGCGCGCATATTTATTGAAAGGTAAAGCATGACTAATTTTGACTTTAAAAATACAGGGGATGTTTTAGTCGTAAAAGTTAATTTGAACAGAGCAACAGGTAAAGACTCGGAAGTTTTTAAGAATGAATTGAATAAGTTTATTGACGAAGGCTGTGTACAGATCGTTTTGGAAATGAAGAACTGTCAATTTGTTGACTCAACTTTTCTGAGTGCAATCCTTATTTGCTATAAAAAAGTAAAATTGGTGGGGGGCAATCTTGTATTTAGTTCGCTTAATAATGAAGTTGCATCTATTATCGAATTGACCGGAATAAAAAAATTTTTTAGTATTTATCCATCTTTGAAAGCTGCAATAGCAGCGTTTAAAAAGTCAGCATGATTTTAGTTATCTTCTATTTTTCATGCGAGTCACCTCTGACGGTATTTCACTACATAATAAAATTTTTCAATCTCAACTTCCATGCAGTAAAATGATGCAGGCTAAATCGTGTTTTTATAGTATAAAAAATTTATGACTATAGCTTTTATCAATTTAATTTTAATCGGTTTTTTTGCCGGATTTCTTTTTTCAATTCCTGTTGCGGGACCAATAAATATAATTATTACATCGAATGCCCTTGGAGGCAGATTAAGATATTGTCTTCGTATGGCTGTTGGATCATCTATAATCGAATTTTTTTATGTGATGATTATCGTCTACGGGATTTCGGCATTGTACGATTTATATCAGCCTCTTATTCCGTATTTACTGCTTTTCGGGTCTGTTATACTTATTCTTGTTGGGCTGCGTTTGCTCAAAATGAAATTAGATTTTGATAATGTTGATTCGGAAAAAGTGATTAGTGATAAAATAAAAAATAAAGGGGGAATGAGAACCGGCATATTTGTCAACCTCACTAATCCTTCTTTATTTCTTGGATGGTTGACTTCGACTTTTATAATTTTTTCATTCGTCTCTTCAATTGGAATTAACACCGGAGGATTAGATCTGCTGGTGAACAAAAATCTTAGTGCTTTTAAGGAAATTACAAATGATGTTAAAGATGAAATTAGTTCGCCGGATTCAACAGCTAGCGTTAAAGAGCAAATTCCTTCTGAAGTTCAAAATCTCCATCCACTTTTGTTAAGCTCCATCTATTCAGTATCAGTAGCTTTTGGAAGTTTTGCCTGGTTGTTTCTTTATTCAAAAAATTTGGTCAAATATAGAAATAAATTTAAAATTCAATTCTTAAATATTACAATTAAATTTTTGAGCTATGTTTTAATCGCGTTAGGTATTTACTTAATTTATAAAGCAGTATCTACTTTTTTGATATAGTAATTTGTGAGGGGCATAACATCCAATTCAGTTCGATGTTATTCGTAAATGATTTTTTAATATTTTCAAACACTTAAATTATAATTTTTATCTGGCTCAGCTATGCAAAAACAAATTCTTTTCCTTGATCGGAATGAAAACAATTATGGACCCGCACCAAAATGCTACGAGGTTTTGAAGTCTGCTGACCTAACTAAAATGAGTTGGTACACGAGAGCATTTACAAAAGGTACAAAAAGTATTTTATCTAAACGACTCGCTGATGATTTTGGAATTACCGAAGACAGAATTGTACTCGGCTACGGCGCTGAAGATTTGCTGAAACAAGCAATTCAATGCTACTTGAAAAAAGATGATAAGCTAATGGTACCCACTTATTCATGGTGGTATTATAAAAAAATGGCAGACGAGGTGGGTGGAATAAATGTTGAGTATTCATTAAAGAAGGGAACAGATTCTTTTTATTATGATCTTGAGAATATGATGAATCTTTATAAAGCTGAAAAACCAAATATGATTTTTATCAGTTCACCCAATAACCCAACTGGAAATTCAATAGATAAAAATGATTTGATAAAATTTCTTGACTTTGTTAAAGATACAATTGTGGTGCTTGATGAGGCTTATTTTTACAATGGAATCACTGAAAATGTTAATGATTTTATTAATTCGTATCCAAATCTTTTAATGATCAGAACTTTCTCCAAGTATTATGCCCTTGCCGGAACGCGAATTGGATTTGCGGTGCTCGGTAAAAATCATCAGCAGCTAACTAAATTCACAAACAGGTATCTCGGCTACAATCGTATTTCAGAAATGCTAGCAATTGCCGCTCTTGATTCACCGGATTATTATTCTGACATAGCTCAAAAGATGAAAGCAGACAGACAAATTTATTATTCAAGACTTGGGCAAATTCCTGGCTTTACTGTATTCCATTCAAATGCGAATTTCATTCTTGTAGAAATTTCCCCATCCATTAAAAATGAATTAAATAAATTTTTAATAGAAAAAGGAATTCATCTAAAATTTATGGACGAGGAGTTATTGAATTCGCACATCAGGATTTCTTTAGGTACTCAGGAACAAAATCTTCGGGTAGTTGAAGCTATTGAGGAGTTCTTCAAATAAATATGTCTGGTTGGATTTCCCAATTTAACAGCTCATTAAAATCTATCGAAGTAGAGGAAGTATTTGATCTTATTGTTTATAGACCACTTGCTTTTCTGTTTGTAAAAATTATTTATAGAACTAATCTGACTCCGAATCAAATTACATTTGTCTCAATGATTTTTGGAATTTGGGCAGGAGTTGCTATTGCGTTCAACTCAAAAACAGCTTTTATCATAGCTGCATTATCGATTTTGCTTTATGATGTCCTTGACTGCAGTGATGGGCAGCTTGCGAGATTAAAACATAACGGCACTCACCTCGGAAGAATATTAGATGGATTCGCTGATTACATTGTTAGCATTGCAGCATATGTTGGGATTGGGATTGGATTCGCATCTAATTCAGAGTCACCAACATTCTGGTGGACAATGACAGCTTTGGCTGGGATAAGTAATGCTGTCCAATCAGGTTTGCTGGATTATTATAGGACAAAATATCTTGACCATAAATTGAATAGAACTAGTATTCTTGAAGAAGAGCTGCAGCAATTTAAATTAGAATATGAGCAATTAAAAAAAATTAGTGGACGATCAATAGAAAAAATTATAATAAATATTTACCTTCATTATTCGCTGATTCAGAGCAAAATTATATCCACGAATAAAAACACTTCGTCTTCAAAAAATTTTGATCGTACAGATTACGTTAAAAAGAATAAAAAAATTATTCACTTTTGGACTTACCTTGGGCCTACAACGCAATGGTCATTTTTAATTATTACATGTCTAATCGGAAGAATAGATATTTATCTTCTAGGATTAGTAATTGCAGGCAACTTACTTGCAGTAATTATGTTTACAGTTCAATATCTTATTGATAGAAACACTTTAGGCGCGAAATAAAATGCAAGCAGTGATTTTGGCTGCTGGAGTAGCTTTTAGACTTCGACCACTTACGAACAACACTCCTAAATGCTTGTTAAAACTTGCTGGTAAAACGATACTCGAAAGAACGATTTCAAATTTGCTCTATAACGGTATAAATGATTTTGTGATTGTCACCGGATATTTACAAGAGCAAATTAAATATTTTATCAGCAGCCAGTTCCCATCTCTAAATGTAAGATACATTTTCAATGACAAATACGAAGTAACAAATAATATTTATTCATTGTGGTTAACTAAATCAGAGGTTGGGGGAAAGAGTTTTATACTTTTAGATAGTGATATAATATTCGATAAAGCTATAGTTCCGCTAATCACAGAATCAAATTATCAAAATGTTTTGGCGCTTCGCTCTGATAACTATCTCAGCGACGAAGAAATAAAAATAAGTTTGAATGGTGACGGCTCAATCAAAGAAATTGGTAAAGAAGTCAATCTTGAAGATGCAATTGGTGAGTCTATCGGAATTGAGAAATTTGATGAGATGTTCTCTAAAAAATTATTTCAACTTCTTGATAAAATGATTTTACAAGAAAATCAAACAAATATTTTTTACGAAGCTGCCTTTCAGCGACTTATTGATTCAAGCGAAAAAATTTTTACTAAAGATGTCGGCAAACTAAAATGCATCGAGCTTGATACACCTGAAGATTTACAAAAAGCTGAAAGAGAAATTATCCTCTATCTGCAATGATTTAGTGAGATTAAAATTTTCCCAAAATCATCTGCGAGTTTTACCGCCAAGCCCCAGCACTCCTAATAGACCTCGCGTAAGTTCCCGCATAACTGTTGTACCGATTTGCTTAGTTACTTTACTATTCAATACATCCTTAAAAACACTTTGATCTTCAATTGTTTTGTTTGACGTTCTGTTTTTAGTATCCTGTTTGGGTGAATCGAATTTGGTCCCAGGAATTTGACGGGCGGAGTCAAGTTTTTTAGTCAAAATTTCAAAGGCACTTTCACGGTCGATAGACTGGTTATATTTGGGAACTAACTTCGAGCTCAAAAATAATTCATCAATTTCCTGAGCCGTTAATATGTCCATTCTCGAACGAGGTGCGCAAAGCAGCGTTGCGGCAAGGGGAGTGGGAGAACCTTTTTCATCCAGAGCAGATATTGCTGCTTCACCAATTCCCAGTGAAGTTAAAAGCTCATCAGTTTTGTAATAATCAGATAGTGGATAATTTTCGGCTGTTAGTTTAATCATTTTTCTGTCCTGCGCAGTGAAAGCACGCAGAGCATGCTGAACTTTCAATCCTAACTGGCTTAATACACTTGCTGGAATATCAGTTGGATTCTGTGTACAGAAAAATATTCCCACACCCTTTGATCTGATTAATTTTATTATTGTTTCTATTTGATTTAATAAAACTTTTGGGGCGTCGTTAAAAATTAAATGAGCTTCATCAATAAAGATTGCAAGCTTTGGCTGAGAAAGATCGCCTTCTTCGGGAAAGGAAGAATATATTTCTGCAAGAAGTGAAAGCATAAAAGTAGAAAATAATTTTGGTCTGTCTTGTAAGTCAACCAGCCTGATGATGGATATGATTCCGTACCCATTTTCATCCACTCGTATAAGATCATTTACTTCAAATGATTTTTCACCAAAAAATAATTCTGCGCCCTGCTGCTCTAACTCAACAACCTTTCTTAAAATTATTCCAACTGAAGCAGAAGAAATCATTCCATAGTTTTCTTCAAGTTTGGTTTTGCCTTCGTTAATGGAAAACTGCAAGACTTTTTTAAAATCTTTTAAATCAAGCAGCGGTAATCCATTGTCATCGCAATATTTAAATAAGACGGAGATAATACTTGATTGAGTTTCATTCAACTCGAGCATTTTAGAAAAAAGTACAGGCCCAAACTCAGAAACGGTTGCTCTTAATCTTACTCCTTTTTCATTTGATATTGTTAAAAGTTCTACGGGAAATTTATAGGGGGAGTAAGCAATGCCGATTTTTTTGTGGCGCTCATCTATTTTGGGATTTATCGAGCCCGCTTTTGCTATACCGCTCAAATCACCTTTAATATCCATCATTACAACAGGAATACTCTTGGCAGATAGAGATTCAGCAATAAGCTGAAGTGTTTTTGTTTTACCGGTTCCAGTTGCCCCCGCTATTAGTCCGTGTCGGTTTAAAGTTTTCAGCGGGATTTTAATGTTGAGATTGGGAATGCACTCACCATTAAGAATTGCCCCTCCAAGTGAAATGAATTCACCTTTGAAGTTATACGCTGAATTAATATGATTGATAAAATCTTCTTTCGCAGGCATTAGTCCATCCGTTTTATGATTAACAATAAAAAGAGGAGTCTCAACATTAAAGAAACAGTTGAGAACCCTCTTTAAATAATTTTACTTCTTCAGTGCGTCTCGAATTTGAGTTAATAAAACAACTTCTTCCGATGGTTTTGGTGGAGCAGCGGGTTGTTCAATTTCCTTTTTCTTCATTGAATTCATTGCTTTTATAACCATAAAAATAGCGAAAGCAACAATAAGAAAATCAACAACTGTTTGAATGAAACTTCCATATTTCCAAAGTACCGCAGGTGAAGTTTCAGTTGCTTCTTTTATAGTCATTGCTAAGCTTGTGAAATCAAGTCCACCGAGCATTGCTCCAAGCGGCGGCATTAAAACATCCCCAACAAATGAACTTACAATTTTTCCAAATGCGGCACCGATAACAATACCGACTGCCATATCTACAAAGTTACCTCGCATCGCAAAGGCTTTGAATTCTTTTCCCAGTGACATTAGAACCTCTTAAATGATTTATAAATATTTTGTTAAAAAATGGTATAAATTATACCTAACTGAAGAGCCTCTTTCAACTGTGTTTTTCTTGATTGACTGATTTCATGTACAAGTACTACATTTAAATTTACGCTAATATAATCATTAACTTTTGCAGCTATATTATTATCCCACCTTATATCCCACACATCAAGTTGTTTGAATCTTGAAAACAATCGAAGAAAAGAAGAGTAAGACATATTAGCAGCAAAATCATATTTCAATTCGCTGACAGATTCGAGTCCAGTATCAAATTTGAAATCTTCAATTTCATTTAACGTTTCTATATCATCAGTGTAACTCGTAAAATTTTTAGCAAACGTTTGTTGAATCGCTATACCAAGTCTGGTCGAGAATATACTTCCTTCATTATATAAAAACCCGAGGGATTCAGTAACGTAACCCGGATCAAAAAAATTAACTATTTGAACGGAAGGAGTAAGAGTGTAATCATAACCTTTGGTAACGGCACTCCGGATAGTAACAGCAAAATAAGGATCAACTGCCCAATCAATATCTCTGGAAACAAGAGACTCAAAATAAATTTCGTTGTCGGTTGTACGGTAGCCAGCATCTTCAATTCGTGTTCTACCAAATGCAGATTTTAAATATGATTTCCATTTCCATGGATGACTAAAATATACTGCTCCAAAGTTTGAATAAAAAGTAAAGGCGAGTGAATTAGAACCCCCTTGCGTCCAATTATTGAATGCTATCTGGCTAAGATTTAAACCAACTACTCCATTTGGATTCCAGCCTGGTTTCAAAAGCGAGTCGGCGACAGTTTGGCTAAATGAAATGGATGTAAAAAAAAGTACAAAGATTATTATTATTATTTTCATCTTCCCTTTATGTGTTTGTTTTTGAATTTTGAATTAAACTAACATAATGCCTTAACAAAAAGTAAATAAAAGTTTTTCATTCACCAAATAATTTTTATTCCTTCTAATAAACTGATCTTACGACCAATCGCGAAATTCACGCACAATAAATTTTTCAAAAAAATACTTTAAAAAATTCAAATTTTTAAACACACGCAAAAAAAATTGAGCTGCGTCTTGACTTTTAGAAAATGAATCACTAAGTTCCATCTAAATGTAAACGTTTACATTTAAATATATTTAATTCATCAATTAATTTATAAGGAGTTCATCATGAAACGGTTGTTACTGGTTTCGCTTTTTCTGTTTTCAACTTCATTATTGGCTCAACCAATAGATTTTGAAACAGTTGGTAATACCTGGACCTGGAATATCTTTTCTCAAGGAACGGGTGGAAGTTTTGATATAGTCGCAAATCCTGATCCAAGCGGTTTAAATACTTCTGATAGTTGTGCTATGTTAGTTATTGGTGCTGATGGTGATCCATGGGCAGGGGTATGGTGCTCTGATTTTCCTGATATGACCATTGATGGAAGCAATTGCTACGTTAAAGCTCTCGTTTATAAAAATGTTACTTCCAGGTTTAACTTAAAACTTGAACCACCAAATGTTGACCACTTCGATTCCAATACTGTTGTAAATGAATGGCAGGAAATGGTATTTGAATATTGTGCAGATAATGGTGTAACCTCTGCTACACTGACTTTAATTCCTGATCAAGAAGACGGTTCAAGAACGCATTCAAGTATTAACTATATTGATAATATTAGGTTTGAAGATGTGCTTCCTGTAGAGTTGACTTCATTTACCGCTAATTGGCTGAATGGAGATGCTCAATTAAACTGGTCGACTGCTACTGAAATTAATAATCAGGGATTTGAAATTCAAAGAAGTGTTGATGGTAACAGTTTTGCTACTATTGGATTTGTTAAAGGTAATGGTACTACATCTGAAAAAAGGAGTTATACTTACACAGACAATACCGTCAATGGCAGCGGATCGTTTTCATATCGTTTAAAACAAATTGATTTTGGCGGTAACTTCGAATATTCAGAGGTTATTAATCTTGGTTCATATGCTCCGGATAATTTTATATTAGAGCAGAATTTTCCTAATCCTTTCAACCCAACAACCTCACTTTCATTTTCTCTTCCGGTAAAATCTAATGTAGAATTTGCGGTATATAATTTACTCGGTCAGAAAGTAGTGGATATATATAACGGCACTTTAGAATCTGGCAAATATTCATTTAATTTTGATGCAGCCAGCTTAAGTTCCGGAGTTTATGTTTATACTGTGAATGCTCATGGTGTTGATGGACAAACATCAGTTCTTAGTAAAAAAATGACTTTGATGAAATAATCTAAAGGTAATTGAGGGCAGGTTTATTGACCTGCCCTTTTTTTATGATGAATATTAATGACACCGCCAACCATCAAAGTAATTGCTAAAAAAGCAAATGTTTCCATAGCTACTGTCAGCAGAGCATTAAACAATGACCACCGGGTTAAAGACGAGACGCGAAATCTTATCCTAAAAATTTCAAGAGAATTGAATTATAACCCAAACTTACTTGCCAGAAGTTTTGTTAAGCGTCAATCGAATGTAATTGGATTAATTCTTCCGGATATTTATGATGAGTTCTTTACGGAAATAATTCGCGGGGTTGACGAGGTCACATTTTCATCAAAATTTTTTACAATGGTTGCCAGTTCTCACAAATACAGATCACTTGCAGAGTCTGTTTCCACGTTCATTAAGGGAGGGATGTTAGGTGGAATAATCATTTTGGTTTCATCACTCACTGAAGAATTTATAAAAGTAATTGATCAGAGTAGAATACCTGTTGTACTCATTACCGGTTCTGACCATAAAACAAAATATGATACGATTACAATTGATAATTATCAAGGTGCTTTCGGAATGACAGAATTTTTATTAAGAACAAAAAATTATAAAAACCCAGTACATATTTCTGGTCCCGCTGATAATGATGATGCAGTATTCAGAAAAAAAGGATTTATTGATGCCTGTAAAAAAAACAATTTAAATATTCCAAAATCATCGATTTTATTTGGGGACTTTAGTCGGGAGAGTGGGGAAGCCGCATTTTTCTCGGTAGCAAAAATGAAAAATAGACCTGATGTTATCTTCGCTGCTAATGATATGATGGCTTTGGGTTGTTATGATGCGGCAGCAAATCTTGGATTAAAAATTCCTAACGATATTGCAGTTGCAGGCTTTGATGACATTTTTGTCTCAAAATATCTTTCTCCTGGGCTAACTACCGTTAGAGTTCAAATTGAGGAAGTGGGTAAAGCAGCAGCAGAAATCTTGATAAAAAAAATGATTCAGGATCAAAGTTATACTTTGCATTCAATTAGAATATCAACGGAATTAAAAATTAGGGAATCTTGTTAAATAAAATACAATGGTACAATTCAAAACTAAATTCGGGCACTTTTCTTCGGACGGCAATGAATATATTATTAATGACTGTAAAACACCAAAACCATGGGTTAATGTAATTTCAAATGGCAAGTATGGTTTGGTAATTTCACAAACTGGCGGGGGTTTTAGCTGGGAAACACATTCTGAATTTAATAGACTTAATCGCTGGCATCAGGATTTGGTGCAGGATAACTGGGGAAAATATTTCTATATAAAAGATAACCTTACCGGCGATGTTTGGTCTCCAACATGGATGCCCGTAAAAACCGATTTAGATTTTTATCAGGTTGTTTATGGATTTGGCTATTCCAAATTCATATCTGAATATAAAGGAATCAAAATAACTTTAACGGTTTTTGTTCCTTTTGGAGAAAATCTTGAAATATGGAATTTTAAGATTGAAAATAAGTCCGCGCAAAAAAAATCTATCTCAATCTACACTTACTTCGAGTGGTGCCTTGGCTCATCAGCAGATCATCATCGAGAATTTCACAAAACTTTTTTAGAAACTCATTTCGATTCTGAACTTAATTGTATGACCGCAACTAAAAGGCTTTGGGAAATTCCGCTTGGAGATAGAGGTCACTGGAATATTGAATATCCTTATTTGGGATTTATTTCCTGCTCTGAAAAAATTTCTGATTATGATGGAGATAAAGATTCTTTCTTTGGTCAATATGGTTCTATTCAAAATCCTACCGGCTTATCTACAAAAAGTTTAAATAAAAAATTAGGCAAGTGGAATGATTCAATAGCAACTGTGAAAACTGAATTTCATATTAATCCTAATGAAGAAAAAGAAATAAATTTTTTTATTGGAATAGAAAAAAATAAAGCTTCGATTAGCTTAGTACTAAAAAAATATTCAAAGCAAAATAATATTGATTCAGCATTAACTGAAGTAAAACTATTCTGGCAAAAAATGTTTGATACTTTAGTAATCGAAACACCGGATAAAGCAATGAATCTGTTAGTGAATAAATGGCTTCGCTATCAGGCAATTGCTGGAAGACTTTGGGCAAGAACAGCATATTATCAGCAAAGCGGTGCATTTGGATTTAGAGATCAACTGCAGGATAGTTTAGTCTTTCTGCCTATCGATCCCAAGAAAACAGCAGAACAAATTCGTTTGCATGCCCGTCATCAATTTGAAGATGGAACAGTGCTTCATTGGTGGCATCCGATTTCTGAAACAGGATTACAAACTAAAATGACAGATGATTTACTTTGGCTTCCATTTGTAATTCTTCAATACATTGATGAAACTGCTGATTATAAAATTCTTACTGTAAAAGAACCTTACTACGATAACAAAAATAAAATAGATACATTGTTCAATCATTCGGTTGCTGCAATTGAAAAAGTTTTAACTCGTTTAAGTAAACGTGGTTTGACATTAATCGGTGCGGGCGATTGGAACGATGGACTTAGTGCAGTTGGTTTGGATATGAAAGGTGAATCAATCTGGTTGACAGAATTTTTTTATTTAGTCCTGACAAAATTTTCAGAATTGTGCAAAGAAATTGGTAATGATAAACTTCATAAAAGATATTCAAAGAAAGCCAGTGATCTTAAAAAAGCATTTGATAAATACGCCTGGGATGGTGAATGGTTTTGGCGTGCAACGAAAGATGATGGGAAAAAAATAGGAAGTAAAACTTCACCTGAAGGGAAAATTTTTCTTAACGCACAGACATGGTCTGTTATCAGCGGCATTGCGGAAAACAACAAGCAGAAAAAAGCAATGGACTCTGTGACAAAACATCTTCTAAAAAAGAATGGCTGCTTACTTTTAAGTCCCGCTTATTCCAAGCCGGATAAAATGATTGGATATCTTTCTCGCTATGCACCGGGGAGAAGAGAAAATGGAGGAGTTTATACACACGCCGCTACTTGGGCTGTCTGGGCGTTTTCTTTACTGAAGAACAATGACCAAGCATTTAAATCTTTTAAAAATCTTTGTCCAATTTATAATGGAATGAATCCCGAAGAATATATCGCAGAACCTTATGTAACTCCCGGCAATATTGATGGACCTGAATCACCTAATTATGGAATGGGCGGGTGGACATGGTACACTGGTTCGGCTGCGTGGTATCAAAAAGTTATTGTTGACTGGATACTTGGTGTTCGCGCAACAAAGGATGGGCTAATGATTGATCCTTGCATACCGGCTGATTGGGATGAATTTTCTATCAAAAGATTATTTAGAGGTGCGACGTACAATATTAAGGTAGTGCGAAAAAGAAATAATAATTCGTCTGATCAATTTATTACTGTTGATGGGGAAAAGATGGAAGGGTTTTTAATCAAACCTGTCAGGAAAGATTTTGTGGATGTTGAAGTATTTCTTTAATCGAAATTTGAAAATAAAAAAAATGTTAGTGCTGAATATGTTAAAAATATTTTTATTGATCATATTCTTATTTGTTGGTTGTCAGGCGCAGAAAAATTATTTCTCGTTTGAATCAAAGGGAAAAATTAATTACGATCTTTCAACTGATGACAACAAACTTTTAGATTCAATTCAATATCATGCTTTTCTTTATTTTATAAAAGAAATTAATCCTGAAAACGGATTGGTAAAAGATAGAAGCGCAAGCTGGGCGCCTGCAAGTATTGCAGCAATTGGATTTGCACTTCCATCTTATGCTGTTGGAATTGAACATCGCTGGATAACTCGTGACAGAGCAGCTCAAATTACTCTTAACACTTTAAAATTCTTTTTTAACTCTCAGCAAAACGCTGATACTAATGTTACAGGCTATAAAGGATTTTATTATCATTTCCTAAGATTGAATTCCGGTACTCGCGAATGGAACTGTGAACTTTCCACGATTGATACCGGTTTATTAATGATGGGAATTATTTTTGCGAGAAAATATTATAATCAAGTGAATGAAACAGAAAATGAAATCCGTAATCTTGCTGCAAATCTTTTAAAGAGACTTGACTGGGATTTTTTTGAAATGCCTCCTACGGGCGAATATGCAAATACAATTTCAATGGGTTGGAAGCCAAATGAGGGATTGCATTTTATGGGTTGGAACGGCTACAACGAAGCATTATTTCTATACATTCTTGCTGCAGGAAGTGGAATGACAAATGTTGAAGCTGGATATAAAACCTGGTTAGCTTCTTACGACTGGAGGACTCCATATCCAAATCTTTCTCACGTTGCTTTCCCGCCACTATTCGGTCATCAGTTCTCTCAAGTGTTTATAGATTTCCGTGGACTTGCTGATTCATTTATGAAAAATAAAGGAATAGATTATTTCGAAAATTCAAGACGGGCAACTTTAGTGCAAAGACAATACGCAATTGAAAATCCGCACAATTGGGTGGGGTATGATTCTTTATGCTGGGGGCTTTCAGCTTGCGATGGTCCGACTGAAAAATTTAATTATGATGACAAAAAATTTTTGGGTTATGCAGCAAGAGGCACAAGCGGTGCTGATTTTAATTACTTTGATGATGGAACAATCGCGCCTTATGCTTCTATATCTTCAATTATTTTTGCCCCAGAAGTCGTTCTTCCAACTATAAAATCTTTTAATAAAAAATACGGTAAAGATTTATGGAAAGAATATGGATACATTGATGCATTTAATCCAACTTTAAATTGGTTCAACCAAGAATATATCGGGATTGATCAAGGTCCAATGCTACTGATGATAGAAAATTTCAGAACAGGTTTGATTTGGAATTACGTAATGAAAGACCCAATTATTCAAAATGGATTATATAGACTTGGTTTTGAATATATAGAGAAGCAATAAAAAATAAAATGAAAAGTTTCAGTAAAAACCTCATCATTATTCCCTTCATCATCACTACAATAAATATTTGCATATTCTCTCAGGTTAAATCGCTGGATGATTTAGAATCAAACGACGGCTGGAATATTATCAAAGCAGATGGAGTTAATCTTTCAATCTCAAATGATGCTGGATTGCATGGCAATGCAGTTAGGTTCGATTATGATTTTATAAAAGGTACCGGATACGGCGGCATACAAAAATTTTTCCCGATTGATCTACCTGAAAATTTTGAATTTACTTTTTATGTTAAAGCCGAATCACCCTCAAATAATTTTGAAATAAAATTTATAGACAGCACAGGCAGCAATGTTTGGTGGGTTAATAATCGTAATTATGATTTCCCTAAACAGTGGAAAAAAATTGTAATTAAAAAACGTCATATCAATTTTGCTTGGGGACCC
>Ga0172375_10005482_pt1 | contig 18280 bp, 18 predicted proteins | sample LakKiv1m_FD_114537 | JGI IMG/M metagenome (GOLD analysis project Ga0172375, IMG submission 114537) | Freshwater microbial communities from Kabuno Bay, South-Kivu, Congo - kab_092012_11.1m | ecosystem: Environmental > Aquatic > Freshwater > Lake | place: Democratic Republic of the Congo...
CATATATGAATTTCGCCATGGAAGCCAACATCGATCTACACACCTTTAGGATGTATGACGAAAACTACAAATTCAATATCGGTGATTTCAAAAAAGAAGCGTTGACTCTGGCCAAAGAACAAGGAAGACTCTGCTTGCTATTGAATGATCCATGCAATAATCCTACCGGACTTTGCATGAGTATGGATGATTGGAAGGAAGTTATCAAGACTTTGAATGAAGTCAGCGATATGAAAATACCGGTTATCCTTATTCATGATATTGCATACATTGATTATCAAATGGCACCCGTAGAACAATCCAGGGACATTTTCCAAGCTTATCTTGATTTGAACGATGAAGTTCTTGTCGTAGTGGTATTTTCCGGATCAAAGACTTTCTCTTTATATGGATTCCGCGTCGGCGCACAAATTGGTCTTTCAAAATCACAAGACGTAATCGACAACTTCACTCGTGTAGGAGATTATTCGGTTAGAGGAAGGTTTTCAAGCGTCTCTCAGCCGGGAATGAACATTATCGAGAAGATTTTCTCTACTCCAGAATACAAAAATCAATTTCTCGCAGAATTGAATATCGGAAAAAAACTCCTGAAAGATCGCGCTATCATGTTTCTTGAAGAAGCCGAAAAGAATGATCTCCTGATTTATCCATATTGTGGAGGATTCTTCATTAGTGTTCCAACAAAAAACAAGAATATCTTCAAAGACCTTGTTGATGACCACGTTTTTGTCATTCCTATGCAAGGGTTAATCCGCGTAGCCATCTCTTCTCTTTCTTTGAAAGATATACCTGAATTGGTGAGAAAAATTAAGAAACATATCTAAATAAGATAAATAAAGCGTGATGAGAAGTATTCATTCACGCTTTTTTTATGAAAATTGATTTTGGGCTATGGACTTGAAATAGATTTACTATAATTATATAATGCAAGTAGGGGGGATATTTATGAAAACATATCATATAATGACAATACTCGTCAGCAATCGCAAAGCCAACGCCAACGAAGTACAAAACGTTCTTACTAGCCATGGATGCATAATTCATATTCGTTTAGGGTTACACGAAATAGCTAACGTCTGTAGCGAAGACGGATTGATAATTCTCCAATTGGGAGGGTCGGTCGAAGAAATCACAGCCTTGAAAAAAACATTAAATGGGTTGAAAGGTGTTAAAGCAGAACTGGTATCACTGGAATCGGAATAAAAAAAGAAACTTCAAATGAAGTTTCTTGAAATGAGAGAACTTCGGTTCTCTCTTTTTTATTCCAATGTTCTGTCTACTGCCAAAGCAATCTTTCTGCAGCTGTCTACCAGCGTTTTAAAACGTGCCGGTTTTAGTGATTGTTGACCATCGCTTAAAGCAAGCTCAGGAGTTTGATGAACCTCAATGATCAAACCGTCAGCGCCAGCGGCGATGGCAGCTTTTGACAATGACTCCACATATTCCCAACGTCCAGCGGCGTGACTTGGATCAACGATGATTGGTAGGTGGGTCAGCTTCTTGATAACAGCTATTGAAGAGATGTCCAATGTGCTTCTGGTAGAAGTTTCATATGTTCTGATTCCTCTTTCGCAGAGAATAACGTTCGAATTTCCACCGGCTAAAATATATTCAGCGGACATCAACCATTCCTCAATTGTACTTGCCAAACCCCGTTTAAGAAGAATCGGCTTATTGGTTTTTCCAAGCTCCTTGAGAAGGTTGAAGTTTTGCATATTACGAGCACCAACTTGGATCAAATCAACTTTCTCTAGGAAATATGGAAGTTCATCAACGCTCATTATTTCGCTGACAACAGGAATTCCGTATTTCTTCTTTGCTTTTTCTAATATTTCAAGCCCTTCTAAACCTAATCCTTGAAATGAATAAGGACTGGTTCTTGGTTTGAATGCTCCGCCACGAAGTATTTTTGCGCCGGCATCCTTTACAATAGGCGTAATCTCATCAACCAATTCTTCGGATTCGACGGCACAAGGTCCGCCGATGATTACGACATTCTTGCCGCCGATTTCTACTCCAGATACATCTACTATAGTATCGTCAGGTTTAAACTTACGATTGACTTTCTTGAAAGGTTCTTGAACCCTTAATACTGTATCGATGAATTCGTAAGCGTAGAGACTGTTGATGTCAAAACTACTTGTATCACCAATGACACCGATAATATGTGTTGACTCACCAATGCTTTCGTGCAATTCGAACCCTTGATGGAGTAGCTTGCTCTTAAGTTTGGAGACTTGTTCCTCGGTTACGGTATTTTTTAATTTTATAATCATGATTGTTTCATCCTTTTATTAAGTGATTTATGGCGTCTATATAAGAATTGAATCCCTTGCCATAGAATTTCGAGACACAAGCCGGCTCGATGACGGATATTTTTCGGAAATCCTCGCGAGAGTAAATATCTGTAAGGTGGACTTCAACTGCAGAAAGAGGAATTGATTTAAGGCAATCATAGATTGCGTATGAATAATGTGTGTACGCACCTGGATTGATGACTAAACCATCAAATCGTTGGTAGTTATTTTGGATTATATCGATAATCTCGCCTTCGGAGTTTGATTGATACACTTCTATATATATATTGTGTAAGTCGCCATATGCCAAAAGAAAATTGACAAGATCATTATATGATTGTCGGCCATATATTTCTGGCTCTCTAATTCCAAGGAAATTCAGATTAGGTCCATTGACCACTAATATATTCATCTATTTTCTCCTTCATTTCATTAAGGTGCGTATCTGCATCTGTATTAATGTCGATTGTGATGTCCGCATTGGCCAAATACATGGGTATGCGTCTTTCTGCCAGAGACAAGATGTCCTTCCCTTGTTTTAGCAGCGGACGACCATAGATCTTCTTTTCGGCTATGACTTTTGGATCTTTATTTAGGAAAATGATTAGTCCGTTTTGTTTCAATAAGTCAATGTTGGCTTGGTTTTCCACCAATCCGCCGCCGGTTGAAATCACAAGATTTTGCAATTTATACAAATCTTTAACTACTTTGGATTCCAATTGTCTAAAGTAAGTCTCTCCATGCTTTTCGAAGATCTCCGGTATAGTCATTTTTGCTTCTTTTTCAATTATCTGATCGATATCGATGCCTTTTTTATGGATTGTTTCACTCATTAGTCTGGTGTATTTTGATTTTCCGCTTAAAGGTAGACCGATATATACGACATTCATATGTTTTTTGTAAGTTCTTCGATAGATTTTATTGGCAATATTGAGAGGTATCGCTTTGTCAAAAAACAATTCATGAGCCTTTACCGCTTGCATAATGAGCATGTATAAGCCGTCAATCGCCCGAATTTTATGTTTTTTTGCTTCAATTAAAAGTTTTGTTCTTAAAGGATTGTATACGAGATCGATTACGGTAGATAGGTTGTTGAATGCGCTAATATCTATTAGCGGATCACCGTCGTTGTCAGGATACATTCCCACTGGAGTGGTATTGATGATTATGTCATAATTAAGATAATTAATATAATCTGTGAATGGATGGTCCCAATTAGCTCTTACATTTCGACAAAGTCGGATAATGCTTTTAGCTTGGAGGTCGTTTAAAAGTTTAATGACTGTTTTGGATACCGATCCGTTTCCCAAAATTATCACATTGCGGTTTTTAATATCGACATGAAAATATTCCAACATTGCTTTCATACCCGAGTAATCCGTGTTGTATCCGATAAGTTTTCCGTCGCGGTTAATCACGGCGTTAACGGAATATGTCTCTTTTGCAACCATATCTAAATCATCAAGATAAGGAATTATATCGGTTTTAAAAGGAATAGTCACATTAATTCCGTTGAAGTTATTGTTTTTTATGAAGTCCTCAATGGAATTTGTTTCGTAAAGCTGGTAATCTTCGTTACCTAGATAATTATGGATTTCTTTAGAGAAACTATGTTTCAGTTTCTTACCGACAAGGCCATACATTATTAAAACACATCTTTTCTGTCTTGAAACAAAAGCAAATCCAGTATGGCGTAGTTGACAACCGCATTCACCACATGTGATGCTCTAGAAACAATTTGCGGATCGTGACGCCCTTTTACGACAAGGGCGACCTCTGTTTGGGTTTCTAGATCAACCGAAGCTTGGACTTTGGCAATCGAAGATGTTGGCTTCAAAGCTACTCTTAAAATCAGAGGTCTTCCGGTTGTCAGTCCACCGAGAATACCGCCATTGTGATTGGATTTGGTTGAGATTTTGCCTTGATCGACACAATATTGGTCGTTAGCTTCAGATCCAAAGCGTTCGGTGATGGAAAAACCGCTACCGAACTCTACGCCTTTGACACCGGGAATGCTAAATAAAAGAGAAGCTATATAACTTTCGGTTGACAAGAAGTAAGGTTCACCAAGACCAACCGGTAGGTTGATGACTTTTGTCTCGATAATACCCCCGACCGAATCGGAACTCATTTTTGTTTGTGTTATCAAATCATACATTTGTTGGGAAATAGAAGCGTCGATTACAGGAAAATAAGACGAGTTAAGGGTTGCAAGTTGGTCGACATCATTTTCATTCAGGTTAAATGGAGTATCTTTAATGTTCTTCAAACTATAAATATGAGAGCCAGCAATAATGCCTTGTTTTTGTAAAATCTGTTCGCAAATAGATCCGACTACAACCCACAAAGCTGTCAATCGTCCCGAAAAGAAACCGCCTCCTCTGACATCGTTATTACCGGAATATTTGATATAAGCCGGATAATCAGCGTGAGAAGGTCGGGGAACCGTCTTCAAATTCTCATAGTCACCACTTAGAACGTTGACATTATCGATGAGGATGGTTAAAGGTCCGCCCGTCGTTTTTCCTTCAAAATATCCAGAAACGAATCGAAAATTGTCTGGTTCGATGCGAGTTGTGCTGATTTTTTTTGCTGGTCTCCTCTTTTCCAAATTGAAACCCAGGTGAGCTTCATCAATCTCCAATCCGGCAGGCAAATTATCGATGACAACACCAATATATGGACCATGAGATTCGCCAAAGAAAGTTATTTTGATATTATTGCCGATGGTGTTCATTTTGACACCTCCTGGATTGTTTTTTTAACAATTTCCGATTTACCGATTTCGTTAACAATGATCATATTGATATGGTCAACCAAGTTTTTCTTATCCTTTAATATATATGGGATTAGTTTTTCGTCTTCGATTAGGTCAGATATTGGTAAATCGAATTTTTGTAAGGCGGATATCAGTTGAATCTTCACATCCATAATATCACAGACCTTGACCATTCCCAGAGATATTGCTTCGCCATGAAGATATTTTTGATAATTATAGTATGCTTCGTATGCGTGTCCGAAAGTATGTCCATAATTTAGCATCTGCCTAAGGCCCTTATCATGTTCATCGTTTTCTACATAGTACTTCTTGACAATTATCGACTCGTAGATAAGTGATTCAATATTTTGTTTAATATCTTCTCGAAGAATTTGCTCGAAAAGTTGTTTTGAATGAATCATTCCATACTTAATCATCTCTGCCATACCGCTATTGAATTGTCGCGAAGACAATGTTTCAAGAGCGTTAATATCAACAATAACTTTTATTGGCGGATAAAAACTTCCTACAGAATTCTTAGCCATATTGGTATTGATGGCGACTTTGCCACCAACAGAAGAATCTATTTGTGCAAGCAAAGTTGTCGGAATTTGAACATAATCAATACCCCGCAAATATGTTGAAGCAACAAAACCGACCAAATCTCCGGTAACACCACCACCCAAGGCCACAAGGCAAGCGTCACGAGAGATGTTGTTCTCTTGTAGAATTGAAATTATTCTCTCATACTCATAAAATGATTTTGATTGCTCACCAGCCGGAAAGCGAATAATCATATTATTTGATAAAGACGACGCAACTTGAGATACATATTGTTGAGGTATCTGATTGTCAGAGACAATAACATAAAATCTATCAACAGATAAAAAATCCTCTACATGAGAAAGGATATTATTGTCTATTATAATCTGATATTCATTTGTTTGAGATTTTATGTTGATTGTTTTCATTTTGAATCCTCACTTATATTTTATTACAGCACCCAAAGATTGTAAATCTTTATAGAAATGTGGATATGACTTGTTTATGGCTTCGGCATTGTTTATTGTCACTTTTCCGTTTGATACAGTAGCCCCTATGGCAATCATCATGGCGATTCTATGATCATTATACGAATCAAACACATTGGCTTGTAATTGATTTCCGCCGTTGATGACTAGACCCTCTTTCTCCATAATAGCATCGACGCCAAATCCAACTAGAGTTTGATATGTTGAAAGTAGTCGATTAGATTCTTTCAAAATCAATCTTTTTGCATTAATTATTTTGGTGACACCGCTGGAACAGGCACCCAACAAGCCGATTATTGGAGCTATGTCAGGACACTGGCTGACATCAACTATCGTACCGGAAGTTTTTGATTTAGTGATAACAATTAGGTCTCCAACATTTGAAATAACACCCTTCATGGCTTTAATTACTTCCAAAATTCGGCGATCTGGCTGCTTTGATTTTGTATTCATATTGTTGATAGACAAACTGTTGTTTACAATTCCTAAAACTGCAAAAAATGCCATTTGAGAGTAATCAGACTCAACAATATAATCAGTACATTTATAACTTTGATTTCCAGAGATAGAAAACACATTACCATTTCTAGTTATATCAATACCGAAAGCTTTTAAAACATCCACGGTTAAATCGACATATTCTGATGATTCAAAATTTCCTTGTACAACGATAGTTGATTCGCCATCCAAAGTAGGTAAAACAAATAACAAACCAGATATGAATTGAGAGCTTATGTCACCGCGAATATTATAATTACCTGGTCTTAAAGCCCCTTTTGTACGAATATAATCAGGGCCTTTTTCAAAGACTAAATCCTGGTTTGTAAACAGTTCGCAATAGACATCCATCGGTCTGTTAATAAGACTGGAATTTCCCTTAAATAAGGTATAATTTACATTACTCAACAATGGGATAAGAAAGCGAATTGTTGACCCGGACTCATTACAGTCCACGACTATTTCCGAAGCGCCGATACGGCATGCGGAAGAATCAATTATTAACTGTTTGTCTGAGGTTGTAATGGTGACGCCGAGCGACCTAAAAGCATTGATGGTAGCTGTCACATCGTCGCTATAAATTACATTAGTTATTGTGCTCACGCCTTTGGCCATGCAAGCAGAAATGATTGCTCTGTGTAAAACTGATTTTGATGGCGGAGGTGCTATCGACCCCGAGACCACACTTGGATATATATCAATCATCATAAGCTTCACCATCGCTTATTTTCTTTCTGATTCGCGTGGACATAATCATCATATTGGCTAAATCATCTTTGTTGTTCATTATTATTGCGGTGCGTATTTTCTTCAATTGAGTGCTAAAATCAGCAATTTCCTTTAACAACGAGTCACGGTTCATTAGAAAGAGTTCTGGCCAAAGATGTTCGTTGATCATAGAAATCCTTGTTAAGTCGCGGTACGAATCACCAATGAACCTACTGGTGTCAAGGTGTGTAGAAAGCGCGTTAACTAGCGATATACTCAAAACGTGAGTTAGTTGAGAAGTATAGGCAATCATTTGATCGTGTTCTTCTGGTGTCACAATTGAAACATGCTTAAATCCCATTTCTATAGCTAACTTTTTAGCTAACTCAATATTGGTCTTAGAATTTTCTAAAACTGGCGTAATAACGTAATTGGCATTTTTGAAAATTGCTGTATCCGAGTGGCGAATACCAACTTTTTCACGACCGGCTATCGGATGAGTGTAAATTATTTCAAAATCGAGTTTTCCGAGTTTTCTAATTTCTTCAATTAGAGTTCTTTTAACTCCAGATATTTCGATTAATACGCTATTTTTAGGGATAATATGATTGTTTTCGAAAATGAAATTGATGATGTTTTCTGGGTATAAACATAGATAAACAACGTCGTTTTCTTCTAAGAAAAGACGTATATCAGTGTAAGCGTTATGAATAATTTTGTTGCCTAATGCGTAATCAACGCTGTCTTGGGATATGTCGTAACCAGATACGATATGTTGCCCATTGAGAGTTTTTGCTATGGTTCCACCAATAAGCCCTAGACCTAAAATGCCTATTTTCATGTCAACACCTCTATTTTGTTTAATATATTGTATCATAATTTGAATTTTTTTGTTAATAATAGAAATATTTATTAGTATATAGGGAAATATATATTTTCAAAACTTTTTTGTCTAAGCTTTTTATGTTATAATTATGCTAAGGCGGGTGGTATCATGTACAAAGAAATTGGAGTTTATGAATACAGCAATATCGTATTGGAGAAAATGAATCCAGGATTATTTCTCACAACAAAAAAGGGAGACATAATTAATACTATGATTATCGGTTGGGGAGGAATAAATGTTGTCTGGGGTCGACCGATTTTCCAGGTTTTAGTCAGAGATTCTCGTGCCACATATGATATGATTGAATCGAATGGCGAGTTTACCGTGAGCGTTCCTGTTGGCGACAGTATGCTTGGGGCAATTAAGATTTGTGGAACGAAATCATTGCGGGACATAAACAAATTCGAATATTGTCATCTTACCCCAATAAAGGGTAGGGTAATTGATACACCAATCATTGGCGAGGCCAAGATTCATTTCGAATGCCGAGTAATATATAAACAACCTTTGAATCAAGTTGAGGTACCTGAATTTGTAAAGAAAAGATATTATAACAAAGACTCTTCGAATCACGCCAACCACACTGTATATTATGGCGAGATTCTAGATCAATATATTTTCGAAAAGGATAAATAACCATGGCTAACATATTAGATGGAAAAGCATTGGCCAACAAATCGAAAGAGAAAACGAGAATTCAAGCGGAGCAATTGATAAAGCAATATGGTAAGACGCCACACCTTGTGGTTGTTTTGGTAGGAGATAATCCCGCTAGTCAGTCATATGTAAACTCTAAAGAGAAAGCCTGTATCAAAGCAGGTATCAAATCCACTGTGATTAGGCGTGAGGCCGATATCAGCGAATTGGAATTGGCTCAAATTATTTCCAATCTTAATAACGACGATTCAGTGCATGGTATTTTATTACAGCTGCCTATTCCAAAACATATCAACGAAGATAAAATCATAAACATGATTCATCCGCTTAAGGACGTCGATGGATTTTGTAATGTAAATGTTGCAAGATTGAATAAAGGACAGGAGGCAATGGTGCCTTGCACGCCTTTGGGAATCACAAGAATCCTAGATGAATATGGCATTGATGGAACAGGGAAACATTGTGTTATTATCGGCCGTAGTCAAATTGTTGGAAAACCGATGGCGGCTTTAATGTTACAAAGAAATTCGACAGTAACAATTTGCCATTCTAAAACAAAAGATATCAGAGCAATAACAAAACAAGCCGATATACTGATAGTTGCAATAGGCAGACCAAATATGGTTGATTCAACATATATTAAACCTGGCGCAACAGTAATTGATGTTGGCATTAACCGCGTCGATGGGATTTTGACCGGAGACGTCTTATTTGATGAAGCAGAAAAAATCGCCGGATACATAACGCCTGTACCTGGAGGAGTCGGCCCAATGACGATTGCTTGCCTTTTGGAAAACACCTTGACTTGCTATGAAAAAATCGAAGGTGGCAAGAAATGATAGAGAGATATTCTCGCCCAGAGATGAAAGAGATTTGGTCGGACAAATCCAAGTTCGATGCTTTTATGAAAATAGAGTTATTAAATATCGAAGCCTTGAACAAGTTGGGTGTTGTAACTAACAAAGATCTCAAAACCATTCAAGATAACGCGAAGTATGACATTAAAAAAGTGTACGAGTTAGAAAAAGAGTTCAAACACGATGTCATTGCTTTTACTAGAGTTTTAAGTTTGTCGCTGGGGGAAGAAGGAAGATATATTCACTATGGCCTTACTTCAACTGATGTTGTCGATACTGCTTATGGAATCTTGTTTAAAAAAACCAACGCAATCATCAAACAAGACATACTGGCTTTTTTGAAAGTTCTCAGAGAAAAGGCATATAAATACAAAGATATGTTTTGTATCGGCAGAACGCATGGAATTCATGCGGATATAACTGTTTTTGGTTTGAAATATGCCTTATATTACGATGAATTGCAAAGAAATTATCGAAGATTTTTAGAAGCTGCCGCCGACGTTGAAGTCGGGAAAATCAGTGGAGCAGTAGGTAATTATGCATTTACAAATCCAACGGTGGAAGAATATATCTGTTTCAATTTGGGACTAAACACAGTCAATATATCTACTCAGACCTTGCAAAGAGACCGTCACGCCAATTATATCAGCGCATTGGTTTTGTTGGGATCAACGTTGGAGAAATTAGCTTTAGAAATAAGACACCTTCAAAGAACCGAGGTTAACGAGGTAAGAGAACCGTTCGCCAAAAATCAAAAGGGATCTTCTGCAATGCCGCACAAAATGAATCCAATTGTCAGTGAAAACATCTGCGGAGTTGCCAGAGTTTTGCGTGGGTATCTTACACCGGCCTTTGAAAACATTGCTTTATGGCACGAAAGGGATATTTCTCATTCTTCCGTGGAAAGAATCATCATTCCGGATGCAACCATATTGATAGATTATATGTTTAATCGATACCTTGATGTAATCAAAAACCTAATTGTATATCCCGAAAACATGCTTAAGAACATCTATCTAACTAATGGCGTCATCTTCTCTCAAAGGGTTTTGACCGCCATGATTGATAAAGGAATTTCGCGAGATGAAGCCTATGATATCATTCAACCATTAGCAAACTTTTGTTATGCTGAACAAAAAGACTTTGAAGAAATAATTAGGAACGATTTTAACATGAAGGCAATTTTCAATGATCTTGAAATTACTGACTTGTTTGATTTAGAATATTATAAAAGGAACATCAATCATATTTATGAAAAAGTCTTCAAGAATTCGGATTAGGAGAGCATGAAAAGAAAAATTAGATTCTTATTGAATATAGTGTTGTTTGCCACCATTACGGTTGGTTTTTTACGCATACAAGTATATGCGGACGCAGATAAAACCGCCTTAATAGCCGCAAAAGCACAGATTGAATCGATTATGGCAACTCAAGACAGTTCACCTGAAGGGGATTCTTTTTATGAAGACGCATCATATACTGCATTTATTGATGCAATAACAGCTTTGGGCGGTACAGCAGGAATTCAGGCCGTCATAGACGATCCCTTGGCCTTGCAAATACATGTTGATAATATGGTCGCGGACATAAACGTAGCCATAGCCGGGCTTGTTACAAGCGATACCTTCTACGCTACGCTCGCCAACTTTTCTAATGCAAAAGATATTGATTTGGATCCATATACAAGCGATTCTCAGATTCTATATAACTTGGAGTTGGATCGAATCGAAGCCATTCTTTACGACCCAACCGCAGGCGATCAAACGGTAGATGATTTAAATATTGATATTGATAACGCCGCTTCTTTGCTCGTTCTTCGCGGGGATAAAACCGATCTGCTTGCTAAGAAAGGCGAAATCGATATGTTATATGCCGGCGATGGAGCGGATTATACACCAAGTTCGTTTGCTGAATTTCAAAATGCTTATGAGGATATAGACAATGTTTTAATGGATGACATTGGTATGACTTTAACACAACTGATTGATGACATTGATGCTTTGCCTGATGAAGTAAGCGCCGCAGAAGTTAGATTGGATGAAATTCTAACAATATTGGTGTTGCGACCAGACAAAAGTGATTTGATTGAAGAATATAATAACGCACTGGATCTTGATGAAACAATTTATACTTCAGATTCATATGCCGACTTCACTAGTGAGTTAGTTTTTATACAAGCAGTCATCAATAATCCAGAGGCGCTTGAAACAGATGTTGAACAAGCTTTAGTTGATTTGGCAGGATTGTATGCTTTGCTGGTTGAGAAAGCCGACTTATCTCAACTTGCTCTAGACCTTGACGCCGCCTTATCTTTGGATTTGTCAGAATATACTCCAGAATCGGTCTCCGAGTATTTGGACGCTTTAGCAATTATTAACTCAATTGTTGAGGCTGATGATTCAGATGAAGATCAAGCAACTCAAGCGGCGACTGATTTACTCGCCGCAGGGAACTTACTAGTTTTGCAAGCTGATCGCTCAACTTTATCGACACTAAACGAAATGGTTATTGTCGCTTATTACGAAGAGAGACTTCTTTATACAATGTCTTCTTATTCTGCGTTCAAGGAAGCGGTGGACACCTATGGGTCATACTTATATGTCAATTCGATAATCAGTGATGACAATATTGATCAAGACACGGTAGACGCATTGGTTTTGGCTCTCGAAAATGCATTGGATTTACTTAAACCATTGATTGATAATACAGAACTTCTAAACGTGTATCTTAGTTATAAGAGCGCAGATTTGGCGACTTACACTCAAGATTCACAAACTCTTTATAATGATGAACTAGATAGGATATATGCTATCTTAATTGGAAGAGAACTTGACGCCGATGCCGCCGCACAAATCATACTGGATTTTCTTGCGATAAATGATTTATTGGTGGACCTTCCTGACTTCACGGCGTTGCAGGATCTATATGATTTATCAAATATATATAGGGAAGAAAATTATTCAATTTCATCTTATGGGGCATTTATGACCGCCAAAAGCAACGCTCTTGAAGTCATTAACGACCCTAACGCGAATACGTCTATGGTAGAATCAGCGATGCAAAATCTGGAAAACGCAATTGCTAATCTGGTGATAAAGGCTGAGAAAATATACATTTTTGAAGATCAGACAATAGATATAAATACGTATGTAACATTAGGTGAAGCGACGGTTGTTTCATATTCGACAATTGACAATGCCATCATTTCAGTTGATGGCACGGGAATTGTCACCGGTATAAAATTCGGTGAATCTCAGGTATTGATTGAATTATCAAATGGGTACACCGAAGTATTGGATATACATGTAAAAGCCAAAGTCAACACCACTGTATACATTTTAACTTTCACAATACCGGTCGCCAGCGTTGGATTAGGCGCTGTGATTATCTATATAAAGAAGGATACTTGGACAAACGCTTGGCAAATAATATCAAAAATATTCAAAAGAAAAAGATAAATATTACATTGAAGGGAGATTATTATGGCACAGACAAGAAAGTTGTATCGCGATGTTGAAAACGGAAAAATATCCGGAGTTTGCGCGGGATTGTCGGATTATTTCGACATTGACGTAACGCTAATAAGAGTGATATGGGTTATATTCCTCTTTTGCGCCGGAGGCGGCTTGTTGGCATATATCATTATGGCGATTGTAGTTGAACCGAAGAGTGTAGTGATGGCAAGAGAAGCTGAAAAAACAAAACTGTCGAAAATAACGACGACCCGTTTGCAAAATATGACAAATAGATAACAAAGCAAACATTTATCATAAACCTTGTAAAATGCAAGGCTTTTTTAATTTTGTTCTCAAAAAAAATATAATGAAATCAAGTCAGTTTACATTCATATAATTTGGAAATTTTCTAAACAAAAAAACCGAGATTTTTTTATAAATGTATTTGCTACAATTGGATAGTTTTTTCTTTTGAACAAGAGTATAATATTTTTGAAGGAGGTATTGATATGGAAGAATACAAATTATATAAACATATTCTTTGCATCGATCTAAAGAGCTTCTACGCTTCGGTCGAATGTGCAATCTCTGGTTTGGATCCATTCAAGACTCCTTTGGTCGTGGCTGACAAAGAGAGAGGCGGAGGATCCATAGTTCTGGCCGTTTCTCCATATCTCAAACAATTCGGCGTTCCTAATAGATGCAGGATATATGAGCTGCCTAAGACGATTGATATAATATACAGAAAGCCAAAGATGGAAAGGTATCTTGAATACTCCACCAAGATTGTTGAAATCTATCTTAGGTTTGTTTCTGAAGACGATATCTATGTTTACTCGGTCGATGAAGTTTTCATCGACTTTACCGAGTATGTCGAATATTACAAAACCACAGATTTTGAATTTGCGAAGAAAATTTTAAAAACCATATACGACGAAACCAAGATCTATGCCACTTGTGGAATCGGTCCAAACATGCTCATGGCTAAACTCGCATTGGATATCGAGTCGAAACACTCTCCAGACTTCATTGCCAAGTGGGAATATGATGAATTGCCGATCAAGTTATGGCCGGTTACGCCGTTGTCGAAGATGTGGGGCATCGGTCGAAACATGGAAAAAAGCCTCAACAGTTTAGGCATATATAAAATAGGAGATCTTGCCAAATACGACGTTAATAAACTTAAGAAAAAATTCGGCATAATCGGCGAAGAACTGTATTACCACACACATGGAATCGATATGAGTTTGATTCAAGAAAAAATGCATATAAAGCCGACCAGCAAAAGTTACGGAATCGGACAAACGTTATTCCATGATTATTATAAACCAGACATCTATCAAATCATCAGAGAGATGGTCGACGACGTTTGTAGAAGATTGAGATTAGGAAAGAAGTTGGCGGCCACCATTCATTTCGGGCTTGCCTATAGCAAAGAGGTTGGCGGCGGGTTCGCTAGACAGATGAAACTAGAAGCGCCAACTCAAAATGAATCGCACGTGTATCGGGCTTGTCTTGCTTTAATGGATAAATTTTATGACAACTCACCAATAAGGGTTGTTAGAATCGCCGCCACTAATTTTATTGACCAAAAAGGATATCAAGTCAATCTTTTCGAAGATATAAACGAAGTTTTGAAAGAACAAGCGGTTTTCACCGCCATTGATGAAATAAAGGAAAAATACGGGAAGAACATTATCAACAGAGCCTCCAGCGAACTTGAGTCTTCAACTATCAAGGCTCGTAACGAGATGATTGGTGGACATCATGCTTAGCGTATATCAAGACCGCGGCATCATCAAATGGGCCGCATTTGATGCTTTGAACGGATTCAATTCAATGTTAAAAGAGATGAAACGCCGCCTTGGCAAGGTTGATAAACCGATACTGAGCGATGATGATTTCGAAACTCTAGACCGGACGCTGCAAACGGCAATATTAGAGGATCGCGAAGTTGCGATAGCTTATTACGAAAACGGCTACTCCAAAACCACGTTCGGCAGAATCAAAAAACTTGATTATGATTATAGATTGATTGTTTTGAATACTCGAGAAACAATCGATGCAGGCACGGTGTTGTCAATTGAGTTGGTTTGAACAAAAATACAATGATATGTGATAAAATATAATTGAGAGCATCGGGGTTTATGCAAAAAAATCATGTTAGGAGAAACGAACTGATGATTGTTGAAAATGCATATGCGAAAGTAAATCTTTTCATAAATGTGATAGGAGCTAGACGAGATGGGTATCATGATTTGGAAATGATCAATGCGAAAGTGGATTTACATGACACAATCAGAATTGAGGAGATTGATTCTCCTGAATTGGTCATAATCAGGTCAAACGATTTGTTCTTATCCAATCAAAACAATTTGGTCATAGAATCGGCCAGATATATGATTCAGGAATATGCTCCCGAAAAAGGCGTAAGAGTTACTATCGATAAAGTAATACCTTTTGGAGCGGGTTTGGCGGGCAATTCTGTCGACGCGGCGGCCATAATAAGGGGAATAAACCAGTTATTTGACTTAAAATTAAGCATTGAGAAGATGCAACAATTAGGCGTTAAATTTGGGGCTGATATACCTTACTGCCTAATCGACGAAACGGCAATTGTAGAAGGTATCGGCGAAAAGGTTTCACCAGTTTCGATAAATTTATCTGATTACCAAGTCCTACTTGTCAATCCACGCGAGTACATATCAACAGAAGATATCTTTACATTAGGCGATCGCTTCGGCTTTGACAATGTCGACAGCAAGAAAATCCGGAGAGCAATCCAAAAAAATGACCCTGAGGAATTCATAAAAAACATACACAACGCCTTACAGGGAATTGCTGTTACCAATAATAAAAAAGTTAAAGATACATTTGAGCATATAAAAAATGAACTTGGCGAAGATGGATTGACTATGACTGGCTCGGGTTCTACATTCATTAAGATAATAAAGAAAAACGAGAAAAATGCCCAAGCGTTTGTCGAGGCATATAAAGATAAATATTTCGCTAATATTTACAATTTTTTATAGAATTTTCGTTCAACCCATTGAAAAGACAAAAATATCCGTGTTATAATCACCGTAAGAGGTGGTAGTGTGAATATTACAGAAGTACGCGCAAAAAGGATTGACGGAGATAATCGTTTGGTTGGAATAGCTGCCATTACTATCGACAACTGCTTCGTTGTACATGAGTTACGGATCATTGAAGGGAAGAATGGTCTCTTTGTGGCTATGCCAAGCCGAAAGATGCCAAATGGCGACTACAAGGATGTAGCGCATCCGATCAATAGCGAAACCAGGGCTATGATCGAGAAAACTGTACTGGATACTTTCAATCAACTTCCTGAAACACCTGTTGAGGAAGAATAAGCACTGACGCACAAGTTAGTGCTTTTTTATTGGCCATATTTGTTGTATAATATAGGTGATTAACCATATATTATTGATAAACAGGAAAGGACATGGCAAAGATAGTCTTTTTACCATGCAAGGTATTAAAATGGCAGTATTTCATGGCTCTAAAGTAAAGATATTCGCGCTCAGCGCAAGCACTGAACTTGCCGAAGAGATTGCTGATTTCATCGGTATACCGATTTCAAAATGTGAAGTGATGCGGTTCGCAGATGGGGAGATCAATGTTGACATTCCCGAAACAGTACGTGGACATAAAGTTTTTGTTATCCAGTCAACCAATTCTCCTGTAAACGAACGAATCATGGAGTTGTTGATTATGATTGACGCGCTAAAACGCGCCTCGGCCAGAGAAGTTAACATTGTGATGCCTTATTACGGATACTCGCGCCAAGACCGAAAGGCTAAAGCGAGACAGCCTATTTCTGCTAAGTTGGTGGCCGATCTATTACAAAGAGCCGGAGCCACTAGAGTAATCGCCATGGATTTGCATGCAGCTCAGATCCAAGGATTTTTCGATATTCCTATCGATAATTTCCGCGCCATGCCTTTGATATCGAAATATCTTTGCGACAAAAAACTTACCGATGTCTGTGTTGTTTCCCCAGACCATGGTGGCGCAACCAGGGCTAGGGATTTAGCCAATGTTTTGCATTCACCAATCGCCATTATTGATAAGATGAGACCAGAACCAAATGTTGCCTCGGTAATGAACATCATTGGTGAAGTCAAAAACAAGAATTGTATCATTATCGATGACATGGTTGATACCGCCAGAAGCATCTCCGCAGCGGCTTACGCATTGAAAGATGCCGGTGCGAAGAAAATATACGTATGCTGTACGCATCCGTTATTGTCCGGAGATGCAAACAAGCGTATAGAAGAAGCCCCAATCGAAGAGTTGGTCTGTACCAATACAATTGAATTGCCAAAAGAGAAACTGACACCGAAAATTACACAATTATCGGTTGCCAACCTTTTAGGACAAGGTATCATAAATATCATCGACGACCAAGGTGTTTCTTCACTGTTCAAATAAACACAAAGCCTATCTTTACAAATTTTTACATTGTGTTATAATATAGTAAATCAATGAGCGGAGAAGTAAGACAGCGTTTATGTCACAGCGAATGAGGGTTGATGAGAGCCTCGTACAATAACTGTCCGAATAACACCGTGAGAGACAGAAGAAACTAGTAGAACTGTACGTGAGTCCGCGTTAAGGATAACGAGAGCCATTGCAAAATGGAATTAAGGTGGTACCACGGAATAATTTCGTCCTTTTTGTTTGAAAAGGACGTTTTTTATTATTTAGGAGAAAATGTTTATAACTAGGAGGTTTATTATGGACATTAAAATTAAAGAATTATTCAAAAGCGCAGAAAAATATGCTGAAAAAATCGTTTCCGTCAAAGGTTGGATTCGCAATAATCGCGATCAAAAAGAATTCGGATTCATCGACTTGAGCGACGGATCATGTTTTGAGACGCTTCAAATCGTATATGAAAGCAAGACGCTTGAAAATTATAAAGAAGTATGTAAATTGAGAGCCGGAGCTTCTGTTGACATTCAAGGTGAAGTGATTTTGACACCCGCGTCTTTGCAACCTTTCGAATTGAAAGCCAAGAACATTGTCTTGATTGGCGACAGCCCGGAAGATTATCCGATTCAACCAAAACGACATAGTCGCGAATTTCTTCGTGAAGTCGCGCATTTA
>Ga0172375_10005483_pt1 | contig 18279 bp, 17 predicted proteins | sample LakKiv1m_FD_114537 | JGI IMG/M metagenome (GOLD analysis project Ga0172375, IMG submission 114537) | Freshwater microbial communities from Kabuno Bay, South-Kivu, Congo - kab_092012_11.1m | ecosystem: Environmental > Aquatic > Freshwater > Lake | place: Democratic Republic of the Congo...
CTAATTCGTCTTCTTCAAGATCCAGGGTGATGTCCAGTTCCGAATCGGCCGCTTCTTTGGTAGGCGCTGTTTCTTCTCCCTTTTCAGTGGAGTCAAGGGACAATTCCTCCTCGCCTTCTTCTCCCAAGTCGAGATCCCCAAGATCCGCCTCAGGCTCCAGCTTGAACTCCCCTGATCCGGGTTTGTCCTCCAAGATTTTCGGCCTCTGCAAGCCTTTGGCCACCTCCGCTTGCACTTCGCCCGTATCCATGGACAGGGACGACGTGTCATCCAAGGAAAGCTCGCCAGAATCTAGGTTCAGCTCGGATGAATCTTGAGCGGAAACCTCCCCTGAATCGAGGGCGCTGGAATCGTCAAGACTGATATCCGCTTCCTTGTCAAGGGAGATCTGAGATCCCGCGGGAGCCATGCCGACCTGGGATTCGTTGGCTTCGCCCGTGAGTGCTCCGAGAAGGAATGGGGGATCAGGTCTGAATGCTGGGATATGCAGTTTTTCCTGCTCAGAGGAAATGTCTTTGTTACACTTTGGGCAGCTTAGGTTATAATCAAAGCTGATATAACCACACTTGGGGCATTTCATTCCGGACTCCTATAAATTAGCATTTTTTGCTCAAACCAAACAAAAATTAACCAATGCATAGGCAATTTTGGAAACTGTGGAATATATAAATATCATAAATTTTAGTGCCCGTCAATGGTTAAGCCTTGACAGGATGATTGCTATCTTTCCCAATGCACGCCTGTGGCCGCAACCAAAACATCTATGCATCATGCACAGAAGTACACTTTAAGACTCTAAACACTGCAAAGGCCGCTTTTATCCGGTATCAGTCCTAGGGCCACGGGTTTGAATGGCCTCCCTGGCGAGAACATCGCATCTTTCATTTTCCCTGTGCCCGCTGTGCCCGGCGACCCAAACCCACTGAACCGTGTGGGGCCTGCTCAGATCAAGAAGCTCTTCCCAGAGATCCCTGTTCATCACAGGCTTCTTCTGTGAATTCATCCACTTCTTTCTAATCCACCCCTTGACCCACTCGGTCATGCCCTTGACCACATAACTGGAATCGGTGAATACTTTCACGCGGTAGGGTTTTTTGAGACGACGGAGGCCCTCGATCACACCGGTCAATTCCATCCGGTTATTCGTCGTGTGAGGGGCAAAGCCTGATAGCTCCAGCGACTTGTCGCCATAACGCAGAATAACCCCATAACCACCAGGTCCTGGGTTTCCGCTGCATGCACCGTCCGCATAGAGTTCCACTGTTCTTTCTTTTGTTGCTTTTGGTGGGGCCTTCTCCAATTCTCTTCCCTCCAAGTGCGGCGCTCAAATCCCGCTCGTGCCCCTTCATGCGAGGCCCAACGGTCTGTCATTATCCTTGGAACGCTTACAGGGGGGCTTGATGCGCTCTGATCCGGTTGCCGCCGGATAAAGCCCGATGCCCGGTTGACCAGGAGCGCTCAGGTGTAGGGCATCAGAAAGAGCAACGGGTCAAAAGGACTGAGGACTGAAGAGTGAAGAAAAAGGAAGGTCTTTGGAAGTACACTCAGCCCCTGCTGCTCGTACTGCAGTCCTTTCTTGGCACTCTGCTAGTTGAGGAACTTTCCCCTGACATAGATCACGAGTTCCGGCTTTTCTGGGTAGCTTGTCCTGAGCTTCAGAAGTCCCTGGTAGTAGTTGCCAACATTCGGGATGCTCGTGAAGGTGACCCTGTAGTGCTTTCCCTGCATGACCTCTTCAATGTTGAATCTCACCTTGTTGCCGAGCGTGTAATCGACGGGCTCGAGCTTGAGGGGCTTGTTGAGGTCTCCCTTGATGTCTACGCTTCTGGTGATGGTTTCGCGAGTGGTTCCATACAAGAAAACCATCCTTTCCGACATCACGATAGGCGCTTTGATCAGAGCCTCGATGACAAATGTTTCCTGTGGGATTTTCGGATCGTTGGTGTAGATCCTGGCGGTTTTTCGAATTCTCCCGTCGTATCCTCTCGTATAGACTCTCAGGGTGATTTTCCCCTCCCTTCCAGGGGGGATGGCCCTGTCGAAGTAGGCCACCGCGCAGCCTCACCCGGGATTGACGTTTCTGATTTCAAGCAGTTCGTTGCCTTTATTCAAGACCTTGAAGGTGTGTTCAACCACTTTCCCCTCCTCCACGTCTCTGAAATCAAAAGATCTTTCAGGAAGGAACAGGGAGGGTCCTGAGGAGCTCTGAGCGAAGGAAGCGGTGAAAAGGGCCAGGTAGAACAGAAGACCTAAAGAAGCAAACGTGATGAGACGGTTCATGAAATCCTCGTCGCAGACTTACGAGGGGCCTGTGCCCGCCGGCAGGTACCCAGGGCCCGGAAGGCCTCGTATTTACTGGAAAGAATAGCACAGAGCTCCGACCGAAGACAAGAGAATTGTAATGACAAGGTCGGCCGTGTTCCTCTAGAATACGCAGGTTATGACCCCGGGAGGTGATGGGATGGCCGCAACATCCGAGCGGCGGGGGCGAAAATTCTCCTCTGGCCGCACAAAGAAGAAGCTTCAGCTCATCCAGGAAGCTCTATTTCGAATCAGCATGGCCCTGCCTTCCTACCCTGGGCTGGAAGATCTACTGGACTATGTGAGCAGTGAGGTCAAACGCGTTCTCGATGTGGAAGGGGCACTGGTGATTCTCCTGGATGAGGCAAAGAAAGAATTGTTCTTCCTCGGCGCCGCTTATGACGACAGGGACACTCAGAAAAGAGCCAAGGAGGTCCGGTATCCGGCGACCAAAGGGGTCTCAGGGAGAGTTCTCAAAACGGGCGAGGCGATCATTGTTCCTGACACATCCAAGGACCCCTACTACTACGGTGTCGTGGACGACCAGATGCGGTTCAAATCGCGCAACATGCTCGATGTCCCCCTGAAGAGCAAAGAGCGCATCATCGGCGTGCTCTGTGCCATCAACAAGAAGAAAGGAGTTTTCGATGAGTCTGACGTGGAACTCCTGAACCTGATTGCAGGCACCGTGGCCCTTTCCATAGAGAACGCACGGTATGCCAAAGAGGTGTCCGAAGCCTACAAGGAGGTTGCCAGCCTGAACCGCGCCAAGGATCGAGCCATCAACCATCTTTCCCACGAGCTGAAGACCCCGGTGTCCGTGCTCATGGCCAGCTTGAACATTTTGACGAAGAAACTGGAGGCTCTTCCGGATCAAACCTGGAAAAAAACCTACGAAAGGGCATGGCGAAACCTGGATCGGATTCTGGGAATCCAGGGCCAGGTGGAAGACATCATGGCCGACAAGCAGTTCCAGACCTATCACCTCCTAAACATGCTCCTGGAACAGTGCACGGATGAGCTTGAGGCCCTTGTGGTGCAGGAGGTGGGGGAGGGCCCTGTCATCGACAGGATCAGGAACAGGATCGAGGAACTTTACGGTCCCAAAGAGATCAGGATTTCTGAGTTCTCTGTGGAGAAATTCGTCGAGTGGAGGATTGAGTCCTTGAGGCCGAAGTTCCCTCACAGGGAAGTGGAGATTGTCACCCACCTTGAGCCGGTGCCGAACATCTGCGTTCCCGAGGATGTGCTTAAGAAGGTGGTGGACGGATTACTCAGGAACGCGATAGAGGCCACGCCGGACGAAGGAAGGATCGAGGTCTGGGTTCACCGGAAAGGAGATGGGGGAGAGCTGATCGTCCATGACTACGGCATCGGCATCACAGAGGAGAACGAACGAAGGCTCTTCGAAGGGTTTTTCACCACCCATGACACGATGGCCTATTCCTCGAAGAGACCCTTTGATTTCTATGCAGGGGGCAAGGGGGCGGATCTCCTGCGCATGAAGATTTTTGCGGAACGGTTCAACTTCGAGATCCACATGGAATCCACGCGCTGCGGATTCATTCCGAAAGACACTGATCCTTGCCCCGGCAGGATCAGCAGGTGCCGGTTCTGCAAGGTTCGGGAAGACTGCCTCAAGTCAGGAGAAACGACGTTCTGGGTCTATTTCCCGCCGGCACCGGATGACAAAAGCTGTGCGTTGCTGGCTAGTGACAAGTAACGAGTGAAAAGCCAAGAACAAGAAATACTACTCCTCCCTTGAAGATCAACTGACAACGGTCCACGTACAACGAGCGAGCTGCAACAAGCAACCTGCACCTTCTAGTGGCCTATGAGTGACCGATAATGCTCGTTGGTCGCCATCAGCTGCTCGTGTGTACTTGCCAGCAGTCGCTTGTCTTCATTGAGGAGCAAGACCCGGTCGCAATGCTCAATCGTTGAGAGCCTGTTGGATACGACAAGGAGCGTTTTTCCCTTCACAAAAGCGGGGAGGGAAGCAAGGATTGATTCTTCTGTCCTGCCGTCAAGGGAGGAGGTGGGCTCATCAAGAACAAGGATATCCGGAGCCTTGACCAATGCCCTGGCAATGGACAAGCGCTGTTTCTGCCCTTCCGACAGGTTGATCCCCTTTTCACTGATTTCCGTATCGTAGCCTGCGCTCAGGGTGCTGATGAAGTCGTGAATCTCGGCTGCCCGGGCAGCGTGAAATATCGCTCCCTCATCTGCCTCAGGGTTCCCGTACCGGAGGTTCTCCATGATCGTACCTGACAGGAGCAGAGTATTCTGAGACACATACCCGATTCTTTTCCGGAGCGACGTGACTTCCAGGCCGGATGCAGGTCTGCCGTCAAAATAGATCTCACCGGATGTAGGCCTGTAGAAACAAAGGATCAAACTCAACAGCGTTGTTTTCCCGACCCCGCTCCGGCCCACCACGGCCAGGTGTTCACCGGCCCGAATCTCGAAGGAGAGGTGATCAAGCACCTTCTCCCGGCCGTTGTAAGAGAAAGAGACCTTTCTGAACTCCAGGTCACCCTTCAAATGGTCCACCTCAGCCCCTGTCTTTGAATTCTCCTCGGGGAGAATCCGGAAGAGGGCCCAGACACGCTGAAGCGCTGCCAGGGCCCTCTGGAGCTGGAGATTGGCGGTTGCAAGGAATTGGGCAGGGCCGAAGACATAACCCAGGTAGCCCTGGAAGGCGAGGAGGGAGCCCAGGGTCCACTCCTCCTGGATCACCCAGTAGGCGCCCAGAGCAAGAGCAATTCCGCGCGAAGCAACAGGCAGGAGACTGATCGCCGCGTCCGCCACGGAGGTTACTGCCGTCTGCTCAAGGGCGATTTGAAAAGCTTTCCCGAGTTCGGATACAAGACGATTCTGCGTTCTTTCCTCGGAACCGAAGGACTTGATCAAAGGGGTGCAGGAGAGGGCTTCCTGCATGCGGCTGGAGATGTTCGCGTCCTGCTCCATGCTGCGATGGCTCAGGACATGCATCTTATTGGCGAAGTAATTCATACCGAACAGGAGCCCTGGAAGGATGATGAGAACGATCACCGCGAGCCTCCACTCGAGGTAGAAAACGAAAGCCACCCCTCCCACGAATCGGATCAAATTGCTGAGAACATAGACCACGGTGCTCGAAAAGAACCAATGAAGTCCTTCGGTGTCATCAGAAAGCCTGGACACCAGATATCCTGTCTGGATACTGTCGAAGAAGGACTTGGGGAAGTGGAGAACCTTTCCAAAGAGGTCTTCCTGGATGTCGAGCGTGATCCTCTGCTCAAAGCGGGCAAAGGTGAAATCTTCAATCACCTTGATGAGCTTTTCAGCGAGGACAAGAGCGACGAGCAGAGCGAGGGCGCCGGCCAGGAGTCCGATCTGGCGTTTCAGGATCACGTCATCCACGATGTATCGTGTGATGAGCGGTTGGGGGAAAGCAAGAAGTGAGGCAAGGAGGATGAGGAGGAGGCCGGCAGCTCCGTTCCGCCAGTGACGGAAGAGGTAGGGCCGCAGCCCTTGTAGGGTCTCGCTGGCGCTCCCGTACCCCTCGTGACCCGCAATCCTGTCTTCAGGAGATGGCCGGGAGAGTCCCTGCTTCAGATAGGTCCACCAGTTGTCCAGTGCCCATGCCCTCCGCATGTTTCAATCAGTAAGCAGGACTATTGTATCTCACCTGAGATTCGGCTACAAGCGCCGAGTCGCCTGCGCCAAGAAGGCGGGTTTTCTGATCACGCTCTTTAGCACGCGACCCTGGTTACGCCTAGGACAGCCGAGTACTTGGCGGCATGGAGCCCTTTTTCCATTGAAGTCTCCCTTTATGGCTGCAAAGCAGCGACGCATGACAGGGTCACGGGTGTTGCCGGGTCCTTTGACCGAACTGTAAGGGGAGTGCGATTCCTCATGGAGGTGGGCTTGCCTCCGATTATGAAGGCGATGGTTCTCAGGGTCAACGCTCGTGAGATAGGGGACATGAAGCATTTCGTCGAAGAGGAAGTGGGACTAGAGTTCCGGTTCGACGCCATGATCAACGCCCGGGTCGACCGATCCCTGGCACCGCTCGATGCCAGGCTTTCTCCTGAAGAGATGGTGGAGCTGGATCCGAAGGAAGAGAACAGAAAAAATGAATGGGCCAAGTTCTGCGAGCGCTCCAAGGGGCCTGCTCCCAGCCCTGGGAGAGGCTCATCGCTTTACGCCTGTGGCGGCAGTCGCAACGCTTTTGCCGTCGATGCCTACGGAAAACTGAACACCTGCGTGCTCTGGCACGGCGAAACCTAGGACCTCCGCAAAGGCAGCTTCAAGGAAGGTTGGGAGGAGTTCCTGCTGAAGGTGAGCAAAAAGAAAACCAGTCGGCGTACAAAGTGCTTGTCCTGCGCCCTGAGGAACATGTGTGGCATGTGCCCGGCAAACGGCGTGCTGGAGGGCGGAGACGTAGAAGAACCCGTGGACTTTCTCTGCCAGGTCACGCACCTGAGAGCCTGTGCTTTTGAAATTCCCATACCGCCCCACGGGGGGTGCGACAATTGCCCTGGAGGTGCGAACTACCAGGAGATGATGGAGACGATAAAGAGATTAGCGCCGTGGACTCAGGACCGAGTAACGAAGATACTCTCGCAGGCTTTACCAGCCTTTGTCGGCGTGGGTCTGTGGCTAACCTCGTCTACCGCTCTACGACTTCGCTCTTGATTCCCTTCGAAGCCAGGGCGGCCTGTTCCTTCTCCGCAAGCTCCTTTCGATCAAAAGCCCCTGAATAGACCAGAGTGCTGCCGTCCTCCTGTCTAATCACATAGGGATAAAAGCCGGCGGACACAAGTGCACTCTTCTGATCCTCCACTTCCTTGCTAGAGCCATAAAGGCCGATCAGATTTGCGTACCTCGTAATCCCCGGCGTGGCTCCTTGAAGGTTGCACTCCCTGATGTTCTTTTCGGCTTCCTCCCTGGTCCGGAAATACCCTGCGAAAAATCTGTGCCACACCCCCTTGTCTCCAAGGTCCACCTTCACCCAATAGGCGGACAATCCTTTTTCCTGGTACTCGGAGAGGGCTTTCCTGACGGCTTCAGGCGTTTTGAAGGACCCCAGGTATACGGAATAAGGGTATTGAGGGCCACCCTGCTTTGAGGTCGCCGCTACAGGTGCCGTGGGTTTCTCGGAAACCTGGACCTGCACAGTCGCTGGCTGAGGTTCCTGCTGGGCCGCTGGCTGTGCGGGTTTGGGTTGATCGGTTGTGAGCGCTGGGGCAGTCCTTTCTTCGACTCGGTGCTTCTCCTCTTTTAGCGGCGCAACAGTAGTCGGGGTTTCCAACTGAACCAGTCTTTCTTCTTTCGAGGCCGCTGAAGGCGCTGGTGCAGTCGGAGCAGGTTGGTCTGTCGCTGGCTTTACATCTGCCTGCGCAGGCTTCGGGGGGACGGCTGGCTTTTGGGCCGGCCTTGCCGTTTGCTTTTTCGGGACGGGCGCCTGTGCGACCGGCTTGGGAGCAAGTCCCAGGAGATGGGGGATGCCGCTGAGGTCAATGACAGCAAAGTAGTTTGCCGCGAATCCGGCCAGAACCAGCAGCAGGATAAGAAGAAGGCTCGTTCTCAGGATGCCGGGAACCTTCCTGGGACTCGCTGTCGATGTCGGCTTCTGCCGGGGACCGGCCGTGACCTTTTCAGACGACTTGTACGTCACGGCTGTCTTCCCGGAGATCTTTGTAATCTTGGGCTGTTTCTCCCCGGTCCTTAGGGGTGACGCGGACGGCAAAGGTTTTTGGGCAGCCGGTTTCGGCTTCCTCGTTATTCTGAGCTCCCGTGTTGCCTGTGCGAAGATCTTTTCGAATATTTCCTGACTTTTCGTGAGAATAGCACCCGTCGTGTTTGTAGCATCATCCTTGAAAGTCATAGAATCCCACCTCGGTACCAATCTTAAACGAACCGCAATCATGCCAGAAAAATCGTTGCAGTCTCTATACCAGCCTGAAAAGATAAGCAAGCTTTTTGTGCAATGCAAGCAGGGATGGAAGACAGAAGATTTGGAGATTCAGGAATAGGGGAACTGGGGGTTCAATTCGCAATCCCATAATTCCAGAATTCGCAATATAGTGACATCGTTCGCAGAGGCCGCAGAGGGAAAAGGGACACAGACCCGTCGAAGGCATGCAGGTTAACACGGACGAGTGCGTACAGGGGAAAGCGCAACGGGCCAGAGAGTGCGCTGGTTGTGGCTGAAGGGGTTAGTAGAAGATGCTGAGCGCAGAGAAGTATCTTTTGTAAAACCCTCTATCCCTGGTGAGGAGCCTTTCGGCTATTCTCTCGGCGTGTCCCCTCCAGGCCTCAATGATGTCGTCTGCTTTGGATTTCTTGTTGAGAATCCCATAAACCTTTTCAACCGGGCTGGCACGGGCCGCCCTCTTCCTGAGAAGGACTCCGGACTCCTCGGGCACGAACTCGACCTCGATATTGGGCAGAAGGCCGTATTTTTCGCGGACGTCCTTGGGGATAGTCACCTGGCCTCGTTCTCCAATTTTCATATTTCTCGCCTCCGAAATACATATCAATGCCGTCATATTAATCCATTATGCGAATCCATTCAAGGGCTTTGCCGGGCCGTGAGCGGTGAGGTTTTTCTCGGCGGGGTCTGTGAGCCCTGCGAGAGAAAACCCACCTTGAACATGCGTCAACTTCTTGAACCCCTTACAAAAACAGAACAAAAAACAATGTTTGTGACCGAAAATTGTCAATTTCCTGCTAAACGCCCATCCGAGCATAGTATGAAACCCTTTTGAGATCAGGCAGTTTCCCTTTTTCGGTAAGGCCGGTTGACAAACTCACGCCATGAATGGTTAAAAGAAAACATGAAAGAGATGAAAGAGGCAACGCTTGTCCTCGCAGCAGCGCTGGACCCTCTCACCCAGGGAAAGGGTTTTCTTCCTTTAGACAGCCGCCTGGTTGAACAGGCCATGAGAGAAGGGGTGGCAGGGATCCTCTACAAGAGCCTGCTCGCTTCCGGCCGGTTTGAATCCCTTGCCCGATCGGACCGGCAAAGGCTGCAAGCCTTCTACTATCAAACCCTTCGAATGAATCTCCGCCTCATGCATGCTCTTAAAGATGTTCTCTTTCAGACAAACCGCAAAGGGGTTGCCGTGCTCGTTGTTCAGGGTATGGACCTTCTGAACGACCCTTATGAAGATATCGGCCTGAGGCCTATGACGGACATCGACCTCTGGGTCTCCAAGAAAGACTATGAAAAGATTGTCCAGATCTTTGCGACTCTGGGCTATGGACGAGATGCGGTTTATCCAAGCTCTTTTAAGCAAGGCTCGATCCTCTTCGATGTTCACACCCATATTCTCTGGGCGGACCGCATCCGAGCGAGGAGCCTGATTCTTGGCAGAAGCGAAGAGCATCTTGTCGAGAGAGCGAGGGAGATGGAGATGGATGGCCAGAAGGCGCTGTGCTTGAGCCCTTATGACCAAGTCTTGTACTTGAGCCTTCATGCGTTCAAGCATCGTGTGGCACGGCTCCTCTGGCTGGTGGATATCAAACGGATCCTGGAACGCTGGAATGCGGCGGACTGGGACGGCTTCTTGCTCCGTGCGCAAGAGCTTCATCAGACGAAGACGGTCTCATATATTTTGTTCCTTCTTGTGAGGATCTTTGGCTTCAGAGTCCCGAACCATGCTCTTGAACCCTTTCACAGAAAAAACCTTGGCCTCCTGGGGAGAAAGATCCTCAGAGAAAGAGTCACGAAAGGAGCCCTCCCGCACTGGGGACCTGTGTTTCTGTTTTCCTCGCAACTTGGGCCCGGGAAACGCCTCGCGTTTTTCTTTGAAACCCTCCTTCCACGAACGGATGTTCTAAGGCAGGTGTTCCCGTCGGCCTCCTCCCTCAAGCCCTGGCAGCTTTATCTCAAAAGGACCCTGCAACTCCTTGGAATGCTAAGGAGAGCACTGAGCTAAGAGCATAGAGCCGAGAGCAAAGAGAAACACTAGTGACAAGTGCGCCAGGTGCGAATAAATGACAAGTGACAACAAGAGCGAACGGAATGCCATGCTCTTATGGTCCGAGGTGCAAGCTGCAAGGCCGAGGAGATGTTTCGCTTCTGTGCCGTGAACCCTCTTTTTCTTATAATTACCTATCTTTTGTTATAATTTTTGTACAATATATTGACAGATGTAGAATTGTATGCTTAAATTCCGCTTAAATTATTTTGGATATACTTCATTATTCGATTGCTCGGAGTTGCGAACCTCATTAAGGCTGAGTAACTCACGAATGCTTGGTTACCCTTTCCCGAAGGCAAGGGAGAAGTATAACCAAGCTCTTGTCGTTGCAGCTGCGGTGGTTTCCAAGGACGTCAGTGGACATCGGGAGTTCCCTTGGCTCAATACGACGTCAATTTGAGAGAATACTGGCGGATCATAAGAAAAAGGAAGTTTATCGTCCTTGTCATTGCCGTCATTCTCGGTATTTTCAGCACCACCTTTGCCGTTCTCAGCGCTCCTGCGCCTCTCTATTCCACGGAGTGCATGATCGAAATCAAGAGAGAGCGCCTGGTAGAGGGCATCTATTCCAAGACCATCGCATGGGAAGACTCCGACGACATCGAAACCCAGATCGCCGTGATCAAGAGCTACGCGGTTTTTGAAAAAGTGGCCGAGCACACGGGCCTGATTCCGCGGGGCTCCTCGTCAAAGCCTGAAAACCAGCTGAAAAGCCGCGTGATCGCCACCATCGAAGGCCTTCAGTCCAGAGTGGAAGTGACGCGCCTTAAATACAGCAGCGTCCTCAACATCAAGGTAACGGATCACGACGCCTCCTTTGCCCAGAGGCTCGCCAATACCGTGGCTCTTGTTTACAGAGAGCTGCACGGGGAGCGGCAGACCAAGCGAACCAAGGAAGCGCTCCGCTACATCGACGACCAGATGAAAGAGGTGCGGTCAAGGCTCAGAGACGCGGAAGACCGTTTCAACCGGTTCAGCAAGGACAATGAATTGATCTCCATCGATCTCCAGAGCGAGACCCTCCTGAAGCAGACCAAAGAGGTCCAGGGGGAACTCACGAAACTGGAAGAGGAGAGAGCAGAACTGGAAGGCCTTCTCGGAAGATTGAGAGCCTTCATCAAGAACCCGGTTGGAGCGGGTCACAATTTCGACTCCATCAAGGCCAATAACCGTTACCAGAGTGCGAATGACACGCTCGTGGGACTCCTGCTGAAGAGAGAAACCCTTCTCAAGGATTTTACGCCAAAGCATCCCGATGTTGTGGCGATCAGCAATGATATCTCGGAGACCGCGCGGAAGATGGAGTTTATGCTCGAACTTCAGCTCAAGGGCCAGGAGAGAAAGCTGGCCGATGCATCGAGGGAACTTGAGAAGATCGACCAGAAGACCAAGGCCATGCTCGACAAGAAATTGGAATATGGCCGGCTGAAGAGGGAGGTGGAACTGTACACGGAAATGACGACTCTCCTGGAGAGAAAAAACCAGGAGGCCCTGATCCGGAGATCGGAAAAACCGGAAGAAGTGAACATCGTGAAACCCGCGCTCCTGCCCACAACGCCCATCAATCCGCCGAGGACCGCTGCGACCGGAGCCATGGGCGTCATCATTGGGATTGTCCTCGGCCTGATCATTGCATTTGTCGTCGAGACCTTCGACGCCTCCCTCGGAGCGATTGAAGACGTGGAGCAGACTCTCGGCATCCCGGTGCTCGGAGTGATTCCCCACGTGGACTTGCGGGTCATACAAGAAAACATCAGGGAGCGATACTCGGGGCGAGTCCAGGAGCATGCGCTGAAACAGGCGGTCAATCTCATTTCCCACTTCGTGCCCAAGTCGATGATGGCCGAAAGCTTCAGGGCCCTGAGGACAAACATCCATTTCAAAGACACGGAGAAGAAGATCAGGTCCCTGGCCATCACGAGCACCTCCCCTCAGGAGGGGAAGACCCTGATCGCGCTCAATCTGGCCATCACCATGGCCCAGTCCGGGCAGAAGACCCTGCTGGTCGGGTCGGACCTCAGGAAACCCATGCTGGCCAAGGTGTTCGGAGTGGCCTCTTCACCGGGACTCTCAGACATCCTTCTCGGAAATTACGAATGGAAGGAGACGGTCAGAGGGGTCACGGACATCCTCATGGGCGAGATCGGCATCGATGAGGTCATGATCACCCCAGGTTTCGACAACTTCTTCTTGATTCCGGGAGGAGCAGTGCCGCCGAACCCTGCCGACCTGATTGAATCGCAGAGGATCGAACAATTCATCGCAGAGGCAAAAGACGAGTACGACATAATCCTGTTCGACACAGCCCCCATCCTCTCTGCGGTAGACCCGGCCATCCTCGCGACAAAAGTGGACAGCGTGCTCCTGCTGTATCGAATAGGAACGGTACCGAAAGGGCTGTTAAAGAGAGCCATCACTCAGTTGACACAGGTCAAAGCCAATGTGATCGGCGTTATTCTGAACGGAATGAGGCCTGATGTTAGCCCTGATTTCGAAGACTACAAGCATTACAAATATTACTATTCCTACGGGGAGGACGGCAAAAAAAGAAGAAAGAAGAGAAATCCCACGCACTTTGACACCAGAGATATCAATTTGCGCACCCTGGAGCTGAGTCCTGCGACCAAGGTGGTGGGTTGGGCAAAACGAGGTTGGATCCATTGGAAAAAAACCCTTGGGCTTTCTCTCTTGATCCTGACCGTCCTGCTTCTGACGGCAGGGCTCCTGTGGCATAACAACATGCTGGGCCCCTTTAACTCGAACCGTTCAGAAAGCTCGGGCGTTAAACGGGAAGTGAAAATCCCAATCAAGGAGCACCTCTCGCCGGCCCCACCTCCTACCTCCATTGCCGTTGGGGAAAAAGCAGCGGCCCGCGAGGACTCGAAGGATTTGCCGGTCAAGCCCGAAGCGGCAGCGTAGCCGGCCGCTGTAAATCCCATCGTAGCTGCTGTCCCTGCCCTCAAGAAAACGGTCGAGGCTGATGGAGAAACAGCCCTCTGCCCTGAGAAAGCAAGAGAACCCACAAAACCTGATTCAAGGGCTAACCCAGAGGATCGACATCCTGAGGCGTGTTTCCGGTCATGTGAAGGTCACCCGACTTGAGGTCATGAGCAAGGAGAAGAGATCGAGTGGGAGGAGTTCTGGAGCGGAGGCTGGTGTTTTGCAGCACGAGTCTGTTCCCACTGTGGAAAAGAGACCAGGTCTGTCCTGAATCAAAGGGATTTTCTTTTCTGGGGAAAGGGGGAGGCGGTTCATTCCTGATGCGCAGAGCCACATCGGAGGAAGGGGCCAAGACGGCGGGGGTATGGATAGGCTCGCCTGGCTCGGAGCCGCAGAACCAAGACATTCTGATTCCTGCGATCTCCAAGGTGTTTGCTTCTTCTCCGGTCTACGCCCTGAGTCTTATCCAACCACGCCCTTCCTGACGCTCAAAACCCGTTCACTCGCCTTCGCCACAGATGCCCAGCGCGGAAGCACGGGGAGGAATGGCGACAGGCGACCGCGGCGTAGCCCGCAGGGCGAAGACGGGTTGGCTTGGGCGGAGTTTCGCTTGGCCTCGCCACAGATGCCCAGCGCGGAAGCACGGGGAGCTTCACTGGAATCGAGGTGAGGAGGCGGACAACGAACCTTATCCGGGAAAGCGTCGCAGGTGTCAATGTTTTGTCGGGAGTTGATTCCTGCTATCCACTCTGGTAACAGTACCAAAAGATCAGAGGGTGCTTGGCCCGAGGAGGAGAGCGAAAGATGGCTGATGAGATCATGGAGTCTATCAAAAGGCAGGTCCAAGAAGAGAAGTTTGCCCGAAGGCTGGGCCTCAGGCTGATTGCCGTTGAGCCGGGTCATGCCATTGTGGAGATGGAGTCACAAGAAGACTTGATGAACATCTTCGGCATGACCCATGGAGGGGCCATCTTTTCGCTGATCGACGAAGCCTTCGAGGTATCCTGCAACACCCACGGAACCGTTGCAGTCGCCCTCAGCATGACCGTTACCTATCATCGGGCTCCTGATCAAAAGAGCAAACTGCGCGCCGAATCCACAGAAATCCATCGTTCCGCCAAGACCGGTACCTACGACATCAAGGTGAGGGATGAGCACAACGTTCTCATCGCTTCCTGCACAGCGCTCTGTTACCGAAGGAAGGACAAGTTGCCGTTCCTTGATGACGGTGGAAACGAGAAGGAAAAGGGATAAGAGAGGCAAACTGTTATCCTGTTGACATATATTAAATAATGTTGAAATATTCAGGGTGGTTAGAGATACGGTGGGCTTAGGAAACGGGACCATGGACAAGAGAGTCCTCATCTCCAAACGCAAGATCCAGACAAAGGTAAAAGACCTGGCCCGGCAGATCTCTTCAGACTATGCGGGCAAGGAACCGATTTTGATCGGCATCCTGAACGGGGTTGTTTTCTTTTTCGCCGACCTGGTCATGGCCCTGACCATTCCTTCAAGAATCGACTTTATCCGGGCCTCGAGCTACGGCTCAAGCAAGGACTCGAGCGGCGCGATCAAGCTGGTGAAGGACGTGGAGATCCCGGTGAGGGGCCAGGATGTCATTGTGGTGGAAGACATCGTGGACACAGGATTGACCTTGAGCTATCTTGTGAAAGATCTCAAAAGGCGCAAGCCGGCGAGCGTGAAAATCTGCGCTCTCATCGACAAAGCAGAACGCCGGGAAAAAGAGGTTGCCATTGATTACTGTGGTTTCAGGGTCCAGGAGGGTTTCCTTGTCGGCTATGGTCTGGACTATGCGGAGCAGTTCAGATACTTGCCGGACATCTGCGTGATAGAATAGCGCCGAAGAGCAGAGAGCTTAGAGCGCAGAGCAAAGAGCGAGGAGCAGGGAGCAGGCCGGCAAGCTTAAGCAGGGATGTTTGATCTGAAACAGGAGGGCGTCGATGATCATTGAGTGCAAGCAGTGCGGATCGAAATTCCAGCTCGATGAAGGGCTTATCCGGGAAGAAGGCTCCAAGGTCAGATGCTCCGTCTGCAAGAACGTGTTCAAGGCCTACCCCAAGGGCGTGATACCCAAAGGGGAGGAGAAGCGAAAGGGCGTGGATCAAACCCTCGGCGAGACGGTCACGTTGGACACCCATCCCACCCTGGAGGAACAAAGGCCTGAACCGCTCCTGGAGGACACCTTTGAAGCAGAGCTTGCCAAAGCGCTTCAGGAAGAATCCGAGACCAAGAAGATCGAGACCCTGTCCCCTGACCAGATCCCCGAGGACGAAGAAGAAGATCTCAGGTTTGATTTTGAGGAAAGCCCCAAACTCGAGCCACAGCCCGAACCGAGTCCGGCGTCTACCCTACAGCGGGAGAAATCGGAAATAGCCGAAGCGCCGGCAAAACCTGAGAAGGTGGCGGCAAGGAAAAGGAGAAAAGGGGGTCTGCAAAGGTTTCTGATGATCCTTCTGATCGTCCTTCTGCTGCTCACAGGAGGAGCCGCAGCCTTTCTCTATTTTGCTCCCGAACAGGTCCCGGAATCCTTGAGTTCCCTTCTGGGTATTGCCGGAAAACCGGAAGTGAAAGACCCGGGCGTGCGCAGGCTTTCTTTCAAGAATGTAGCCGGAAAGTTCTACCAGTCCACCAAAGCCGGAAACCTGTTCTGCATACAGGGAGTGGTCCTGAACAACTACCCGGGAAGCCGAAGTTTCATTCGTGTCAAGGGCTCCCTGCTTGACGAGAAAGGCGCCACGGTCAAGCAAAAGCTCACGTTTGCCGGGAACATCTTCACGGAAAACGAGCTCAAGGACATGTCCCTGGAGCAGATCAACCAGGGTTTGGCCAACCGGGCAGGCAAGGGCAACATCAACGTCAATGTCAAGCCGCAGGCTTCCGTCCCTTTCATGATCGTTTTTGAAGAGCTTCCTGACAATCTCAGCGAGTTTACCGTGGAAGCGGTGAGTTCTGCACCAGGGCAATAGGCCTATTCACCTCACCGGCTCTGCTCAGAGACCGTGGATGACACAGAGCGACGTTACATCTCCGTCTTTTCCCATCCGTAAAATCGGAAAAGGCTTCGGTATCCTGTTCGTGGTTCTCTCGATGGGAACAATGGGATACATGCTCATCGAGAAATGGAGCCTCCTCGACTCCCTGTACATGACCGTGATCACCATCACCACGGTCGGGTACAGGGAAATGGGGCCCATGTCCCCTGCGGGGATGGTGTTCACGATCTTTGTCGTTTTTTCAGGCATGGGCCTGATCATCTATATCCTGGGCGCCGTGGCAGAGGCCATGGTGGAGTTCCAGTTGGGGTCTGTCTTAGGGAGGCGAAAATTGCTGTCAAAGATTCGATCCATGAAGAACCACTATATCATCTGCGGCTTCGGCCGAATCGGCAAGATCATTTGCCGGGAGCTCAAGGCGAACCATATCCCCATGGTGGTGATTGATAACGGCCCGGGCGTGGAACCGGCCATGGAACAGGAAGAGACCCCTTTTCTTCGCGGCGATGCGACCGCCGAGGAGGTGCTCCTGGAAGCCGGAATCGAAAAAGCCAGAGGCTTGGTCTCCGTGGTTCGTTCCGACGCCGACAATGTTTTCGTTACCATGAGTGCGAGAGGGTTGAACCCGAATCTCTTCATCCTGTCCCGAGCAGAAGAAGAGCACACGGAGAAAAAACTGATGAGGGCAGGGGCCAATCGCGTGGTGATGCCCTACCACATCGGCGGACAGAAAATGGCCCATGCCATCATCAAACCGGTGGTTTCCGACTTTCTTGAACTCACTGTTCACAATCGGAGAATCGGACTGGAAATGGGGGAGGTGTTGGTGAACGGGAAATCCCAGTTGAACGGTGTGAAGCTTGCCGACTCAGGGATCAGACAGCAGATGGACGTGATCATCGTCGCGATCCAGAAAAAAGACGGGGAAATGAGATTCAATCCTTCATCGCAGACCCAGATCGAAGCGGGAGACACCCTGATAGCGCTCGGAGAGAGTGAAGACATTTCGCGGCTCCCAAACATCCTCTCAGGGGAGACAGGAGGCGCGGGCAAGTAGACAAGGGCCGAGGTATTGGCTTAACAGCGTGGACTGAGCATGCTAACATGGCGCTGAAGAAGAGAAAAGTCCTGAGGCCGGCATGCGGAATGCGATAAAGGGGAAACCGCAAGAAAAGGTGGCTGAAGTGGTGGAAAAGAAAGCAAAGAAGGAAAAGAAAGCCGTGGTCGAAATAAACCGGGACTTTTGCAAGGGTTGCGGGATCTGCGTGGCCTTTTGCCCGAAAAAGGTTCTGGAATTGGATGATCACGAGAAGGCGGTGGTGAGGCGTCTGGAGAACTGCAATGCCTGCACGCTTTGCGAACTCCGGTGTCCCGATATAGCCATTGAGGTCGGGAGCGAAGAGCGAGAAGAAGGGCCTAAAGTGTCTAAAGTGCGCTAAAGTGCCTAAAGTTGGGAAAAAGAAGCATACAGAAGACAGCCTAGCCGCTGGCCGCTGAGGCGGCCCGTTTGATCGAAGAGGACACTTCGAAAGAGAATATCGAATATCGAACAATGAATGTCGAATGTCGAAGGTAAAACCCTTCGAAATTCTGCGGTTCGTTGTACCGGTCGGGTGAAGTTTCATACAAGCGTACAGAGCAAAGCCAAGAGCGTAGAGCAGGGAGTAGAGAAGAAACCTATGGGCGATAAAGTTCTTTTTGTACAGGGCAACGAGGCTTGCGTGGACGCGGCGCTTTATGCAGGACTCGATTTTTTTGCGGGTTATCCCATCACTCCTTCCACCGAGATCGCGGAACTTCTTGCCACTCGCCTTCCGCAAAAGGGGGGCAAATTCATCCAGATGGAGGATGAAATCGCTTCCATGTGCGCCATCGTCGGCGCCTCGCTGACAGGCCTCAAATCCATGACGGCCACGAGCGGCCCGGGGTTTTCGCTGAAGCAGGAAGCGATCGGTTACGCGATCATGGCGGAGGTTCCCTGCGTCGTCGTGAACGTCATGCGAGGGGGCCCTTCCACAGGCTTGCCCACGAAGGTCAGCCAGGCAGAC
>Ga0172375_10005484_pt1 | contig 18278 bp, 19 predicted proteins | sample LakKiv1m_FD_114537 | JGI IMG/M metagenome (GOLD analysis project Ga0172375, IMG submission 114537) | Freshwater microbial communities from Kabuno Bay, South-Kivu, Congo - kab_092012_11.1m | ecosystem: Environmental > Aquatic > Freshwater > Lake | place: Democratic Republic of the Congo...
GCAAGGATGTCTGCGATGGAGAATGCGACAAAGGCTGCCAATGACATGATAAACAGCCTGACGCTCCAGTTTAACAAGGCAAGGCAGGCGTCGATTACAAAAGAGCTGATGGATATAGTCGGCGGCGTAGAGGCGCTAAAGGGATGAAAATAAAGGGGTCAAGGTGTCAAGGTGTCAAGGGGACAAGAGAAAAATCTCGAACCCTCGAACCCTCGAACCCTCGAACCCTCTAAATAAAATGGGGGTATAGAATGAGTAATATCGGAAAAGTATCGCAGGTTATCGGCGCGGTTGTTGATGTTGAGTTTGAAGGCAAGATGCCTGAAATATTGAATGCCATCACTGTTGACCAAAAAGGGGATGCGGCAAAAGGCATTCCAGATATTAAGGTAACACTGGAAGTTGCTTCGCACCTTGGCGACAACAAGGTCAGGGCAGTCGCTATGTCTGCCACGGACGGCCTTGTAAGGGGAATGCCTGCGGTTGATACAGGCCAGCCCATCACAGTCCCTGTCGGAAAGGCGGCGCTTGGAAGAATACTTAATGTTATAGGCGAGGGCGTTGATAATCTCGGCCCTGTGAATGCGGAGCAGAGGCTCCCGATACATAGAACAGCCCCTGATTTCAGCGAGCAGGAACCGACCACGCAGGTTTTTGAGACAGGCGTTAAAGTTTTTGACCTCCTCGTCCCGTTCGTCAGAGGCGGAAAGATGGGAATGTTCGGCGGCGCGGGCGTCGGCAAGACAGTTGTTATCATGGAGATGATACATAACATTGCAATGAAGCACGGCGGTGTTTCTGTTTTCGCGGGTGTCGGCGAAAGGACCAGAGAGGGAAATGACCTTTACGGCGAGATGAAGCATTCCGGCGTTCTTGAGAAAGTCGCGCTTATTTACGGACAGATGAACGAGCCGCCCGGCGCAAGGGCAAGGGTTGCGCTTACAGCTCTTACTGCAGCCGAATACTTCAGGGACGAAGGGCAGGACGTTCTTATATTCATAGACAACATATTCAGATACACGCTTGCGGGAGCTGAGCTTTCGGCATTGCTGGGTAGAATGCCTTCTGCTGTCGGATACCAGCCGACTCTCGGAACAGACATGGGCGTTCTTCAGGAAAGAATCACAACCACAAAGAAAGGCGCAATCACATCGATGCAGGCCATTTATGTCCCTGCTGACGACCTTACAGACCCTGCCGTTGCCACGGCATTTACGCACCTTGACGGAACAGTCGTTCTTTCAAGGCAGATATCAGAGCTTGGTATTTATCCTGCTGTGGACCCGCTGGATTCAACATCAAGAATTCTTGACCCGAAGGTTATCGGCGATGAGCACTATGCGGTTGCAAGAAGCGTTCAGAAGATACTCCAGAGATATAAAGAGCTTCAGGACATCATCGCAATCCTCGGTATGGAAGAGCTTTCGGAAGACGATAAGATTACGGTTGCAAGGGCCCGGAAGATGCAGAGATTCCTCAGCCAGCCGTTCCATGTTGCTGAGGTGTTCACAGGCAGGCCCGGCAAATATGTCAAGGTTGCAGATACAATAAGAAGCTTTAAGGCGATAGTTGACGGCAAATATGACGATGTTCCCGAGCAGGCATTTTATATGACAGGCGCCATTGAAGAGGTTGAGGAGAATGCGAAGAAGCTTGGTTGGAGCAGATAGTATTAACTAAAAGTTAGAAGTTAAAAGTTTAAAGTTAAGGAATAAGAAAAGTGGAAAATAAATTGAAATTAGAAATAGTCACTCCTTACGGCCTTATATTCAGCGAAGAGGTAGATGAGGTTACTGCCAGCGGGAGCGAGGGTGAATTCGGCGTTCTTCCGGGGCATGTGCCTTTTGTGACAACACTCAAGGTAGGAATGCTCATAGCAAAGACAGCCAAGGAATCCAAGATTTTCTTTGTTAACTGGGGATACGCGGAGATAGGCACTGACAAAGTCCTTGTCCTTGCTGACAGCGCCGAGAAGTCGGAAGAGATTGATGTGGAGAGGGCCAAGGCTGCCATGAAGAGGGCTGAAGAAAGGCTCAAAAAGGCAGAGGAGATAGATTTCCACAGAGCAGAGGCATCGCTCGAAAGAGCAGCCGCAAGGATTCAAATAGCGCAGTCGAGAATACCGAAATAAGCTAAGAGTTTTTAATCAGCGCTTCATTTCACTAAGAACTATAACCGAAAAATATCAATGTCGCTCAAGACAATACTGATTATCCTTTTTTATTCTGATCGTTGTCTTGCAGCCTCATAAAGACATACTGCTGCAGATGCGGAAACATTAAGGCTTTCGGCTTTTCCAAAAATCGGAATCTTTAAAATCAAATCCGCACGTTTTTTTATCTCGCTGCTCACGCCGTGCGCCTCATTTCCGAATACAAAGGCAGAGGGGTTTTTAAGGTTTGTTTCAAATATTGATTTATCGGAATCAAGCGCTGTCGCAGCAAGCGTTATTCCAGTAGTTTTCAGCCAGTGAAGAAGGTCATCCGTATCGCTATAAATTACAGGGATATTGAATATGCTGCCGGCGGTTGCCCGTATCGTCTTTTGCACGAAGGCATCACATGTGCCTTTGAGGATTATCACTGCATCAGCTCCTGCTGCGTCTGCTGTCCTTATTATTGTGCCAAGGTTCCCCGGCTCCTGGACTCCGTCAACCGCTACAATCAAAGGAGCTTGCTTGAATGTAATCTCCTCAAGCTTTTTTATTTCGTAAGACGCAATAGCGATAATTCCCTGCGGAGTTTCCGTGTCAGCGAGTTTATTTAGTATCTGCTCTGTAGTCTGATAGAGTTCAGCCGTGCTTTCTGAAATCTGTCTCAGAAGTTTCCGGCCGTCTTTTTTTGATTCAAATGCGGAAGCAAAAAAGACTTTTTTTATCCGGCTGCCGGAAGCCATTGCCGCCTCTATCAGATGCGGGCCCTCTATGATAAAAACAATGTTTTTGTATTTGCTCCTTTTATTTTTAATATCAAGGGCCTGTTTGATTTTAGGATTTGAAGGGCTTGTGATTTTAGCGTAAATCATGTTTTCCATGGATAAGCATCTCCTTTATTTAATCACAATCCTGTTTATGTTCTGTTCCTTTACCCATCGCGCAATTTCAGAAATTTCCGTATCAGTTTCTACGGCAATACATCCTTGCGTCCAGTCAAACCATTTATTAGCCAACCTTAATGTGCGAGAAGGCCCGTGAATGCCGACATCGCTTCCCGTAAAACCTTTTGCCTTTTGCTCCGGTGTCGGATAACCGATGGGGATAAAGATTCCAAATTGAACTGAAAGCCGCGGTGTTCCAAGGGGATACTCGCCAAGCGGCGTCTTTTCGTCACCCTGTTTCTGCTTATCTATGCCGCCCCGGCCAATTGATATGCTGAATCCCCCAACTTTATTATCCTCGCGGCATGTCCAGAGGCGATGTTGCGCGGTGTCCACAACAATAGTATTCTTCTGTCCCTCGCACGGCTCTGCCGCTGCCGCTTGGCAAGCGGCAAGTAAGCAGTAAAAAATAAAGACAACTAAAAATGGGGCCACGTTTCTCATCCTCAAAATATATTTCCTGAACATGTTCCAATACTATCAAAGCATTTTCGATTGTGTCAATCACGTTAGGAAATGAGGATGGGCCTGGAGGTTTGCGTTCTAACGCGGTTAATCCAAAAAGGGATCGCAATGTGCTACCTTTATAAAAAATATGTGATATACTTTTCTTAGATAACGCCCTAGCCTGTCTATGCAAAAAGGAGGATTCGGGATGAAAAAGATAGTTTTCTTTATTTTCATTTCGTCGGCATTAATCCCTCTCATTGTAAATGCAGGGGGGAAGGAGGTAAAAAAAATGGTTAAGGACATTCATTGGCTCGGGCATGATACGTTTAAGATTGTTGCTGAAAAAGTAATCTACACAGACCCGTTCAAGATTAAAAAGAAAGACAGCGCCGATATCATCCTGATAACGCATGAGCATTATGACCACTGTTCTCCCGAAGATGTAAAGAAAATTCAAGGGCCGAATACTATTATCGTGACTGTCGCCGACTGCGCTAAGAAACTGAGCGGAAAGGTTAAGACAGTAAAGCTCGGAGACAAGATTAACGTTGAAGGCATTGATATCGAGGTAGTCCCTTCCTATAACACCAATAAGCAATTCCATGTCAAAGACAGGGGATGGGCCGGATATATCTTCAAGGTGAAAGGCCAAAAGATTTACATTGCGGGAGACACTGATATTATCCCCGAGATGAAGACATTTAAAAACATAGACATCGCCCTTCTTCCTGTTTCAGGCACTTATGTGATGACCGCTGACGAGGCTGTTAAGGCTGCGCTCGATATAAAGCCCAAGGTTGCAATCCCGATGCATTACGGCTCGATAGTCGGGGACAAAAATGACGCTAAGAAATTCGCGGACGGGCTTAAGGGAAAGATTGAGGTAGTAATTTTGAATGAAGAATGATAGAAAGGCAGGCATTGTACTTGAGCGGTTTTGAATTCTGCCAGCCTCTAGGGCGGGACAGAATTCACCCCGGAGTCCCGATTTATCGGGACGAGAATGAGCGAGAATACTGTGCATGCCTTTCTTTGTCCAGACGGAGGCTCTGAATGCTTGATGAAATAATCAGGATATTCAAAGAAAAAGATGATTTCATCTCCGGCGAGGAGATGAGCAGAAGGCTTGGGATCACAAGGGCTGCTGTATGGAAAAAAATAAGGTCCTTGAGAGAAAAGGGTTATAAAATTCAGGCAGCTGCTGCCAGGGGATATAAGCTTATAAAATCTCCTGAATTTTCTGTGGAGGAACTTAGAACGCTCGTAAGACGAGAGATAGGCAAAGAGATTAGTTTTTTTGAGACTGTTGACTCCACAAACACGCTTGCAATGAGGCTTGCGGGAAGCGGCGCGCTCCATGGGACAGTCATTATTGCGGACCATCAGACTAAGGGCAAGGGAAGGCTCGGAAGGACATGGCTCTCGCCGCCTAAGTCAAATATCTACATGAGTATTATTCTGGAACCGAAGATTGCGCCCAAGGATGCCACACTGCTTACAATCATGGCAGCAACGGCCTGCGCCTCAGCCATAAGAAATACAACAGGTTTAGAGGTAAAGATCAAATGGCCTAACGACCTGATGGTTGGCGATAAAAAGCTTGGCGGCATTCTCACGGAGATAAAATCAGACCCTGATAGAATCACTCTTGCAGTTATAGGTATCGGCATAAATGTAAATATCGCGCTGAAGGATTTTCCTCTTGATGTCCGTTCTGTTGCTTCATCAATAAAAGAAGCGCTCGGCAAAACACAATCACGGACTATCATTATTGCGGGGATTCTTAAGGAAATAGAAAGGCTATACGGGATTTTGGCGGGAGGCGGCGGAAAACTATTGCTTGCCGAGTGGAAACAGCTTTCGTCAACCCTCGGCAGAAAAGTTACCGTGACCGCGGGAAGGGATACCTTTACCGGAATCGCCGAGGATATAGACGGCGCGGGAAGGCTTAAGTTAAAGCTGTCGTCAGGCGCTATGAAGGCAATAAGCGCGGGAGATGTAACGATGCTGAGATAAGTGTCAAAGTATCAGAGTATCAGAGTATCAAAGTATCAGAGTATCAAAGGGTCATAGGGTCAAAGTCAAAAGCTTTACTCTGATACTTTGATACTCTGATGCTCTGACACTTTTATGTTAGTCTTTAAAGGTTTCGTATATCTCTTCAAAGACTGGGGCCACCTCGGTAAATGCCTTTAATATCTTCGGGTCAAAGTGTTCGGGCATGGTCCTGCCGTCGCCCTCTGTTATTATCTTGAAAGTTTCCTCGTGCGTGAAACCCTTCTTATAAGGCCTTTTTGTTCTCAGGGCGTCATACTGGTCCACAAGCATGACAATCCTTCCTTCGATAGGCGTGTCCTCGCCCTTAAGCCCCCTCGGATAGCCCTTTCCATCCCATCTTTCGTGATGATTCAGCGCAACGGACGCGGCAAACTGGATCATAGGATAGGTTGAGCCCGCGAATATTCTCGAGCCTATTGTCGTATGCGTTTTCATTACTTCGAATTCTTCGGCTGTAAGGGGCCCGGGTTTTAAGAGTATGCTGTCGGGTATCCCTATCTTGCCTATGTCATGCATGGAGCTTGTATATGTAATAGCCTCTATGAAGTCAGCCGGCAGTTCCAGGGCCTCCGCCATCTTATTTGAATAAAGGCCAATGCGCGCGATATGAGTCCCGGTGTCCGTATCCCTGTATTCAGCAACTGTTGTCAAACGCCTCATAACCTCGCTCGTCATGTTCTTAACGAGCAGAAGCGCGTCCGCAAGCTCCTGAGTCCTTTTCTTTACCGTTTCCTCAAGTATCTGTTTGTAGTTTCTTTCTATTTGCAGAAGGCCGCTGTACTTAACAGCCTTTTCTATCGAATGAAGGAGATATTCCGGCTGATAGGGCTTGATTATGAAATCAAACGCGCCGTTCTTTATTGCAGCGACTGCCGCGTCTATCTCCGCGTAAGCGGTCATCATGATTACGGGTATTTCTTTATTGATGCCGCGGATTTTTTCGAGCAGTTCGATGCCGGATATTATCGGCATCTTTATGTCCGTTAAAACGGCATCGAATTTCTTTCTCGAGAAAACATCGATTGCGTCTGAGGCATTAGAACAGGTATCTATAGAATAGCCTAATTCCTTCAGCAGCATTGAAACCGACTCAAGCACATAAGGGTCGTCATCAACTATGAGAATGGAGCCTTCGCCGTTGCTCATTTATCCAGCACCTCTCTTATCTTTTTCAGAAGCTCGTGGGGCGGGACGGGTTTTGATATAATCTCCACCTCTTCTCCGAGAATTCCCTGCCTGTGTATAAAGTCAGCTGGATACCCGCTTGAAAAAAGCGTCTTTATCTCTGGCCTTATCTTTCTTGCCTCTTCAAAAACCGCCCTGCCGTTCATCATTGGCATTATAACATCTAATAATAGAAGATTTATCTTGTCTTTTTGTTCCCTGAATTTTTCTAAAGCTTCCTTGCCGTCAGCCGCCTCTATTATTTTATATCCTGCCTCTTCAAGCACCAGTTTCATGAGCTTTCTTACTTCATCCTCGTCTTCCGCAAGGAGGATGGTCTCTGTGCCCCCGGCAACTATGACGTGTTCTTCTTCTTTTGGCTTTTCGGCTTCTCTTTCTATCAACGGCAGGTATATCTTGAATGACGTGCCCTTGCCGGGCTCGCTGTAGCAGTTGATGTATCCGTCATGCTGCTTGATAATTCCGTAGACCATTGACAGCCCGAGCCCTGTGCCTTTGCCGACTTCCTTTGTAGTAAAGAAGGGCTCAAATATCCTTTGCCTGGTTTTTTCATCCATGCCCTTCCCTGTGTCCGTTACTGTAAGCAGGGCATAGGGGCCTGCTTTGCCGTATCCGTGCAGCCTGAGCAGGTCCGGGTCCAGCTCTGCGGTGTTTGTATCTATAGCCAGTGTGCCTCCTTCGGGCATAGCGTCTCTTGCGTTGGCAGCAAGATTCATTAAGACCTGCTCCATCTGTCCCGCATCTGCCATTATTCTGAGGTCTTTGAGCTTGCCGCTAAACGTTCTCTTAAGCCGCACGTCTTCGCCTATTATTCTCAGAAGGAGTTTTTCCACGCTTATCACTATCTCATTCAGGTTCACGGGTTTCGGGTTCATAACCTGTTTTCTGCTGAATGCGAGAAGGCTCTGGGTGAGGTTGGCCGCCCGGTCGGCAGAGGCAAGTATCTGGTCCGTGTATCCCAGGAGTGGGCTGTCTTCTTTATCCAGTTTCATTTTAAGGATATTGCCGTAACCTATTATTGCCGTAAGTATATTGTTAAAGTCATGGGCCACGCCTCCTGCCAAGGTCCCTATTGTTTCCATCTTCTGCGATTGTTGAAGCTGGGCCTCGAGTTTCTTACGTTCCGTAATGTCCCGCACAACATGAATAAATCCGGATATATTTTTGCTGCTGTCGAATCTGGGAATAACCCTTATCTCGATATCCCTATTCAGTTGCGGCTCAAATAATTCTATGCTTGAAGGTTCTCCGGTCTTAAGACAGGCATAGGTCGGGCATTTTTCAAGAGGGCATGCCGTCCCGTGATAGTATTTGAAACATTTTTTTTCCTTGAGGTCTTTCAAAACCGGAAGATGGAGTATCTTTTTTGCGGCCCTGTTTGAGCGAATGATGTTGAAGTCCCTGTCATGTATTGTAATCATGTCCGTAATTGAATCAAAAGTGTCTTCCCAATCATGGCTTAACCGGGAAAGTTCTTCTTCCATTTTCTTGCGCCCGGTGATGTCCTGAAACGCGCCAATCATGCGGAGGGGCCGGCCCTGTTCGTCAAAGGTGATTTCCGCGTGCTCCCAGACTATAATCTCGGTTCCGTCAGACCGGAAGATGCGGTGCTCGATACTGTAAGGTTTCTTATCCGCAATAGCCTTTGCAACGGCGTCAACTATTTTCTGGCGGTCCTCGGGATGCACCCTCTCAAAGAAAAAGTCATTCGTCACTTCTACCTCGCCCGGTTTGTAACCTAATATGCGATATGTCTCATCGGACCAGCGCAGAGGATTGGCATTCAGGTTCTCATGGTTTGAAATTTCTATGGTCCACGCTCCAAGCTTTGCCATTTCCCCGGCCTGAGTAATGATGGATTCACTGAATCTTGTTGCAGCGTCTTCCGTCTTCTTCCTCTCTGTCACGTCCCTGAAAATTCCCATCAGGCATTTTCTTCCGAAACACGGAACCGGAGATGCGCTGATATCCGCATAAAAAATACTTCCGTCTTTTCTCTGAACCGGGATGTCAACTGCAACAGTAAACTCGCCCCGCTCCTGCCTTTCAAACTGGTCCATTACAAACGGAAGGTCTTTGGCGGGATGTATATCCATGAGGCCCAGGGTTGTAATTTCATCCGCGCTATACCCGACCATGCCGGCAATTTTGCTGTTTGCCATTACGAATTTTTTATTTTCAGGGTCGGCTATAAGTATGCCGTCTGTCGCCCTGTCAAAAAAGGCCTTGAATTTTTCTTCCGATTCTCTTTCTCTTTTTAGAGCATATCTTAAATAAACGGCAAATATGATGACAAGCGCGGTTAAAAGGTGCATCCATAACTCTTTCGGTTCGGGATGCAAGAAATGGTCAACAAGACTATGTTCATCAAAAAGAAGAACATCTACTGCGGCGTCAATAACAAAGAAAAGCGCTATAAACCCGATGCCGATTAATATTGCCTTTCGCCTGCTCATGAGCTATATTTTATCATAATTCGAATTTTATCGGCGCCTGACTGTTTTTTGACTTTATATGAAAGGCTGTGTTAAAAAATATATAAAAATTCAGAGAGGATTTATCTAAAAATGCATTTTTTTAAGTATAAAAGAAACGAACTGTTTGCCGAAGACGTACCGGTAAAAAAACTTGCGGAAAAATACGGCACTCCCCTTTATATCTACAGCCATAAAACACTTCTGAGGCATTTCATGGCGTATCAAAATGCGTTTGACGGGCATCCGCACGTTATCTGCTTTGCGCTTAAGGCGAATTCAAATCCCGCTGTATTAAAGCTGTTCGCGAAAAACGGCGGAGGCGCGGATATTGTTTCAGGAGGGGAACTGTTTACCGCGTTGAGCGCGGGAATCTCTCCCAAGGAGATTGTATATGCCGGAGTGGGGAAAACAGATAATGAGATAAGATTTGCGTTAAAGTCAAAGATACTTATGTTCAACGTGGAGTCTGAGGACGAATTAAGGGCGATAAACCGGATCGCTGACGAGATGAAGGCAAAGGCTCCTGTCGCGTTGAGAATCAATCCGGACATTGACCCTGAAACCCATCCTTATATCTCAACAGGATTAAAGACGCATAAATTCGGTATTCCGATAGAGGATGCTGTTGAACATTTTAGGATTGCAAGCAGGCTTAAGAATATTTCCGTTATCGGCATACACAAGCACATAGGCTCGCAGATTACAAAGGTATCTCCATTTGTTGACGCGCTCAAGAGGCTTCTGGTCCTTGTTGACGAGCTGGGCGCTCAAGGGGTGAATATCAAATGCCTTGATATCGGCGGAGGCCTCGGAATTTCGTATAAAGACGAAGAACCGCCTGTGCCGTCAGACCTTGCAAAGAACCTTCTGCCATTGCTTGAGGGAAGAGAGATGACATTGATAATGGAGCCCGGAAGGTCTATTGTCGGAAATGCAGGGATACTTGTTACGAAGGCTCTTTACCTGAAGCAGGGGTTTGAAAAGGATTTTGTCATAGTCGATGCCGGCATGAACGACCTAATGAGGCCCTCGCTCTACGGGGCTTATCACAGGATAATCCCGCTCAAGAAAAATAAAAGGGCGCCTATGCTTGCGGACATCGTAGGCCCCATATGCGAGTCCGGAGATTTCATCGCAAAGGAAAGGGAGATGCATGCGGTAAAGCAGGGAGAATATCTTGCCGTCCTGGGCGCAGGCGCGTACGGTTTTTCGATGAGTTCAACATACAACAGCCGCCCGAGGGTTGCGGAAATAATGGTGAAAGGAAAAGAGCATTTTTTGATAAGGGAAAGGGAAACATATAAAGACTTGTTAAAAAATGTGCGGGTGCCGAAGTTTTTGAAGTAACGTCTAATACTCGTTGATTAATGCCTTTAAGCGAACTAAAGGAAGGCTGTGTCTGGGTTAAGGCAAGATTCACGGGTCGGTCAGAATAGGGGCTGCAGACGAAACGAAGTGGAGCGGATAGCCCCGCCTGAGAGATTGTAATTTCACCTCTATAAAATTACGCCCTGCAATTGCACAAAGATAGTTTAAGATTGCCGAAAGACAGATGCAGCCTTCCGTAATAACTAAGCAGACTGCAAAAAGAGAAAAGGAGTTCGTCAAGAACACCTTGTTACTTATTACACTCGATAACCCTTTTCTCTGTCACAATCTTATCCACTTTTACATCATGCGGCTCAGCAGGTATTTCAGCGACAATCTGCTCCTCATATGCAGGCGCGACTACGGGAATTTTCTTTTTCATTTCAGAAAGCAGTTTGTCATAGAACCCCGCGCCATAACCGAGCCTGCTGCCATTAATATCAAAGGCCGCACCGGGGATGATAACAAGGTCAATATTATCGAGGCCTCTCAGCCTGTTTTCAGATACGGACGGCTCTAAGATATCCATATATCCTCTGCTGAGTTCATCCATGCTCTTTACCTCATAGAGTTTTAATCTATTATTTCCCTTGTCAACCTTTGGCAGAACAACCCGCTTTCCTGCATTAAACGACATCTCAATCACCTGCATTGTATCTGTCTCACTTCTGAAGGATGCGTAAAAACAGATTGTTTTTGCATTCGTAAATTCAGGGAGGCGGACTATCCGCTCTTGTATGGCAGAATCCTTTTCTTTTTTAATGCGTAAGGGGATGCTGTCCCTTTTCAGGAGGATTTCGTGTCTTAGTGTTTTTTTATCGCTGCTTTTTTTCATTGAGGATAGCTTCAAGGGTATCCTTTATTTTTTTTATCTCAGCCGCGGTTTCCGGTGAACTGTTATAGGGAGAAATGCCTTTTATATCAGCTTCCATTATGGAATTTTTGAAGGTGATAGCCCCAATAAGCTTTATGTCCTGCATATTGGCTTTTATGAAATCAAGGTCTTCCTCTCCCCTTATCTTGTTTGCGACAACCATGACATTTTTTACCCCAAGCCCCTTTGCCATTTCTTTGACAGTGTTTGCCGTCTGAATACTTCTCTGTCCCGGTTCAACAACGACTACGAACGCATCAACCGCTTCTGCCGTTCCCCTTGTAAGATGTTCAATGCCCGCCTCCATATCGACTATTACAACCTCGTCTCTTTCGACAATAAGATGTTTAAGGAGCCTCCGCAGAAAAACATTTTCAGGGCAGTAACAGCCTGACGCCGCTTCTTTTGATTTTCCGGTTATCAGCAATGTTATATTGTCAAACCTGTAACCGTACTCTGCTGGGATGTCATCCACTTTGGGGTTAAGCTTGAATATCCCCCCTGAAGCGCCGGGCTTTGCTCCAGTGCGTTCTTCGACCAGCCATGTCATCTCTGCTATGGGTTTAATCTTCGCGGTCTCTGCGCGGCTTAAACCGAAGGCAGCGGCAAGGTTTGCGTCGGGGTCCGCGTCCACTGCAATCACCTTTTTCCCCTCTGACGCGTATATATGGCTCAATACAGAGGAGAAAGTAGTCTTGCCTACTCCACCCTTGCCTGTTATTGCTATTTTCATTTTAATATTATACTCCATAATGTAAAATACCTCTGTAAAGAAATGAGAATATATACAATACATAAGGAGATACTAAAGGAACTTGCGTTTACATTTGTCTTAAGCCTCATTTCCCTCAATTTTATCCTTATAGTTGAAAAAATCCTCAGATTAAGCAGGCTCCTGTCCGTTGTCAGCGCGTCTATTCTTGACATGCTGATGATAATTCTGTATCTGCAGCCTCCGATGATGATTCTTACCCTGCCGATGTCCTTATTAGTGGCAACGCTTGTTACTTATGGAAGGCTTAATGCGGACAATGAACTGATAATCCTCAGGGTAAGCGGTATGCCCTTTAAAAAAATAGCCGCCCCTGTATTTGCCGTTGGAATAAGCTGTTTCCTCGCAGGGCTGCTTATTAGTTTTTATCTGGCGCCTCTAAGCATGGTGAAATTAAGAAAGACAATCTCAAACATCATATCAATGAGGGCTCCTGCGGCAATAGAGGAAGGAATATTTGCCACGCTGTTTAAAGATATCACCCTTTTTGTAAATGAAAAACCGGACGCAACCAGGATGAAAGAGATATTCATATACGACGAGAGAAACAAGAACGAACCGAAAATCGTGATGGCAAAAGAAGGCAGGATTTCCGTTACGGACGAATTGGATATTTCGTTCTTTCTGAAGGATGGATATATGCAAATCATAAAGAAAGACAACGTAACAGAACTTTTTTTTGAAGGTTATAATCTCTCTCTAACCCTTGCCGCTGAACAGCCTGCAAAGAAAAACAGCGAACTCACTCCTTTTGAATTATTAAGAGACGCGAAGGGGGCGCCGCCTCAAGCTGCCATCCCCTTGTTCCTTGAGCTTTACAGAAGGTTGTCGCTGCCATCGGTCTGCCTGATACTTATGCTGCTGGGGCCTCCGCTCTCGCTGTTATCCGGCCGGACAGGAAGGCTTGGCGGGCTTACAATAGGATTTTCCGTGTTTGCAGTATTTTATATATTGCTGATATACGGAGAAAATCTGGCCCGCACAGGGAAAATCTCCCATTATATAGGGGGTTGGAGCCCGGCAGTCCTTCTCGGTCTCTTTGCAATATGGATATTTAAAAGGGAGAGCGGCAAGTAAATGCTGATAATACAGAGACATTACCTGAAAGAATTTTTAAAGGTTTTAGCCTTAGTCGCGGCAGGGCTTGCTTTGATATTCAGCCTTCTCGACCTTGTTGACAAAATAGACGATTTTCTTCCATACAACCCCTCTCTAAAAAACCTTGTGCTTTACGCATCTTTCAATTTTCCGCGGTATCTCCTCTATCTGCTTCCAATGGCGATTCTACTCTGCAGCTTATTTACCATCAGCCAGGCAGACAGGAGATTTGAGATAACCGCAGTTAAGGCAGCGGGCGGGCGCGTAAAAATCCTGCTGCTGCCATTTTTGTTTGCAGGTTTGTTTTTAAGTCTCGGCAGTTTTGTCCTCGGAGAATTCATAGTGCCTGACTTCTCAAAAAAAGCACACGAACTTAAAAATGAAATCACAAAAAAAGGCAAGAAATTTACATTTAAAGAGGGCACGATGTGGCTGAGGGCTCAGGACGGTTCGATAGTAAAGATAGGTTTATACCTGCCTGAGAAAAATATCTCAAAGAATGTCAGCATATTCAAAGTTCATAAAGGAGCGCTCAAAGAAAGAATAGAAGCAGACGAAGCGGAATGGTCCGCCTCATCTGCCTCGAGCGGAGTAGGGAGCAAAAATTCCGAGGGCAAATGGAAATTAAAAAATATAACCTTATACAACGCTCAGGATGGTTCGATAAACAAATATAAAGAGCTTGAATATCCATTTATGGAGCCGCCTGCCCTTTTTGCCGAAGATATACAGAAACCGGAAGACCTGGGAATAAGAGAGCTTTTCAGATATATAAAGAAACTTGAAGACGCGGGATTTAAAAATCTGAAACTTCTGGTTGATTTCCATTCTAAGGTCTCTTATCCGTTCGTCAACTTCGTTATGCTTCTGCTTGGAATTTCTCTGCCAATGCGCGGAAAAACAGGGAAAGGGCTTGTGACGACTGCGGTGGGCATTTTCATAAGCCTTCTTTACTGGTTCGGCCATGCAATGTCGCTCTCAATAGGATATGCCGGCATACTTCCGCCTGTCATAGCTACATGGCTTGTGCCTCTTATATTCGGGATTATAGCAGTCCGCCTTTTCAAAGGGATTCACGAATAAAAACATAATCCCGATTCTTCACTCATACACAAAGGCGTTTCCTCTTGCAAAAATGGTTCTTTTATGTTACTCTTTTAGTCCGTAAGAGCAGGCCGGAATTTTTTTGGCCTGCAAAAAAACACACGCCATCTACTTTCTTCTATGTGGTCCCTAAAAGGGTATAGAAGAAAAGGCGGAGGAAAAAACCAGGGAGGATTAAATGATCGCAACAATGAAAGAGCTTCTTGAAGCCGGTGTTCATTTCGGGCATCAGGTAAAACGCTGGAACCCAAAGATGAAAAGATATATCTTTGGCGAGAGGAACGGCATCTACATCATAGACCTTCAGAAGACAATGAAAGGGCTTGAGGATGCGTATAATTTTGTCAAGAAAACAGCCGCCGCAGGGGGCACCGTCCTGTTCATCGGGACAAAGAAACAGGCCCAGGACGCTGTATTTGAGGAAGCAAAGAGATCGGGAGCATTTTTTGTAAATCAAAGATGGCTTGGAGGCATGCTGACCAATTTCTCGACTATCAAAAAGAGCATTGAAAGGCTCAAGCAGATAGAAACCATGAAAGAAGACGGCACCTATGACCTCCTTCCCAAAAAAGAAGTATCCGCTCTCGAGAAGGAACGCGGCAAACTCGAGAAGACCCTGAGCGGAATAAAAGATATGGGCAACCTGCCTGCAGCGGTATTCGTCATAGATCCCAAAAAAGAGCGAATCGCCGTGGCAGAGGCAAAAAAACTCGCCATCCCGATAGTCGGAGTTGTTGACACAAACTGCGACCCTGACGAGATTGATCATGTTATTCCGGGCAATGATGACGCGATAAGGGCGATAAAATTGCTTTCCGCAAAGATGTCTGACGCTATACTCGAAGGCAGGGATACATTGTCGAAAACTATGGCTGAAGAAACAGAAAAAGCGGAAGTAGAGGAAAAAATACAGCAGGAAGAAACAGGGGAGGCAAAAGCATGACAACCATTTCTGCTGACAGCGTTAAGGAACTCAGAGAAAAAACAGGCGCAGGCATGATGGAATGCGAAAAGGCGCTTGCTGAAAGCAGCGGCGATTTCGAAAAGGCAATAGATTGCCTCAGGCAAAAAGGCCTTGCGACTGCCGCAAAGAAATCCAGCAGAACAGCGTCTGAAGGGCTTATAGGCTCATACATTCACATGGATAAGATAGGCGTTCTCCTGGAAGTAAACTGCGAAACAGACTTTGTTGCAAAAACCGACGACTTCAGGGCGCTTGTAAAAGATATTTCCCTGCATATAGCCGCCTCAAACCCCGCTTATCTTTCACGGGAAGACGTGCCGCAGCCCGCGGTAGAAAGAGAAAAGGAGATATACAGGGCTCAGGTTACAAACAAGCCTCCTCAGGTTGTTGAAAAGATAGTCGAGGGGAAACTTGATAAATTTTTTGGCGAGAGTTGCCTTCTAGAGCAGGTGTTTATAAAAGACCCCGAGCAGAAGATGAAGATAAAAGACCTTGTTACGGAAAAAATAGCAAAGCTCGGCGAGAACATCGTGGTCAGGCGGTTTGCAAGATTCCAGCTTGGCGAAAAATAACAATCAAGAGTGAAACCGAAACTGAAATATAAAAGAATCCTCTTAAAACTCAGCGGTGAAGCGCTGATGGGCAATAAGGGTTTCGGCATAGATTCGGTAACCGTAGATTTCATAGCCGGAGAAATCAAAAAGGTTGTTAAGATGGGCGCTGAGATTGCCATAGTCATAGGCGGCGGGAATATATTCAGAGGCGTCGAGGCAAGCGTGCAGGGCATAGAGCGGGCATCAGCCGATTACATGGGAATGCTTGCGACAGTAATAAATGCCCTTGCCCTCCAGAATGCGCTTGAGAAAAATAATGTCCCCACAAGGGTGCAGTCAGCCATAGAAATGAGAGAACTGGCTGAATCTTATATAAGACGGAAGGCCATACGGCATCTGGAAAAAGGGCGCATTGTTATATTTGCCGCGGGCACAGGCAACCCTTATTTTACGACAGACACTGCCGCCGCTCTCAGGGCCATGGAAATAGGCGCGGATGTGATAATAAAGGCAACGAAGGTTGACGGCGTATATTCTTCCGACCCGGTAAAAGATCCCACGGCAAAAAAATATGACACTATAAGCTATATAGATGTCCTGAGAAAAGGGTTGAGCGTTATGGACTCCACCGCAATCTCATTATGTATGGACAATAACCTCCCGATTGTGGTATTTAATCTTAGAGGAAAAGACAATATCAAAAAGGTTGCCGAGGGTAAAAAAATTGGCACCATGGTAGGAGGATATAATGGAGAAAGGGTTACAAAAAAAAGCCGCTGACAAAATGGATCATGCCATTGAGGCCCTCAAAAAGGAATTTGCCTCTATCAGGACGGGCCGCGCATCCCTTGCGCTCCTCGATGGAATAAAGGTTGATTATTACGGAACACCTACCCCTTTGCAGCAGCTTGCGTCATTAAGCATTCCCGACAGCCGTCAGATAGCAATCCAGCCGTGGGAACAAAAGATAATCTCTGAGATAGAAAAGGCGGTAATGAAATCGGATCTCGGGCTTACCCCCACAAATGACGGGAAAATCATAAGGATCAATATCCCGGCGCTGACAGAAGAACGGAGGAAGCAGCTTGTAAAGGTTACAAAGAAAAACTCCGAAGACGCCAAGGTTGCCATAAGGAATATAAGAAGGGACATAAATGACGAAATAAAAAAACTTGAAAAAGACAAACATCTGAGCGAAGACGATACAAAGAAGTCGCTTGATGAAGTGCAGAAGCTTACTGATTCTTATATCAAAAAAGCAGATGAGCTGCTGCTGCATAAAGAAAAAGAGATAATGGAGGTGTAGGATGGCTCTCAACAGCAATTTCGTTCTGAAAGTTACCGATGCAAAACTGCCTGATATTCAGAAAGCCCTTCAAGCGGCAGGCATAAAAGTCAGAAGCATTATCGAGATTTTTAAAGAAGAAAAAACAGAAGTCGCAGACTCGACTCTACGAGAGGCAAAATAATGGCTACAAAAAAACATTCAAAAAAGACGGCCCGGAAGAAAATTAAAAAGATAAAAAAGCAGCAGAAAAAGACATTGCGCCCGAAACCGAAAAAAACCGCAAAAAGAAAAACATTAAAACCCTCTGCCAGAATTAAAAAACCCTTAAAGGCTAAAGCTAAGAAACCGGCGAAGATAAAGAAAACAGCAGAGGATAAGGCCGAGGCAATAAGAAAATCTCTCATCCAAAGAAGGGAAGATATAGTTAAAGAGGCAAAGACCGAAATATCAAAATATATTAAAGGCGAAAACCGCCAGCTTGTAGACACCGCGATTGACGATGGAGACTGGTCTGTTGTTGACCTCTCGGAGGACGTGAGCCTTAGAAAGCTCGGGACGCATAGGGAAACGCTGCTTAAGATTGACGCCGCGTTAAGAAAGCTGGAAGAAGGAACATACGGGCGTTGCGAAGACTGCGGCGAGATGATAAGCCCTGAAAGGTTGAAGGTCCTGCCGTTTGCAATCTACTGCAGAGACTGTCAGGAAAAAATAGAGCAGCTTGAGGCGATAGAAAAAACGATGTAGCCAAAAACTACCGGAGCAAACATCCTTTTAATTAACATGGGTTAAAAGGTTTTACCACACACTAAAGAGCCTTTTTATATTCCCCATCTCATCGCTGAAAGTTTTTGCCTTCGCATACTGAAAATCCCTGTATGCCTTAGCCTCAAGCCCATTCTCCTTTTCTGTTATTTTTATCGCGCCGTCTCTGTCAGTCCTGTATATCTTTATGTTGCCGAGAGCCCGAAGCATCTCAGCATGCGGGTGGCC
>Ga0172375_10005485_pt1 | contig 18277 bp, 6 predicted proteins | sample LakKiv1m_FD_114537 | JGI IMG/M metagenome (GOLD analysis project Ga0172375, IMG submission 114537) | Freshwater microbial communities from Kabuno Bay, South-Kivu, Congo - kab_092012_11.1m | ecosystem: Environmental > Aquatic > Freshwater > Lake | place: Democratic Republic of the Congo...
AAGGGGACTTCGGTCCCCTTTTTTATTTTAAAAATTGCAATCCCGGTTCAATTTAAGGAAGATTTTCGATAGAAGGGTTCGACTCCTTCGGAGTCGTATGTTGTTTTGGGTGTTCTATTCTATAAACATTCGATGCCTTCGGCATCGGAAATGAATCGATCATTCTTCGAAAAGGGTGCTGAGTGATCCGCTCGTCAGGGTATGTTTAGTTATGAGAAATTCAGCGGATCGCGTATTTCCTGGTCTTCGTAGAGACATGCCATGGCATGTCTCCACAGAGATTCACAAAATCAGCGGGAGATCGCTGCGCATCATTGAAAAGATATGAGGCTCGTTTACCCCGTTTGCAGGGCAGCGCAGGGTGAGACGGGGCGATCTGTCGATTGGTCAAAGTCAACTACTATATAAACTATCTCTTGCGCTTAGTATTATGTCCATTAACCAATTTCCCCTTGAAATAACTTTTTAATTCCACGCATCATTTAAAACTAAAAAGGCTGCCCCCTTGTGAGAGACAGCCTTTAAAGGAGCTATGAAGAATTTTTACTTGAGAAGCATCATCTTTTTGGTGATTGAAACGTTCTTTCCTGCAAACCTGTAAATATATACACCTGATGAAAGTCCGCTTGCATCGAATGTGAACGTATATGTACCAGGTGTGAACTGATCATTTGCAAGAACTCTCACTTCCTGTCCAAGAATATTATATATTGTCAGTGAATAAATTCCATCAGCAGGAATACTGAACTGAATCCTGGTTGTCGGGTTGAATGGATTAGGATAGTTCTGAGCTAATTCGAATTCTGTCGGAATTTCTGTGATTTCGGTTACCAAACCGGTAACGAGATCCTGTTTGAACAGTTTGCCCTCTCTTGTACCAGCATAAATCATTCCTTCATTGCTGTTAAACATCATCGAATTCACACTGAAACCGCCCATACCGTATGGCTGCCAGTTGAAAGTTTTGTTTGTAAAATTAATCATATAAACTCCGCCTGCCCATGTGCTGACATAAACGTTATCTGATTCATCCACTGAGATAGAATAAACAAAAGGAGCATTAAGACCGGCATTAAGATTCTGCCAGGTATTTCCGAGATCGAATGATGCATAAACACCACCGCCATAAGTCACTGCTATCAGTTTATCATCTGAGGTAACATCAAGCGCCCAGATAAAATCGTACCCTACGCTTAACTGAGTCCATGAATTCGGCTCGAATTTGTAAACTCCGCCGCCCATAGTGCCTGCATAAAGATTTCCCTGAGAATCGGCGGTAAGCGCATGTACTGCCAGAGTGCCGAGACCATCATTAACCGGAACCGCAGTATCTGTAGCGAAATTATATCTGAATACACCGCTTCCCCAGGTGCCGATATACAATTTATTACTAATCTTAGCTAAAGCCCGGACATCTGTTCCAGCGAGTCTTTGTGTCCATGAAGTCTGTGCATTGTTTGATCTGAAAAGTCCCAGTTCAGTTCCTATAAATACTTTACCATCATCTTCTACGCGAATATCCCAGATCCAGCTGACATTCATTCCCTCATTAATAAGGATTCTTTCATTATTTTGATTGATTCTGTAAACCTTTCCGCCAACGGTTCCGATATAATTGTTTCCGTTGATGTCATAAGTCATACACCATACCATTTCACCAGCATCGAAGTCACCAACAAGCTGCCAGTTATTATTCTGACCATTACCATTTCCGTTCCCGTTTCCAGGATCGTTTGAAAAGACAGTAATATTAACAGATGATGAATTATTTGCTGCATCGACATCATCCTGGTCTACATTTATTAAGCTTGCAGTATTGGTAACACCCTGATCTACCGGGATATTTCCAACGAAGAGTGAATTATTGAACTGCGCCTGCCCCTCCACGGATTTTGCTATCATCTGCCCATTCTGCTGTCCTGAGATAAAATGAACATGTGCTTTTGGTGCAAGTATCGATCCTTCAACTGCAATATTCGAAATCTGAATATTTTCTGCCTCGAGGAAGTTAAAAATAACCTGCTGCCTCGAAGTTCCGAGAACCTGTAACCCGCCTGCCCAAATAAGATTATCACCCGGAATATTTACAATTACTACCGATCCGTTCGGAGCGCTGATAATTTTTGTATGTGTGGAATTAAAATCAGCAGCCTGGGGATTGAATACATTAATTATTGGATCAGTCCCGATAAGATTAAGCTGTCCTTCGCTGACTGTTACCGAGCCGTTTTCGATAAGACCGGCAAGCTGCATTGAAACAGAGTTCAGATGAGTTTCAGCAGCCTCAAAATCAATCGGGTCGGCTTTACTGATATCGCCGTCCACATGGTTTGGATTAACGCTTACACTGTCGCCATATATTACGTTACCATAGATTCTTCCGGTAACAAAATTGAGGTAACCGCCAACGATCAGAACATCCTCGTATTGATTGCCATGAACAATCTTATCTCCGACACTATAATTAGAAAGATAAACATTACCACCAACAGCCATTTTACCTTCTGTATCTGATGATGGCTGCGACAGGCTGTCAAAAACAAAAACGTTGTAAGGACTTGCAACACCGAAATCAACTAATGCGGCATTAGCAAAATCAACATCAACAGTTGTTGTGATCTGAAGAACTGCGCTTGTGCCGGCTGCCAGAGTGCCGATTGTCCAAACGCCTGTTATTTCGTCATAATTTGCCTGAGTAGCAGAAACAAAAACAAGGCTGGCGGGCAAAAGATCACCAACTCTTACGTTTGTGGCTTCGGAGTTACCGATATTAGTAGCAGTAATTGTAAAGGTAACTGTTGCGCCATCCTGAACATTCAGACTTGAAGCTGTTTTAACAACCTGTATATCTACCTCTCCCACGGGTGTTAAGAATATACCTGCATCCCAGCTGTTATCAGTTTCACCGGGATCAAGAACGGTGCAGACAGTGTATCCCGTAGCGGGGGAAACATCTGAATCAAGTGCATCATCACCTGAATTCTGCGAGGTGAAAGAATAACCGAGAGGCAGAGTGAATTTCAGCTTATATTCGCCGGGCACTATGTCGATAAATCCATAGATACCTGAAGCATCGGTAGCGGTCATGGCTAAGAAATTATTGTCGCATGTAAATAATTCAACAACAACATTCTCAACTCCGGATTCTCCGTTATCCTGAATACCGTTTATATTGGCATCGTTCCATACTTTATTACCTATCGAAGCCTTAAGCGCGGGAGCAACAAATACAATTCCGGCATCCCAAGACATATCGTTTTCGCCAGGTACCAGAGTCGTAACAGCAGTGTAACCGGTTGAAGGATGGGCATCAGAATCCAAAGCGTCGTCATTTCCAGCGTTCTGAGTTGTAAAAACGTAATTTTCAGGAAGTGTAAATTTCAGCTTATAGTCGCCGGGTGTAAGATTATCGAACAAATAGCTGCCATTCGCTGCGGTAGTTGTCGTTCCCTGAAGCTGATTCATACCGTTAAAAAGCTCAACTCTAACTCCTTCAACTCCGGATTCACCGTTATCCTGAATACCATTGCTGTTAGCATCGTTCCATACAAAATTGCCGATTGATGCCTGGTTAGGCACAAATCCTGCATCCCAGGAGAGGTCATTTTCTCCCTCCGATAATTCTGTGCATGAAGTTTTTCCTGTATTACGGTCAGCATCAGAATCTACCTGATTATTTTGACCTGCATCTTTTATTGCAAAAGAATAACCATCAGGCGCAACGAATTGTATTCTGTAATCATCAGATTCAAGACCGGTAAATGAATACTCTCCGTCAGCATTTGTGGTGGTTGTGGAAAGAAGATGATTGTCACAATCGAGAAGCCTGACAACAACATCCTGTAAGCCGCGCTCACCGTTATCCTGAATTCCGTTTCCGTTTGAATCCTCCCATACCTTATTACCGATAGATGCTACACGAACTTCATCGCAGGTAAGATCGCCGGCATTCGTATTGCCTTCATGAAAATTAAGGTTAACATCATCAGCGCCACCGGTTATATCTGAAATGCTGTAACCGTTCAGCGGTCCGCCAAATAATGCTGACTGGGCGAATGCTAAAAATTCATTGACGGTCATATCTTCAAAATCACCATCTTCGAAAATAAGATCGCCAAGCGGAACCGGATTAGTTCTTGTAATACCGGCTGCGTCCATAGCGACATTTATTGTCATCGCAACAATTTGCGAGGCGAAATTTCCAAGTTTATTTGTAGGATTCACATAACTCTGAGTCAGGATACTGGAACCACCTCCGGTTGACCAATCCCAAACAGCCTGAGCGCTTGTGAAAGTCAGCGAGCCATTCGGTCCGCTTACTATCACTCCGTTCGGGAAAACTGTTTCAAAGTTGGCTGCAAGCAAAGCAGCCTGGGATGAATTCGAGGAACCGATCCAACCTCCCTGTGAATATGTTGCATAGCCGCTAAGATCGCAATTACCGGCTCGCAGTGACCCTGCAAAAATCAGAATCGCAAATACTAAGGCTAATTTCTTCATAATAGCTCCATTTATTAAAATTTTAACGCGTCCGCTGTCAAAAAAGGATTTTGGACTCATCCCTAAATTAAATCACTCACCTTTTTTTTCGGAAATATTTCGATGAAACGACGTATTTCCCCGATGAATATTTAATATTGGATGTTTAGTGAGATAAGGAGAGCGATAGCGGACAATTATATATATATAATATGTGATAGAAATTCTGTAAACAAGTAATAAGCTAAATAATTAGTAATAAATACAGGTAAATTTTAATAATTATAAGAAATATTTTAAATTATTTCACTTCAGGCAGTAATAACGCGCAGAGTCAGCCCCGTTCTGTTCATTCATTATCATGTTCAAACTTAGAGTACAGCCGACTGATATATACTTGTTAAATAAGTTTTAAGCAGCGGGTTATTTCTTCTTTTGCAGATAAATATCTGATAAATGAATCATCGGACACTCTCTGGAACCCCAGGGTGAATTCTGTCCTGGTTAGTATAATTGTCAGGGATTATAAATGTTATTATCAGCAGGCTAATTATGTCTCGGAAAAAAAGCGGAAAAAAAAAAGCTGCCCTTTGGGGGCAGCTTTTCTAAAGAGTAATAAGGAAGAATTATTTAAGCAGCATAAGTTTTCTGACGCTGGAGAAATTACCTGCTTCGATACGATAGAGGTAAACTCCGCTTGAAAGCTGTGATGCATCAAAGTTAACATTATAAACACCGGCACTCTGATTTCTGTCAACCAGAACAGCTACTTCGCGTCCGAGAAGATCGAATACCCTGATGCTTACTCTGGAATCTTCAGCAATTGAATACCTGATCGTAGTCGTCGGATTGAACGGATTAGGATAGTTCTGATCGAGAGAGAATGTTTTTACTTCACCCGGATTATTATCGATTGAAGTAACGAGGTCGGCAACGTATAAAGTGCCGTCACCGGTAGCGGCATAAATCTTGTTCTGCTTGGAATCAACAAAAATTGTGCTGACTTCGATGCCGTTCATACCAAGATTAGCCCATGCCATGTCGAGACCGGCAGATTTTGGTATTGCAGTGCTTACGTAAACGCCGCTCATCCAGGTTGAGGTGTAAACATTGTTTGCACCGTCAATGCGGATTGCATAAACATAATTGTTACCGAGATTACCAGTGACGTTGGACCATGTGGTTCCGTCGGCTGAGAAATAAACACCGCCGCCATAAGTTCCGGCATAAAGTTTATCATTATTTGTAACTGCAAGTGTCCAGACGTGATCATATCCGACCGGCTGCCTGTCCCATGCTGAAGAACCAGTATTATACCTGTAAACACCGCCGCCGAAAGTACCCGCATAGAGTGTTGAATTCGAAGTCATGGCAAGAGCATGAACAGCAGTGAAAATCATTCCGTCATTCATTGCATTCCAGGTAGCGCCGCCGTCAATCGATTTGTAAACGCCGAATCCCCATGTACCTGCATACATAATGTCATCATTCTGCGGATCGATAACCAAGGCTCTTACGTCTTTACCGGTAAGAGTTGTGGCAGTCCATGTAACACCATTATCAACTGATTTGAAAAGACCGTTTTCGCATCCGGAGAAAAGATCGCCGGTTGTTTTCTGGGCAAATGTCCAGACATAAGCGCCGAACATCGCGCTGTTGATCTGAGTCCAGGTCAGGCCATTATCAACTGAGCGTAAAACTGCTCCGCCCCAGGTGCCTGCAACGAGTTCATTATTATTATCTTCAATTATTGTCCAGATGAACTGGTTTGTCGGTAAAGTGCCGGCAAGCTGCCACTGAACTGTCGGGTTGCCGCCATTATTCGGATTTGGGATAACCTGTACTGCGATAACCTGATCGTCAAGGTTATTGGCAGTATTCGGGTCATACTGATCAAGAGCAATAATTTCGGCTGCATTAGGTATATAAGGATCAATCGGCACGTTTCCTATAAATGGTTTGTGATTGAACTGTCCCATTCCTTCAAGGAATTTGCACATCATCTGACCATTCTGTACACCGCTGATAAAATTAACACGTGCACGCGGAGCGAGAATAGAACCTGTGACATCGATATTGCTGATTGTAAGATCGGTAGCCTGGTAGAAATTATATAACACATTTGTGTAATCTGTGCCGTAAACGAAGAAACCGCCTGACCAGTCAATAACCTTCCTGTTAACATTTACAAGAACGACTGAACCGTTTGGTACTGTAATAGTAACAGTTGTAGCAGCATCGAGATCATTTCCGTCAACAAAGAATGTATTTAGGAAAGGATCGGTACCTGTAAGTGTAAGTGTATGTCCCCATTCAAAAACGGTCGTGCCGTTTACTGTATAAGCTTTTAAAGTATTCGAAAGACCCTGCAGATAAGTCTGGGTAGCAGCAAAATCGAGAACAGTATCTTTTCTGAGAGTACCATCGGTTATGCTGACCGTATTTTCATTAAAGTCTTTGAATCTCTCATAAACAACGTTGCCATTATAAACAGCGCCCGAGGTATATGTGATTTTCCTTCCGACAACGAGAACGTCATCGGCACCGTGCGAGTTCGGGAGCTGATCGCCGACACTGTAGTTGCTTAAAGTCAGATTTCTGCCGACTGCCAGTTTACCCTGAGTATCAGAGGAAGGCGCTGTATAATCTCTGTAAACAAAGACGTTGTAATCAGCAGCATCACCAAGATCGAACGGTGCGGCATTAAGAATACCGTAATCCATTTCAACAGTGATGATGAGCGATTTTGAACCGCCTGCCGGAACTGTACCAACAGTCCAGATACCGGTATTGGCGTCATAATCAGGAGCAGGAACTGCCGACTGGAATACCATCCCCAAAGGAAGGATATCGGATACGAGAACTCCGGTGGCATTATAAGCGCTTGGGTTAGTGACTGTAATAGTAAAGTTTACAATATCGCCGTCAACCGGATTAGTGACATCAGCAATTTTCTGAATTCCAAGATCGATATCCGGCACCCAGTTAAAAGCGGAATTTACTTCTTTTGTACCCTGTTCCGGGGTAGCAAGTACTAATTTCTGGTATCCGCCGGAATTTGCCTGATGATAGAATCTTGTGCCATGAGGAATTGTAACCTCGGCAGATGCGGTGACTATCGAATTAAGATTGATACCAGGTGTCAGCGTTATCGGGTCAGTAACGCCGTTGGCATTTGTGACAACTGATAAAGTGCTGAGAGTGGCATCGCCTGTGGCTGAAAGTGTAACAGTAATGTTTGGCACCGGACTATTGTCCCAGTCATAGGCTTCAATAACAAATTCGCCTGCAACACCCTGAGCAAGTGTAGAACTTACCGGAACAATTTCGAGTGTCTTAACCGGAGAAGTCTGCCCGGCATTTAATGCTGCATCATCAGCAATTGCCTGTGCACGATCCCTTACGGTTCCGTTAGAAATTGTGTTTATATCAAGTCCGTCGCTATAATGCCAGATGGCGCACTGCACGGCTGCGGCTTCTGTATTTGTCGGAAGCCCGCCCGGATATGGAAGTGCAACATGCGGGAAATAATTATTAAGAATATATGTGATTTCTGCACCTGTCGAACCGGAATCAACATAAGTCTGATTATAAACCAGATTATGACCTAAATCGATGCAGTAGAATTTTGCAGGACTTCCATCAACTGTACCACTAAAAGTACCGGTTGCATAAGTTCCGTTTTGTCCCAGTACCGGATTAAAAATCGTAACATTTGTAGTGTTACTTAAACCGGTGACTATAGCTACTACGGTTCCATCCTGTATTTTCTGATAAAGATTTTTATTCGAATCTTTAGCTGTGGTTACCGAAGCAAATATGCTGATAATGATCAAAATTGTAAAAGAAATTTTTTTCATTGTACCTACCTCCTTTTTGTCTTATGTTACAAATATAAATTATATATTACAATAAAATCGTGATTTTAATCATAATTAAGTTTTTTTTACATGTAAATTTTACTTTATTTTTTTGAAATCGGGAATTAAAAAGCAAATGCTTTATAATAGATACTAATTATTAAGCTATTGCTTTCCAATAAAATTTTCTTTCATAAAAATTCTTCAAATTATGCATTACAAAAACTCCTTAAATATGATAACTTTTGCCAGCTTTTACTGACTAACAAAAACATTTGCAGAATAATTCAAATATTTTGTATCTGATACCCAGATCCATTCATAACCAGCCTCCTTGTATTTTTTAAGTAATAAATATTGTCCAGGAGAGCAGCCCGGTTTTTCCCGAATACTAAATAAACCGGAATACCGTAGCAAAGAAAAATATTGTCAAAAAACATAAGATTTTATTGAGTTAATCTTCATGTGACAAAATATATTAATATTATGCTCAATGTGGGAATTTTCGATGAAATCACAGTTTTTCCCGATGAAAACCCTTGTAAGCCAGTTAAAGCAATGCGCGATAACAAGTAAAGATTACCGGAATGTCGCTTTGGAATCAGATGATAAAAAGTCATTCAGGAATCAGCTTCAATGTGAAAAGTCTTGCAGATCGTAAAAGTCGAAAGATTCATTAAATTCTTTGCTAACCGCTAATGATTCTTTCTTATGCATTCAACATCCGGCCTAAAATGCGATTCCGCTCCTGATCCGTGCTTCCGGTATTAAAAATCCATGAAAAAATTGATATCTTGATAAACTTTTCACTATTTTCTTTTCCTAATATTTCCCTCAAAAAATCGGAGTCCAAACTGATGAAATTATTTACCCGTTTTCTGCTTCTTCTCTTTTGTCTTCCACTGCTGATAAACGCACAAAAGGAAAAATTATATACATGGGACGATCCAACCCGGGATCAGGTCCCGCTTGAAGTGTTTAAGAACTTCACCCCTGATAAATCCGCATCATCTGTTATTACCATAAACAATTATGACAATTTTTTCCTTGGTGTGGATTTTGCAGAGCCACATATGTCAGTAAATCCTCTCAATCCGCTTGAGTATTTTAACGCATTCAACACTAATGGAACACATTATACTTACGATGGTTTTGAATGGGCAGCAGCCACTCCGTCATTCGGGAATACAATGAGGGGTGATCCGGTTACAGCCTACGACAGCCAGGGCAATCTTTATTATATGAACATGTACGGATCATCGAGTATTGCCGGTTCGCTCGTTATGAAATCGACCAATAACGGCGCTACATGGGGGTCGTCTGTTGTTGCTGTGAGCGGAGCAGATAAATGCTGGATAGCAGCCGACCAGACAGACGGACCCTATTCGGGCTATATTTATGCTGTTATGACTGCTTCGGGAAGCGGCGGTAATTTCAGCAGGAGCACCAATAGCGGAGCCTCTTTCACGCAGACGAACAATTTTTCGACTCAGAGTCTTCCGGGAATGATGGTTGCTGTCGGTGCAAATGTTTTGAATGAGAATAATATCTCAGGAGGGTGTGTTTATGTTGTAACAAACGGCGGTGACGCATTTAATTCAACATATACAATTTACTGTTCGACAAACGGGGGAACTTCATTCAGTCAGAAATCATCGGTTAATTTTGCGAATACCGTTGGAACACAGGTAAGCGGCAGAAACTCGGTTGAGAATATGAGAACAAGACCATATCCTTTTATTGCCGCCGATAACAGCAACGGACCTTTCCGCGGAAGATTGTACCTTGTTTATGCATCCAATAATCCTCCGGGAAACGGAAATAAACCAGATATTTTTTGCCGTTTTTCAATTGATCAGGGAGCCTCATGGTCTGAGGAGATCAGGATAAATGACGATCCCAATTCAACGAACAATCACCAGTTTATGCCTGCAATATGGTGTGATATAAATTCCGGCAAACTCTTTGCGCAGTGGATGGATACGCGGGATGTGCCGACTCACGACAGCTGCTATATTTATGCAACTTACTCGGATAATGGAGGCGTCACTTTCAAACCGAACCAGAAAATTTCAAATAAAAAGATGAAGATTGACTGCGCAACATGCGGCGGCGGCGGCACTCCCCGGTATCAGGGCGATTACAATGCAATTTCCTCTGATGGGGATATCTCACTCGCAGTCTGGGCAGACTTCCGCGACGGTCAGTTCGGAAGCTTTACCGGTTACTTCCCTGATTATGCTTTAGATTTTTATCCCGGCACACAATTTGTCCTCAGCGAAAACGATACGGCAAATTTCACTGTATCGGTGCCTTCAACAAAATTATACGCTCAATCGGTGTCTTTCGATATTGCAATTTCACCGGAGCCTCAGACAGGAACTTTTCTCGTTGAATATCCAGGAGGATCGAACACACTTAACGTAGTACCCGATCTGATGGGGATAAAAATCATTCCTGTAAACAATGTTACCGAAGGTGATTATACTGTGACCCTAACCGGCACGGGTCCTTCAGGAATACCGATCCATAAAAGAACAGCCATGCTGACAGTTGAACCGGCTGCCGGCGGAACTTCAGTTGTGAGTGTTAATCAGGGATGGAATATTGTATCGGTCCCACGGCAGGCACAGTCAATGAATTTATCGGCATTATTTCCGCAGGCTGTTTCTCAGGCATTCAGTTTCAATAATGGATATGTTGCTTCTGATCCGCTCGAAAATGGCAAGGGATACTGGCTTAAATTTGCTTCTGCAGCTTCGGTGCCTGTTCAGGGTTACCGGATAGCAGATGAAATTCCGCTTCAAACAGGATGGAATCTTGTCGGACCATTCCATGATGCTGTTTCGGTCAACAGTCTGACTACTGATCCTCCCGGATTGATTTCATCTGTATTCTATGGATACAGCGATAATTACTTTATTGCTTCGATGCTGGAGCCGGGCAAAGGTTATTGGGTCAAAAGTTCGGGTTCGGGAAATCTGCTTATTTCAGGCTCAGGACTTCAGAAAGAATCCTTTGATCCCCTCGCTGTAATTGATGATGAAAACACAGTAAGAATCACTTTGCGTGATGCTTCCGGTCACTCAGCAACACTCTATCTTGCAGATAATTCCTGCGATCTTGAATACTTTGAGCTTCCTCCTGCTGCGCCGGGCAATACTTTTGAGGCAAGATTTACTGGCGGGCGTTTTGTCGGGTCTCTCTCCGAAAATGCTGAGCTTGAAATGAAGCATGCAGTTTATCCTGTAACGATTGAAGTTTCCGGAACAGATATGAAAATCCGGCAGGGTAAATATGTAAATAGTATTAAGGATGGCAGTACGATAAGCCTGCAGAAAAATTACGGTGATAATCTCAGTCTGGAGAAAATCACTGTCCCGCTTGATTTTTCATTATCTCAGAATTATCCGAATCCATTCAATCCCGAAACAATAATAAGTTTCGATCTGCCTGCAGATTCGGATATTAAACTTTCGGTTTACAATATGCTCGGTGAAGAAGTAGCGGTTCCTGTGAGCGGGCTTTTCAAAGCCGGAAAGCACGATGTAAAATTCAATGCCGCAGGATACTCATCAGGTGTTTATTTCTACCGGATTGAAACAGCAGGATTCACATCGACTAAAAAGATGGTGCTTGCAAAATAGTCTGCTGATTTATAATTATCATAAATACAGCCCCTGAGAGTTGATATTCTCCGGGGCTGTTTTATTATCAGGACTATGTGGTTCAGAAATACCTGGATGCCCATTGCCGTCTGCACGGCTTTCATCGCCTTCACCCGATGCCGGAGGCATCGAACGTTTACAGCATGGCAAAGCCGTTGAAAATATCCGACCCCGGAGAGTCCGAAACCCAAATTAAATGTTACTTCAGTTTCTCTTTAAAAACCTTTTTGAATTTCTCCAATTTCGGTGTTATAACAAAACTGCAATAAGGCTGCGAAGAATTATTATCATAATAATCATGATGATATTTTTCAGCCGCGTAAAACAAATCAAATTCAGTGATTTCAGTTACGACCGGGCTGCTATAAACCCCTGATGCATCGAGCTTATTTTTATAAAACTCTGCGCTTTCTTTCTGAGCCTGGCTATGATAAAAGACCGCCGACCTGTACTGTGTCCCGATATCAGCTCCCTGCCTGTTCAGCGTTGTGGGATCGTGTGAGCTCCAGAATATTTCGAGCAGTTCCGTAAAACTGACGATTGCAGGATCGAATTCGATCTGAATAACCTCTGCATGACCAGTCCTGCCGGTGCAAACCTGATCGTATGTCGGATTTTTTAGGCTTCCTCCCGAATACCCTGATACAACTTTTTCAACTCCCTTTACGCGCTGAAAAACCGCCTCAACGCACCAAAAGCAGCCCGCCCCGAATGTGGCAGTCTCCAGATTCGATTTATCCATTATTTCATTGTCCCTGTATTTTTCTTTGTCCGCTTCCCCGCTCCCTTCTCCGCTTAAATTACATGCGGTCAGCAGGAAAAAAAACATAATATATTTATACATGATGTCCCGTTTTAACATTTAAACCTGCATCCGATACTATTAGTTTCAAAGCATAGGTGTTATTTCATAGGTGTAAGATAATTTTCCCCGACATACAGCCTCGAAATGTTTCCTTCTTCATCCCTGATAAAACGAGCTGTTTCACCGTTGCCGTTTTTTCCTGTCATATTAAAAATGTCTTTTTCAACCGGAATAAGTTCAGTTATTGAATCAGATGGATCATCAGCCGGCGGAACGCTTTCGTCATAGAGCCATAGTTTTTTATCAATTATCATCACATTGGTAATCCAGAAAGATGAATCCCAATACCTGCCGCATAGTTTTTCCCAGTCTGCAGAATAGTCGTAAGAGCCAGAATCCTTCTGCTTCTTAAGCAGGATAGCCGCATTTTTGTAGATTGTTTTGGCAATTATGGATGGCGCATAATTCTCTGAGTTCAGAAATACTATTATGCCTACCTTGTGCTCAGGGACGAAATATATCTGAGTACGGTATCCTCCAACCCAGCCTCCATGCCCGATGAAGGTAATTCCGTCATCGGCGGAAACTCCGAATGAAAGTCCCCAGCCGCTTTTCCAGGAGGGCTGAAGCCAATGAACACGATGCATTTCCAAAAGAGTTGACCCTTTCAGAACCGCGTCTGCGGAGTTATCATCCTCTCTGAACTGGAGACTGATATACTTTGCCATATCGCTGATATTCGTTGCCAGGTTAGCAGCCGCCGTAATTCCTTTAGAATCAGTGAAAGGCGCTCTTTCCAGTTTTTTCTGTGTTTTATCGTAGAGGTAGCCGATTGCAAGCGAAGGATCATTTTCTTTGATCTGAACCTGAGTGGAATTCATTCCGAGTGGCTTCAGAAGATTATCTTCAATATATTTTTCATAAGTCACACCGGAAATCTTTGCGATAATTTCGCCTAAGAGTGCAATTCCAAGATTCGAATATTTCCACATTGTCCCTGGTGGATAGATCATCGATTGTTCGGGCAGCTTTGTTTTAATTTCATCCATTGTAGGGAAAACATCCTCTTCCCAGTAGGGAAATCCGGCCTCCCGGGGCAGCCCCGATGTATGTGTCATAATTCCTCGTATAGTCACTTCGGGTGTCCCGGGATATGGGTTTTTGAGTTCGAACCAGGGCAGATATTTCCTGACGGGATCATCGAGATCGAGCAGACCCTTATCCCGAAGCTGCATTATTGCGGTGCCTGTGAATGTTTTTGAGATAGATGCGATCCTGAATACTGTATTTGCAGTTACGGGCTCTTTAGTTTCAATATCTTCGGCTCCGAATCCCTTTGCATAAACAAGTTCCTGATCCTGTACAATCCCGATAGCTGCTCCCGGTATGTTGTAATAGTCCATAATTTCATCAAGCCAGATTTCATTGAGGCGCATAAAATCATTAAATTTCTGTAGTTTTTGCCCCGATTCTTCCTGAGCATAGATCATTACGGTAAAAAGTAATGCGAGAGCCAGCCCGGCTGAAAACCTTTTAAAGTAATTCATATTTATCCCCGGAAATTTTATTCGGGTAAAATAACAAATTCTTTCCTAAGCTTCTGTCTAACATTTACAGATAGGAAACGTCTAAAAAATTTTATAATAAACCGGAGTATTCATGAAAAAAATAATTCTCTTATTCTGCGTGGTATTCGGCATCTCATTAAGCGCCCAGACGGTTCCTGATGCTCTGATGCTGCGCTTTCCCGATGTCAGTGCAGATAATATAGTATTCTCATATGCAGGCGATCTTTGGGTTGTTGAAAAAGCCGGCGGTATGGCACGTAAACTCAGTTCACCTGAAGGTATGGAACTCTATGCCAAATTTTCTCCTGACGGCAGACAAATTGCTTTTACCGGAAATTATGACGGCAATAATGACATTTATGTTATGCCCTCAACAGGAGGCAGCCCATTCAGAGTAACTCATCATCCCGCATCCAACAATCTGGTTGACTGGTACCCTGATGGTAAAAATCTTCTCTTCCGCTCCGGTATGAATTCACCAACAGGCAGATACAGCGGATTATTCAAACAATCTGTTATGGGAGGATTACCCGAGCAGCTTCCGATGCCTTATGGCGAATTTGCCGCTTTCAACAGCGATGCTTCTAAAATGGTTTTCCAGCTTATGTCCCGTGAATGGAGGACATGGAAAAGATACCGCGGCGGATTGGCAAGCGAACTCTGGCTATATGATTTCAAGAAGAATTTCTCAGAGAATATAACGAATTTTGATGGGACGGACGCTCTTCCGATGTGGCACGGCGATAAATTATTTTTCCTCTCAGATAGAGATGCCATCAAAAAACTCAACATTTATTCGATGGATATAAACACAAAAGAAGTGAAACAGGTCACGTTTTTTGATGAATATGATGTTAAATGGCCTTCAATAGGACCTTCGGAAATTGTATTTGAAAATGGCGGCAAACTCTGGCTTATGAGTTTAAAGGATAACAGCCTGAAAGAAGTTCAGATACAGGTGCCATCTGATCTTATCAGCGCAAGACCGGAACTTAAAAATGTATCGGATCTTATTTCATCTTTTTCATTGAGTCCCGGTTCTAAAGTTGTTGCATTTGAAGCCAGAGGAGATATCTTCTCTGTCCCGGCAAAAAACGGCAGTACAATAAATCTTACGAATACCCCGGGCATTGCCGAAAGAAGCCCGGCATATTCACCCGATGGTAAATATCTCGCTTATTTTTCGGATAAATCCGGAGAATATGAAATATATCTGAAAGCAACCGATGGAAAATCTGAGGATAAACAGATCACAAAGAAGAGTAAAGGATTCCTCTTTAATCCGGTTTGGTCACCTGATTCAAAAAAACTCACTTTTTTTGATAAAGCCGGTCAGCTCTTTATTGTTGAAACAGAAAGCGGCGATGTTACAAAAGTTGCAAAAAACGAATGGTTTGCTGGTTTCTCTGTTTCATGGTCTTCTGACAGCAAATGGCTTGCTTTCGATAATATGACTGAAGAAGGACTGCTCCGCGCAGTTTATCTTTATGATCTCGGGAAAAAAGAAGCTGTAAGAATTTCACCTGAATTCTATAGCTATAGTTCACCTGTCTTCGATCCCGAAGGAAAATATCTTTATTTTTATTCCGATCAGACATTTGAGCCGGTTTACAGCGACATGGATAACACATGGATATATCCTAATGCGACAAATCTTTACGCCGTTACTCTGAAAGCTGATTCACCTTCACCTCTCGCACCAAAAGTTGACGAGGTTAAGATAAAAGAAGAAAAGAAGGATGATGAGAAAAAAGACGAAAAGAAAGACGAGAAAAAAGATGAGGAAAAGAGTAAGGATATTACAATTGACCTCAAGGATATTGGCAAAAGAATTGTGCTGATTGAAAAAATCGGCAATGTTGGTCCCCTTGCAGCAGTAAAAGGCAAGATTCTATACCAGAAAAATCCTGTCGCCGGATCAGGAAGCAAAGGTCCTGCCGGAACAGTTTATTTTTACGATCTCGAAGAACGTGAATCGAAAGAGATAATTTCAGGCGTCGATTATTATAGCGTTTCTCCCGATGGCGATAAATTTATTTACAAAGCCGGACAAACTTATGGTATTATTGATGTAGCTGCAGGTAAAAAAGTCGGAGACGGAAAATTCTCTGCTAACGATATGCAGGCATATATTAATTATCAGGAAGAGTGGAAACAGATGTTCACCGAAGCCTGGAGGATTGAAAGAGATTATTTTTATGATCCGGGTATGCATGGACTGAACTGGGATAAAATGCGGGAACGTTATGGCAAACTTATGCCTTTTGTATATGACAGAAACGATCTGAATTATGTTATTGGCGAATTGATCGGCGAACTGAATGTTTCTCATTCATATGTCGGCGGCGGCGATATTCCACAGGGAAAATCAGTGAACGTGGGACTGCTTGGCTGTGATTATGCTGTAAAAGACGGCTACTTCCAGTTTAGTAAAATTTATGAGGGCGCCTCCTGGGATTATACTGAAGCCAGTTCACCGCTCAAAGAGCCGGGCGTTAGCGTTAACGAGGGAGACTATCTGATAGCCGTGAATGGCATAAAGCCGGACATCTCCAAAGATCCCTGGGCTTCTTTCCAGAATCTTGCTGGTAAAACTGTAAAAATCACAGTGAATTCCAAACCATCAGCCGACGGCGCGAAAGATTATTTTGTTAAACCCCTATCGAATGAGTTCAGGCTGCGAAATCTTGCGTGGATAAATGACAACAGGATGGCTGTTGAGAAGGCTTCCGGCGGAAAAATCGGTTATGTTTACGTGCCTAATACAGGGATCGAAGGACAGAATGAACTTGTCCGCCAGTTTATACCACAGGCAAAAAAGGATGCACTGATAATTGATGAGCGTTTTAATGGCGGCGGGCAAATACCCGACAGATTTATCGAATTGCTTGACCGTCCCGTTTATAATTACTGGGCGCGCAACGATTTCAAAAACTGGCAGACTCCATTCCTCAGCCATACCGGACCTAAAACTATGCTTATTAACGAATGGGCAGGCTCCGGCGGCGATGCTTTCCCGCATTATTTCAGAATGAGAGAATTGGGACCGCTTGTTGGAAAACGCACCTGGGGCGGACTTGTCGGCATAAGCGGAAATCCATCTCTGATTGATGGCGGATATGTTACTGCGCCAACATTCGGTATCTTTAATACAAAGGGTGAATGGGATATCGAAAATCATGGAATCGATCCTGATTATGAGGTTGAAAATGCTCCTCATCTTTTGGCACAGGGAAAAGATCCTCAGCTTGAGAAAGGTATTGAGCTTATGCTTGAAGCATTAAAGAAAAATCCCTCAAAAGAGATCAAAAAACCAAAGTATCCCGACAGATCGAAATAATCGTTTTCTTGTCTAATTATTAAGCCGGCTTTTAATCAAGCCGGCTTTTTTTTGTTGAAGTATTCTGCCGGTTTGCTGTATTTTGTACGACCCCTTCGGGGTCGCGGCATATTTCGTTCACGATTATTCTATAAACATTTGACCCCCTTTGGAGTCTTAAACATTAAAACGGCTTGCTTCACCCCCAGTGAAAATGGTGTTAATTCTCCCCGCGATGCCGAAGGCATCGAATGTTTATAGAAATGGCAATATTGAGAATAAGAATCGACCCCGAAGGGGGTCGCACGATATTTTTCCCCTTCACCCGATAATGCATCGCCTACCCCGCCCTTTGCGCGGCGCGGCCATTTCGGTCACGATTATTCTACAAACATTTGACCCCCTCCGGGGTCAAAAAAAATCATATCAATCATTAAATTATACGAATCACGGTTCAGACAATAACATGCTGACCCCATTAAAAGGGCTATATGTCAATCGTCCTGTTTGCCCCGCTTTGCGGGACATGGCGAGGCGAACTGTAACTTGACAAAGGTCAACTACAATAAAAACATTCA
>Ga0172375_10005486_pt1 | contig 18272 bp, 28 predicted proteins | sample LakKiv1m_FD_114537 | JGI IMG/M metagenome (GOLD analysis project Ga0172375, IMG submission 114537) | Freshwater microbial communities from Kabuno Bay, South-Kivu, Congo - kab_092012_11.1m | ecosystem: Environmental > Aquatic > Freshwater > Lake | place: Democratic Republic of the Congo...
GGTTTTATTTTAAGAAATGTTCTACATTAAAGATTGGAGTAAAAAATGGTTAATGACAAAAGATATTATATGTGTAAAGTGTGCGGAAGAAAATTTGATGAATTAAAGGAAGATAAAAAATGTGCAATTTGTGGTGGAGATATGAAATTAGTTCAAAAAATCAAATCTGATAATGCTGAAGAAAAAGAAAAAATAACAGATATTAAATAAAAATGAAAACCCTAAAAATAACTATTGATAATAAAGAATATGAACTTAAGGTAAAAGAGGATGATGCGGATCTCTTGCTGAAAATAATTAATGTTTTTGCTGATGGAGGAAAGTAATGAAAGATAAAATCCCAATAATAAAATGTTTAAAATGTGGTAAGGCACTTGCTTTGTTAGAGGAACTACAAGAAAATCCAAAAGTATTTGAAATTGATCAAGATTCCGGGGACAGATTCCATAACGATAAAAATGGTTACTATATAGCCTGCAGATTCTGTGGTGCTAAAAACGGATTCGTACCAGATAATAAACCTGGATTGCCAGGGTTAAGATTGAGTCATTTAATAGAATAAAAAAAGTTAAAAAATGATAATTTATAATGGAAACCCTGAAAATAATAATAGATAATAAAGAATATAAAATTAAAGTAAAAGAGGAAGACGCGGAGATCTTGCTGAAGATTATTAATTTATTCAACCAAAAAGGAAAATAAATGTGGATTGATATTTCAATTATTGGAACATCATTAATATTAAATATTTTGGGAACTTATTTTTTAGCAAAAGCAACAATAAAAAGTGCTGCAGATATTAGCAAAATGAGTGGGACATTTTGGGATTCAAATCCTTTTATGGGAGGAATATTAAAAAGAGATAATAAAAATGCAATTACCGGAGTTTCACTTTTAATACCTGGAATATTATTACAAGTATCATTTACGTTAATTGAAATTTTTAAAAAAGGATAATATCGAAAATGAATTATAAAAAACAGTTTCTTTATCATATTGAGACAGAAGACGAAGAGGGTCATATTAAGACAAGAACCATCTATAAAAAAGGTAGGAACATGTATATTGATCATCATCTTGTACACCCTTCTGCAAAAACTCTAGATGATGAATTAAGGATAGTATTTAAAGAGATAAGGACCAAGAATTGTAATTTTGTTATTTGTCTTAATTGCAGTAGAAGAATATATGCAGATGAAATAAATTATTTAGATAATAACTCCGTTGTAGCATGCCCTCATTGCGAATGTAAAATGGCTTTTGTTTTACAAGGACCGTTAAACGAAGTAAAACTTTTAAAAATTATATAAATGAAAACAGCCTTTTCCTATCATCGTTACTCAACTGAACTCCAAAGGGACTCTTATACCCTGGAAGCACAACGTAGAATCACAAAAGAGATTGCTGCAAAATATGAGGCCAGTATAATCCAGATATATGAAGATGAAGCTATAAGCGGAGCTACCATTGAAAAACGTCCATCAATGCTGCAATTGCTTGAAGACCTGCCCAAATTAAAACCTGATTACCTGATAGCTACTAACCAGGACAGGATAGCTCGTGGTAATGACTTTTGGGCAATTAAAAATCTCCTTGTTAAAACTAAGACTTCTATAATTACAGAAAAAGAAGGCATAATAGATCAGTCAGATATTACAAAAGATGCATTGTCTGATATGCTGGCAGTTTTTGCAAAATTGGAGAGAGCTCTGATAGGTCAAAGAATATCAAGAGGACTTACCCAAAAGAGCCATCAAGGTCTATGGCATACCGGCATTGCTCCCCTGGGTTACAGTATAGTTAAAAGTAACCTTGTTAAGAATCCGGAGCAAGCAATACTGGTTAGAAAAATATTTGACCTGGCAGCAAACGGCATGACTTCGATATCTATTGCAAACTTACTTAATAGGTCCAGCCATAACACCAGCAAAAACAAAAAATTTACACACACCTCAATTATAAGGATCCTTACAAACTTAACCTATATCGGCAAGGTTAAAAATTTCAATGAGACTTTTGATGGAATCCATGAACCGCTTATAGACATAGAGTTATTTGAAAAAGCAAATCAAAATATCCGGATCAGAAGTATTAAATCTACAACACGGCCAATGCAGTATTTATTGTCAGGATTTTTGTATTGCGGAAAATGCGGCGGTAAATTGTACGGCATGAGAAAATTCTACCGCAAGAGAAGAAACGGTATAATGCTGGAGTATTATCACGGTTATAAATGCGTAGCTATACCTAAAGATTACTGCGGACTCAGGATAACAGGCAAAATTGATAGCTTCGTTATGGACCTTATAAGAGTCAGAATAAAGAAGATGAAATTAAGAATTAAAAATAGCCTGGTAAAAACAAAAAATATTAAAAATGATAAAAACTACTACCAGAGAGACCTGGAAGAAATTGACGGTAAAATATCTCGGCTTGTTGGCGGTTATGTTGACGGAATAATTCCCATCGATGAATATAAAAAAAGAAATGAGGAATTAAAAAATGCCAGGATATCCTTGCAAAAAGAAATAGAAAACTACAGCGATGATTCTACAGATATCTACTATTACATTCAAAATAGTGGTGTGCTTGAATTATTCGATGAGCTTGACTACCTGGGGAAAAGAGATTTAGTTAATATGTTTATCTATAAAATTATAGTTGATCCTGCAATAACTTATAATAAACAGGGATATAAAGTAAGACTGCAAATATTTTGGAAGGTAGATGTGTAGTCCTTATCTAACATTAACTCCAATTAATGTAAGATATAGACCATATCTGGGATTAAAACAAAAAAGGCTGCCGATATAATGATACCAGCAGCCCAGCGAGGTGTAAAGTTATATACTTTACAGACCCAAATTTTAACCAGAATTTAGCTTTGCATTTTTAATTTCGATGTCCAGTTCCTTAAAATTCTTTGTTATATCAGCAATGGCTCTCGATGTAATAGCTAACCACACTATCCCTATAATTGAATCAATAGGAATTATCGTGGACAACCCGATATCATATCCCAGCCATTTTATAAAATATGGAATTCCAATACTTACCGCAGCTAAAAATATCCATATCAGAATATAGGGCAGCAGTCCGGACTTCATAAAATCCAGGAACTTTTTCCAATCGAATTTGCCGAATTTTAAGGCTATTGCTACTCCCAGGACAAAATTAAAAATCACAAGAAATAAAATTATAGCCAATCCTATAACAAGCGGTTTTAAAATTAATAACATAGTATCACCTCCTTAGTAAAACTTTTCCAATCATATTAAAAATACTCTTTTAAAAATTGCTTAATTGTTCCAAAATGACAATCTGCAATTTCTCCAGTATGGTTATTCATGTAATCACGCTCTATTTGGTTAGTCATAAATCCATGCTCGAGCAAACAATAATAATCAGCCTGGACATGGTTTAATCTCCAAGCATAATAATTCTTTAGATCTTTAGTATAATTATCTGGTCGTGCAGAAAAACCATTTAAAAGCCTGTAACTATTTTTAATTTGGAGTGAAAAGACTGGATTTGATTTTTCCGGATATCCAACAGAGATTCCCCTTGCATTTTTATTTAATGACCCATCAGCATGAATAGCAAAGAACAGTCTGGTTTTATTTGGCTGTGGAAGTAACCAGTTATCAGCTCCCATCAATCGGACCTTCAATTTATCTGCAGTAAATTTTTTATATAACGCTGCTCCAAGTGCTTTTGTGAAAGCCTGCTCCCCTGCAGCACCGGTAAAACCTGAAGTGCGGCCAACATGGCCCATCTGAATGATTAGATCATATTTATCTATTTGGACATCAAACAAAATTAAATTTGCAAGTTTTGCAATTGCCTGCGCATAAGTTTCCCCGGGTACTGCCCAGCTCCCCGAGAGCCTATCAAGGTTACTGTTGCCATTATAATTATGCTTAAATCCAAAATGCCGTGGATCATAAGTTTTATTGCAGTACTCACAAACATGACCGGGATATATATACCAGGCCAGATGTGCAAAATGCGCTATAACTCCAAGCTCTTCTGTGGCAAATCTATTGCCGACTCCAGGAGCTCCGGTAACTCCAATACCTGCAAAATTATTCCATTCAGGTTTTGCAATTCCGGTATATTCAAGACACCCTGTTTCATGCTCCATCTGGGCCCAGGCCAGATCTGCTCGTATTGCGAATATCTTACCGAATTTAATATAAAGCTTTGCAAGATTTATTAATTTATCTTTGTCTTTGTAGCTGGGATTAACTCCAATAAATTGTAAATGTAAATTTTCCCAGGTACCAGAAAATATTCCTGAGAGTGATGTGTTTTCTGTTATCATGGTTTTGTTTTACTCCTTGCATAGAGTTGCCAATTGCTGTTCCAGGTCCCATCAGAGTTATATTTGATATTTGGATAATCAGGGACAGCAAGTCCCATTTTTTTAAATGCAGAAATCAATGTCTTAAATTTTGTTTCTTCCATTGCGTCAAGGTCCGCCCAGGTAATCATCTTGTTAGGGTCTTTCCTTCCAGCTACAAAGGTATTCGGCAGGTTTTCATTGTAAGGAAATTTTATCCCAAAAAAATCACAAACAGCTTGCAGCTCATCAGGTCTTAAATATTCCATCTGTTTTCCCTCCCTTTTTACAAATTCAATAAATTCATTAAACTTTTGTTCGTTTTGAGACACTATTTGCGTAAAGTCAGAGTTCCATACTCTATAGCCCAAGAGATTCCATCTTTTTCTTGACTCCTGGTTTATGTCAGGAAGCACTATCAAGCAGCCAAGATAATCATATTTTTTACACTCAGCCATAATTTCTAAGTTTATTTTATGACCATCGTCTGATTGATAATCTTTAAACCAGCTGCCGGATTCAATTGCTATAACATCCTTGTTATATTGATTTGCAATAGTTTTCCAGTCTCTTATATTAGTAAAATATTTTTTAGGTTCAGCCCAAGATCCTAAACTTGACAATGGGTGGACACCTTGAATTTTCGCTTTACAATTAGTGCCCAAGTAATTCCAGTCAAGATTTCCAAATTCATCATTGCCATAAACTACATCAAAATCTGCTCCAACTTTATTGTGAAAAACATTTGTATAATCGCATACTTGTTTTGAAGTAAGATTAACTTGAGTATTTGGTTCATTAAATAACGCTTGATAAGCAGTTCCTTTTATAAATCCCCTGCTTTTTAAATAATCTCTTAATAAACCACCAATCTTTGCTGCTTGCTCTGGAGTAAGTCTAGTGTGTTTTTTCCAACTGCCTTCTGTTATGCATAAATTTACTATTGGAATAACTTTATATTTTATACAGTCGTCAAGTATTCCACTTAAAGTTAATGGTTTTGAAAAAGCAAAATCAGTATAGTAACCAAAAGCAAGTTGATGTTTTATTTGGTCATCAGAAAGGTTTGGGTCAATGTAATGTAAGATCCTATGTTCTATTATTTGAATCCCGGGAATAACTCCTGAAACATCCATTGTTATGCCAAGATATGTCATTTATTCACCCTATTTAACTAAATGGTTATATAATGCATAAATTAAAAAACTTATAAGCCCTCCGGAAGCGATCATATATAAGGTGATTATTATCTTCCACTTGGTAAAAGAATTTACTTTCTTCCGTAAAATTTGTATCTGTGTAAGAAGGCTTCCATTACTTTCATCTATTAAATTATCATCATCAGTATTTAAATTATTTGCCAAATGCTTTTGCCTTTATTTCTCTAAGCTCTTTAAAAATTAAATCTAAAGATTTCCGTATTTCCGCAAATAGAATCATGCAGCCGCTGCGCTCGAGTGTCATTTTTGTATTCATGTATAGTTTTAGATACTTCTTTTCTTCCCCGGATAATGACTTTATTTTCCCGTATAGGTCTTCTGCTATTTGCATGTTCTCATTAGTCATACAACCTAGGAATTCATCTCCAATTGCTTCGAGTTGTGCTGCTGTCATTTAAGCCTCCCAAAAAATAAAATCATTATATAAATAAAAATGCCTACCAAAAGTAGTAGGCAATAACTGCATAAAATTTTTTCTAAGACACACATTAGATCACTATATTTTCATCTGCTTCTGACATTTCTTTAAGTATCAGAATAATTTTTATAGACTTTTTATTAACCATATATTTTTTGGTATTTTTTGCTACTGCAAGACTTATCTGATCAATAATTGCAGAGACAATGTTGGATGGTTTAATTATAGAATCTGTGCTTGGCTTCTCTAGTTTACCTTCAAAGATTTTTATTTTAACTGCCATGATTTAAACCTTTTCTTTAGATTTATTAATTTCATTTTTTAATTCGATTAGCAAAATATTGGTCCATAGAAAAGCACAGCCGTAAACTTTCTCCTTGGTATCCGTATTTTCAAATTCCTGCCAAAGTTTGCATTTCTCTTTTATACATTGCTTCCTTAAAAATGGACACATATAATCTCCTCTTCCTAAGCTTTCATAATAAACGCAAGTGAATAAAATGCTGGTATATTATTTTCTGTTGAATGTGCGCTATGGCTATCCACAGCTCCACCACTATGAGATAAAGAGCTGTGATCCGATGGCTGTGTTACGCTGTGCGAAAGTGTTGCTGTCTCATTACCGGTATTGCCATGTGATAGCGCAGCTGATGGATTCCCGGTATTACCAGATATGCTATGTGTCTTGCCAGTTGTCAGTGTTGTACCAGAACCAGACACACTTTTAGATGTTGTAGCATGGTCGGTAGTTGCCAGTGTTCCTTGGTTATGTGTATGTGCAGCATGATCAGCCGGTCCACTATGGACATGGTTACCGTGGTCTCCAACAGCCGTTCCGGTATGAGAGCTTATAGTATGAGCTGATGGCTGAGTGAAAACATGGTCAGAGTGATTATCATGGTCATGAGTATTTGCTCCACCGGATTGCAATAAGCTACCGGTAATATTTGTTTTAGCTACACCGCTATCATCCTGTTTTGCTCCAACAACGAATTTATCACGCAGATCCGGAGTTCCATTTAATCCATTGCATAAATACCAGCCTGAAGGGATAGTAGCAATAGTGCCTTTCCATAATACTATTGCTCCACTTGGTATTGAGGCAAAATCACTTGCATGCTGTCCATCTAATTTATCAGCATCAAGAGTTGATCCGGTACCATCAACAGTAAGCAGAGCTGCAAGGATCTGCAGAGCAGTCATTGGATTGCCTCCACCGCCTACACCACGCTTGGTTAAAGAATTTATCTTCTCTTCAAAAAGCCTTAACCTGTTTTCAAGTTTTTCAATAACATCATTTTTGGAATATTTATACATTATATAAAATCAACCTTTATGCTTTCCTTTTCTTCCTGATCAACAGAAAGTGTAATTTTTTGTATCCTTTTATAGACATCGATATTTACATATTCCTTTTTAGCAATAAGCCTTATTTCATCTCCAACAGAGTAAGCTCCAAAAGTAGGATCATCTGTCGGGTACAGCTCACAGCCATAAACTTTGATTGGCTGGCTGTAAGCTGAGGCGCATTCTTTTGCATGCTCAGCTAATGTATCCTCAAGCTCTACTGATGGAAAAGAAAATACTCCCTGGAGAAGTTTATAAACTTCCTGCGATTGCATGTCATGGGCAACATTATAAAATATATCTGCTGTGGAACTTTTACCAACAGCAAAAGACTGGTTTATCACATCTTTGCCGTCTATGCTGAAATCAATTTTTTTTATGTTCTTTCCATATTCAAAAACATGTTTTAACTTTATGCCTTTATGAGCATATGCATTAAATACCATATCATCAGTTATTTCTACATCGCAGCCATTTATAATCTCCGTCATTTCAATAGCTGCATCGTACATGTCTTTTAATGGCTCGTATGTTCTATCTCTTGTCGTGCCTGTTTCTGTAACTCCCTGGGTAATTGTCCAGTTTCCATTTGGTAAACTTTGAAACTGGTCAATTAAGCTCCAAAGGATATCTCCCTGGTCAACTGCCGAAAATATCCTTCCCGAAGGTGACACTTTCATTTTTCTTAACAGCCAGAGAAAGCCGTTGAAGGTTAAACCCATATCACCATAATTTTCATCAAGACGTGGATTTACTTGTGTTAATATTCCGCTCCAGATTTTTTTATTGTAGCGGTACACATCTATAAAATGCTTTAAGGGATAAAGAGTTGACTCGGTAAACACAGTAGCATCTATTGAGCGATTAAAAGATAGTGAGCCTTCCCTGTTTAATTCCCATGTAATATTAAACGGCTTCCAGTCTGTTATCTCTCCGATATTTACTCCATTGCTGTCTTTAATTTTTAAGCAATACTTATTCATTAATAGCTAAACCCCAAATCTTTCGGTAATATCAATTTTTTCTTTGCTGTCCAAAGTTTTCTATTACTGTCAAATGCATCTTTAAAGAACGTATAGACTGGACCAAAACCTGAGAAGCCACCCGCTGATGGATACGTAATCAAAAAATATGGTTTATTTGAAGCTGCATCATTGCTTGAAAAATAAATAGGACCGATATTAGTTGGAGCGTAAATTGCCAGTCCATAATTTGTTATAGTTCCATTTTTCCAACTTTGCACTAATGCATTTAGATCACTTCCACTGTTATACCAAGTATTTACTACTGATGGAGACCAAGTATGTAAATTGGTGCCATCTACTGAGGGTTGTCCTGAGTTCCAAGTCATTGTGGCAGAGTTCCAAGACGATGTTACTTTATAGGTTGCGATATCTCCACCCTCATAAGTACAATAGAGATATAAAATTGCAGATGTAATCTTAGTCCCTGGAATTGAGGATAAATCCCATTTCATATATGTTCTTTTAGCCCAGGGATTTGTGTGCTCCATAATCGCTACTATGTTACTGGTATCAAAATTAGTAGTTGGAAGATTTTCATCTACATAGGTATCATATTGAGGATATATTATTGCACTACCCATATCTTATACTCCTATCATCTGTATCATAAAATCAAGTAGTGATACTTCATCAGCATCATCTCCACCAGCGTTTTTACGTCTTAAGATACATCCCCAACGTTTGCCTGCTACCATTCCAATATCAGCAGCAGCTACCAGTTTTTCATAAATCTGAATATCTCCGATAGTTCCGTCTGATGTGTCCTGACCTAGTTCAACAAACGCTCCTACTGCTCCATCATAAGCATCAGAGAGTCCTCTTGAGATTATTGCAAATTCCATCGTGTGAGTTTTTGAAGCAGCAGGACCTTTAAATCTATATTGAACCAGTACAGGTCCGCCATCATATTGTGGAGGTATTGGTATCTCAAGCCCAACAACATCTAACTTTGTAAAGTCCATTGTCTTTTTAGCCAACTGGTCAGCATCTCCATTGCTTTCCGTAAGCGTTGCAGGAACAGCAGTAGAAAAATCTACATTCATGCTTTGAGCGTTCCAGAAACCAAATAATAACTTATTGGATGCACAGTAAGCTGAAGCTATAGAACCAAGTTCAAGTTTAGGATGAGATACTATGCATATATCACCGTCAGCAGTAGCTTTAAGTTCTATATGCAGATTTGTAGCATTTGCATCAGTTGTAAAAGAAACTGTGTATCTTGCTGCTGTTGTGGAATTAAGGTCTGTTTTTGTAACATGCGCAGTGCCTTCAGCTGCTCCATTATAAGAGTGAATGTGTACAGATAGGTTATCCCCTGCTGTTACCTTATAGTAAATTGAAAATATATATGTAGTAGATGGTCTTACTTTTAACCAGTTATTTGTACCACCTGCTATTTGTATTCCTTCATTTGCTGCACCCGAGCCAGTTATAGTTATTTGTTTGTGGTTATCGTTAAATCCACAAAGAGTATCGGCTGCTATTACTAGCGTTGGAGTTGCCAGCAATGACCACCAGCTAGGAAGGTTATCTTCATTGGTATCTATAAATACAGAGTTGATAATTAAGTTAGGCTGCACAGTAGATGGCAGTGCTGCAAGCAAATCATCAACATATTTTTTATTTGGGACCTGATAATTTGTAGTAGGTGCACTTACAGGAGTTTCAGGAAAGCTTAAGAACTTATAGATGCCTGCCTGAAAACTTGCTAAGCTTCTCTGGTCCGTAATATTTGCATTGGTAATTGTAGCAGCACCTGCGGCCACAGCAACGAGAGCTAAATCCAAAGCATTGTCGGGCAAAGCTTCTGGTGATGGTGAGCCTGCTGGAGTACCGGTTAATACTTTAAATTCCCCTTTATCCTCAGCTCCACCTATATCAGTACTATCATAGATTTGATATATAACTCTGTCTACTCTTGGATTTGACGGATCTGCAGCTGCAATAGTTTTGGTAACATAATCATCATTTTCAATTAAATAATGCCCTAAATTATCAGCTTCATCATTTTGCACCAGTGCAAATTTTTTACCTACCTTAACAGTCATTGCCGGTGTATCGGATTGTGTTACCTGCAGAGCATCACTTGACAGTATTCCTTCAGATAGTAAATTTTTCCAGAACTGCCTTAAATACTTAAAAGGATAAGACTCAGTATCTAAAAATAACGGTTTAACTTCAGCCATTTTAAAACTCCTTGCTTATATATTAATTCCATGAAGAACGAAAAATTACCTGACAGTATCCGGTAGGATCACCGCCGCCATCCCTGAATTCTATATCATTGTTGCCCGGTTTTATTGCAAACCACAGGCTTGTATTATCTTTATATGCATACATCGATGTAACGCCGTTTAACATGATGGTTTTATTTTTAAAATCTATTTCTAAGTAATTGCCGGGGTCAACTTCAATATTAACTTTTATTTCTTTACTGTCGTCAGTGTTATTCTTTATCCGGGGATTTGTCAGCGGTCCATACATTTTAACTGTTGGAAGGCATTCAAAATTACCTTCGTTGTTACAGGTTGCCCTGCCTCCGGTTTGTATCAGTGAAGAATCCAGAGGCGAAAGTAACGGTGATGCAAAACCGCCTGCTGAGCTTGCTATATTTATGTTTATGATCTGTTCAGTCTGGGAATAGATAAGCGGATCTACTGCAAGTAAATTAATTAAAAAATCTCTGGCCAGAGAATCGCTGCCTGAAAGATTATCGTCTACTCCACGGGAAAAAACCTTACAATATATTTGTTTTGCAATACTGTCACCGGTAGGTTGCCATTTAAGCCAGCTGTAAGATCCATCTTTTACAAAAGTATCAAGAAGAGTCTGTCTTGCCTGATTCCTTTGTGAAATACTGCTAGCAATAATCTCACCCTTTAAAGTAATTAGCCGGCTACCCAGAAGAGTATTATAATCTGTCTGCCCATGCTGAGCTGCTCTATTTTCCCTTGCTTCCCGGATCTCCGCATCATCGAGACCTTCAACTGCAGTGAGATGATATAAGAGACCAGAATTTAAAATAAAATTTTTATAATCATAAGGACAATCTAACATTTAAGATACCTTTCCTAGCTCTTGCCTTATTAGTCTTAATACGGTCTGATCCGTAAATTCCTGATTCCATTGAGGATATATATTTATTATTGGAGATTTCCCATTATTTGCTTTTTCCAGCGGAGTTACTTTTGCTCCTGTTGGTAAATTTAACAGTTCCGGTCCATACTCACCTACTAGAACAGATCCTGGACTTGTAACCAATCCTCCTTCAGCCACACCAGGTGCGTTTACCAGTCCAGCTAAATTGTTTGCATTTTTGCCGATGTAAACAGGAATATCTATAAATATTGGAAGTCCAGCAATTGTTTTCCATACACCTCTTACACCAGCTTCTACGCCTTCGGTATTCATTCCAACTGTTACTATTCTGCTAATCGTTGCTTCATCTAATTTAATGCCCATTGCTTTAGCGTTTCCTATAATATCTTCAACGCTTAAGCCAAATTGAGATGCCATTTTTATAAAAGCTTCTTCACTTATTTGTCCTGTATTTATATATTCAAAACCAAGTTCAATAGCTTTATTTCTGGCTTCTTCCTGCTCCTCAGTAGTAGCACCAATGGCTGTTGATAATTTAAAAGCAGTTTCAATAGCAGTTATATTTGCTCTGTCTAAATCATTTTGGGCCTGTTCCGCTTCTTTTGAGCCTTTACCATATTGTTTAATTGCTTCAGTTAATGCTTTTTGTGCTTCTTCAACGGCCCAGTTTGCCTCCTGAAAGTCATTGTAAGAGGTAATACTGTCAAATAAGGTATCTATCAGTGAGTTGAAAGCATCACGTTCATTATTAATTGCTTGAGTATCTTTTTCTGTTGCTTCAGCGTTATTTTCTTGAGCCTGGCTGTTTTCATCTAATGCCTGTGTTGCTGTATCAGCCGCTTGGGCATTATTGTTAAGACTGTCACTTGACTGATCAGTTGTCTTTCCAAAATTTTCACCAGTTTCTACAAGCCTTACTAGGCTGTCCGAGATATCCTGAAACTTTGAATCTAAATTTATTTGCTCCTGAATATTTGCAATTATTGCATCTTTATTACCCTGTATAGAATATGTAAGTTGCTCTACACCCTCCCTAAATATTCCAATCGGGCCGCCCATAGTGATTAAATCCCATACTTTATATAAAATCACTAATGCCTGGCTTGTCATATTTACAGCGTTAGTAAAACCTGCAACGGTCTTTGTAATTTCAGCAAGCGTATCAGCAAAATCCTGAGCTTTTTGGTCCGTCATTTCAAAGCTTGAATTGCCAGTAATTAATGCACTTAATGTTCGCCCAATTAACTTTAAACCTTCAACTGCTGATGACCAGTCAGCGCTTGATAACTTATCCAGAAAGCTTTTTATCTTTTCTGCTGCTTTACCTGCAAAGTCTTGCAAATTAGATAACGGGCTTTTAGTTCTTCCTATTTCTTCCCCAAAATCATTTACAATCGGAGTTCCATGTAGGAACCCATCCATTAAGGTTTTTAGCGTCGGCAGGAATGCGCCTCCGATAGTTTCCTTAAGTTCTCCAAGTTGATTACCAATTTGTTTTTTTAATCCTTCGGAAGTATTTGCAGCTTCCTCAGCTACACCCTGGAACCGGCTACGCAGCACTTCAAGAACGTAAGAAGCTCCTTCAGTTTTGTATCTTTCTTCATCAAGTATGATTCCATAACGCCTAAGCGGTGTAACAATGCCTTCCATAGCTTTACCGGCCATAGAAGCAGCAGAACCCAGGTCAGTATCCATAGCAGCTGCCATATCAGCAATAACTGACGTGGCTTCAATCATTTCATCTTTTGTCAACTTGTATATTGCAAGTTGTGCCTCTGCGGCCAGAACCTCTTCATCGGTATAAATGGTTTTATCCTGCAATGCCTTGGAATTTTCAATAAGCGCCTCAGAGTTTTCTTCAGTGTATTGATTAGTAGCTTTAAGTATTGCATTTAACCTAACTAATGCACTTTCCTGCTGCCCTGCTTCATTAATAGTATCTTGTATAAACTCAATACCTTCTTTTAAACTGTCAACAAACAGGTCAAAGCCTTTTTTAGCAAGTACGATTGCACCGCCGCCAAGACCTATTGCAGCAGCCATTTTGCCTAATGACAAACTAGCTGATCCAGCCTTTTTGTCAACCTGATCAAGACCACCAAGAAGAGCTTCTTTGCCTTCTAATATAAATTTTCCTGATAGTGTAAATATATCCATTTATTTTTTAACTTTTATTTTTTCTTTGGATTGTGTAAGGTGTCTTATCCTAATTTCTTCCGCCATTGCAATTATTTCATCTTTGCTAAGCTGTTTTGATTTATTTTCTGATTTTGCCTTCGCTTTCATCTCAGAATAAAATTGTTCGAAAGATACTTTTTTCTTTAAGTGAACATATACAGCAAGATAAAATTCCCAAACTTGCTTTTCGTTATTTTTTTCTATTGCTTTTAAGAGTAGTTTAATGCCTTCTCTAGCAGGCATCTTCATTATAAAATCAATATTTGAGTACCGGATAAGGAATATGTCTATTATTTCTTCCGGGGAAGAATAGAAGAAAATAATGCGAAAAAATCGGCTTCTTTTGCCTCCTTAATAAATGCACTAAGGACCGGAGCAGATTTTTTTAAAGGAAGTTTACCAAACTCTTCTCCGGAGAGTCCTACCAGTGAGCCAAGAAACTTATCAGTTTTTTCTCTGGCAGTATAAAAGTTTGCAATGATTAATTTTATAAATTCAACTCCAATCGCAAATTTATTTTTGCCTTGATCGTCAGTTGAAATTGCCAAATTGATTTTTACATCTTCGATAATTTTTAAAAATTCATAGATGTCATCAAAGATTATTTCTCTTATAACCAATTCCTTCTCTTCCATACTTACCTTTCATTTATTTAATAATTAATATTTTGCCAACTCTAAATTTAGGGGAAGCCTGTTAGAATTGCTCTCAGTTCTTCTACCTAACAGGCGACCGAAACACTCATATTGTCATGGATTCCCCTATTTAAAATAAGATCTTAAGCAGCTACCTCTACAATTTTGTAAGGCGGTGAAGTTGCAGGATCCAAATCTTCCGGATCCCAATGGGCGCTAAAGTCTACAGTTAATACAGACTCGTCTTTATCTACCATCTTCCAGCCAAAGTTATTGTCTGAAAGAGCGTTATAAACGTAGATAATTTTTGACTTGCCTTCAAGATCAACCCCTACAATTGCAACATTTGTTATGTAATCAGAATCCGAGATATCCCCCGGAACTATGGTTGAATCATTGGCACCTGTGTCGTACTTGTAAGATACAACTACTTCCTGACCTGTGGTGACATAGTTTGAAGCGATTGTAAGAGTGGTACCTGAAATTGTATATTGAGTTCCATAAGTCCAGGCCACTTTTACACCAGCAATCCAGAATTCCATCGAACCTGTAACTGTTGGATTTATAGGAGTTTGGGCCAGTGTAAGTACTTCAGGATCCGTCCCTGCAGCACCTACTCCAAGATACTCAGTAATTCTTGCGTACCTATCGGCATTACTAAAAGTTGCACCTGCAAGAGCCAGTGCAAGATTATCCATGCTAAGATCCATAAGAGCGACAGTAAGCTTTGCATTTTCTTCTATGATTCTTCTCATGCCCTTAGTTTTACCTTTCCTGCCATCATAGAGAATGTCTTTTATTGTTCGCTCAACAACAAATCCATTGCCTCCTCTTGTTGGAGCAAGTATTCGCTCCCCTATTTCACCATAATTGATATAGACAACGCCTGCATCAATTACGATATTTTCTATTTGTTCAGTTGTTAATTCCTGTCCCATTTTTTATCTCCTTCTAATTTAAAAATCTTGTTTTTACCAAATATCTTAACTGCCTTCTCCTGATTGTCGGTTCAGGATCAGGTATGGATAATCTTGAAATCCTTTGAAACCAGGCCTGAATATCGCTGTTAAAATATTTATGTTCATTTAACCCGGTAGGATTTAAACTGCTTCCATTGCCGTCAATAGCATTTACCAAAGCCTCTAGTGCTGCCAGTCCAGTATTTGTTGGATCGTTATGCCATAGATCTAGCTCCAGAATATACAAGTCTTGTTCCTGTATGGTCTGCGTTGTGCCAATACTAAAAACTATATAAGGAAATACAGGATCAACATCTTCGGGTACCTTTTCGTTATAAACATAAGAATTGCCTTTTAGAGCTTTCAATTTTGTTACAGTATATTTAACTAATTTATCCAACATTTAAGTTTTCCCTCACTATGTTTTCAATCCTTGAAATATTTTTCTCTACAGCAGGCCGCAAGTGTGGCTGAGCTTTCATCTTATAAGTTCCTAGCTCAACATGAGGTCCATACTCAACAGGAGTTCCAATAGTTACAGAACTTTCTTTTTCATTTATTTCATGGGTATAGCTGCCTCTTAGATTCCCGGTTTTTACAGGACACCTTACTTGAGTTTCTCCGGTAACAAATATTCCGATGGCATGTAAGGTTCTCGAAGTAGCTTCTGATAACTTTTTTTTAAAATCTTCAAAATGTGGTTCGTAATTAGAGCTCATTATTTTACTCCAAGAAGTTCAAGTATAATTTCCAAGTGATGACTCATATTTAGGGGAGTATCGATATAAAGAATCCGGTAAATGTTACTGCCTTCTTTTAACCTGTTGGCCGTAGTAACTGCAGAACTTGCAGGACATAGAAAAACATGGGTAGCAGTCTCAATAAACTGTGCAGCAATACCGCTTTTGGAACCTGATAGCCTGTCAAGAGATCCCTTAATTTTTACTGTAGTATCGCTCCATGCGCCTCCAGCTCCTCCCATATCTCCACTTGCTGCTGCAGCTGATGACTGGACTGTCAGTTCTGTATTGAAATAATCCTCTATTGCCATTTGACTTTTCTCCACTTATCAAGACCCTTTACTATGGAAGAAGGATAACCGGCAATGAATTCAGCATCAGATTTATAGGATACAGAATACCTGGAGATAGATTCTGAGGAGATTCCATCTTTAGGCTTCTGTATCCTAAAATTTATCATATTGGCAACATAGACTTTTAAGGCAGTAGGATATTCATCAGCAAAATCATTATTTAAGTACTCTAAAATATCGCTTTCCACAATAGGAATAAGCGCAGTGATAAGCGTATCTTTCGTACTGTCAGTTATTTGCAGTAATACTTTAATTTCAGATAGTGTTGCGATTGCCATCTATTTACCCTTTTTCTTTGGTTTGCCTTTAGTTGTACCTTTTGGCTTTTCAGGTACCACAAGCTCATTTTCTTTACCAATTTCAGCTTTTACTTCTTCCATAGGTTCGCTTGTGGGCTCTGCTATTTTCTCAATTACTTCAGGATCTGCCGGCTCCAAATTTTCTACAGTCACTGTTGCAACAATCTTAGATTGCTGCGCTTTCACCCTTTGCCTATGCTCTTCTGCCTGTCTCATTCGAGCCCTATTAAATGCTGCAAGTCCCATTATTTTTTTCCTTTCCTTTTCAGGATGGCTTTTTGCAATGCCGGAGGAAGTTTTTTCTTCTGCTTTGCAGTCAACCCGCCTGACTTTTTACTTTTAGGTTTCGGCATATTATTTTCCTTTCTTTTTCTTCCTAGCCTTTTTAGGCAAGGATTTAAAATTTGTTATCTTAGCCCATCGTCTGGCAATATTTGGGTGTTTTGCAAATAGAAACCCCTGTTAGGCTTTAGACTTAAAAGGCATGTCTAATTAAGTATCTTTATTGTTCTAGCCTAAAGCTGCTTTTTTCCAGTTGGCATCTGCTATTGTATTATCAGCAGTGCATACATATAGATAGCTGGCATCAAAGAATACATCACCTTTAGCACCAACAGTCCCGTCTATGCCGCCGCTTAAGGCAACAGCTCCGCCAGTCCATTCGCCATTACCCATATCCTCATCAAGTGCAATACTATTTCCTGCGATACCTTTAGTTTTGGCTGTTACGGTTACATCATTGCTTCCACCATCTGTGGCGTCAACAATTGCTGATTCAGTATCAATAGCAAGAAGTAAAGCTGCACCTGCTTCTGCTTCGCTGCAGTCATACCCTCCAGCCAGATGATCTGTTCCAAATGCACCACTTACTAAATCCTCTGCATCGACTGCAATACTGTTACCGATGCTTCCGTCAAGAGCACCTGCAATATCTGCTGTAAAGTCGATTGCGGTAGTACCATCAGCTGCTGCGTCTATATCGTAAGCAGTCTCAGCATCGAATGTTGAAATTATTGCAGCTGCTGCGCCTTCATTAGTAGCATCTGCGCCACCTACTAACACAGTATTACCCCATGCACCATTGGTGCAGACTTTCGTACTGGCTACATTCATGTGCGTGCCTTTAATTCTTGCGGTTACAGTAACTTTAAAATCACTCTCAACCGCTGCAGCTACTGCATCAAATAATCCGTTCAGTTCTTCCTCAATAGCTGTTGCAAGTGCAATACATGCGGATTGCTTATCAACATTGCCGGCCACATTGACTTTGATATTACCCGGGGTTACCGTATTATTAGTGTCAAATTCAAAAATCGTAGTTCCAAGTGTTACGGTTTCACCGTCAGCAACATTACCTGTTATGGTAAATACACCTACTGCATAATCGGCACCTAATGCTCCGGATAAGTCTACTTGAATATTTCCTTCTTCGACTTCACCGTCATAGTCCGCTTCATAAGTTTCATCGCCAATACTAAATGTTTCACCTTCGCCAACACTCCCGGAAAGAGTTAATTTAGCAGTTGCCTGGCCTTTTGTGCCACCGGAAATATCAACAGCGATGTTACCTTCTATAACCGAATCATCTGCATCAAGCTCGTATACTTCATCACCAATAGATACTGTTTCCCCATCATTTGCTGTACCAGATACAACA
>Ga0172375_10005487_pt1 | contig 18269 bp, 10 predicted proteins | sample LakKiv1m_FD_114537 | JGI IMG/M metagenome (GOLD analysis project Ga0172375, IMG submission 114537) | Freshwater microbial communities from Kabuno Bay, South-Kivu, Congo - kab_092012_11.1m | ecosystem: Environmental > Aquatic > Freshwater > Lake | place: Democratic Republic of the Congo...
CCGGGATCTCCGCATCCCGGCGGCGGGTTACGGCCTGTCCCGCCATAGCCCGGAGGGCGACGGCGGAAGAACCCGCCCTCCAGGCGTTCCCGGCTTGGCCGGGAACTCGCCCCAACGCTGCGGATCTTGCCGCATCAAGCGCAGCTAGTGCCCTTGGGTCACGGCCTCGCGCGCAGTTCAGCGCAGCCCATCGTCTGCGTTGGCGAAAGCCCTGTCGGCTGAGGCGGGAGTCGCCCGGTTGAACCGGGTTGTGAGATCCTCCGGACTCCTCGTGGGTATCCACTTCACATGACCGTCTGCCGCAAGAACATGCGTTCCTGAACCGCCATGGTTGTAACGTCCCATGGTGCCTGTGCTGCTCACGCCGTTGTTCCCTATGAGAATGGCCGCTCCGGCAGGGTCTGCCTTGATCCTGGCAGGCCTGTTATGGCCTGACTGAGAGAAGTAGTAATGGGAGCTGACGTTGAAGCTCCCCGTTGGCGGCGGGTTCAGGAACCTCCGGTAATCGGCATGGGTTATCTCGGACATGCCTCCAAAGGCCTGGTTGCCTGCCTGGTAGAACAGCCGCCCGCTGGGGTCAGTGTAGGGAGCGGTCAGGCCCAGACCTGTTGGCCCGTTCCAGGCTGGGGTGCTCCTGAGATAGAGGTTGCTTGTCCCCTGGCCTACGACCGCCCCCTCCGGCAGTTGCTCCCCATTGTCATGGCAGTACATCTGGATGCCCAGTCCAATCTGGTGGACGGCATTGGTGCAGTTCGTCCCCATCGCTTTCTGTCTTGCTCTCGCCAGTACCGGAAGCAAAAGCCCCGCGAGAATGGCGATGATCCCAACCACGACCAGGAGCTCGATCAGCGTGAAAAACCCCCTGGTTGCTGGCCGGGAACTCGGGTCAGGGACGGGGCGCCGGGCCGCCCGTGAGCTGGCCGTCTCTGGAGCAGTGGCCATCGAGCCAGAGCGAGGAACGGAGGACCCGGGACAGCTCTGTGGCGCCAACGCGATCATGAGAGTCTTCTCGGGCGCGAAGTGTGAGCGCGCGACCGTCACGCATGCCACTCGACGCCGCCAAGCCCGTGGGTGCGCAGGAGGGCATCCAGTTGCCCGGCGTGCGCCATGATGTGGCGGATGCTCAGGATCTCGTGGTCGAGCTTCGGGACCTTGTACCAGTGGAAGCCGCTGTCCGAGGTCGCCAGATCCAGGGAGTCGATCGTCGCATCGAGGGAGGCCAGCACCTCTCCCAGGTACCCCAGCAGCTCCGCCTTGCTGTAGGCGGGCTGGCGGTCTGGTTCGAGCGACGGCGCCCCCCGCCGGTGCTTGTGCCAGGGCTTGAACGCCTGTTCTCTCTGGACCATGTAGAAATGGCCGAAGAACACCGCGTGGTAGGCAATCTGCCAGAACTGAGGCATCGCCCCGGGTTCTGTCCACAGGCCATCAGGACACTGCTCGATGGCATCACGCACCGTCTCAAACGCGGCGCGGTACTGGGACTTCAGAGCGGCTCGTATCGCCTGTTCCATCGCGGGTACCCTCCATACGTGGCGTCTGGCGGCGGCGCCGGCTGTTTCCCAGGAGCCGGCAAGACCACCGCGCGACCCTAGCTGCGCTTGCTGCCGCAGCACCTGCACGCTTGAGGCAAGCTCCCGGCCAAGCCGGGAACGCCTGGAGGGCGGGTTCTCCGTAACCCGCCACCGGGATGCGGAGATCCCGGCCTCCAGACCACTGGGAACTCTCGGCGGTCTGAGGCGGAGCTTCGCTGACCAGAACGAGCAGGACCGGAAGCATAACAAGGATAGCACGACCGCCCAGCGCCGGCAACCGCCCAGAGACGCGGGCGCGCCCCCAAAGAGCACGGCTCCGGCGCCGGCTGGCTGACATTCACAGGCAAAGCGCTGGGCCCGCTTGCCTGACGAACGCCCTGGTAGAGCTCGGGATTCCTGTCGGAACCGATCCCCGAACCCCTTTCCAGCCAGCCCAGTCGCCCCGTGCCGTTGTTGTTGTCCAGGTCGCCAATGGCGAACGGCTCGGAGGCCTGGGGCGGCTTCATGAAGCCGTACCACAGGGTCCGGACCACTCCGGCACGCTGCCGGGCGGCGAACGTCCGCACGATGTACGCCGCCTGCGTGGCCGGGTCGGTGACGCGAAGCACGGCGGCATTCCCCGCCCCCTGCAGCCGATCCCCGCACCCAGGCCATTCCCGTCAGCAAGCTGCCGGCCAGGAACAACCCCCATAGCTCGCGTGGGAATCCCATGCCTAGAGACATCCCCCCGGAAACGCCGCTCCCATCGTCTGGCGGTCCGGCGCTAGGTGCCGACGGCGGTAGCCAAGACGAAAACGCCCCGGGTCAGTCCGCCTGGATCTCATACCATAGGGTACGGTGCTCCGGGCCGATGGCCACTAGGGCTCGCCCACCGTCGCCGGGCTGGACGGCGACCGGCGTGCGCCGCTGCCCCCGTTCGTCCAGGGCCCAAGCCTTCACCGCCGCGGCCGGAACGGGAAGCGTGATGCGGCCGGGGACGCCTTCCACCAGGGTCGGGGCCTCACCCCACTGCCGCCCGACGGAGGTCTTCTCGGGGGTCTTCCAGCCCATGTTCGTGTTCTGTACATAGCCGGTCGCGGTCACCAGCATGCGACAGGACGGACGAAGGGGATCGCCGGTCAGGGCAGTAAGCGTGATGGCGCTCCAGCCTTCCTGGCAGGTCGGTCCGGGTTCGATGACCACTCCGCCCAAGTCGTAGCGTTTCCCTGCCCCGAAGCCGATCACGGCCTTGCTGCGGGCGGTGTTCACGGTAACCACTCCGCGCCCCGGGTCGCTCAGGTCCCAGAGCAGTTCACCGGTATCCGAGGCGATGCGGTCGCCGGCGAGGGTGGCCTCCGCGGGCGTCAGAGCGCCCGGGGGCAGCGGCTGACCCTCCGTCGCGATGGCGACTCGGTGAACGAGCGCGGCCTGTCGCGGCACGCCGACGTCGCCGGCGCCGACCAACTCCCAGGCCCGCGCACGCCCCAGAGCCGCGAGTTCGGCCTCCCTGCCGAGCACGGCCACCACCACCAGGCGAGCGCAGGCGACGTCACCCCGCAGAAACATGGCGGCCGCAGGAATGAGCGTAACCATCCGGGTCGGGTGCTGGTCGATGTCGAAGTAGTTGCGGATCCGGCGCAGGTCCCAGTTCGTGTCGTGCGAATACCGCGACGTCGAGACGTAGTCCCAGTCCTGGAGCGCCGCGTAGGCATCCCGCAGCAGGTCGCCCTCCCCCGCATGCGGATTGGGCGCGGCGTGCCCGTACTCGGTGACGCAATGGGGCTTGCCCAGGACACGGTGCAGGGCCAGCCCGGGGAGCGTGCCGCCCCGGTCGTTCACCATGCTGCGGTTGCTCACGACCCAATTCTCCGGGTCCCACGGCCGGCCGGGGAAGCTCGGGTGGCACCAGTAGGCATGCGTGTCAACACTGTCGAGTCTGGCCATCAGGTTCGGGGTGCTGCAGCCCACGACGGTGCCGATGACGAGGGCCTTCACCCCCAGATCGTCCTTCAGAAACCGGTACAGCCCCTGCCAGTAGGCATCCTCGGTGTCCCAGAGGAATGCGAGCCAGTCCTGTTGGGCCTGAAGGGTCCGCTCGCCGGCCCGAACATGGCGGAGAGTCGCGACGGAACCCGTTTCGAGCTGCTCCCCGTCGCCGAGACCGTTGACCCCGCCCAGCCGGAAGGACGCGCCGGCCAACCAGTACTCGCCCGCCCGGAGGCCGGGGTCGAAAATCACGCGGGCGGCGGTGTCGGTGAGGCGCATCGGTACCACAAAGCGGAATGCCTGCCACTCGGGGGTGAGCGCTACGGTGGCCACCAACCCGACGTTCTGCCAGGGCTCGTGCCCCTGCTCGGTGCTGACGCGCGCCGTGCAGGGCTGGTCGGCCCGGGCCCAGAACGAGAACGTGTAGGACCGGCCGGCCTCCAGGGACTTGCCGGTCTGCTCGAAGCGGACATGCCAGGACTCCGTGCCCGGCCTGGTCACCGTCAGCCGAACCGACTGCCCACCGGGCGGCGCCGGGGGGACCTCCCGATCGGCAACGACCGTCGCCTCGGCCACCCCGTGGCGTTCGAGCGCCCAGCCGTCGGTCCCATGCGCGAAGTCGCTGTTGGTCAGCATCTCCTCGCCCAGCCCCTCGGCGGTCGCGCCCCACGCCTGGCGGAGGGCATCGCTGGACCCGTGCCGGGCCCGCAACCAGCCATTCCACTGTTGGCGCAGGACCGCCAGGAAGACGTCGGGCAGCGCATCGACTTCGTCACGGAGCCAGGCATGGATCAAGCCGTTCTCGTTGTTGATCTCGACGAATGCCACTCCGGGGCTGTCGGCGTAGGTGAACCCGCTGCGGGGGTTCCGGTGTGTCAGCAGGGCGCGTGCATACTCCTTCTGAAGGGCGATCAGCGGCTCGAAGAAGAAGCCGGCGACGTGCTGCCTTTGGAGCACGCTGCCTGCCTGTTCAATCTCGGGGGGAAGCCCGTCGGCAGCCGTGAAACGCCGGTAGTTCAGCAGGCATAGGTAGACGTAGGTCCCCTTACGGTTCAGCGCCTCCGTGAAGGCATCGAGACGGTCCAACGCTTCAGGGTCGAGAGCCCGGCTGTCCTTCCCCTCCCGCGCCAGGAGTCCGTCCGGAAAGCGCCGCATGTCCAGGATGTGGAAGCGAACGATATTGACCCCGAACCGGGCCAGGCGCGCGGCGAGGCGGGGAGCATCCTCTTCGCGCGGCAGGTTGGCGCTGAAGGCCAAGTCCACGCCGAAGAAGCGGATGCGCTCACCTCCCGCGTACAGGTGGCCGTCGCTCCCGGCCCGTACCGCACCAGACGCTCCGGCCGGCCCGCGGAGCCAGCCGCTGAGATCCGTGACCCCGGAAGAAGCATCGTCCCACGGGAGCACGAAAGGGAAGAGCCCGTCGGGGACGCCTACCTCACCCGCGCGAGCGGCCTGGACCCCGGCCGCCAGGACCGCCAAAACCAAGAGCAGCCGTGGCATCGCCTTCTCCATGGCATGACCCCGCGCCCGCTCGCCGAACCGGCCAACGGGGCCGCACAGGGCGAAGCTCCCTGCCTTTCATCCCCGCTGGACCACCCGCCGCCCGGGGGAGCCTCCGGGCGCGGCCTATACCCGACCTCCGGCGCACGCCCTCGGCGTCCCACCGGGGGCACCCTATACGTCGGCCAGGACCCACTCGGTACAGGCCGACCCTCGTCGCGTCCACGGGCCGAGCCCGGGATGCGGAGGGGCACTCACCGGGACGCATCAGCCTTTGGCGCTCCTGGGGGAGCGTCGGCCAGGATCTCGCGCGGCGCGCTGCCTACCTGCGGCCCGACGAGGCCCTGCTGCTCCAGGATGCCGATGAGGCTCGCCGCCCGGTGGTAGCCAATGCGCAAGGTGCGTTGCAGGTAGCTGGTCGTGGCCCGGCGGTCCCGCAGGATGATCTCCCGGGCCTGTTGCACCAAGCCCTCGTCCGCCTCATCACGACCCACACCACCCTCGCTGGCGCAGACCTCCGCGTCGACGCCCCCCCGCACCCGCGGGCCAAACGCCGGCACAGCCTGCTTCGCGATATGGGCCACGACCCGCCCAATCTCGTCGTCCTCCACCATGCCGCCCTGGATGCGCTGAAGACCGGCGGCGCCCGGCGGCAGAAACAGCATGTCGCCCTGCCCCAGCAGCGTCTCGGCCCCTTCGCCGTCGAGGATCGTGCGGGAATCGACCTGGCTGGCGACCGCAAAGGCGATACGGGTCGGGTAGTTCGCCTTGATGATCCCGGTGATGACATTCACACTGGGCCGTTGCGTGGCGAGAATGGTGTGGATACCTACCGCCCGTGACAACTGGGCCAGCCGGACCAAGGCGGTCTCCACCTCGCGCTTGGCCGTCATCATGAGGTCGGCCAACTCGCCCACCACCACGACGAGATACGGCAGGCGTGCCGGGATGGGCTCCCCGTCGTCGTCCAGCACAACCTCCCTGGGCTTGGGCCGGGAGTTGAAGCTCTCCAGGTTCCGCGCCCCCACCTTGGCCAGACGCCGGTAGCGCGACTCCATCTCCCGGATGACCCAGCGCAGAGCCGGCGGCACCTCCTCGACCTTGCGAATCACCGGCATGACCAGGTGCGGGAGTGCCTGGTAGGCCTGGAGCTCCATCACCTTGGGATCCACCAGGATGAGCCGCAACTCGTCAGGCGGGAAACGGTAGAGCAACGACAACATCATCAGGTTGATGCACGCAGACCTGCCGCTCCCCGTGGCGCCGGCAATCAGGAGGTGCGGCGCCTTCGCCAGGTCCAGGATGACCACCTCCCCGCTGACGTCCCGCCCCACCAGTAACGGGACCCGAGCCGTGGCTGTCGTCCAGGCACTGGAGGCCATCAGGCTCTGCACGCTCACGCGGCATGTTCGGCGGGTCGCGATCTCAATGCCCACGGAGTTGCGCCCGGGAGTGGGCGCGACGACACGGAGGCTCTCGGCCCGCAGGGCCATACCGATGTCGGCGCTGTGGCGTCGGATCCGCTCCGCCTTCACTCCGGGGGCGGGGGTGACGTCGTAGAGTGTGACCCGGGGTCCGCATGTCGCCGGCCCGACCCGAGCGTCGATGCCCAGGCGGTCCAGCGTCGCCTGGAGGGCATCCCGACTGTGGTCGGCTGCGGCAGCACCAGCGCGCGGCTCGCCAACGGCGTCCTGCCGGAGGAGACCCAGACCGGGAAGGACATAGCCGGGGCGCTCCTCGGCAGACGGGTCGCTGACGGGGCTGGACCGCCCAGACGACGCAACCTCGGATACCAGAAGGGCCCTCTCGTCGTCCGTCTCGACCCGGAGGCTCTGGTACCTCCTCATGAGGTCGGGCAGGTCCTCATGGCTGACCACCATCCGGGCAACGACCACGGCCTTCTGAAGCGCCCACGCGGCGCCCACTGCCGCAGCGATCCATGGGCTGCACGCGGAGCGCGCCGTCACCAGAACGAGGGCGCGCTGAGATGAGACAAGGGCATCCCGGACGCCGGGGGTCCACATCTCGCCGGATCGGACGTCCTCGCCGGCCGCAAAGCACGTCACACCAGCCTGCGCCAGACGTCGCTCGAGGTCGAGGGCAATGTGCCGGTCGTCGCTTGCGTAGCTGAAGAAGACATCGCATGGCGCTTCCATGGTGACCCACTCCCTGACCTCCCCACCCCCCGCAGGCAGAACCGCAACCGGAAGGGGCCCGCGCCGATAGGCGTCTCAGCGCTCAACAACGCACGGGGCCCGGTAAAGATGGCGCGACGCTCCGGGTCTGCAAGCAGCCCCCACACCGGTAGCCCGGTCGACCAGAGGCGTGGGACCAGGCCACGCCGACTGCGTCCACGGGCAGTCACCACGCGACGGTCTGCCCATACCCCTTCCCGGTGAACGCCTCCAGCCTCGCCCAGCCACCCTCCAGGGGGGTGATCGTCGCCTTGATCTTGATGGCCTTGGCCGCCGGGTCGGCCTTGTCACCGGCCAGGCCCAGGACCGCGGTGCTGTTTGCGCCGGTCTTGCCCTTGACGGTGACGTCGTGGCCGGCGCCGTTCGAGAGCGTCAAGCGCGCCGTGCCGGTGACTGCCGTGCCGGACTGGGCCAGGTCGAAGGCCAGGGCCCAGGTGCCGTCCATGGGAGAGGGGATGTCCAGGCAGAGGGCCTCGTCGACAGGCGTGGTCACACCACCCGCCTTCACGGTACCCGTCAGGGGACCGGTGAGGCGCCGGTTCGCAGTGTCCACGGTGAGGTCCAGTGCCAGGGCTACAGACACAGCCCGATCCGGGCTTGCACCCTTCATCGAGCCCCTCATCGTGACGCTGCCGTTGGCGCCTTTGACGGTGCCCTTGACGGCCATGGTCACGATGCTGGCCTTGGCGACGGTGTAGGTAGCGGTGCCGGTGAGCTTGCCCTTGGTGTCGTGCACTACATTCAATACCAATGGGTTACCGATCACATCGAAGACGTGCGTCCCGCTCAGGTCCCAGAAGCCTGCCGTCGCAACGGCGGAGGCCCCCGTGACCGCCAGGAACGAGCCGCTCGGCGAGACCGCGGTGGCCGCGCGAAACGAGGCGGTGTAGGTCGCATCAGCCGTGACGTTGGCGTCCGTGCGCGAGGCCGTCAGCACGCCGTCGTTCCACTGGGTGAAGACGTAGCCGTGGTCGGCGACGGCCGCCACCGCGCTGCCGTTCCCGCCGTAGACGACGGTCTGCAGCGTGGTGCCGCTGATGTGGCCATGGGCGCCCGCACTGTAGACGACCGTGTGGACACTGCCAACAGCGATCGCCCGGTTGGCGCTCAGCGAGTGGGGAGTCCCCGGCGCAGGCAGCGCCAACACAGCGTCGTTGCCGGCCGCATCTCGGATCGCCCCCCCGTTCAGGGCCAGGGCCTCTGTGCCGACATAGTCCAGGTCAAGGCTCGTATCTCCCTCCCTCACCACATAGTGGAAGGTCAGCGTCGCCATGCCGCTTCCGCCCGTGCAATCCGCCAAGGCATCGGTCACGCCGGTCTCCAGGGCCAACCGTGGCGTCCCCACCACGGTCACCGGCTCGCTGAACCCCACCGTCACCTCCACGCTGGCGCCCACGCCGTAGACACCGTCCGGCAGCGGTGACGTCACGTCCACCACGGTCGGGGCGGTCTGGTCCAGCGCGATCGTGTCGCTGACCACGGCCGATGGGCCCGCCTCGTTCCGTACCTGGAAATAGACGGTCTTGAGGCCATCTCCAGCCGACAGCACGAACAAGGGTGCAGGGTCGTAGGCCTCCGGCGTGGCGCCTCCGAGGTCCGGCCTCTCGCTGGCCATATGGGAGCTGGGGTTGCCGGAACAGGCGTTCGTCAGGAGGACCGTACGCTGGCGGGCAGACGGGGCTCCGGCATCCACGGCAAAGGCATTGACCGCAGGCAGAGGGGCCGTAGTGAACCCGGACCGGGTCCAGGTGGCGAGCAGACTCGCCGCCGGCCCCCATGCGACCACGACCAGCTCGTACTGGGCGGCGGGAAGCAGTACCGCGCCCGACGGCTGGTGCGTATCGGTCTCGCCCGCGGCTCTCGGGTGACCATAGGCCACTGGCCCGTCGCCCGCCGCGCGGATATCCAGGCGGTACCAGTCCGCACGGTCGAAGTCAAGCAACGGCGACGTGGATACGCCGTTGGCGCCTGGTGCGGGCTGCTCCACCATGACCGGGGCAGGGAAAGCGCTGCCATCATAGCCCGGGACGTCGACCCGGAACCTGAGGGGCTGCGCCTCCCCGCCACCCGCAGCGAACCAGCACACGACCCGGTACTGACCCGGCGCCAGGTCCGCCATCAGCGCCTCCAGGGAGGCGTAGTCGGCCCGCTCGAAGCTGCCCACGTCTGCGGACTCCCCGCCGATCCGTGCCGCCGGGTTCTGGCCGACGCTGGCCGTGGGCTTCGTCAGCGACCCGGCCTGGAACACGGATCCGCCTGGCACATGGCACTCCAGCACGACGCCCCAGCGGTCTTCCACCAGCCCCTTTCCCCCAGTCTGGAGGAACTCCCGGCGGATCATGAAAACGAAGTCGCGGTAGACCCGGTCTGGATCGTGCGTCGACCTGGCATCGGCCGGGTCGGTATCATGAGCGTACTCGTAGCCGTTGCTCTCTCCATCGCCATCGTAGTCGCCGACCGACGTCTGCGTCAGATCGCCGAGATACTCCGTCTCCCAGCCGTCCGGCAGCCCGTCCCCGTCGTTGTCGGTATCGGGCGCGCAGGCGAAAGCAGGGCTGAACTCGCTCGTGTTGCCATCGCTGGACGTCGCGGTCGCGGTGATGATAGGCCACCAGTCGTCCACGTGCAGCACCGCCGCAAACGCCCCACTGTTGCCGGTCGTGGTCACGCTTGTGAAGCCGAGGAACTGCTCCCCTTCGCCATAGCCCGATGGGTCGGCGCCGGAGCTCCCGAAGAGGTCCACGGCATAGGTGCGGTCGGCTTCGCTGTTGAGGGTGCCCTGCACGGTGAGAGTGCTCCCCGAGCGCTTCGCCAAGGTCAGGATGGGGAAGTTCTGCGCCTGGTTCGGGCCGCTATCGGTGTCGTCGAGATCGTTGGGGGTGACACCACTCAGGAGCTCGTCGGTATCCCATGTATCCAGGTTGATGCCAAGCCTGCCGTTGCCGGAGATCCGGTTGCCGCGCAGCGTGTTGCCCGTGCTGGACCCACCACACTGGATGCCGTGACGGGTATTGCAGGCGATCCGGTCCCCGGCCCCGGAGGCAACCCCGCCGATGGTGTTGTCGGCCGCACCGTTCTGGATCAGCACGCCGTACTGCGAGTTGCCGCAGGCCGTGCTGCCGTCGGCCGCCAGGCCGATGACGTTGCCCAAGACCATCTTGCCGGTGGTCCCGGAATCGGCGATCAGCACCCCGTTCTCCGTGTTGCCGGACAGGACGTTCCCCTCCCCGGCTGCGGCGCCACCGATCAGGTTCTCGCAGGCCCCGCCCCAGAGCGCGACCCCGGAAAAGCCGTTCGGCACGCGGACGGTCCCGGCGCGGTTCAGCCCGCACAGACTGCCCTGCACGACGTTCCTGTTCGTTCCCGCGTCGGCCACCGAGATCCCGGCCTGAGCGTTGCCGGAGCAGACGTTCCCGGCGCCCGCGGCCGCGCCCCCGACAGTGTTGCCCGTCGCCGCGTGGCCGATATTGATGCCGGACCACCCGTTGGGCATCGCCAGGGCGCCGGTGATGTCGAGCCCGCAGAGGTTGCCTTGCACCCGGTTCCCGCTCGTGCCGCTGCCGCCGATGAGGATGCCGGCCTCGTTGTTGCCGGAGCAGACGCTGCCCGCCCCCGCCGCCGTGCCGCCGATCAGGTTGCCGCTCGCACCGCGCCAGAGCGCGATGCCCGAGTAGCGGTTGGGGTGAGCCACCGTGCCCGACGCGTCGGTGCCGATGTGGCAGCCCTGGATGCTGCCGCCGTGGCACTGCGGGCTGTAGAGCGCGATGCCTTGCGCCGGGAAGCCGCCGATCACCAGGTTGCGCACGGCGCACTCACTCTGCGTGAGGAAAAGCCCCATCGCCTTGGCGTCGGTCAGCGAAGACCCATCAAGCCAGATCTCCGGGCCGACTGGGTTGGTATCGCCGGTGAAGGCAGCCTGTGTCGCGCCGTCGAGGGTCGTGCGCGGGCCCAGGCCGGGCAGACGCCCGGTCGGCCGGATCGTGAAGACCCCGCCGCTGAACCCGGGATCATCCGTCGGCATGCGGAAGGTGATCGCCGGGCGCGAAGCCGGATCCGCCAAGGCCTCGTCCTGCGCCTGGTAGATGGCCGCCCGCAGGCTCCCGACGCCCCCGTCGCCGGAGTGCGTGACCACCGTGCTCAGGGGCGGACGATCGGGGGGACCGTAGAGCGCGGCGATGCCCGCACGGTCACCTGGACTGAGCAGATAGACGGACTGCCCCATGAGGTCGAGGAACTGGGCGAAGGCCGGCTTCGGCTCGATCGCGTTCAGCGTGGCGGGGGCCACGGAGAAGGCGCTCCGGGTGTAGTGCATGGTGGAGAGGAGATCGTAGTCCCCGTGGTCCAGGGATTCCGGCACCAGGAGGAAGTTCGCGGCGAAGAGATCGGGCCTGACGTTGGCCGCGAGAATCGTGACGAACTCGTCCCGGTCGCGGCGTTGGTGTTCATGGATCAGCCCGAGCGAGTGACCGAGCTCGTGAACGAGGATATCCCGCCCCCATCCCGCCGGTGCGATGTCGAAGGTCTGGGGCCCGCCCCGCACGCCAAGCGACGCCTGCCCGCCAATCTCGGGGTCGAGATCCTGCTCGCGCACATTGAGGTAGTCGGGCTCCATGGTGCGCTCGATGAACTGCAGGTCCGCAAAGAGCACCCACTCGGCCATCGCCGCGACAAAAGCGGCCCGCTCGGCCGTGCTGACGGTCCCGTCGAAGGCATAGTAGACCCGCCCCTCCGGCCAGAGCGCGATACCGGTGGCCGTCGCCGACCGCGGCTGCGGACCGCCCGCCAGTCGACCGCGCCAGGCCCGCAGCGTCTCGACCCCCACCAGCAGATCGCCCAGCGCGACCTCGGTCTGCCCCGGCGTCACCGCGTCGAGAGTACGGTCGTAGAGCGCCACCTGAGCCCCAGGTCCGTATCCCTGGCCGTAACCGCCGTGATGAGGACGAGACCCGCGGCCAAGAGTCGCCTCAGAGAGGATCGCGTTGCGCCCTTGGACATGGTGAGTGCCCCTCCGTTGGTCTGGCGTTCCTCAGTCCCCCGCGGAGACCTCTCGCAGCTCGGGGTACCGCGTCTCCCAGGTGCCGTCCGCGTTCCGGATCTCGACCTTGGCCGTCCCCTGATGGGTCCACCAGACGACTTCCCTCTCGTCCGTGTACCTCACGCCCGACGCCGAGACCACCTGAGGCAACGTACACTCGCGGCCGCTGGGCATCCTCACTCTGACGAAGTGGAGAGTGCCGTCCGACAACGCGCCGTACTGCGCCACAAACTGCTCTCCACCCGGGGTCCTGTAGTACACCGGCGACCCTAGATTCACGGCCAGCTCCGTCTCGAGCGGCAGTGTGGCGCAACCGGCAAAGACTACCGAAACGAGCATGCCTACACCCACTGCTACTGTATGCCGTCCGAACATGCTGGCGTTCCTCCTGGTGTTGACCGATCGGCGGGAGCATGGTCCTCCCCCGCCGCCACGATGCGGCTGGGCCATGACCTTCTCGCGGAACCGATCCCGCCTGCAGTGCACTATACCCCACGCAGGCCCCGCGGCTCGCCATGACGGTCTACCCCAGACGCCCTTGACGACCTGCCCCCGACAGGCCATGCTCCATGGCGACGCGACCGTGGTGTCTGCAACGCCGGAGGGGACGCCCCATGATGACCAGACCTGTGGTACCGACGGTGGCCGCGGGCCTGCTCCTCGCGGCGCTGGCCCCTTCCCGGGCCGCGGAACCACTGCGACTGCCCGCTGGCGACCCGCTTGTGTGCATCTACTACTTCACCCACTGGTGGGAGCCCTGGAAGAGCGACGATGAGGCCATCCGCCGAGACCTGCGGCGCCTGCGAGCCATGGGCTTCAACACGCTTCTGCTGGACCACGAGTGGAGCCAGGCCATCGACGGCGACTGGAAGCTCCTCGACCGCGCCAACCGGCTGGCGGCCGAGTGTGGCATGAGCGTGGTGCCCTGGCTCAGCCCCAAAACCTGGAGTGACATCACCCCGGGATACCGCCAGCGCAAGGCCAGGGAGTGGTTCGGGGTGGACGTCAAGTACGGGGTCGCCCAGGATGGTACCCAGGCAGCGCCGCTGATCTACGACGAAGCCGTCCTCACCGCCGGCACCGCCTACACGCTCATGTACCTGGAACGCTACCTGGCGGGGCCGCTGCTGCGGCTCGTCTGGGAAGGCAAACCCCGCCCCGTCGTCTCCCTGAGCGTGGAGACCGCCTGGGAGGGCAGCTTCGATGACGCCACCAACGACCGCTTCCGCAACTGGCTCCAGACCAAGTACAAGAGTGTGGCCGCGCTGAATGCGGCCTGGGGGACGGCCCTGCCATCGTTTGCGGCCGTGGACCCGCGCGATGCGGCGGCCTTCGACTACGCGGGCCACCTTGCCGGGAAGGCTCTACGCGCTCAGCCGGTGGAAGACCACGTCGCCTTCCGCGCCGAGACCATCGCGGCCTCGCTGAAGCAGATCGGCGAAGCGGTCCGGCGACGCTACCCGGACGTCCTTTTCCTGGCCGAGACCCCCTACCAGCACGGCAGCCGGCACCCGCACGCCGAGAGGTACCGCATCGAGTACGCCGCCAACCCGGAGTCCTGTGACTGGGCCGATGTGGTTCTGCTCCGCTGTACCGGTCCGTTGTCAGCCGCCGAGATCGAGGCCCTGCGTCGCCACGAACTGCGCACAGGCCAACGCTCCGTCCTGACCTACCGCACCTACTCGGACTGGGACGCGGCCCCGGATGCCGACGTGTTCCAGCGCTCGGTGGAGCTCTATGCAGGCCAAGCCGCAACGCTCGGAAGCGGCTTCGGGTTCTACAGCTTCAATGAGATGGCGGATACCCACGTGGCCTTCTCGGGAGCGCTGACCGCCGAGAAGCAGGCCGGCTGGACCGCCGAACGGGCGGAGAGGGCCATCGCCCTGGTGGGCGCCATGGTCGGACGCTACCGAGAACTCGTGCACCTGCCATGACCCCGCCGGCTCCCCGGCCCGCTGCACCAGGGCCGCCAGCGTCCGCTGCAAGACCCGAACCGACACGGGACCCGCACCGTCCCGGCCGCCGATGGGAACCGCCAGTCCCCCGGGCCGCAGCCGCGCACACAGCACGCCGGCACCCGCGGTGCGGCGACCCGGCGGCACGGCCGCCCCCTGCCGCCGCCCCCTGCGCCCCGGGCCCGCCCCGGGCCGCCCCCGCCAACCAGCGCACGGCCCCCGCCGAGGCCTCCCACACCGCCTCCAGCACCCCGCCCGCAAAGCCCACCGCCTGCTGTGCCTGCGCCGGGCAGTCACCTCCGCACACCTGCCCTGGCTCAGGTTTTCGCGACGCGCCCCAGGATGCGGCCCGTGCCGGAACGTCGCGAAAACCTGGCACCAGACCGGTGCCCCGGCGCACTCCGGGAGGGCGACTCCGCAGTCCGTTTTCGCGGCGCGCCGGGCGCCGCCACGGGGCTTGCCCACGCCGCGAAACCAGGCCCGACCGGCCAGGACTCGCGGGTGCCCTCAGAGGCCGAACCGTGGCCGTGGTTTTCGCGACGTCTGGGCTGACGCGGCCGATCTCACTGACGCCGCAGAAACCGGCTCGGGGGACGGGTAACAAGGCGCTGTTTCCGGGGGCAGGTGCAGGTCACTGAAGCCAGCCCTCGGCGAGGCTGGGCGAGCCCGTTTTCGCGACCCGCGGGATGCCGGGGGTGAGACGCGCCGGCGTCGCGAAAGAGAGCTGGGGTCTGGCGGACACGGGACGCGAGCCCTGCGTGCCGCCCCGGCGCCCCTCCTACTCCCCTCTGATCCAGTCGATCTCGACCGTGGAGCCGGTCGCGGCGCCGCCCGTCGTCGGGTCCAGGCGGATGCCACGGACGGCTTGGCCCTGCCAGCGGGGGTGCCTGCCGACCGGGATGGCGTACTCGTGCCATTGGCCATCGGGACGGACAGGGAAGTTGACGTACTTCGTGTCGGCGAAGCCGGGCTCCTCGCTGGTGGTCCAGAAGAACTGCCCTTCAGGGTCTCCGCTCCCCAGGCGCATCCGCAGGGCGATGGCCGAGTACTGGTCGGGACCCAGGTTCAGGAAACTGCGCACCAGGGACGGGTCGGCACCGGCAAAGGTCAGCGTCAGGATGCCATCCTTGGCGACGGGTCCCGTGAGTGAGTTGAGCCCGCCCCAGCCCTCCAGGTCACCTGGCGTGTTGAACTGGAAATCGATGGTCCTAGCCGGCTTGGGCAACTCGGCATAGGCGAACTCAGTGGTCAGCCGGAGCAGCCGTCCGGCACCCGGCGCCAGGCTCAGCACGGCCTTGCCGTCGGTCACCTCCACCGGCGTGCTGGTGCCGTCGGTAGCGTTGACCTCCGTCAGGCCTTTGACGTGCGGTTTCAGCGCCAGGATGGCCTCAACCGGCCGGGCGTGGTCACGGTTGGCCACGAGGGCGGACGACTGTCCATTGGCGTCGCTGAAGAAGCCGATGAGCAGCGGCTGATCGCCCGGGAGTTGGATGGGCACGTCCACCCCGAGGCGGGTGCAGCCCAGGGGGACCTGACCCGTGTGGTAGACGCCGGTGGAGGTCAGCCCGAGGAGCGTTCGGCCCAGCACACGGGCCTCACCATTGAGTTGCCGGACGATCGGGTACAGCCGCGCGGGTTCGCCCCTGGCATTGACGATGCCGATGCCGCCGAAGTCCGTCTCCCACTCCGGCATGGTCCAGTAGGTGAACCACATCAGCCCCTTGATGCCGTAGGCCAGCGAGGTGTAGACCTGCCAGCGCATCTCGGCCTCCGAAGGGTCGCGGTAGCCCAGGTGGGGCAGCGAGAGGATGATGTTCCACGTGGGGACCCCGTAGCGCAGCCCGTACTCCCGGATCAGGCCCAGATTCTCGAAGTAGTCCAGCCGGTCGCTGCCGTCCTTCAGCAACGCGTAGTGATCGTAGCTCAGCACCGCCGGCCTGACGAGGCGGAGGAAGCGGTCCAGATGCTCGGCGTAGGTAGGGGTCCCCAGTTGCTCCGGCGAGGCGTAGGTAGGCAGCAGGTTGATGTAGGGCAGGTGCCTGGGGTCCTGACGCTGGAGCTCCTGGCTGACCTTGCCCAAGGCTGGAAAGCGGTCGGCGCTGGGTTCGTCGATGATGAAGTAGCCATAGGTTGCCGGGTGCGAGCCATAGTCGGCCACCAGGCTGGCGATCAGCTTGGGGTGTTCGTCCGAGAAGGCGGCCTCCCAGCTCGTGCGTCCGTCGACGACCAGCGCCTTGAGGCCGAGTTCGGCGCAGAGGTCGAGCATCCGGTGGTTGTCCGCCACCGAGTAGCCGCCGTACCGACCGCAGACCGTGAAGTTGCAGTCCTTGACGGTCTGCCAGGCTGCCCGCGTGTTGAACTCGCGGGGAGGGCCCACCCAGTAGCTGATGGGGTACTCATCGGGCAGCCAGGGGCCCTGCGCCAGTGCGCAGGAACACAGCACCAACGAGACGGGTGCCAGGACAAACAGGCGCATGGTCCAGGTCTCCTCTTTGTCCTCACGCACCGCGACCGTCCGGCCACCGCGGGACCAGGCTGGCTGCAGGCCTTGCCGATCTCATCGCCACTCGTGCTTGGGGTACTTGCGGGCCAGCTCCCGTTTGGCCCGCGGGTAGCCATCGCGCCAGAAGCCGGCCAGGTCGTCCGTAATCTGCACGGTACGCATGTTTGGCGCCAGAATCTCCACCAACAGTGGTGCCCGACCACCCCCCACGCGCGGGGTCTGGGCGAGGTCATAGAGCTCTTGGATGCGGGCGCGGCCTTTCGGGGGTCTGCCGGGCTGGTACTCGATGCGCAGGCGACGCCCGCCGGGGAGCTGCACGTGGGCCGGGGCCATCTCCTCGACGAAGCGGACCTCCTCCCGGCGGAGGACCCGCCGCACGGCATCCAGACAGGGCCTGTCTTTGACCTCGCGGTAACGGGATGCCCCCGCACACAGCTCGCGCAGCACGCGAGCGCGATCGTTCTCGTCGTAGGTGGGCAACGACCGTTCCGGGAAAGCCTCTGCCACCCAGCGCACGCGGTCGATCCACTCGTCGACCTCTCGCGACCAGCCGTGCAGGGGCAACCCACCGGAGCCGATCTGCGCGGCCAGGAGCTCCGCGGCCTTTCCGGGGTCGACGTCGGGGACCTCCTTGTCTTCCAGCGTGACCCCGAGGCAGGTTGTCCGGATCCTGTGCACCACCTGGCGACGGCGCTCGTCCCAAAGCGTGGAGTCCTCGATCTGCCACTGGTCCGGGAAGAGCTCCAGGAGCCACTCCTCGTCGACCGCGCTCGCCAAGCTCAGCAGCGTCTTCACTGGACGGCCGCGACCGCCCACCTCGCGGACCTCTGCCGCTACCAGCAGCCCCGCTCCTCGCACGCAGCTCTCCCGCGCCAGTTCCGCCGTGCGGCCGGAGCGCAGCTCACAGACCAGCGTCCCGGCGTCGCGGCGGCGGGCAAGACGGTCCGGGAACGCGACCAGGATGCTGCGGCCGAAGGCGGCGGCGCGGTCCCTGGCGGTGGGCCCGGTCCAGCCCAGACGGCGAGTGGCATCGAGCAGCACTCGAGCCGCAGTCCAGACCTGGCGAGCCGGACCTCCCAGGACGCCCCGGGCCTCGCAGACGTCCGGGCGGAATCCGGCGGCATGGGCCGCGCGCACGTGGTCGGCCAGGGCGAGCAGGTCAGACGGCGGCTCGCCTGGCGGCCACAGCTCGGTGCCATGCCGCAACACAGGTCGTTCGCCGAGCAGCGCGGCGGCCACCGCGGCGTCCTCCAGACAGCCTTCCCGGACGGCGGCATGGAGGAAGCGTCCGAGCCGGGGATGGCAAGGCACGCGGGCCACGTCGCGGCCGAGGGCGGTGAGCTGGAAGCTGTCTCCGGCGATCAGGCCCAGTTCCCGCAGTTCGCCCAGAGCCAGTTCTAGGGCCTCCGTGCGGGGGGCCTCGAGCCACTCGAACCCGCCTGGGTCAGGGATGCCCAGTGCTGCCAGCAGCAGGACGGCCTCGGCCAGATCGACCCGGTGCACTTCAGGCAGCGTCCGAGAGGGCTTGCGCTGCTGCTCGGCAAGCGTCCACAGGCGGGAACAGGTGCCGGCAGCTTCCCGACC
>Ga0172375_10005488_pt1 | contig 18268 bp, 19 predicted proteins | sample LakKiv1m_FD_114537 | JGI IMG/M metagenome (GOLD analysis project Ga0172375, IMG submission 114537) | Freshwater microbial communities from Kabuno Bay, South-Kivu, Congo - kab_092012_11.1m | ecosystem: Environmental > Aquatic > Freshwater > Lake | place: Democratic Republic of the Congo...
AATCAACAGATTCTCACTGGGGAACCTAAGCGGTGGGGCAGAGATTCGAACTCTGGGTGGACTTACGCCCACAACGGTTTTCAAGACCGCCGCTATCGACCACTCAGCCACCCCACCAAAAGAATCAAAATAAAAAAAGCTGTTTAAAAACAACGTAAAATATTTTACTGGCTATACTAAAAGAAATATTGCAGAAATTAACAAACGAGAACTCTTTAAAAATCAGGCTAAAGCCCAGGGCGAGCAACGCAAGGTTCAGGATAAAAATAAATGAAAATCCAAATATACAATTCCCTTTTAAGAAATCCCCCTTCTTAGTGCGAATGGTCTTGGCCGAAAATACCAAGTGCAAAACAGCGGCAAAACCAATTAAAAAAAGCGTATATTCAACCAACCAGCTGGATTTGATTGCCAACGATAACAACCCGTAAATAATAAATGCTATGATTACATATATCGGTAGAAGAAAAGGCGCGACATTAACCATCGGCTTAAAGAAGCTGAACATAATCTCCAAAAGCTTATGCCCTTTATTATAAATTAGCGCCGGCTCCCAGATAAACAGATAGATCACCAGAAAACTGATTACCCCGCTCCAGAATATCGCCTGTAAATTCCTGTTTACCAAGCCAAACTCATTCAAGAAAGATACTGCGGTTGAGAAAACAAACGGCAAAAGAAGCAGGCCTAAAACAAATTTAATTATTCCAAAGGCCTTACTGGATAAACCGGATATCTTGCTGGAGAAATCCCCGGAAATACCGACAGGTTCCTTGGATAAAGGGCTATCCTTGAGTAGTTTCTTATCTATTAATTCTTTCCTGGCCATTTAAATACGGCTGCAGGGCTTTGGGAATTAAAACCGAGCCGTCCTCCTGTTGGTAATTCTCCAATATCGCTACTACCGTGCGCGCTAAAGCGATACCTGAACCATTCAAGGTATGCACAAACTCCACCTTCCTGTTTTCTTTGCGGCGCATCCTTATATTTGCCCGGCGGGCCTGAAAACTTTCAAAATTACTGCAGCTGGACACCTCAAGCCATTTGTCCACTCCGGCGGTATAAGCCTCAAGATCATAGCATTTACTGGCAGCAAAACTTATATCCTGCGTAGAAAGCAATACCAGCCGGTAAGGCAACTCTAAAAGCTGCAGTACCTCTTCGGCGTTAGCTACCAGTTTTTCCAGTTCATCATAAGAATCTTCGGGCTTAACAAATTTTACCATTTCTACTTTATCAAATTCGTGCACGCGGATTAAACCTTTGGTATCCTTGCCATATGAACCTGCCTCTCTCCTGAAACAAGCTGTATAGGCGGTGTAATAAATAGGCAGCTTGTCTTCATCTATAATTTCATCGCGGAAGATATTGGTAACCGGAACTTCCGCGGTGGGGATCAGGAAAAGATCGTCATCCTTAAGTTTATACATATCCTCTTCCAGCTTGGGAAGCTGGCCGGTGCCAAGCATAGAGGCGCGATTAACCAGAAACGGCGGGAATATCTCAGTATAGCCATGTTTCCCGGTATGCAAATCAAGCATAAAGTTAATTAAAGCGCGCTCAAGTTTAGCCCCCCAGCCTTTAAAAAGAATAAAATTCGAACCGGTAATTTTAGTCGCCCGGTTAAAATCTACGATATCTAAATTCTGGCAAATCTCAATATGGCTGAGCGGCTTAAAATTAAACTTTCTTGGGCTTCCCCAGCTGCGCACAACCTTATTACAAGCTGCATCTCCGACCGGCAAGGAGGCATGCGGCACATTAGGAATATTTAAAAGAAGCTTATTTAATTCTACTTCCTGCTCTTTTATTTGCGGCTCAAGCTCTCCGATACGCCTTGAGATATCCTTCATTGAGGATATTTTGGCCCTGGCGTCTTTCTTTTCTTTTAACAGCAGGCTGATTTCGTCATTGGCTTTATTGCGTTTAGCTGCTAATTCCTCAAACTCGCTTAAAGCTTTGCGGCGGACATCATCTATCTTGATAACCGCATCAATATCAATCTTTAAAGCACGGTTTCTTATTGCCTGCCTTACTAAATCCTGGTTTTCACGGATGAATTTTATATCTAGCATTTTTAAACCTTTAACTGCTCTTAACGGGCGCCCCTCGCCTTTACTCGGGACTCCCTCACCCCTTTACAACACCAAGCGGTCGCATTCTGCAGACGCGCCTGGAAATCCCTGCATTATGCACCACATCCACTACGTCATTCACATCTTTATAGGCTGAAGGAGCCTCTTCTACCAGCGTATTACGCCCGGAGGCTTTTACTATTATACCTTTAGATTCTAATTCTTTCAATAATATATCTGGCTTAATGGATCTGGTGGCTGCGGTGCGGGATTTCAGGCGGCCTGCGCCGTGGCAGGCGCTGCCAAATGTCTCCTGCATCGCTTTTTCCGTCCCGACTAAAAGATATGAGTTCCTGCCCATATCCCCGGGGATAATTACCGGCTGGCCGATCTTCCTGTATTTCTCAGGCAAGTCCGGATGGCCAGGGCCAAAAGCCCGGGTTGCGCCTTTACGGTGCACACAAAGATTCTTTTCTTTGCCGCCAACCTTATGTTCTTCAATCTTGGCAATGTTGTGAGCAACATCATAAATTAAGGACATTCCCAGCTTCTGCCAGGGAGAACCAAAAATCTTCTCAAATACCTGCCGGGTTAAGTGCATTAAGCACTGCCGGTTGCACCAGGCATAATTTGCCGCGCATTTCATCGCCGATAGATACGCCCTGCCTTCATTAGAAGCAACCGGAGCGCAGGCAAGCTGCCGGTCAGGCACATTTATATTATATTTTGCCAAACTTCCTACCATGCTGCGGGAATAATCTTCGCAAACCTGATAACCTAAACCCCTTGAACCAGAGTGGATCTCTACCATCACCTGGCCTAAATCAAGCCCCATGGTATCGCAGGCCTCCCGGTCATAAAGCTGGTCAATTACCTGAACTTCCAAGAAATGATTTCCGGAACCCAATGTGCCAGACTGTGTTTTGCCCCGTTGCAAAGCCCGCTCCGATACTGCCTCTGGGTCCGCGCCTTGCATAGCTCCATTTTCTTCAGTGCAATCAAGATCATCTTCTGTTCCAAATCCCTTTTCCACCGCCCAACGGCTGCCCCTTAACAATATCTCCTTCTCTTCTTTTGGGCTTACCCTTATATCTCCTTCAGAACCCACTCCGGAAGGCACCTCAGAAAATAAACGATAAATTAAATCTCTGATCCTGCCCTTAACATCATCATATTCCAGGCTGGTCTTTAATAATCTTACCCCGCAATTTATATCAAAGCCCACCCCTCCCGGAGAAATAACCCCGCCTTCTTCAATATCCGTGGCTGCCACTCCTCCGATAGGAAAACCATAGCCCCAGTGGATATCAGGCATGGCCAAAGAATTATTCACTATTCCCGGTAAAAAAGCCACGTTAGCCACCTGCTCAAGGGCCCTATCCTGATAGATATCTTTCAATAGCTTCTCGTCAGCATAAATTAATCCGGGTACACGCATCCCCGGCTTATAGCTGCGGGGAATACGCCAGCGGTAATCATCAATTTTCTCTAACGGTATATTATCGGGCATTTTATTTTCATACATCAAAGATCACCTCTGCCTGCCAGATGAGGCCGGTTTTTTTGACCTTTAGCTGATGGTAGGTAGCCGCCTTGATTTCAGTATTGATTTTATAATTTCTTATATCGCTCCCTGTGGCAACCGCATCCACATAATTCTCATTAACCTGATTTATCTGAATGTTTTCAAAAGCCAAAGACTCTACCGCTGATACTGATAATAGTTCATTCAGCCAGTTAACAAAAAGCTCCTCCAGATTAGCTGCTTTTTGCCTGATTACAATTTTATGTTTTCCAGGGTATATGTGATTGTGACTCTCTAATGAAAGGCCGGCTATAGCAAGGCCCGCTTTCTTGAACAACCCTGCCAGGGAAAATGATTTTACCCTGATGCCGATATCCGCGGTATGCTCGATAAGCTGATAAGAAACCTTTTTCACGTATCTCTAAAATAAAACAACAAACATTATTTTTTAAGCAATGCGCCTATCTTATCCAAAAGGACCTTGGAATCAAAAGGCTTGGTGATATAAGCGTCCGCCCCTACCTCCTGGGCGAGTTTTCTATCCTGCTCCTGCGCCCGGGCAGTAAACATAATTATAGGTATCTGCTTATACCTTTCATCAAACTTTAACATCCTGCAGATCTTATAACCGTCCATCCTGGGAAGCATTAAATCCAGGATAATTAAATCCGGCTTTTCTTTGCGCGCCATATCCAGGCCCGCCTGGCCGTCAGTAGCGCTTAAAACTTTGTAATCAACCGCCTCAAGCTGCAGAGTCAATGCATACACCATATCGGTTTCATCTTCTATAAGCAATATTCGTTTCTTTGGCATAGTTTAAACTCCTCAAGATTTATTCATCAGCCTCCTGCAAATAACTTTTTTGTACTTGTTCTCCAAATCCACAAACTCCAGGCCCACTTTATATTTATCAGCATCTTCCCCGAAAAGGATTTCAAACTTCCTTATCCAGGCCACGCGCACCTTTGCCGTGATAATAAATTCTTTGTTTTCCGGAAAAGCAAAACTTACCCTTAATTGCGAATCTGTCTTTAACAAATGCCTGATTACCAGGCAGATTCCCCCCTCAGACACATCTACGGATTCAGACAATTCGACTTTCTCCGCAGGCAGGAAAAGCTTAATGTTTGTTTTAAAAGACATCCTCTTGAAACGCCGCATCTCCGAGCCTATATATATTTCTTTGATAGAAAATCGTGAAGGAGAAAACCCGTCATCATGCGAAAATACCCTTTGGGAATAGGAGAGAGAACCTATGGTTATGAAAACGTCCTCAACTTTATTACTGGAGAAGTACTGCTTAATCTTATACTTGAGCAGGCTGGAGATATTGGCTGCCTGCCTGTTTGAAGCCCCGGGAAGGATTATGCTGAATTTTCCTGCCTTGGGGTTTATCACGGACATCGCCTGTTTATCTGTACCTGCATATTTAGCATTCTGAAGGACCGAATCAAGGATAGCATGTAAATCTTTAAATAATGATTTCGAACCGATTTTCATCCTCTTCCTGAATTCGCTGCAATTTAAGATCAACAAGCTGACAAAATGCATGGAAACCCCGTCCTTCATCAGCCTGCTCACCTTGTTCCTTACGCTCTTACCCAGCATATCAAGAGTATAAAAACGGCGTAAGGTAAAATAAAACCTGCTTCCCACTCCGGCTTTGGATTCAACCCAAATTTCTCCTTTATGCCTTTCCACCAGTTTCTTGGATATGGAAAGGCCTAATCCTACGCCTTTATTTTCTGCTCCCGGGAGCTTAGAAACTTGAGTAAATTTGTTGAATATTGAAGCCAGGTCTGCTTTGGAAATACCTATACCAGTATCTATGACCCCTATCCTGACTTTTGCTTCTAAGATTTTTACCTCTACTTTTATGCTCCCGCCATCCATAGTAAATTTGATAGCGTTGCTGATAAGGTTAGAAATAACCTGCCTTATTCTGTCGGCATCAATAAAAACATTGACCGGCTCAGGAGGATAAACATATTTCAGGCAGATATGTTTTTCTTCGGCTAATTTCATGAAAAATACCTCTGAATCCTTCATAAGATCGATTATATCTACCAGGGAATAGTGAAGTTTCAGGGTATTTCTCTCAATCCGTGAAATATCCAGCAAATCATCGATGATCTTCTTTAGACGTTCGGCATTATCCAATGTTTTCTGCAGTACTTCCTTTTGTTTATTGTTAATTTGGCCAACCACCTCATTAAAGACAACTGTGACTAATCCCTTGATCACTGCCAATGGAGTACGTAGTTCATGAGAAACAGTGGAGATGAACTCAGATTTCATGGCGCTGAGCTCCTCAAGGGCCTCCAGTTTCTTCTCAATACTAAGCTTGTCTTTCCTTAGCCGCTCAAACTGCATTCTTCGGGTAATGTCTCTGGTAATTCCGATTAAGCCGATAACCCCGCCCTTATTGTCATAACGCGGAATCTTAGTTGTGGAAACATAATTATCTACCCCATCCGGCCGGGTCGCCCTTTCAACCTTGTCTATTATCGGCTTACCGGTATCCATAACGCGCGCATCATCCTGGGCCATTTTTATAGCCCGGTTTTTTGAGAAAAGATCAAAATCAGTTTTTCCTACCAGCGCTTCAGGTTTCACCCCCAGGCCTCTGGCATGAGCCTGGTTGACCATAACAAACCTGCCTTTCTTATCCTTAAAATAGATGACATCAGGGATAAAATCCATCAGCTCCCTGAGCAACTGATAATTATCTTTTAGCTCTTGAAATCCCATGTTTATAGTTTGTTTTATTTTCGCTGTTTTATTCATTGTAAGCAAACAGAGGAATTAATAAGTGTTTCCTGGTATGGAGGGATTATCCGGGATTTCATAAAAACCCCTTGATTTAAGTGGGCCATGGTGGAGTCGAACCACCGACCTTGACATTAAGAGTGTCCTGCTCTGCCAATTGAGCTAATGGCCCCAAGATTTCAGGTAAACTTTACATTCCATTAGTCCATACCCGCTGGGGTATGAGCTAATGGACAGAAATTACATATTATTGTAGTAAAAAGTATAACTTAGACAAAAAATTAAATCAAGGAAATTGTTTATAAAAGGGTGGAGCCATGAAGAGATTAGCCAGGAAAATACTTTGTGCTGTAATAATTTATTTAACCCCTGTTTTATCTTTCTCGCTATAGGGCTTGCGAACCTTCATCTCACCATTTTCATAATTATCAATATATATGATTTCCCCGGAAGAACGATACGTTTTAGATACCCCATCCAGTTTACCATCCTTGTAATTCATCTCTGCCTGCAACTTGCCGTTTTCAAAATAAAATTTGGATGTCCCGTCTGACATGTCAGCCTTATAACTTACTACCGCCTGCAGCTTCCCGCTCTCAAAATAAAACCTGGCCACACCCTCTTTCTTGCCATCCCTGTAGGTCCATCTCAATTTTAAACGGCCGCTTGGATAATATGACTTAAATGCCCCGTTAAATTTGCCATTCTTAATCGTTCCTACTTCCCGGATCTTGCCATCCGCATAATATGACTTAAACGGTCCATCCCCCTTTACCTTCCCTTTACCCAAAAAAGACGCTATAATTAAACCGACAATAACCACGCTTAATAATATTATTATTTTTTTCTTCATCAGTCTCTCCTCTGGCGTATAGGCGCCAACTAAGTATTAGATATTTTATTATCCTGCCATTATAACCTAAAATCAACTATTTTTTGGTTATTTCATGGTTTCTCTCAGGATATTCTGCAAACCAGGTTGCAATACCGATTATTGAATCAGTAAAATTACAAAACTCAGCAACATCACGATTATTAAAACTATGGTGATTATCGCATGTTTAGGGTATCTCAACCTTCCCATAAAACCTACGCTGCGGCCAAGTTCCTCGCCGCAATAAAGGCATAACATAGCTTCATTATCATAAATGGGTTTCTTGCAATGGGGGCAGAGATAACCGGGCATCTGTTCAAATTGCAATTCTTCTTTTTTTGAGGAATAAGAAAATATTAATATAAAAAACAAATACGCCTATAGTATCAATCAGGATATCCTGAATGGAGCAATTTCTGCCCGGGACAAACGACTGGTGCAGCTCATCGGATACAGCATACAAGAAAGTCAGGGCAGCCGGATAAATAAAAAGGCGCGCAGCAGCAATTTTATCGAATGTACCCGCAAATGCCCTATATAAAAGCCAAACGAGGATCAAATATTCTAAAACGTGGAGTATTTTCCTTAGAATAAAATCAAATTTAAAACCCGTTTTTAAATCCGGCATACCTGAAAGATAGAATATAAGAACTGCCCAGGCAGCAACAGGAAGCCAAAACTTAAAGAACTTCACCGCACTCTTCATTTCAACCCTTGAATTACATTTCCCTGCCGGAAGCCTTTTTTAACTTAGTAATTAACTCCATCAACATGGGGTCATTTTTTAGCCCCAGATCCTGCGCCTTATGTACATCCTGCCAGCTCTTATCATAGTCATTCTTATAATAATAGGCAACCGCCCTATTATAATAAGCCCCTGCGTAATCAGGGTTATTCTTGATAGCTTCACTAAATATACCGATAATGTTATCTATTTCTTTTGGATCCATAGTAATAGCAGGTTCTGCCTTAGGAGCCTGAGGCGGAATTTTGCTTTCACTCGGGACTGTGGCGCAACCGGCTAACACCAAGCACAAAAGAACAATGGTTTTCTTCATATCTTCCTCCCTTTTGCTTAATTATACCACTTTCACTTCAAAAAGATAAGTTAAGTTTTTATCATTATTTTCCTTATTATTATACTATCCGCATAAAGAATCAATGAATAGTTTACGATACTAAAACTGCAGCTTATCGCCTGTTTTTAATCCAATCCTGCCCGAACTTCCAGCGTTCAGCTCAAGGACATACATGGCTTCCGCCTGAGGATAAATAGATTCACAGGCATCCGGGCTCTCCGGCTCGGCGTTTTCCTTTATAAAAACAACCTTCTTTTCTTTATCCAGCCAGATTATATCTAAAGGTATATACGTATTCTTCATATAAAAAGACCTGGGGGCTTCATCCTCATAAACAAAAAGCATCCCTGAATCAGAGGGTAAACTTCTGACAAACATTAATCCCTTCGCCTGTTGTTGCCTGGTTTCTGCCATCTCTACAAGGAAGGAATTATCCTTAAAACGAATTAATGCCTTCTTTTTTCCACCGGAGTCAGAAAGTTGCGCCCGGCTGATGCCTATAAATATAAAAACAAAGACGATAGAGGCATAAATTGTTTTATTAAAGTTGGCCATATATGGATTTTAATGCGCCTGGCAGGAGTCGAACCTGCAACGCCTAGCTCCGAAGGCTAGCGCTCTATCCAGTTGAGCTACAGGCGCAAAAATTTAGATAATTTCCGCCTTATCCCCCAGGATCTTTTTAATCTTTTCCAGCTTAGCTTTCTCAACAGGAAAAACATTCTTGTCCGCGGTCGAGCGCACCGGAGAGTTAAGCTGAATTTTATCCGGGTTTATGCTCCGGATATGCCTGCGCAGCTCTTTAATATGCGGGATATCGTCATTTATGCCGGAAACAAGCATTATCTCAAGCCAAATCTTACCCCGGAACTCCTTTCTTAAGGCGACTAACCCGTCAATGATTTCATTTATTTTTATGCCGGCGCAAGGACGATCAATCTGCCTGAATATCTCCGGATCCACCGTATCCAGAGAGGGAACAATCAAATCTGCCCCCAAAATTGACTTACGCACCAGAGAATCACCTAAAAGCGTGGAATTAGTGATAACGGCTATTTTTAAACCGGTAACCTTTCTTACCTGGTCAATCAATTCACCGACACATGTATTTAATGTCGGCTCCCCCAGTCCGGAAAGAGTTGCAAAACATAACTTTTTAGCCTCCTGCGGGTTGTTTTGCAGCCAGGACTTTAGCTCCCGGATTATTTCATCAACCCCGGCATATTCTTTTCTCTCAGAAACCTTCACCGGGGTCCTTCCCCATTGGCAATAAATACAATCCAAATTACATATTTTATCTAAACTCAGGCTCAGGCCCAAAGAAAGCCCCAGCCTGCGTGATTTTATCGGCCCATAAATATATTTCATATGCACACCCGGTTTCTTTCTGACGGATAAGGATAAGGGCGCTGCTCATTAAGCAGCGCCCTAAAAGTTTACTTAATCCCTCCTAAAAGTCAATTATTTTACTTCAACAACACAGTTATGCGTTCCAAGAGAGTTAGCCACACAAGAGGTACAGTGAGGGTCATTTATCCAGGAACCATCTACGATAAACTTATACTCGTGTCTTCCCGGCTTAAGCCCGACTTTTACCAACCAGTTACCCTTATTGTCTTTCTTGGCAAGTAATTTATTGGTGGCCCATTTGTTAAAACTCCCGGCAAGCACAACCTTTTTGGCCCCAGGGGCATATAACTTAAATTCTGTTAACTTTGTTCCGGCTAAACGTGGCATAACTACCTCCTTTGTTTACACTTATTTTCACACTACAACCGGCTGATGTCAAGAAGTTTATGAACGCCTGGCTTACACCGCAACTATTGAGATCCCTTTTTTATCGGCAAGTTTAAGGCTCGCTTCTTTATCAATAAAAAGTGTTTTGCCTGCCTCAAAAGCAAGGCATCTGGCCCTTGCCTTAACCAGGTTCTTTACGGTGTTTAACCCAATAACAGGAACGTCAAAACGCATATCCTGCTTTGGTTTGCTTACCTTAACAATCACAATCCTGCCACGGCCGATTTTACCTGCCCGGCGGATTAAATTATCCGTTCCCTCAAAAGCCTCCACTGCGACTATAGCCTTACTTTTTACAGCAACCGTCTGGCCGATATCCAAATCAGCCACCGCCTTAGCCAGGTTTAAACCAAAGTAAATATTCTCCCAGGTGTCAAAATCCGGCTGCAAGCTCGTAAGTGTGCCTTTTTTAGGCAGATATTCTTCAATAAAAGTAGTAGAATCCAGAAGATTAAAACCAGCCGCCTCTAATCTTTGCGCTACGGCGCCAAATAATGTATCCGCCTTTTTATCTTTAAGGCTGGATAGTATCTGTTTTAAATCTTCGCTCTGATTAATTTCTTTACTGAACAACCTGGATGGGCTGATCTGGCCGGCCATAACCGTGTTACTAACCCCTTCAGATTTAAATATAGTGAATATTTTATGAAATTCAGCCAGGTTTAACCAGTAGATTTTATCAACTATTTTCTTTAATTCAGGAGAGGTATCGCCTTTGATGGCGATAGCAATAACATTATACCCTTTTTTCTTAGCGCTTGCGGCAAAAATTAAGGGGAATTTTCTGTTTCCGGCAATCAAACCTATTTTTTCCATATTTATTATGTAGGGACGGTTCTCAAACCAAAGGAAAAGTGTCCCTTTTTAGGGGACAGTTCTGCTTTGAGTTGAGAACCGTCCCTGGTTTATGGTTTAGCGGCAGGAGCGAGTCAGACCGCGCTCTGAACTTTTGATAAAATTAACCAGATAATTTATCTCTTCGGTCCCGGCTAATTCCTTTTCCACCTTTTCGATAGCGTGTTTTGCGGACAACCCGGAATTGAATATTAATCTAAACGCCTGATCAATTTGTTTGATGGATTCACGGGAAACACCTTTGCGCCTCAAGCCGATAAGATTTAGGCCGTAGACCCGCGCGGGGTGCCCATCGCATGTAGAAAACGGGGGGATATCCTGGACTACCTTGGAGCAGCCTCCAATAATAGAAAGCATCCCCACTCTGACAAACTGATGAATGGCGACTATGCCTCCGACAACAGCCCGGTCTTCGATAGTAACATGCCCGGCTAAAGTACTGTTATTGGCCAGTACGCAACCGCTGCCAACCCGGCAATCATGGGCAATATGCGAATAAGCCATTAATAAGTTATTATCCCCGACACTCGTCTTGCCACCCTGGCTCGTGCCTGGATTAAGCGTGCAATACTCGCGGATAATATTATTATTACCTATCTCCAGAAAAACATCTTCGCCTTTAAACTTAAGGTCCTGCGGCTTGCTGCCTATGACCGCTCCGGTAAATATCTGGCAGTCATTGCCGATAGCGGTATTGCCTTCAATCACGCAGTGTGCGCCGATAACTGTATTGGCGCCAATACTTACCTTCTCGCCAATTATACTATACGGGCCGACAATTGCGCTGGATTCTATTTTTGCTTTTGAGGAAATTATCGCACTGGGGTGTATTTGCATATTAATCACTGACCAAGGCACATACAAAGTCCGCTTCCGCCACTACTTTCCCGCCGACTAATGCCCTGCCACGAACCTGTCCGGTTTTTGACTTTACTTTTATCGCCTCAACCTCAAGGACTAACTGGTCTCCGGGAACTACCGGCTTACGGAATTTTACATTATCGATCGACAAAAAGAAAGCAAGCTTTCCCTTATTTTCTTCGGAAGCAAGCATCATTACCCCGCCAACCTGGGCCATGGCCTCAACAATAATTACCCCCGGCATAACCGGACGGCCCGGAAAATGGCCTTTAAAGAAATAGTCATTTATAGTTACATTCTTAACCCCGACGGCGCGCTTGCCTTTATCTAAATAAGTTACCCGGTCCACAAACAAAAACGGTTGGCGATGCGGAATGATCTTCATGATTTCATTAACATCTAAAACACCTTCCATAGTATTGGCTCCTTGTGCCTTTGTTTTCTGTTCACAGATCTTCTGGGCAATCTTTAAATTTAAAGAATGGCCGCTTTTTAACGCAATCACATGTCCGCGGATAGGGCAGCCGGCCAAACAAAGATCGCCGATTAAATCAAGTATCTTATGCCTGACAAACTCATCTTTAAATCTCAACTTATTCTTAATAACCCCTGTCTTGCCTACAACCAGGGTATTCTCATAATTGGCGCCTAAACCCAGACCCTGATTTTGTAACTCAGAGGCTTCACTCTCAAGGCAAAAAGTACGCGCCGGGGCAATCTCTGTTTTAAAAGATTCCGCATTAACGCATATCTCTAAAAATTGTGCCTCTAACAAAGGATGGTCATAATCCAGGGTATATGAAATCTTAAACTCTTTTGCCGGCACGACCGTAATTGAAGAGCCCCCGTCTTCAATACATATAGGCTCTCTTATTACATGGATATATTTTTCCTGTTCCTGCTCGACTATCCCTGCCCGCTCAAGCGCCTCTACAAACTTAATCGCGCTTCCATCCATGCCCGGAAGCTCATTATTGTCTATCTCTACATCAATATTATCTATTCCCAGGCTGGACAAAGCGGCCATAAGATGTTCAATCGTCTGCACCTCCGCTTCATTATTGCCAATTGAGCTGCGGCGGCTGAATTTAGCCGCAAGAAAAGACCGCACATCAGCCTGTATCCTCGGAGCCCCGGGGATATCCATGCGGATAAAAGATATCCCAGAAAACGCCGGCGCTGGTCTAAAAGTTATATTTACTTTATTCCCCGTATGTATCCCGGCGCCTGAAAGTGAAACCTGGCTGGCAATTGTCTTTTGCTTTTCCATTATTTCTTACCCAATCTTGCTTCTAATTCTTCAATCTTTTTCTTTAATTCCCTGACTAAATCAAATAACTTAGGAAGGTTCTGCAGGCTGGCATTTACCCTCTGGGTAGTCATAAATGGCCTGGCCGGATAACCGGAAACCATTGTATCCGGCGGTACTGACTTAGCCACCCCTGACTGCGCGGTCACGATCGCGTTGTCTCCGATGGTAATGTGGCCGACTAAGCCGGCTTGACCGGCTAAAGTTACGCTGTTGCCGATAATCGTGCTGCCGGATATGCCCACCTGGGCGACAATTAAGGAGTTTTCACCAATGACTACATTATGGGCAATCTGCACAAGATTATCAATTTTAGTGCCGCGGCCGATTACGGTTTTATCAAAGCGCGCCCGGTCGATAGTGACGTTAGCTCCAATCTCCACATCATCAGCAATCTCAACCGTACCCACCTGGGGTATCTTATGGTGCGAGCCCTTAATCGTGGCAAACCCAAAACCATCCGAACCAATCACGGTGCCGGAATGGATAATTACACGGTTGCCGATACTGATGCGCTCGCGTATTGAGACATGCGGATAAATTAATGTTTGGTTCCCGATCTTGCTGTGGTGGCCGATAAAACAACCCGCGTAAATTATTGATTTATCGCCGATAACCACATTATCGCCGATAACCACATAAGGGCCGATAGCTACGTCTTTCCCCAAGGCTACATTCTTGCCCATAACCACGGTATAATCTATCCCCTCAGGATGTCCGGCGTCATCAGGCATAAACATAGAGATGATTTTGGCAAATGCCAGGGAAGGGTTCTCGGTCAGGATAACCGGCTTTGAGGTTTTCTGCGCGTCAATTGAGGTAATGATTGCCGCAGCACGCGTCTTATCCATAAGCGGGCTGTATTTGGGATTGGCTAAGAAGGTAATATCCCCCTCAGCCGCTTCCTTGATACCTGAAACCCCCGTAATTAGAATATCCCCGTCACCGACGACCTTGCCGTCAATCAGCCTGGCTATTTCATTTAAGGTTTTATGCAACATCATAAGTATTTAACCTATTTGCCGTTTTTGTTCAAAGCCTCGATAATTTTATTTGTAATCTCAAGGGCCTTGTTCTGGTATACCAGCACCCGGTCATTAAAAACCATGGTGTATCCTTCTTTTTCCGCGTACTTCTTCACCGCATCTTCAATATCCTTGAGGATCTCCTTCATCTTCTCATCCTGCTCTTTACGCAGCTCTTCCTGCTTCAGGCGGTCAGAATCCTGGAAGGCCTTCATCTTGGTTTCAAGTTCGCCCTTTTTGGCTTCTCTTTCTTTATCGTTAAGCAAATTAAATTTATCCTGAAGGGCCTTAAGCTCAGCCACCTTCTTATCGCGCTCGTCGGTATAAGCCTTTTCTTTGTCGTTTAAAGTTTTATCATAACCCTTGGTTTTGTTATATTCGCTGAAGGTGCGGCTCAGGTCAATATAGCCGAATTTATCCGCTGCTTGAGCGCTTCCGGCAAATAAAAACAAACCAATAACCATGCTGCCTAAAACTACTGCTGTCTTTCTCATCTTACTTCCTCCTTGCCCGCAAGGGCAGACCCGCGCAATCGCCGCAGGTAGCGGCGTACCCGCCTTCCTATTGGTCGGGGTATATAGCTTAGCGCGGGGCGTTGGTTAGTAATTATCTATTTTAGAATCCATGACTGGCGCTGAAATGGAATTGCCCGCTCTTCTTATCGCTCTCGCCAGGTTCTTTATCAAAAGGTATACCGTAATCCAGCATTATCGGGCCGATCGGGGTTTTGATACGCAGGCCTAAGCCTACGCTGGACTTCAATCCTCCGCTATTAGAGACTCCATTAGCGTCTTTGTTTGAAAACATATCCCCGACCTTTTCCCAGACATTACCTACATCATAAAAAGCCGCGACCTTCAAGAAACTAAACAAAGGATAGGTATATTCGATATTACCTATCGCCATGGAGGCGCCGCCCAAAGGATCATGATCACCGCTGCTACTAACCGGTCCGACCTTTCTTTCCTCATAACCTCTGATTGTGTAAGCGCCGCCGGCAAAGAATCTTTCATAAATTGGGATCTTTTCTGTGCTGCCATAAGGCTCAGCCAAACCAACCCTGCCTCTTACCTCAAGCACGGCGCCTCTGGGCATCGGAAAATAATGCGACGCCCGTGCAAAAAACTTTGTAAAATTTTTATCCCCGCCAAGCGGTCCTCCGGCAAAATCAAAAGAAGCGGTGACTAAATTACCTTTTCTGGTGTCAAAAACATTATCCCTTGAATCATAAGTTAAACCCGGAGAAAATGTGCTAATCAGGTTCTTTCCACTTTCGGCCTCTAAATCAGTATCCCCCGAAGAAATATTACTGATATCTATTTCATCCAGGCGGTACATAATATCCCCTCTTAAATATTCGGATAGCTCTTTACCTAAACGCAGGTCTCCGCCGGTAACCTTCTCATCATATCCATAACCTACGTCAGTATCGCGCTTATGTTCGCGGCGATACAGGTCAAAACCGAAAGAAACCGGATAATCAAACAGCCAGGGTTCGGTAAAACTCAATTCATAGCCGTTGCTTAAGTTGCCGATTGATGCGCGCAGTTTTAAATTCTGTCCGGCGCCTGTAAAATACGGCCAGTTTCTCCAGTCAAAGTTCTTTTGCTCAATCTCCACAAAACCCACAAACTGATCAACCGTGCTGTATCCGCCTCCGAAGCTGAAGGCCCCGGTCTTACTTTCCTTCACATCAACTACCAGGTTCTTTTTATCCGGGGTTTGAGTATCTTCGGTATCGTAACTTACCTCTTCAAAAAAGCCTAAGTTTGTCAACCTTTCCTTACTGCGGCGCAGCTTTTCTCCGTCAAATTTCTCTCCGGGATGGATCCTCATCTCCCTGCGGATAACCACATCCTTGGTTTTGATATTACCGCGGACCTTAATCTTATCCACATAAACTACCTGGTTTTCAGTAATCCCATAGGTTATATCCACGCGGCCGGTATCCGGGTTGACTATAGTTGACTCCTGGACCTGCGCGGAAATATATCCGCGGTCAAAATATAACCCCTGCACGCTGGTAATATCTTTTTTCATCGCATCCGCGCTAAATACCTTGCCCGGTACACACTCGCTCAATCGGCTGAGGATAGCCTTTTCAGTAATGTCTTTATTTCCCTGGATAATGACTGAACCCACGAGGTATTTCTTGCCCTCGGTAATCTTAATCGTAATATATAACAAATATGCCTTCTTGGCGTCTGGATTGACCTCATATTGTACCGCGACATCAGTAAAACCTTCACGCTGATAGAATGACTTGATGCGCTCCATATCTTCCTCTAACACGTCTTCTTTTAACACTCCGGCGTTAAAAAACCAGGCGCGCTTAGTTTTAAGCAGTTTTAAAATACGGCCGCTTGAGAAAGAATTATTCCCCTGGATAATAATATCCTTGATACGGACCTTTTGCCCTTCTACAACATTGAAACTTATCGCCGCCTTGTTTGTTTCAGCGTTTAGCTCAACTTTATGAGTAACATCTGCCTGGCTATAGCCTATTTTCTCATACATCTTTTTTAGCGTGCGCACATCCTCGGTCAGGCTGGGGTAATCCAGGTATTGCGTCTCTTTTGATTTCAGCTGTTGCTTGAGCTTATCTTCCTTCATGGTAATACGGTTTATCCCCGTAAAACTGATCTTCTCTACAATCGGCCTTTCTATAACATTGAGGATGATTTTTACCCCATCTTTATACGCCTCGGTATCTATCTTAATATCGCTGAAAAAACCCAGTAGGTACAGCCTTTTCAAATCGTCGCTGATAATATTTTCCTGATAGGGGCTGCCAATGCGCGTCTTCATTTTAGAAACGATTACATTGGTGCTGATAGATTTGTTGCCTTTGACTTCTATGGCGGTGACATTCTTGAGAGAAGGCGAAGTTTCGGAAGAAGCGGCGGAATTCTTCTGGGGTTGGCCCTGTGGATTTTCCTCAGCAAAAACAAAAGATACGCTAACAAAAAGGAGAAAGGCGGTTAAAGATATTAGGATTAGTCTGCGCATTTATGGTTATTATATAGGAATAGGCTGTTTAAAGCAAATATTTTATATGGCTTACCGCAAGCGGCTGCAGGATAACTCATTCTACTGAACTATCCATCCTGGATAAGTTGTCAAACCTGGTAAACTCCTTGATAAAGGCTAATTTTAAAGACCCAACCGGGCCATTACGCTGCTTGGCGATAATCGCTTCCGCTATGCCCTGGTTATCAGGAGAAGGGCTATAGTACTCCTCCCTTAAAATCAACACGACTACATCGGCATCCTGCTCAATTGCCCCGGACTCCCTTAAATCTGAAAGCTGCGGCCTATGGTCTGTGCGCGATTCCACTGCCCGGGACAACTGGCTGATAGCAATAACCGGAACGCTTAATTCCCTTGCTAAAGCTTTAAGTGAACGTGAAATCTCAGAGATCTCCTGCTGCCTGCTTTCCATATTCGTGGCTGAGCCGCGCATCAACTGCATATAATCCAGGATAATTAGTTTTATGCCATGATGTGATTTCAGCCGCCTAGCCCTGGCACGCAGCTCCATCACGGAGATTGCCGGGGTATCATCAATAAATATGGGTGCCTCGGAAAGTTTTCCGGCAGCCGCGGTCAGGCGCGGCCAATCGCTGGTAGCTAAATACCCCGTCCTTACTTTATGCGCGTCAACTCGCGCATGCGAACAAAGCATCCTCTGCACCAGCTGTTCCTTGGACATCTCTAAGCTAAAGATCGCAGTAGGCACCTTTTCAATCACTCCGGCGTACTCGGCGATCCCTAAAGCAAAAGCACTTTTGCCCATTGAAGGCCGGCCGGCAACAATAATTAAATCAGAAGGCTGCAGGCCGGCAGTTTTAATATCAAAATCTATATAACCTGTGGGAATACCGGTAACATGCGCCTTATTCTGGTAAAGCTTATCAATAGTTTCAATTGAATCCTTTACAATTTCCTTAAGGTGCAAATAGGACCCTTGGTTTCTCCGGTCGCTGACCTCAAAGATAAGCCTCTCGGCGGTATCCACGACTTCGGCGATATTGCCTTCGCTCTCGTGGCAAACGGTGATAATCTTGGTAGAATTATTGATTAAAGTCCTCAGGATATA
>Ga0172375_10005489_pt1 | contig 18267 bp, 19 predicted proteins | sample LakKiv1m_FD_114537 | JGI IMG/M metagenome (GOLD analysis project Ga0172375, IMG submission 114537) | Freshwater microbial communities from Kabuno Bay, South-Kivu, Congo - kab_092012_11.1m | ecosystem: Environmental > Aquatic > Freshwater > Lake | place: Democratic Republic of the Congo...
TTCAACCGTTGGTGTCAATGAGCAAACTATTAAAAACTATATCAATCTTCAAGGTCAAGAGGATTCTGGACAAGCTCTGCTTGACCTCTCCTCAAAACCCCGAGCGTAAGCTCGTGGGTTGTTCATAAATTTTTCTAATTTGAGAATCTATTATTTTAATAACCATATTTTTAGGTAAGAAAAATAAATTATATTGATTTAGTTCTTTTAGATTTTCTAGAAGTACTGATATTGGCTGGTTTGTTTTTTGACAAAAGTACGACAATCTTTTTCTGTAAGTATTATTTCGATAAAGCATTTGAAACAATTGAGCAATTTTTTCTGATTTTTTTAACTCAGATTGTGACATAGTATTTGTTTTAAAAATTGTATAAGGTGGTTTTCTCCGATAAGTTATTCCATATTTTTTTGCTTCTTTTTCGTAGAGTGTTCCAGGATTGACTCTTAAAGTTTGAATTTGAATATCATTTGGTTGATGTGAAAACGCCCAATTAATATCATCTTTAATATCCTTATATGTATCTCCAGGTAAGCCAATGATAAACTGAAGAATGATATTGGCTTTTAAGGATCTTAAGAGTTTAATGTTTTGATTTAACGAGTTGATATTATGAATTCTTTTTGCGCGGAAAAGCGTTTTTTTATTCAGAGATTGCACTCCAACAGTCAGGTAAAAGTATGGTTTTGCCAAGAGACGTGCTAACTCTTTTTTAATCGGCCAAATATCTGCTCTTATAAATAAGGTTATCAAAATTTTTTTATTACATTTTATTATGGAGTTTAATATTTTTTTCGCTCGCAGATCGTAAATATTAAAATTATCGTCAACGATATTAATTTTTTTTGGTTTCTGTTTGATAATATAAATCAATTCCTTGATTACTTCACTTAAAGGAAAAAACCTTAAATGTGCATAGCTAAACATGTTATAAGAACAATAAGCGCATTTGAAAGGACATCCTCGGGATGTTTCTACAGTAATAGTTTCTCGACCTTTATTAATTTTTATTAGATTGGTTAAATAAGGGGAAGGCATCTGTTTTAAATCTAGAGGTTTTCTCATCTGTGTTTGAATAACTCGGCCGTTTTTTTTGAAAGCAATTCCTTTTATTTCTGTTAATGCAATTTTTTTATAAAGAAAGTGCCTTATTAAATCTACGAAAGTTTCTTCGCCTTCGTCTAAAGCAACTATGTCGATATTTTTATTCTTCTGAAGAATTTTTCTCGCATTATATGTTGCTTCAGCTCCTCCGATAACTATTGGTAAAAAAGGTTTTTTATTTTTTAGTTTTTTTATCACTTTAAATATTAAATCAACGTTCCAAACATAAGTTGAAAGACCAACAAAAACGGGATTTTTTTTTAAAATACTATCTGATATTGAATTAATCTGTCGTGATGGAATGTCGCGATATATATGATTATTAATCCTTTTTAGTTTTGTTGGTTTGATAATTTTTGTTTCAATTTTTATTTTTCTGTCTTTAATACGAGATAGAGCATAGGCTTTGAGATTGAAAACTGCCGGATATAATTCTTCGCTTGACGTTGCAATATAAACTAAAGTTATTTTTTGACTCATTTATATGTTTTTAGTAAGTTAACTTGAAATATTATAATAAATAATTAATTTTCTTTATCTGCATCAGAGAAAATAAGTTATAATGAAAATCCAATGCAATTATTATATCTTTAGCAAAAAATGATTAAATATTTTGTGAAGATAGTTGATTATGTAATTCAAATCACGTTTGATGATAGGTGCGATTGTTCCTTGAAGAGAGTCTTGATAAATAATTATCAAGCATATTTTGTAGATAAGTGTCTTCATCCGGATTTATTTATCGAAGTAAAATCGCGATACTTATTTCGCGCTATTAGGGTAAAAAATCGCGCTTATTTAAGTTTTTATCACAAAACATCCAATGATAAGATTATTACATCGACTTCTCTTAACAGATTACAGTCGCATTTTTTCTTAAAAACGGTATTTTATAATTTTTTGTACAAAAAAAAATTACTGTTCATCCATGCGTCGGCTTTTTTAGTTAAAGGTAAAGCGATGATTTTTTTAGGAAAAAAAGGAGCTGGTAAATCGACAATTGTTAAACTGCTTAAAAATAAATTTAGCCCGCTATGTGATGACATAGCAATTATTAAAATTGATAAAAGAAAATTATTTTTATACCAAGTTCCTTATCTTGAAAAGAACCAATACAAAAAGACAAATAATTGTTATCCTATAGCAGGGTTATATTTTTTGAAAAAGGCAGATAATTTTCATGTTGAGAAGATTGATTTAGCTTTTGAGAGTCAATTTTTAAACGATTTTTGTGAACAGATATCATTCAATGATAGTAAAAAAGGAATGGCTAACCTTATTTTTATTTTAATGAAAAAGTTTTTTAGACTCTATTTTGCTAAAAAAAACACGGACAAGATTGAATTATTTTTCTCTAAAAATGTTATTTAGCTATAAAAATATCATTGACAATCGCTCCAAAAAATATATTATACTTCTAATTAGGTATATCAAATGAAAAAATATCAGCATCCAAAAATTAAGCAAAAAAAAATAAAAATTTCTTTGTTAAGAAAAAACTATGATTTTATGGAGTTTATGAATGTTTATGCGTCAGGCCACGATGTTTGCGGATGTGGTAATTGTTGGCCTTAATTTATTCGGATTTTAATATTAAAACATTAAGAGGAAGAATATTATTTCTATTAATAGAAAATACTTCGTGTACTATAATTTTATCTGCATTTTTCAATGAATTAAGGTTAGTTAATATTTTATCTTTTGTATAAACTTCAAAATTATCCTTTGGAAAAGTAAAATTTACAACCCCTTCTTTTGTTTGGATGCTGAGAAGTACTTCCTCAACGTTTTTTTTATTTTTATTTGAAGATAATCCTTTAATAGATCCTTCTGTATCATTAATTATAAAAGGAGACTTATTATTGGCAACTTCAAATTTAGATCGGGTAATAAGATTATTGTCCTCAAGCCAGTTAAAAAATTTCGATTTTTCTTGAACTGTATTTAAGGAATAAAACCCTTTATTTACTGTTTTTGGTTTAATGAAATAATAGATGAAGAATTCAACTGCAATTATTATTAATAATAATATAAAAACAATTACTAGGAATTTATTAACAATCTTCATATATTCAGTTTAAGAAAGGCTTTAGATGATGTCAAGAGTTTATTTATCGCTTTCTATTAAGCTTTTTGCTTCAAGCTTAATTAAGTAAGGAAGTATTTTCTTATAAAATGTACAGACATTAGGTCTTTGTTTTGTCCTCTTGGTTACAAATTGTTCCATTTTACACCCGCCCTTACAAGCATATTTCCATAAACACTTTTTGCATATAGGATTAGTATTGGTTGAGTATTTAATAAATGAACTATGTTTTTTCCTAAGAAACGATATAAAATTAGGTACTTTTTCAAAAGGAACTTTGATGTTTGACGAAGGACAAACTTTTATTTCACAATTTGGGGTGATCGTGAAATAATTATAACCAGCTGCACAACCGTATTCACTAGTATAGAAAAGCGCTTTACTACTTTCAAGAAAAATAGAAAGGCGCTTTAAATTTGGTTTAAGCCTATAATAGTCGTAAATAATTTCAATTGCCTTATAATACGATTGGATAGCTCTTTTGTCGAAGTTAATCGGTTCATCTAAGCAATACTGAGTGGTTTTCTTATAAAATTGAAATTGGAAATTTATCTCTTTTTCTAAAAAAAATGTTACTAATTCGGGAAGATGATTTATATTTTTTGAAGTAATCGTTGTAATGACATTATTAAATATTTTATGTTGTTTAGCGATATTAATTCCTTTAAGAATATATCGATACGTACCATTTCCGTTGATAAGCTGGCGTGTTTTGTCGTTATATTCTTCAATTCCGTCAAGAGATATCGCCATTTTGATTCGATTTTCTTTAAGATAAACAGCTTTTTCCTTTGTTAATAAACTTCCGTTGGAAATGATCAAAGTCTCAATTTTTATCTCCTTATATTTATTTTGAATTTGTTGAATAGCCTTGATTAATTTTTTCAAAGTGTCAAAATAAAGAAGAGGCTCTCCTCCAGCTAAAATAAGTACGATCTCCTTAAAAGGATAATCTTTTTTTTGGTTCATTAATTTATCGAATAAATCTTTAAATTTATTTGAATCAATAATTTCCTTTTTTCTATCGACGTAGCAGTAAGTGCAGCGGAAATTACATTGGTTGGTTACGTCAATCCAAAAAGAAGCCTTTTCAGGGTTAGATCGAGGATTAACAAACATCTGGTTTTTTAGTCCATTAATACTAAGTAAGTCATGTCTAAATAAATAATTCATCAAAGTTAGTAATTTATTTTTACCAAAAAAAATATTATTGCTAACTATTTCATTAATAGTATATTGTCCTTTAAGGAATTTCTTAAACCAATCAAAAACATTTTTTTCCAAGACCACTGGTTTTTTATAAGAGTAAGGATTATAAACTACTTGGTATTTTTTTATCTTTGTATAATAAAGATGATCGAAAAAACCAATTTTTTGATTATTTTTTAATAAAAGCATCGTTAAAATTATAACAAACTCATTCCTAAGTATGAATAAAAAAAATATTTTAATTACGGATAATTTATTTCTATATTTAAAGCCGAAAATAAATCGCAACTTAAATTTAATATATTCCGAATTAACAGAAGAGCTAATTCAAATGCCTTTAGGCAGAAAGTTAGTTCTAAATAATAATTTACCTATTCATAAAATAGTTCAATTAATGGATGGTAAAAATACGATTAAGAAAATTTCTAAGCTAACCCTCACTTTTGATAAAGATATATTGAAAATGACTTACTTATTGGACAAAAAAGGTTTTTTTAATAAAAAAGAAAAAACAAAACTTAGATTTCCAATTTTTAAAATAAAAAAAAATATGGAAAATAGTAAAAAGATCACAATTTCTTTATTAGGCCAAGACAAGATAAATAAAAATATTGAATATTGTTTATCAAAACAAGGTTTTAAAAATTTGGTTTACATAGATAGTTCTTTTTCCAAAAAGAAGATTAGTGGTCTAATAAAGAAATCAGATTTAGTCATAGGATCTTTCAAAGATAAGAGATTACTTAATTTATTTATAAACAAATTATGTTTATTAAATAAAATCAAATGGATTTCTTATAATCTTGACTTAGAAAATTTACGTCTAGACATTGGGCCATTCATTTATAGCGTTGAATCAAGTTGTTTTGCCTGTTACCAAAAAAGATTAAGAGAGAGCAGTATATTTACAAATAAAGATTACATTTTTAAATCACCAAACATTATCCCAATCAAATTAATTAGAAATGAATATTTATTATTAGCTATCAGCATCAGCAATTGTATTATTTCTTTTTTATCGAAGAGTAATTTTATGAAAGGTAAAATACTGAGTATTGATCTCAAAAAAGGAGTAATAAAACAAAATACTCTTTTAAAAGATCCGTTATGTAATTCTTGTAGGAGAGTTCCTTTTGAAGAAAAAATAACTTTGAAACACAGAAAAGTAGCACATTTTGAAAATGGCTTAAGAATCTTTTCTGCAAAAAAAACATGGTTAAAAGTAAAAAAACTTATCAGTCATGTTGGAATAGTATCGAAAGAAATCTGTTTCAGGAACGTTATTAACAATCAATATAACTATAAAGCTTTTTCAGCTGATCCATTAGGCAACAATAAATTTAGAGTTCATACGGGTAAAGGTATTAGTTTAATTCAAAACAGAAATAGCGCTGTCTTGGAGGCGATTGAAAGATATTGCGCTAAATACGCAATGTTAGATCCTTTTAAGATGCAGGTAATAGGATCATTTAATGAATTAAAAAACCTTGCTATTCATCCGCATCAATTTCAAATACCTTTGGCGCGTTATTCTGATAAAAAGAAAATAAAATGGATAAAAGCTTGGTCGTTAACAAATAATAGGCAGTGTTTATTACCATTAGGGTTTGTATCTTATATTCCTTTTGGGAGTAATGGTCTTGCCGCGGGCAATTGTATTGAAGAGGCAATATTACATGGAATATTTGAGTTGGTAGAAAGAGATATTTATACGATTATGGATTTGAATGAGATCGTTATGCCAGATGTTGATTGTTCCAATATCAGAAATAAAAAAATAAAAAAAATATTTGCAGATCTTGATAATTCAAATATTTATTATCGTATTAAATACATTTTAAATACACACAATATTCCTACATTTGGAATGTATATTAAAGGAAGAGTAGCTAATCGAGTAGGATATTCGCATGCGGTTTGTTCTCATTTATATAAAGAAATTGCTTTTTCTAGAACGGTGACTGAAGCGATTCAAGTCTTTCCAAGATTCGTTAGTGAAGGAAAATGGCTAAACAAAAATACAGACCATTATACAAAACCAAGTAAAATTATTAAGTTTGATGAAATTAGAGATTCTAAAAATCTAGATATAAAAGATGCAATCGATAATTGTATTTCAATATTTAAAAAACAAGGATTGGAGACTTTTGTTGTTAATCATTCTTTACCAAATATAGATTTTTCTGTGGTTAGGGTGTTGGTTGCTGGGTTGCAGCCGATTTGGTTTAAAGAAAGTCCATATCTTGTTGATAGGGTGTTTACCGTTCCAGAAATTCTTGGTTTTAAAAAAAAGAGTCGCAAAATCCTTAATTACGGAGATTATGCAGGTTCTTCCTATATAAAGTAGCTATTCAATCAATCCACCCTTCCAAAATACTCCGTCGATTTCTGCCTTATGACCATTAAACAGGTCTTGACAAAAGAGCTAATCAATATTAAAATACTTACATATGAATACTATTTCCATATCTCAACTCAAAACAAATCCTGCCTCAGCAATTCTTGCAGCTAGCGAATATCCGGTTGCTGTATCCAATAGAAATAAAACAACTGCTTATCTTATTGGTAAAGAACTATACGAAAGATTAATCACCTATATGGAAAATTATCTTGATAAAAAAGCAGTAACAGAGACAGATTTTTCCAAAAGGAAAGAATTCGATAAAATCGCTCAAGAACTTTCAATATGAAAATATATCTTTCTCCGCGAGCAGAAAAAGAACTACGTAAACTATCGAAATTAGATCAACTAGCAGTTGCCAAAAAGATCCGTTCTTTGCAACAACCAGTTCAAATAAATGTAGAAAAACTTGCAGGATTCATTAATATCTATCGTTTACGAGTAGGCAATTATCGAATCGTATATCGAAAAAATAATATAGAAATATACGTTATTTTAATAGGACACCGTAAGGAAATTTATCACATACTTTCCCGAATTATTCAATAGTTACTCCACCCTTCCAAAATACTCCTTTAAAATATCCCTCACAATCGGGCCGGCGACGTCGGATCCTTGGCCGGCTTCTTCAAGTAAAACGGTGATGGCGATTTCGGGCGATGCGCTGGTAACTGGCGCAAAGGCGGTAAACCAAGCGTGAGGGTTACTGGATTTAGATTGTGATTCGGCTGTGCCGGTTTTGCAGGCAACGGGAATTAGTTGAAAGCGGCCGGAGGCAGTTGCTTCAGTTAGGTTTGCTGAGTTGGTAGCCGAACCAATTCCAAATTGAAAAAGGGGCCAGCCAGTGCCGCCGGGCGCGCAAGCTTCTATCATACCTTCCTTAATTAGATCTAAAGTTTTTTGGGAAATCGGCAGTTTATGGCAGGTTGGCGTTTCGTTTTTTAAAAATTTAGGTTGACAAAGATAACCGTTATTGGCAATCGCACTAGTGGTCATTACTGTCTGCAAAGGCGTCACTAAAGTATAGCCCTGCCCGATTGCGTAGTTGTAAGTGTCGCCCAGATACCACCTTTCTTTTAATGTTTCTTCTTTCCAAAATGCCGAAGGTAAAATCCCTTCTGCCTCTTCTAGTCCAAAATCCGTTGGTTTTCCATAACCAAAAATTTCCGCCCATTTTTTTATTCCCTGATCGCCTAAAAGATTACCGACTTGATAGAAAAAAATATCGTTGGAACGACGAATGGCTTTTACAATATCCACCAATCCTTCTGTTCGCCCGTATTGCAAAAAATACCAGTTACCAAAGGAAAGAGGTCCGGCTTTTAAAACTCCGTTATCCTCAAAAGTGGTTTCCGGAGTAATTTTTTTCTCCTCGAGTGCTCCGGCAGCTAAAATTATTTTAAAGATTGATCCGGGCGGGTAGGCGGCTTCGCTTACCCGGCTAAAAAGTGGTTTGTTTTCGTCATGCAAATACTTATTAATTTGTTCATTATCCACATTTTCAAACTCTTGGGGATTAAAACTGGGCGAGGAGACAAAAAGCAGAATTTCTCCGGTTTGTGGACGCGTCGCAATTACAGCTGCCTTTTTATCTTTAATTAGTTCATAAGCTTTTTTTTGCAATTCAAAATCAAGTGCCAGCTGGATTGTTTTTCCGTCTTCCGGCTGAATAATGCTTAAGGTTTTTTTATAGCTGCCCTGAGAAGTCAGTTCAATCAATTTTTTTCCTGATTTGCCACGCAAATCACATTCAAAAAGTTTCTCCACTCCTTTTTTACCAACTTTATCACCAATCCGTAATTTATTTAAACAGTTATCATTTTTTAAATCGTGTGCATCAGCCAGTTGGCGGTAACCGATTAGATGAGCAATTGACTCAGGACTAAAATATTCTCTTACCGAGATAATTCTTTCCTGATTCGTATCGGTATTGGTTTCCCGGTTGGCGACAATCGTAATGCCTTTGCGGTCGATGATTTTGCCTCTTTTTGCCTCGATAATCAGTTCTTTGGTTCGATTTTTATCCGCCAGGTTTTGGTAGTAATTACCTTTGACGATTGTCAGTTGAAAAAGTCTTAAAAAAAGCATGATTAAGATTACAAAAACAGCACCGAAATAGATCATGAGCAAAATTTTTTCCGAAAAATTATTTTCTTTGTAAAAACCAATATTGCCGGAGGAGCCTTTGGTCATAAATCCCAACTTTTTCATAGCGAAATAATTATAGCTTATTTATTAGATGTGAGAAGACAGATGGTGGAAGATGGAGAATTAAGGTATAATCCTTATTTAGGCAAGTCACTTTTGGGTATTCTGAAAGGATATTATTCTTTGCGTGTTTGGCCATATCGGATTTTATATACGATCAAAGATAGAACTGTCATCGTGATTAATATTGACCATCGCCAGAATATTTATCAAAATTAGATAGTGACGAGAAAATGTACGGGACGTAGTTCAGATGGCTAGAACGTGCGGCTGGGGGTCGCAAGGTCGCGAGTTCAAGTCTCGCCGTCCCGACAAGTATGAAAAAAATACTCATATTCATCATTATTTTATTTACAATCGGGGTAATATTCTATTTTTCAAAAAGTAAAAAACCGGTTCAGTTTTCCGACTACCAAGTCATTAATTATCAGTTGGAAAATAAAAATTTGCATTTGTTAGTAGCGGATACTCCACAAAAATGGGAGCAGGGGTTAATGAATGTCAAAAAATTAGATACAGGAATTAACGGCATGATTTTTATTTTTCCCACAAAAGAAATCCGGACTTTTTGGAATAAAAATACTTTAGTGGATTTGGATGTTTATTGGTTAAATAATAAGCAGATTGTCGGCAAGGATTTTTTACCGGCAATTACCAAAGACAACGAAACAAAATTTATTATTTCCTCTCAAGAGGTAAACCGGGTCATTGAAATTCCCAAATTATCTTTTTAAAGCTTCAATTCCAGGTAGTGTGCCTTTTTCAATCAGCTCTAGCATCGCGCCGCCGCCAGTGGAAATGTGGGTAATTTTTTCCTGATCGGAATTTTTCTTAATTGCCGTCAAAGTGTCTCCACCGCCAACTACTGAAACCGCTTGGCTGTTGGTTACAATAGCCTGATAAATCGCCTGAGTTCCAAAACCAAACTGCGGATTTTCAAAAAGCCCAACCGGCCCGTTCCAGATAATGGTTTTTGCCTGAGAAATTATTTCTGCAAAAAGCTTTTCCGTTTCCGGACCGATGTCTAAAACCATTTCTTCAGCTGTCACTTCGGTAATTTTTTTAACCAACGGAGGAGTTTGTAGGTCATCAATTTTTCCGACACGGACATCAATCGGTAAAATCAATTTTTGTTTAATTTGTAAAGCCTGATTTAAAAAGTCCGGTTCCACCAAACTTTTTCCAATTTCAAAACCCTGTGCTTTTAAAAAAGTGTTAGCCATTGCACCACCAATCAAAACGTTATCAGCGATAGCTAATAATTTTTCGATTAAACCAATTTTGGTGGAAATTTTGGCACCGGCAATAATTGCCGTCACCGGTTTTTGAGGATCATTAATTGTTTTTCCAATCATTTCGACCTCTTTTTGCAAAAGCAGACCGCCATAAGAGGGAAGTAGTTTTGCCAGGCCTGTCACAGAAGCATCATCACGGTGGCAAACCGCAAAACCATCGTTGACAAAAACATCTCCTAACCGGCTCAGTTTTTGAGTGAAATCCGGATCATGCTTTTTCTCCTCAGGATAAAAACGGATATTTTCCAGTAGAATAATTTCCTTATTTGTCTGTCCGGAAAAAATTACCGGGTCAGCAGTTAAAAAATCATTCACTAAAATAATTTTACGATCGGGAAGAAGTTGTTGTAGGCGGTCAGCCACTACTTTAAGAGAAAATTTTTGATCACGGCTTTTAGGTTTTCCCAAATGAGAAATTAAAATCAGTTTATTTTGTTTTTCCAAAAGAAAGCTGATTGTGGGAAGGGCGGCTTTAATGCGGGTATCGTCGTTGATACTGCCGTCTTTGTTTAAAGAAATGTTAAAATCGACGCGCATAAGAACGCGCTGATTGGTAATATTGGTTTGATTAATGTAAATAATTTTTTTATCCATATGATATTAAAATATAAATTTATTTGTTTGTTTTGCGGAGGCCTGTCTCGGCTTTCCTCCCGTCAGTGCTCCTAAACGTGCGCGCTGTCGGGATCCCTCCAGCCGCGACACCCGCAAAATATTTTCACATCATTAATTTAAACAAAATCTGACATTTTTTCGACTAGATCGACAATTCTTTCGGAATATCCCCACTCATTATCATACCAACCAAAAATTTTCACTAAATTACCAATTACTTTGGTGTAATTGGCGTCAAAAATGCAGGAAAAAGGCGAGCCGACATAATCTGATGAAACTAAAGGTGTGGTTTCATAGCTTAAGATATTTTGCATTTTTCCATTTACGGCTTTTTGGAAAAGATGATTAATTTCTTCGGCAGTTGTCGTACCATCAATCACAATGGAAATATCCGTAAAGGAAACTGTGGGCACGGGTACGCGGACCGCCATGCCATCAAGTTTTCCTTTTAAATCGGGAATGACTTTGGCAACGGCTTTGGCAGCGCCGGTGGTTGAAGGACCGATATTTAAAGCGGCAGCGCGTGAACGATCTGGTTTTTTATTGGATTCGTCAAGCAAACTTTGGGTAGCGGTATAAGCGTGGACGGTTGTCAGATATCCTGACTGGATTTTAAAATTATCATTCATGACTTTAAACATGGGTGCGGCGCAGTTGGTCGTACAAGAGGCATTGGAAATAATCGTTTCTTTTTTCCAGTCAATTTGATCATCATTTACTCCCAAAACTACATGGGTCATATCGTCTTTTGCCGGTGCGGTAAGAATAACCTTTTTCACACTACCGCGCAGATGATTTTTTAAATCATCTTTTTTCGTAAAAGCACCGGTAGCGTCGATTACCAAATCGACACCATATTTTTCCCAAGGAATTTGGTCAATTTCTTTTACTAGAGTTGCAACAATTTTTTTTCCATCAATCAAAATTCCGTCACTTGCCGTTGTTACTTTTTTTTCAAATTTTCTGTAGACAGAATCGTATTGCAATAAATAAGCAAGCATGTCGGGTGGAGTTTTGCGGGTATTGATGGCGACAATCTCAAAATTATTTCTTCGGGCAGCGATACGAGTGACAGCACGGCCAATTCTACCAAAACCATTTAAGCCGATTTTGATTTTTTTCATAAGTGTTTTAATTAAATTTGTTTTGTTCGCCAAACATTTTATTGCTCCAGTGGGTCCCCCGGCCAGATTGAGTCAACCGGATTCCCAAGTCGCATAAAATATTTGTCTTCACTAAACAAATTTATTATAAATAATTTGTAATAGTTACAAGATTATATTAAATTTTTTACTAAAAATATTTGTTCAAAACATTTCTCGTATCAAAAATATTCAGCGCGGAAAAAATTTGTTCCAGTTGTTCACTTAAAGCATTAAAAATCGGTGCTTTTTCCGCTGGCAACAAACTCCACAATTCTTTTTTAAAATGTCCGAGTGTTTTTTTGCGAAGTTTGTAGATAAACTGTTCCTGAGTCCATTCGGGTTTTTTTTCAGCTTGCAAATCAGTTAAAATCCATTGGTCCATTTTTTTTACTAATGCTTGAGGAAAATATTTAAACATCGTATTCTGAAAACCGGTCGCCAGATGGATTTCCACAGTGTGGTTTTTGGGAAACTGGGAAAAAAGCCCGACAGGGAGAGTAGAGGCACCATGTTGGACAGCGCCGGCCAGTCCGTAACGTTTAGCCGCCTTTCCAATATCATGAAGAACGTCAAAATCCACGTCAACAGTTTTTAAATTTCCTTGTGCGTCAGGTATACCGCCGTGATTGGTTCCTGTTTGGATGCTGACTTTGGAAATACCAATTAAATTTTCGTTACTGATAGCTCGTTGATAGTTGGTAATAAAAGCTTCAAAATCAGCCACCGTGCTATTTTTTCCACCAATATGGCCAATTTCTCCACCAATATTGATAATGATTTTTTCCGGCTGTAAAGACCGAACATATTTTGTCAATTCTGCTGTCATTTCAAAATTATTTTTTTGCTGTTCGGCAATATCATTTTTTTCCAAATCAACCAAAGTCGAAGCATCAATATCAATGTTGTAAAAACCGGACTCAATCAGTTCCTGGAGATATTTTTTTAGTCCTGCAAGTTCGGTTTGAGGATCAGCGGTAAAATGATTGCGGTTAAACTGGCAGTGATCTCCCTGCAAAAAAATCGGTCCGTGGTAACCGGTTTTTAAAGCTGCGGCTAAAATTACCATAGCAATTTCTGCAGCTGATTGCTGTGTGTACTTCATTTCCGATCTGGCAATCTCAAAAATTACCGGACCAATATTTTTTTTGTTGATGAGATGAAAAATCATCTGGCTAAAATCATAGGTCATCCCCCGAACATTAATTGCCGGAACAGTAAAACCGGAAACTTCGCCATGAGCAAAACCTTCATAGAGATTATAAATAGAAGCAAAATAAATTCCGGCTTTTTCCGCAGCAGTTTTAATTTCCTCAGTCGCAGCTTTGTTAAAAACACCATCAAAAATTAGTTGATCTAAATCCTGAATATTAAACATTATTATTAATTATAATATAAATATGTCCAACTGTATTTTTTGCAATATTGTTGCCGGAAAAAGTCCGTGCCATAAAGTTTACGAAGATGAAAATTTCTTCGGTTTTTTGGATATTTTTCCGCGGACAAAAGGACACACAATGTTAATTCCTAAAAAACATTTTCGCTGGGTATATGACGTGCCAAATTTTTCCGAATATTGGCAAGCGGTTTTAAAAATCACTCAAGCCATGAAGACAAGTCTTAACCCCAGCTTTGTGACTTATGTGACTCATGGATTGGAAGTTCCTCATGCGCATATTCATATTATGCCGCGCTATGATGATGAGGTAGAATATGTGCCGGAGATAAAAAAAATTTCTGCGGAAGAATTAAAGGTGATTGCAGAGAAGATTAGTGCGGTTTTTTAATCCCTCAATGTATTATTTTTATTAATTAAAAATTTATTTTACCGGATCAAATCCTCCCTTGCTCCAAGGATGACAGCGGATAATCCTTTTTAATCCTAAAAATAATCCTTTAATTGTTCCGTATTTTTCGACAGCTTGATAGGTATATTGTGAGCAGGTGGGTTCAAAACGACAGACTTGATTGGATAAAAACAAAAAACGCGTGTTTTGGTAGAAATGGATTAATTTTAAAACAATTTTTTTCAAATTATTTTTTCGCGGGCTGGGTTTTGATTTTATAAATCACAAAACAGATCCAAATCAGGAAAACCCAAAATTCGGCTTTACCAAAAGCTTTGATGACTTCCACCATTGTCTGGTTAACAGCTGTTAATTTAAGTAAATTGCTGATTTTGGCAAGTAAACCGAAAAGAAAGTTCGCCACAATAATTAAGGTCGAACAATGAATAGCAATTTGGAAAGTTTTACCAAATGATAAGTTCTTTTTGAATATTTTGGCAAATAAGAAAGGAATTAAGGTGTAAAAAACTAATATTAACAAGCGTCCGGCAAAATCCAATCCGGCACCGATAAATGGGCAAAGTAAAACAACGGTGACCATTGCAAGCGGAATAAATTTTGGTAAAAGATTGACATAACCAATGATTTTATTTAAAAAATTTTCGTAAATATTTTTGTCGATTTTGACATTTTGTTTAATATTTTCCATAGGGTAAACTTCGTATTTGTCTTCTTTGGGATAAACAAAAGATTTTTTAGTGATTAAAACTGCCGTAGCGTATTTCTTAAAATTTTCAGGATTAGCTTGCGTATCAATTACAACTAAATTTTTTAATTCTGAAGTTTCCCCTTTGGTCATAAGTTCTTTAGGAAGAGGAATTGCGTAAGGTTCTTTGACATTAGTAGACAAAGCTCCATCTTTGATATTGACAACCAGTTCTTCAGGATAAAAATTCTTGCTGGTTGTTTGTACGGTTTTTATAAATTGAGGAATCTCTTTTTTTAACTGGAACAAATTAGGTAGAAAAAGCAGGGTGTTGACTAAGAGAATCAAATAAAGCAAAAAATACAAGTATTTAAAAGAAAAAGAAATGGGAGTTTTTAGCAATTCCTGATAAAACTCCAAATCAAAAAGACTACGGGAAAGGTTTTTAAAAAATCTGGCTATTTTTTTCATATAAATTAACTATATAATATTGGCATGAAAATCTCAATTATTACGCTTTTCCCGAAAATGATTTCCGGTTTTTTTGAGGAAAGCATTATCAAACGGGCACAGGAGAAGAATCTGGTGGAAATTGAAATTGTCAATTTGCGTGATTTTGCAACAGATAGTTACGGTACGGTTGATGATCGTCCTTACGGAGGTGGTGCGGGAATGGTGATGAAAGTTGAAACGTTGGAAAAAGCGATAAACTACACAAAATCTCAAATTCCAAATATTAAAACAATACTAACAAGTGCAAAGGGGAAGGTTTTTGATCAGAAAAAAGCGCAGTCGCTGGCAAAATTAGAGCATTTAGTATTAATTGCCGGCCATTATGAAGGGGTGGATGAACGGATTTTAGAACAAGTAGATGAAGAAATTTCTTTAGGCGACTTTGTGATGACTGGTGGAGAAATAACAGTGGTGGCGGTTGTTGATGCAGTTGTCAGGCTATTACCGGGAGTTTTAAAAAAAGAAAAGGCTGCGGAAATCGAAAGTTTCTTTACAGTGAAAATCGATGCACTGGAAAAAATAATTAAAGAAGACGAATTACTGCAAAAAATAAAAAAAAAGGGGATTGAGGAAATTCAATTATTGGAATTTCCCCATTACACGCGTCCGGAAAATTACCAGGGAAAAAAAGTTCCGGAAATATTACTGTCGGGAAACGAAAAGAAGATTTATGAATGGAGGATGAAGAAGGCCTGGGAAGAAACAATTAAAAAAAGGAAAGATCTGCTTGACAAATTCTTAAAATAAGTTCTATACTAATACTAGTTTGGTAATAGTTTATGGATTGTCATTCCCGCGTAGGCGGGAATCCAGACTATTAATTACAAATTAAATATACATCTATATGTTTCAAAAAATTTCTGCTCAACAATTTTCCGATAAATTATTTTCTTTGCAGGGGATTTCTAAAAAGACGATTGAAGATCATTTGAAACTTTATCAGGGGTATGTAAATAAATATAATGAAATTAACGAGGTGATTGGGGGTTTGGGTGATACTGATTATGCTAAAGCAAACCAAGTTTATTCTCAGCTTCGGGAATTAAAATTGGAATTAAGTTTTGCCTGGGGTGGAATCATTAATCATGAAATTTATTTTTCACATTTGGGGACGACGAGCAGGGCACCAGAGGGTGTCCTGCTTGAACAAATAAAACAAGATTTTGGATCATTGGAATTTTTCCAAAAAGATTTAAAAGCGACGGCAATTGCAGCGCGCGGGTGGGTTTTTACGGTTTGGAACGAAAGAGAAAAACGTTTAATTAATCATTTAAGCGACTCCCAAAATACTTATTTACTTTGGGAGGTAAAGCCGATTTTAGCGCTGGACACTTATGAGCATGCTTATTTTACCGACTTTGGTGTTAATCGGGCAGCTTATATTGATGCTTTTTTTAGCAATTTGAATTGGATGGTGGTGCAAAAGAATTTTGAACTTGCAAAAAAATAAAGTCTGGATTATAAATATATTCTATGATTGAAGTTACGGCGCTGGTCAAAAAATTCGCTGACAAAACTGCGGTCTCTAAAATTTCTTTTAAAGCTAAAACCGGTGAGATTGTTGGTTTTCTTGGCCCAAACGGTGCCGGAAAAACGACTACTATGCGTTTGCTTTTAGGCTATCTTTTCCCGACTGAAGGAAAAATTAAAATTGACGGTCTTAACCCGGTCGATGACAGAATTGTACTTCTTAAAAAAATCGGTTATTTACCGGAAAATAATCCGCTATATTCAGAAATGAAAGTAAAAGAATATTTAAATTTTATCGCTCAAGTCAAAGAAGTTGCGGATCTGAGCGAAATTATTAAAGCGGTTAATTTGGATGATGTTTTGAATTCCAAAATCGAAGAGCTTTCGCGCGGTTACAAACAACGAGTGGGTTTGGCGGCGGCGCTGATTGGTAATCCGGAAATTCTCATTCTTGATGAGCCGACCTCAGGTCTCGATCCACTCGAGCAGGAAAAAATCCGGATTTTAATCAAAAAATTAGCCAAAGAAAAAACGATTATTTTTTCCACCCATATTTTGTCGGAGGTGGAAGATATTGCCAATCGCTTAATGATCATTAACCAGGGAAAAATCATTTACGATGGTGATAAGCCTAAAGGCAAAGGCGCAGTGGAAAAATTATTTAAAAAATTAGTTAAATAAATGTTTACTTTATATAAAAAAGAACTGAGCTGTTATTTTAATAACGCCATTGGTTATATTATTGTGGGTTTATTTGCTGTCTTTGCTAATTTTTTATTTGTTAAAGATATTTTTGTTTCCGGCACTACCTCGATGCGGCCATTTTTTAGTTTATTACCTTGGTTGCTTTTGATTTTTATTCCGGCAATTTCCATGCGGATTTTAGCTGAGGAAAAAAGGGTTAACACTTTGGAAATTATTTTGACTTTGCCAGTTTCGGAAACCCAAATTGTTTTGGCAAAATTTTTTGCTCTCTTGACCTTAGTACTTCTAGGATTATTTTTAACTTTAGGACTGCCAGTTTCTTTGGCATTTTTAAGCAAGGTTTATTTGCCGGAAATTCTCATTGGTTATTTAGGAGTTTTATTGATGGCGGCAAGTTTGATTGCTGTTGCCCTCTTTTTTTCTTCACAAACGAAAAATCAGGTGGTGGCTTTTCTGACGTCGGCAATTACGATTTTTTTCCTGATTGTTTTATCGACTGACTTTTTAGGCAGTGTACTACCGAAGTTCTTGCAGGATATTTTTAATTATTTTGGCCCGGTTTACCACTTACAAAATTTTATTAAAGGCGTAATTGATATTCGTTCCCTCTTCTATTTTTTGAGTTTGACTTTGATCTTTTTATTTTTGACCATTGTTGATTTGGAAAAAAGAGATTAAATATGAAAACCAAAAAACTGAAAAAAATAAATTTGCTGAAAACTTTTAATCTAAAAGAAGTAAGACGGCAGCTGATTGTAGTTTTTGCCCTTGCATTTTTTATAGGTGCAAATTTGTTACTGGCCAATTTTTCCTGGCGCTTGGATCTTTCCTCAGGTAAAGCATATACTCTATCGACAGCGACTAAAAAAATCGTCAAAAAACTAGATAAATCACTGACCATCGAATTTTTTGTTTCCTCAGATTTGCCGACAAAACTACTTTCCGCGAAAAGCGAAGTGATTGATTTACTGAATGAATATAAAAAAGAAAACGGTAAAGTTCAGGTAAAAATTCTTGATCCGAAAAAA
>Ga0172375_10005492_pt1 | contig 18258 bp, 32 predicted proteins | sample LakKiv1m_FD_114537 | JGI IMG/M metagenome (GOLD analysis project Ga0172375, IMG submission 114537) | Freshwater microbial communities from Kabuno Bay, South-Kivu, Congo - kab_092012_11.1m | ecosystem: Environmental > Aquatic > Freshwater > Lake | place: Democratic Republic of the Congo...
GTTGAACTCGTTGTTGTCCACGCCGTCCTTCTTGCGGATACGGCCCACCTTCATGAGCGCATCCCAGGCGTTCTGTGTTACGGTGTTGTTGAAGTTCGTCACGGTGCCTCCTTGTGTTCGTGACCGCCGCAGGAGCAGCAACCTTCTTCGTGACCGCCGCAGGAGCAGCAACTTTCTTCGTGGGTGCACTGCGCTATGCGTTCGCGGACCTTGATGAGAATCTCGGTGTTCAATGCGATCTCTTTGGCGCTCATGGGCTTGGTGTGGAAGACGATGAGGGGCATGCCACCGGGTAGGACGTGCCAGATGTCACGTGGGAACACCCACTCGGCCAGCCCCAGGCCGATGAGGAGGCACGCCAGTTCTTGTGCGTTCACGTGCTCGCCCCACTGGTTCTCGTTCTTGTCGAAGGGCAGGTTCAAGAACGAGTCTCCACCACTGCCACCTTCGGTCCCGGAGAAGAATTCGTGCCGCAGTTTTTCCATCCAACCGAGGGCGACTTCACGAAGGGCCTTCAGCCGTTCCGGGTGGAACCCGAACACGGTGTTGACCCCTTCCACGATCACGGCGTCTTCTGGGGTCTTACCCGGTTCCAGAGCGGCCATCTCGGCGTCGTTGTACAAGGCACTACGGAACTTTTCGTTGACCTGACTGGCGTCCATACGTGGACTCCTGAGTAGTGGTTCACTACTCTTATTCCAAGTATGGACGTGTTATTGCGGAGTTACGGAGTGGGTTCTTCCGGAGGAGGTTCGTCTGCGGGTGCTGTTACAGCAGGTGCAACTTTAAGGATTGCTGCTGCCTGCTTTGGGTACAACTCGAAGATGATTCCCGTCATGATATTAAGCGCTGATAGAACCACGATCATCTTCTTAACCCACGCAGGTTTAGCTTTGGGTGCTGGTAGAAGAGCCACGATACCTAGCACACCTGCCTGCAAGGTATTGATGGACGAAGGTTCGATTGGTAGACCGAACATCTTCTTGGCTAGCCAGAGTAATGCGAAGACGATGAGCGCAATCAACGTTCTGAAGCCTGCTAGCGCCTCGATCACCAACCTGATTTTCTCTAGTGTTTTCTTTGTCATGGCAACCTCCGTAGGTACCATTGAGTGTACTCTTTTGGAGGATAGGTAAGAAGAGGGGGCCGAAGCCCCCTCTTTTCTACTCGATTTCGATAGCGTACGTGTTTACGACTTCGTCACCCGTGGGGGTGAGCATCCCGTCACCAACGTGTCGATCTACCTCGTGCTCTAGCAGCATGAGGATCTCGTCGTTGGAGTCTACGGTTGTTTCGTCGTAGTTTACCTTGATGGTAATCGTTACGTTCATGGCGCCTCGTTACTGAGGAGTGGCCTCATGGGCTACGTCTGCGGGTGCAACGGGAGGTGCCTCCTGTACATCTTTCGCAGGATCAGCCTGCGGGGCCGGGGCTAGCAGCTTCTGGCACTCTAGCAGTGCCGCGTCACATGTAGCCAGCTTTGTCTGGCATTCAGGAAGTGCCGATGCCTCGTTCAATGCACAGGGGCAGCAGGTGTCCTCCTTGACATCCTGCGGGGCTGCTGGCTCCGTGGGAGTGCAGCTAAGAAGGAACGCGACCAGGGCAAGAACTGCTACTAGGATACGCATGGGGTTTCCCTTTCTGCGGCTTCAGCCGCTTGTTGCGGGGCTGAGTGTACCGCACGTTCAGCCTCTTTGGCAAAGGTGTATTGTACTCGAAATTCGAGCACGATGCTGTCGAGTACTTCTTTTGGTACCCAGAGTTCACCTTTGAATGACACCACTCTAGGCATGAGATGTAGGAGGTGGCTATCTAGCTTAGTTGCTAGTTCCCGCCAAGGATTCTCTTGCGTCATGTGGGGTCCTTCTTTGTCTCTAGTACGATTCGTAGTTGCGCCTTGCAGTTGCCGCATTCGGACGCAAGTCCTTTGCCATCGTATGTCCAGTCAACGCGAAGGAGTTGTTTTGGCGTGTTGCAGTGTGGGCATACGATGGTTACTGGCTCACCAGGAGCATACCAGTTTTGTGGTGTAGGATCTGGGAAAGGTTCGAATGGTGTGAACGGTGGTGCAGGCGGTCCTGGAATGCCTGGGATGAATGGTGGTGCCGTTGGACACCCGTACACGTAGGTAGCTTCAGCGTGTACGACGCTCCAGGGTAACTTGCCACTGTCATTCTTGCTCATCGAGTTCCTCCGGTTGCTCTTCTACTTCTGGTTCGGGTGGTTCTTCAACGTTACCTGGGCAGCATTTGGGGCAATCTGTTGCTCCGCATAGGCATGGTTGAAGATACGTGTATGGAAATCTATGTTGGTTTTTCAATTTCTAACTTGAATTCGACGATAATTTTACCGTCTGGGAAGGTTGCTACGTTTCCATAGATAGGAAATGTTGCTGGGTGGAGCACTGGGGGTGGGCCGGGAAACACGCGACTTTCTACTGTGGAGATAGTTTCTAGGATCTCTTTTCCAAGCGGTAGCAGGTGGTAACTCCCCTCTTGGGGTATGTCACTGTACCCAATGATACCGACTGCAAACAGGTGGCGAACTGTGCGTGCTAAGTCACCACCAGTGTTTTTACCAGGGTAGGCAGCTTCGCGTAGTGAGTGCATAGATGCTGCGCCAAGCGCTCTAATAGTTCCTAGTACACAGATGGACGCACCTTCTAGAAGGAAGTGACTTTGCACGTTAGGGTCATCGTTTGGTAGCGTTAGCGCCCAGCTTAGCGCGGTGTGCTCGGCCCGTGCGTACTTTTTACTTGTAGCGACCTCTGTAGCAGTCTTGGGTCGGTAGGTTAGCGTCCCCTCGTGCTGTGTTAGTTCGCAGCGCCCCGTGTTTACCTTTGGCATGAGAAATCTCGTAGTGGTTTCTACGAGGTGTTTATACCAGAAATTACTGGATAATAGGGACCCTGCTACACTTCTGACCGGTCGTACCACCTCTGCGTAAGGTGTGGAAGATCCAGCGCTTTTGAGAGTTCCGGTGAGTCTGCCCCACCGGTAGGTAGACCTAGCGTAGTTGCTCCTGCGACGCACTTCTTACCCCAGACTCCGTCTATTAAGGACACTGGGTAGAGTTTCTTCGCGGCTAGCCCACGTTGTAGGTCTCTTCGTAGATAGTCTCTGCCAAGTTCAATATGGGGACCATCGTAGAGCTTGTCGTCGTTGATGTCGTTTCCGTTGAAGTCAGAGCCAAACCGAAGTTTAGTACCTGCTTTGGCTGCTACCAGTTTTCCGACCTTGCGTAGCAATTCCCATGGCTCTTTCTTATTCCAAACGACCTTGCCATCGTTCCCAACTACCCACATGTCTACAGCGTATGCTGGGAAGTATTGGTGCAGGCCCCAAGCGGTCTTACCGTCAATGGTAGAAGTACCTTTTGCGGCTCCTGCGGCTTGATCTTTGGGTGAACGCCATGTCTCTCCTACGATTAGGTACCAACCGTTGGCGACTGCCGTAGGATGCGCCGCGAACTCTTTCTGTAGGGGAGGCACGAGGTTTCTAAGCACAGGGTGAAGTAGCGCTAGATCCGTTGTGCGAGCCATGCTGGTCACCTGAAGTAGTCTACAGTTTCTATTGTACAGCGTCCATTGCGGGGTCGTAGCATCTGTTTATTACTAAGTAATAACAGGGGGCTTTCACCCCCTGTTACGCTGACTTCGCACTCTATCTAGGCTCGTGTTGGTCAGCTACTCAGCTACCGCCGCTGAGTGGGCGCGCCGTAGGGTGCTTCCACCCATATGCTACCTAGGCCCCCACCGGGTACTGGGGAACAAAGCTGCGCCTTGGGGGTAGCGCAGCTAGTCGGTCTCTGTCACAGCGTCTTCCCAGGTTCCTAAGAGGTTCTGGCTTCTGCGGATAGCCTCTGGCATCGTTTTCGCGTGCCCTACGATCCCCCAGGAAGAACTGCACAGGAAGCCTTCGTCTTTTCGTTTACTGATGACGACCCTGATGGCCGGGGCGTTCTTGAAGAAAAGGGAATTTCCTTCGTGAACGATAGAGGCGAAGTTATCCTTCTGTGTTTCCATCGGGTCACCTTGTCCGTCCATTGGAATTAGGTAACCATGCAATCCGGGTAGGCTTGAGACGCGCATGGCTACCTCACGATCCGGTGTAGCTCGCTGACTTTGTTCAGCGAGGTTTGGTCAACGAGCCACCAGCTTGCGATGTTCTTGGGAAGCGCGTCTTTCTCACCGTCGTTGCAGACGATGTATCCAACGGAGCTTCTTCCAAGGTCTTGAAGCGCAACCACGAACAGGCCACCGGGTGAGTAGCCATTGTTGGTGATGTGCTTCAACGCGTCTTCGTGCGAGACCTCTGTTCCGTTTTCCCCTAACCAGCGGTTAGGCGTCTGGTAGGGTGGGCGTATCAGAACAGGCATGACGAACCTCTCAGCATTGCTAGTCTCTCCCTTCAGGATGGTTTAGTAGCGGATTCTGTAAACCTTCGGCTGGCAAGAAAGGAAGCGTATCGCAGATGAACCCCGCCGCGTTACGGTGCCCTCCTCCACCGTATCTTTCGGCGATTTTTGACACGTCTACCTTTGGGTCTTCCGAGTACAGCGACACACGGTACTGCACTTTGTCTTTAATTGGGACCGCCGCGAACGCCACCATCATGGTGGTTTCCTCTTTGACACCCAGGAACATCTGTGAGTTCGCAGGGAATCGATTGAGGAACACACATTGTTGCCCTTCCCATTCCTTGCGGAAGGCCAGGATGCGTGCACGCGTGGCGTTGTCCATTGTAACGTAGCTTAGGATTGCTTTACCTTCGATGATGACGTCGTCGTTTCCTTTACTTAGCAGGAGAAGTTCCCACTCGGACATACCGGCGGCACTGGCCGGGTCTAGGTTGTGCACTCGGCATCCGTACTGGAAGGGGAGTACCTCTTCTTCCCAGAGGAATGTCTTGTCTGACATTCTCCATGAATCGTAGACACCCAGCATGTATACCGCGTCAGGTGGAGGTTCGTTGTAGAAGTACGCCCACGTCAGTTCACATGCAGCTACCTTTGCGTTCAGGCGAACGGTCACCCCGCACTTCACGGCGAATTCAGCGTACTTCTCGATAGCTGACTTATGGTGGTCGATCCAGATCACGGCTTTGAACACGCCTGCGAGTGCCTCGAAAACCTTCTCGTTATCGGGCGAGAAGTCCATGATCACTAGGGTGTCTTGCGTAGACACTGGGTGGTGAAAAGAAACTGCTCGCAGAAGATTTTGTCCGTAGTCGATGGGGAGCATGACTACCGTCATGCTTTGTTTGGACTGCTCGAAGTAGTCACGTGCGATTGCTCCGCAGCACTTACCGTCCAGGTCTGCACTGTGGTAGACGAGAAACGCGCGCTCACTCATTGTCAGGTTGTCCTTTCATAGCCTCAATGATGTCCTTGATCACAGGCTCTTCGGCTTCTCCCGGCTCACTTGCTGGAACGTCCTGACCTGCATGGTCTGCTAAGTAGGCGTCACCTTGGTTGTACCGTAGGCCCTTCGATACGTCGAGGTTCTGTAGAACTTCTGGTACGTCGGTTGAGTGCTCTTCGAAGATGACTTCTTCCTCTAAGTTTACCCAGCCGTCTTTGACAGTGACGGAGATTACCTTTCCGTTTTTCAGGCGTGCATCGCCTACTTTGGGAAGGGGCTCGTCATCTCGATAGGAGTACGAGGTGTGCCAGCAATGGGTGATCGTTACTTTTTTGCCGAGCACTTGTTCTTTCAGGAAGTCGATGTCGGACTGTTCTACGCCCACCCAATCGTCACCGGCAGGGCCACCATATCCGTAGCAACCGATACCTACCATACCTGTGTAGGTAGGAGGTACGTAGACTTCCTTTTCGATTCCGTCGACTACCTCTTTGGTGTTTTCGTGGTACTGCGTAGACCATACCGCGAAGTAGACTCCGTTCTTGGGTCCACGTACTGCGAAGACGTGCACGTCTTTGTACTGTAACGTGCCACTGTTAACTTCTAGAACGACGGGTTTCGTGAAGCTGCGCGTGTCTGTCCAGCTTTGGTCGTCGTGGATGTACAGCTGGTTCTTATACACTTCTACGACGATTCCGTTTGGTGACTTGAACGCACCTCGGATGGGTTCTCCAGTGTGTGTTACCGCGAAGGTATCCCAGTTACTGAGTGCCATGCGATGCTCCCTTGGCGAAGGCAATCATCTTGTGGGCGTCTTTTGTCCACAGGTTGTTTTCAACAATGATCGTCTTCGAGATTGGGACAGCACGTAACCGGAGGTACACTCTACCGTTTACGATGACTGTCATGTTGAATCTAGGTCGTGGGGCGGTTGTCGTTTCTACGTAAGAGAACGCGCACACGTTGTCTGTGTTGGACAGGAACCCACGAGTGCTTACGCAGGTAGGACTGAACCGTTCTTCTGGTGGGGTCTCTCTTGGAATTGGGAGTCTTTTTGTGGTGAAGTACGGTGTTACTGGTCGTTTTGTTAGCGGGTCTGCCTCGACTGCTTGGCGGTCTGTCTCTGTTGGTGGGCGTGGTAGCTCTTCGTCAACTACGTGTGTGGCTGGTACTGCACGTACAGACACGCGCGACGGCCTGTCCATGTGTTCTCCAATGGGTAAGTACTCGTGGTGCTTATACCAAGAGTTGTCTTCTATTAGCGGATAATAAAGGGCGGGTTTCCCCGCCCAAGCACTAGTTGCCATGCACGCACTGACGGTCCAGCAGTTTGTAGTAGTCCTTCGTTAGTTTGTGGGACAGCAGAAAGGCGAGGTTGGCGCGGTCCTCCGCGTTGTCCATGCAGTACGCGCCCGCTTCTTCCTTCAGCCACGCGTCCCACTCCTCCTTGGTCCAGTTCAGGCACAGGCAGTCCAGGCACAGGGGGTTTACGGATGGGTTGGTCATGGGACATTCACCTGTAGTTTTTCGTGTTTGGTACTGCAAGTGCATTTGGTTACTTTGTAGTGCAGCATTCTGGGAGGCAGCGCAGTTCCTTCTTGGTACCCTCTCGCTACGCACTGCGTGTAGCAGTCGTTGTGGGAAAGCGCTGTGACTACCGCTTTAGCTACGAGTCCCGCAGTGAAGAGTCCCATCAGCAGGAAAAGTACGCTAAGTAGGGCGTTCGCTATCTTACTACTCACCGATGGCCTCCTTTTCGTAGCCTTGTAGGTTGTTTACTAACCCGCATCGCTGGCAACGGGTGCTGCACATAGCTCGTGTTAGCTGTAGCACTGACGAGTCCACGGTTCCGATCTCTGCACAGAACGGTGTTTCTCCCATGCGAACGGTTCCATCGTAGTCGATGGACGGACAGCAGAAGTGTCCCTTGGCACGTAGCATCTCCAGTGCTTTTGGGAGATCACGAATGTTCTTGGTAGCACTTCGGATGTTGAAGCAGTGCGGCGCTCGGCGGTTGGTCTCCAACTTGTTGGTAACCGCTCTTCCGAAGGGAGACACCACGCGAAGGGTGCTTTCGTACGATATTTGTGGGCTCCAGTCTACCTTGGGGTATTCGCGAGGATAGAAGCGTTTATCGTGTGTTACTTGGATGTCTGCCCCATACCCGAGAATCTGTCTTAGTGTTTTCTCGTTTGCGGTGATCTTCCCGTTTGACAGCACGATTACTTTGAAGACGGGATTGAGTGTGTTAAAGGGGATGATGGTAGCAAGTTCGATAAACCGTACGATGTCGGGGTGCTCTGCTGGTTCTCCACCGCTTAGTATGATGATCGGGTCGTCTAGGTGCCACGCTAGGTGGAGTGCTCTTAGGAAGATATCGCTGTTCATGTGTTTGCCTGTGCCGGGTTGCGCGTCAACCAGACAGTGCGTACATTGCATGGCACATTGGTGCGTCACTCTAATCAACATCTAGGGTTTCTCCTTGGTTGCGCTACTGTTGGCTGGGGTGCGAGTGTTCGAAACTCGATAGCCAGAACCAAAATCTGGTGTCCTGCCAGTTGGACGACACCCCAGAATTGCTATTTGGTTGGGCAGTAAGTCTTCTTTATGCTTTCGTTTGTAACATGTTCCAAGCAGACGCAGTCACCGTCTTCGAAAGCCCACTTCAAGGGAATGCATGCCTGCCTGCAGGCGTTCTCTTTGTTGCAGGACTTCTTGTATGCTTCCGTGAAGCGATCCCCTAGATTGTTCCATGCGGTGTCTGTTGAGAGGCATTTGCAGTAACCATCTCTACCTGCGCCCCATGTGTACCCTAAGCTTTTGCAGTGCAGGGTACATACTGCGTTGGGGAGTCGTTCTGGTGGAGGGGCGCCGGGGCTGCACGATAGCAGGAGTAGCAGGAAGAGCATTCGCATGACGTTCTCCATTTTTTTGTTGGACCACACACCTAGCACGCCCGGCGCGACTCGAACGCGCGACTTGTTGATTAGAAGTCAACTGTTCTGAATCCAACTGAACTACGGGCGTGTACGAATGAAAGGTCGGATCGACCACTGCAAAGGCTTTCGCACGTTGCACCACCGGGGTTTGGCTGCTTCTCCATGGTGGCGTTACACCACGACACAGGATGGCAGATGAACGCTTTTATTTCAGTACCCCGCCGACCTTTTAGTCACGAATTGCGTTCGCTGAGCGTTTTGTCGTACTGCATACCGACGCCTACGCAACATCGACCACCTGGGGTCAGATGCGGGTAGTACCGGCCACGTACAATCTTTACATCGGTGGCGCACCAGGGGCAGTGTGCTGTCTTAGGAGCCGGTAGGCTATTAGGCTGTAATACGCTTCGTTTGGGGGTTCCTCTGAACTTTTTTATGAGACGCTCTCAAGAACGTCCTTCATGCGTTGCAGTACGGCGTCGAATTCCTCCTTTGAGGATTTGTATTGCCCCTGTCCGAGTATGTACGCTGAAGGAGACCCTCCGCAGTTCAGGTTAGCGTGCCCTATCTCAATTTCGTACTTACGGGTACCATCGCGTTCCCATTCTTGCACGCTAACGAGCGTTCCATCTACTGCGTGGCGGTAGTAGATGATGCACTCGTGATCGTCAGGTAGTAGATCGTGCTTACGGTAGATGGGGAAGGTCACGTCCACTTCTATCTCTTCTGTGCGTGGAACAGTAACACGTACTTTCATGGAGTTGCTACCTCGGGAATACCGTGAGAGAAGTTCGCTCCTACAGGAGTGAACTCCACCATGACTTCTGGTAGGTGAGCGGTTCCTACCAGTTCCAGTACATGGATGGGTCCTTGGTTGAGCCGCACGAGTCTGGCGGCTTCTTGTTGTGCAGCCTCAAGGGTGAGGTGCTTCTTGGTTGGGTTGTTCATCAGCTTCTTTTCGTTCCAGCATAGCCAGAACTTCTGTGTGGTTGCAGTAGCAGATTGCGATGGGGGGAACAGATCGGGGTCCATTAGTATCTCCTCCATTCGTTTAGCGGCGTGGTAGCAACTGTGGCATACCGCATGGTTGCCCATTGAGTTATGGTCGAAGGTTCCGTCGCACCTATTGCAGATTCCGGCGTTTGGGTCTTTCCCGTTTTCGCGGCATTTGTGGCAGTAGTCTTCAAACCAGTCTGGTGTGAACAGTCGTTTACATGCTCTACACTTTCGGTACCTAGCCAAGTGTATCTCCTTTAGGAAGTTTACCGTGGTTTACTAAAGTATCCGGGGTTTACTGTAGCGGAGAGTAGAGGATTTGAACCTCTGGCACCCTTTCGGGCACGCTCCCTTAGCAGGGGAGTGGCTTAAACCAGACTCGCCCAACTCTCCATCGTACTAGAATATCACTGGGTGTGGATCTTGAAACCATCTCCACCCGCAGGTTGGACATGCGTTAGTTTCTTTAGTGTTGAAGGACTTTATACAATTAGGGCATAGGATTAGGAAACATATTTCTGGAAGCGGTGGCATTGTGGTGTCAGTTCGCTCCTCTTTTGTGTAGTGCGTTTCTTTAAGTTCTGAGGGGACTCGTTCTACTTTGATGTCCACTTCGCCAACCCTCCGTCGTATTACTGAGTAATGTTCAGTTTCTCTAGGGCTGTAAGCAGCGGATCTTTTTCTACATCTGGGCCTAGGTCAGGGATAGTGATTTCTCTTGCGCTACCAATATACCTTGCGTATAGAAGTTCAAGTATCGGGTCGTTTTGCTCGAAAGGTCTTTTGCTGTTTGCTCGTAGCGGGTTGTCGTCATCGAAGTAGAAGTACGGTAGAACGATCCAGTCCTTTGCGTTTAGCTCGTCTAGGTTAGGCGACCAATAAATCGGGGTAGCTAGTGTGTTGCTACGCGGCACTAGATACCCGACGTTGTCCATTCCAAAGACGAGTACCGCCATACCGTTCCATAGGACTCTTGTTGCGAATCCTCTTTTGGCTAGGTGGTCGGTGACGTGCGCGAATGAGACGAGTTTAAGTTCTGTGGTCATGCGCTCTCCATTTAGGTTGCTCAGTTGGTGGATGGGATAGGATTCGAACCTACGACAGTCTTGCGACTGACTGGATTTACAGTCCAGGGCTCATGACCAATTGAGCGCCCCATCCATTAGCACAATATTCACAAGGGAGGAGGGGGAGGGATTCGAACCCTCGGAACCCTCTCGGGCTCGTCCGTTTTCAAGACGGAAATCTTCAGCCACTCGATCACCCCTCCCCGAAGTCATATTACGTGTGCCCAAGTTTTTCTCTTACACACGTTGTGAATACACACGTCAGAAACTCCGTGTACCCGTGCTAGTGTTGCCTTAGTCGTTCCTGCTAGAACGGAAGCGCGAATTGTGCGCACTGCCTCTTCAGTTAACTTAGCTGACGCAGCCTGTTCTCCTCTAGGTAGCTGTCCTAGCTCTTTTGTTTCTTTGTCGTGGCACACTCGGCATAGTAGCGTGCACTTTTGTACTTCGGCAAGTACTTCTTCCCAGGCGTGGTTGAGTAGTTTACCAATCTTAAATGACCGCTCTTCTAGGTGGTGGAAGTGTAGCTTTTCAAGGCTTCCGCACTTAGTGCACTTCCCACCTAGCAGAGTCAGCAACTCTTGTTTCTTCTTGTGGTAGTACTCTTTGCTGTATTTTCGATGGTACTCTCTTGGCATTGTCATTCGGCCACACCTCCGTACAGAGTACTTATACCACAAGGACTCTGTGATCTACAGGACTTTCCTTATCGAATTCAACACCGTCTGGTACCCAGCCGATCTGGTTACCACACCAATCAACCAGGAACCAGCCACCAGAGCGTGTCTCTTCCTGATTGGGAGCGCGGTTCTTGAACTCGTCTGGAAACGCGTCTCTGTGCCATGGGTCTAGCCCACGTTCGTAGTGGTCTGCGTAGTCCGGTATGTAGGTTGGTGGGTGGTCCTTATCAACTAGCAAGTTGTTTCTCTTTCCAGTCTAGGAGGTACGACATGTTGTTGCTTACTGACGCAGCTACTTCGGTGTGCACACCGACGTTCTCAGGGCACTTTTCAGTTGGTTGCACGAATGGTTCTCCGGTTGCCAGACAGAGTTCTTTTCCGGTTTCGTAGTTGAAGGTACCTTCCGGGTCAGGCACCTTGTCCCACTCTGGCTCTTCTAGTACGAAGAAGTCACCACGATTGAGTTCGTTCCAGGTGATTTCTTCGATGGTGACTCGGAAGACTCGACGTAGCATGGCTAGCTCCCTTCTGGAAGAAAGTAGATCGTGAGCGCGGTAAGTTGCCCGTCTTCTTGTTTTTGCCATGAGATCGCGTCTACTGAGCAAAGGTTGATTCCCATGTTATCGGGGATTACCTTGATTGGCAGTGGGCACGCTACTTCGTTGTTGATTATGTCCGCGATTTTAGCGAAGGTCGTTTTCACGGTTGGCTATCCTTTCACGTTTATTAGCGGAGTAATATGGTCCATGACGTCGATCACGATGCCTTCCTGACGGTCGATGACCGTCTGAAGATGCTTGTATGCGAACGGTGCTTCATCGAGTGTCCCCTTATCCACACGCGCGACGATCCCGTGCATTGACTTTTCGAACTTCTCAAGGGGGATACTCGCCTTAGCCTTTGCTCGACTCATCTTGCGACCAGCACCGTGAGACGCTGAACTCAGGTAAGTGTCGTTACCAAGCCCGCGAGTGACAAACACTCCGTCGCGCATGTTTCCTGGAATGACACCGTACTGTCCTTTGTCTGCTGGAGTCGCACCCTTTCGGTGCAACACGCCATCGACTGTGGTTACAGCATGGTTATGGTTCTCATTGATTTGCACTACTATAGCTCTGGAGCCTAGTATGTCTAGCACCCTATGTACCATACGTAGCCGATTGGCTAACGCGTAGTTTAGGGCAAACTCCATGTCCTTGAGGTATTGCCTGCCTAGTTCTGTCTCGATCCCGAAGAAGCCACGGCAGCCCTCATGCTGTGCTTTCTCTGCTAGTTTCATGTAGTAGGTTGCGATGGTGTGTCCGACGTTGCGTGAGCCTGAGTGGATGGTTACGGCAACCTCACCGGGGTTGACTCTGGTGGTCTGCCCCAACTCGATGAAGTGGTTGCCGCTTCCAAGTGTGCCAAACTGCGGTAGCAACTTGGCGTTCACGGCGTCGTTCAGGTTCTTGTCATTGGAGGCACTCTCAAAGACTTCGGGAATGAGTCCTTGGGGGTCTTGGGTTGTGCTGTGAGCGGCCCCAAGACCTGTAGGTACTACCTCGTAGATGTCCTTGAAGAGTTGCTTCTTCTTACGTTCGTTTAGGTCTTCTGCGCGAAGTCCGGTCATGGAAAGGGTCATTCCACAACCGATGTCGTAGCCCACGTACGCGGGGTTTACCGCTCCATCTACCAGGGCAACTCCACCGATGGGCATGTCGTATCCCGTGTGGCAGTCGGGCATGATCGCCATGCGCTTTACTATTGGCAGGCTTGCCACGTGCATTATCTGCTTAATAGCGTCCCCTTCTATCTCTTCCCACGGGAGTAGAAGGGCGATGTCCTTGCTGTCCATAGCTACTCCCATCCTTGTGCATGTCTCCAGTAAGACATGAAACCTGGGTTAAAGAGTCGTACCTGGGTGTAGTGCACCCACCATCGAGCCCTGAACACTAGGCAGAACTCGATGGCATCCATTTGAGCGCTCCATTTTCTACCTCTGTTACTTCGGAGTTTCCGGTCCCCCGGAAACCGTGAGGGTACTTGGTGGGCAGTCTGCAAATTGAACAACGCTCTGTTTGACGATTGGTGGATAGTCTGCGTATTGAACAAAGCTCCGTTTAACGGCGTGGTGCACCGTTGTTTGTAGAAGACCGCGTTTCCCACAGAGTACACATACGGTGTGAAATGCCTGGATTTCTCCATCGTGCATTGACACTTTTACATTGAAGGATGTGCTAGTGCATTTTTCACACCGTAGGTATACTTGCGGGTCTTCTGGCATTGTTAGAACGAACATCGCGTCTGTCATAGAGAACCTCCTATTTGGTTGCACGGAAGTACCTCGTCTCTCCGTATTACCGGTATAGTTCCAGTTTACGTATCCCAGCTAGGTTTGCGGTGTATAGTCCTATTTCTTCAACAATGTGTCCATCTTTGAGAGCCTCTCGGATGTCTGGTCCGCAGTCGTGCCCACAGGTAGGGCAAATGAAAGAGTTTTCGTCGTAGTGGCACACTAGGCAGTTTTCTCTTCCGTCAGGACATGGTGCCTGTTTTGACATGAACACGTTGCTGCATGAGCAAGTTACTTGCATGGGTTCTCCTTATTAGCGGTTAATAGTTGGTGGCGAAGGAGGGACTTGAACCCTCACACGGTTTCCCGTAACGGATTTTGAATCCGTCGCGTCTGCCAATTCCACCACTTCGCCTAATCGTGCTCCGAGAGAGACTCGAACTCTCAACTAGTCAATCTTAAGTCGACTGCCTCTGCCATTTGGGCTACCGGAGCAGTAGTAAGAAAGAGTTGCCGTAGTTACGGCGGGCTCTTTCCAATCCCTGCTAGGTTCTTGGTTTCAACCGCAGGCGACACCTCTAGACGTCACGTTGCGGTCCTAGCTAGCCTTTCCTGGGAGCGCAGTCCCAGCATGCGTGTGCTACCGAGAGGGAGGCACTCTCGGGCTTTACGCGTGTAGAATTCCGGGTAACCCCGGAATGTAACCACACCCGCTTCTTCATGCACGGCGCTTGTTTCTTCCCAAATGCTCCCTCCAACCTTATTCGCACGTTTTCGGTTGTGATGAGGGTCCTGCCCACTAAAGGGTTTTGAGAGGTCTAGGCTGGGTACGCCGCTGCCTCTCTTCAGCCATGAAGACGGTAGCTGTCTTTGGGCATTGCTTGGCTCTCACTGGAACAGCCATCCAAACCAGTGAGAGTTGCGTTAGGGTGCCTGCACTACGTCTCCGTATTAACGAGTAATCCGGCAACGCCAGGGCAGTCTGGCCCAGACACCGAACTCCCTGCGGGATTACCTAGGACTCCCGCTTTAACTACCCTACCTAGGATGGATTAGACCACCTACATGCGCATGAGTCGGGTGGATTCACATCGGTACACTTGCAGTGGGTTGTCTGCAGTTGGGTACCACGTGAGTAGCAAGGTTTCGAGACGTAAACGAAGTTTCTCGTTGAGGCGTAGCATACGCGTGAGCGTACCTACTTGAGTTGATGACGCAGGTAGGTGGGTTTCGAGCAGTCCTAGCATGGCTAGCATCTCGCCACGCTGGTTGAGAAGGATCTCACCGAGTTGTCTGTGGTCTTCGAGTGAGATTGGCGTGCGCTTCTTTCTCATGTTACATCGGAGGATGCTGGGGAAGCACGCGCTGCGTGCCGAACTCGATGGGCACCCACGCGAGTTGCTTGATGGTGATGCTGCCATCTTCGCCTCGCGGGTACATCTCCAGTAGCCGTCTCGTTGGCTCGGTCAGGGTCATCACGGAGGTACCCTCCTCCAAGAAGCCCTTGTTGAAGCGGAAGTGGTAGGAGTACGACGACACGTTGCTGGGAGCTTGCCCGATGATCTCCGAGAAGTCCCTCACGGTCATGGGTTCTGCTTCGAGGAGCTTCAGCAGAATCTCGTGGTACTGCGACGCCATGTAGAGCAAGCCGTTTGCTCCGATGAAGAACAACTTGCCGTGCACCACGGCGTACCTGCGTTCCGGTCCCAGGCTCCCGCACATGGGCGTACCCATCTCCAGGAAGTACTGCTGTACTTCTTCGAGGGTAGCCGCTCGACCCGGCGCTCGGTTCACGAACGCTGACGTACGGAGGTTCACTAAACCTCCCGTCACGCTCGGAAACTTGAGCGCTTCCTCGACCAGGGCGTGGTCAAGATGCAGCATCCTTGCCTCCAACGAACTGTGAGTGGTTTTCGCACTAGTACCGTGAGTCCAGCAGGGATCGAACCTGCGACCACTTGATTAAAGGTCAAGTGCTCTACCAACTGAGCTATGGACCCAATTGACGGTGGAGCAGAGGAGAATTGAACTCCCGACTTTCGGATTGCAGGTCCGATACTCTCCCAACTGAGTTACTGCCCCATGTTTGAGTGCCTAGAGGGAGTTGAACCTTCACCCCGCTGTCATCTGCCTCCTTCTTGGGGAGGAACGATTCGGGCGTCACCCCTTCGACCCACGTGGTGTACTTACACGCAGATTCCTGGGAGGTCTTCGCAGCACTACCGGTGCCATGCTGCCGTAGGCACTCAAGAGCGGAAGACGAGATTCGAACTCGCTAACCTTCGAGTCTAGTTACCAACGAACGGGTGGGCCTTCTCCCATTCGATGGCGTCTTTCTCGATTTTTTGGAAGTTCAGTTTGTCATTTTCGGTAGTTGCGCGAGGGTTCCTCTTTGGAACACCGGGACTGCCGATGAACTCTTGCACGGTGAAGCCACCGCGCTTGAGCTTACGGATACGGTAGCATCCGGGTCCTCCTTTTTCTTTCACGAACGCGGCACAGGTGGAGTAGTGGTCGAACTCTCGGACCTTCTTTCTCCACTGTACGTTATCTGTCTCTTTCGCCCTTTCCTTCACGAACTCGGGCTTCCTTGTATCCACCCTTCACCTCGATGTTGTACCGGATGGTATTATCCGGTAATAGGTCGCGGGGACAGGAGTTGAACCTGTGACCCTCCTGATCAGGGAGTGCTCTACGCTGAGCTACCCCGCGACAATGAACAAGTTGAGATTCCTGAGCTTCTCGGGAGAAAGAGCACGCACTTTCCCCTTTCGGCCGCACTCTTGGCCGGTATGCGTGGGCGTACCAAGTAGTACTCAGGCTGGACAGCAATGACTTTGCTAGACGTTCCTTCGGTTAGTCGCGCTTACCCATCAGTTCAATCTAGCGCAGCAACCTCAACGAATAGAGGGTCGGAAATCCACTGCTTATCTTCCTGTGGAGCACTTGCCCCATACCAGGATACAGGAAGACCTACGCACCTGACAGTCAAGCGCGCCTGGAAGGCTTGGCCGATGTGGGTACAGTGGCTGAACGTAGTAGCTGCCCGCCACCGTAACTGCTCGTCAGCAGCCCAGCGTGAGGGGAGCATTTCCGACCCAGACTTTTGGCAGGGCCACCATTTGGACGTGACATTGCCCCCTACCTTGGGGCGGAACGTCCTGCTCTTGACACCCTTAACGGCTACACCGTGGTGTAGGGAGATCCCGTTTTTGGTGTGTAGGTGGTTTCACACCTTTGTCTTAGAACCCTGTGTGGCTGCCCGTGCACAGTTGACCTTCAGGTTTTTCTAAGACTCCTGCCAATCTAAGTGTTTTTATACGACGCGCACGTTAGAACGTTGTGCGCGGTACGAATGCTGATGTTGAACTCGCCAGCTACTTCTTTAGCTAACCCGCGTCGGGGATAGTTCTTCGAAGGTGGGCAGGGCGGGGCTCGAACCCGCACGCCTTGCGGCAGAGGATTCTAAGTCCTCCAAGTCTTCCAATTCCATCACCCGCCCACAGAATGGTTGCTAAAACGTAGCTATCTTATCGTACTACGCCTAGCGTGTCAACCACTACACGCGGAGCGTCTGCCAAATTCAAAGCCCCCTCATCTGCCCTGCTTACCGGCTTCTAAACTTTCGGTGTTGTGCGTCGTTATCACGCACGGTACCTGCAGCCAGTGGTACTCTGATTTGTTGCCTTCTCAGCATCCGTCAACTAGGACGGAGTCGGTATTGCCGAAGAGGCAGCCTGTTGGGGGCTATGTCAATGTGCCTAGCACCTCTTCGGCGCTTACTTGCTCTTCTTCCATTGCTTTGCGGACGTCCCCTTGAAGCTTCTTAACTGCTTCTAGGTACCGTTGGTCGGCTCTGAAGATTGCCATTACTTTTGTCCAGTCCACGTAGGCCCTGGACAGCGGCTTGCTGAAGTCGAATAGGAGAGGGCAACCTACAGCGGCATCGTCGATGTAGCGGTACGCGTACGCTTTTGGGGACGATGTCCACGACGTTTGGTCTGGGTTGGTGTTTACTCCGTAGAGAGGTATTCCGCGTTCTGCGAACCATGCCACCGCAGCGTCTAGTTCTGGCCCGCTACGCATGGTCCACAGGATGAATCGGTACCCGTACTTGTAGAGTTCTTTTAACGATTCTACCGCGTATGGAACGTCTTCTCCTACGGCGGGGTATTCATGCATCACGCAGGTACCGTCGAAGTCTACCGCGATCTTTGGGTAGGTTGTTCCTTTGCCCATTTGGTCCTCATCTTGGTGGGAAGTGTGGGGAGGTGCCCATGTTCGCGTCTCGGTATTCTTTTATCTTCGAGTAGGCTTCCTGCAGGTTTCCTACTCCACAGCGGAAGAGTTCTTTTCCTTCCCAGGTGCTGTACACGCGTACGAGCATCGGCTCCCTGTTGCTCTTGTACGAGTGGCAGTCCCTGTTGTGGAATATCTGGTGTAGCCTTCGTTCTTCGTACATTTCGGACATGTCGGTTACACCGTGTACGGTACGCGTCCACTCTCCAAGCGGCATGCTCCTCCAAGAATTAATTGTTAATATGGGCGACCCTAACGAGGGCGGATTAACAGTCCGCTGCTCTACCAACTGAGCTACACCAGAACAAGGTTTATGGCGCGTTCTCCAGGATGGCGAGGGCGGCGCGGGAATTTTCGCCGATTGGCCTGCCGTCGCGTTCAGATCGGACGTACTCGCATACCGGCACAGCCGCGTCGCGGAACCGACGCAGCCGCTCGACCTCGGCCAGTAGCGGCTCGACATCGGAGAAGAGGACGTACTCGCCCGTCTGGTCATCCTCAAGGTGACTGTACTGGCACAGGTCGTAGCGTTTCATCTCATCCCCCTACGTCACCGGCTGGCCGACCGCGACCCCGACCGCGACCCCGACCACGACCCCGACCGCGACCGCGCCCACGACGCAGACCCCGACCCCGCACCCGA
>Ga0172375_10005493_pt1 | contig 18255 bp, 23 predicted proteins | sample LakKiv1m_FD_114537 | JGI IMG/M metagenome (GOLD analysis project Ga0172375, IMG submission 114537) | Freshwater microbial communities from Kabuno Bay, South-Kivu, Congo - kab_092012_11.1m | ecosystem: Environmental > Aquatic > Freshwater > Lake | place: Democratic Republic of the Congo...
AATTTCAGTTCGGTAAAATAATCATCAAATGTGCGGTTTCCGTAAACAGATTTTTCGCGTGTGCCAAGCAGGTTAAGGTTAGGTCCGTTGATGATGATGAGTTTCATAAATTATTTTTTTCCTTGTGAAAAAATGAGTAGCGAAGGGCTGTAGCTTATCCATGCGCTGCGGGCTTCAGCCATTTTTTTCCAGTAATCAATATCAATCACTACCAACTGGAACCGGTCAAGAAATTCCTTGTCCAACTCCCGGTTTTCGCTGATGCTGATGAATGAACTGCTCAGCATTTCCTGCGGGAAAGGGAAATTTCCGCTTACATTGATCATCGTGATTTTTACTTTTCCCGGCTCAGTAAATTTTGTTGCATAAGTGGCGAGGTATTCGTCTCCGTTTCCGTTGAGCAGGAAAAGAACATTTTCGGCTGTTCTGAAATTATTGTCAACCAAAACGCCAACCGGGCAATTCACACTGTCCATAATGTGCTTTATTTTTCCGCCTGTTATCTTTTCGGTAAAAGGAGATTTTGAAGATCCCATCAGCAGTAAATTATAATCACCGTTATTGATGGTGCTGAGTATTTCTTTTTCCACATCATTCACGGCTTTGTATTTAGATTCAAAACCAATACCCAGATCGTGTGCGGTAAGCCTCACCGGACCGAAAGCTTCTTTCTCATAAATCAGCGCATCATGCGGTGAAATTTCAAGGCTGGGCGTAAGGTGCATGGCTGTAATTTTCTTTTCCCCTTTTCCTCCCGAAATAAAATTTGCCAGCCGCAGCAATGCGCTGCCTGTTTTTGAAGGACCGAATGAAATGAGAATATGAAGCGAGGTGTTTTCAGCAACTGAAGTAATATCCGCCTTAGCAAATTTTGCAGAAACCCACTCGATAACTTCAAGCAGAGGATTGGTCATAAAAGTGGTGAAGAGCGCCATTAAAACAAGAATTGTAAAAATCTCTTTACCGAAAATCCCTAAATCATAGCCTATATTGAGAATAATAAGTTCCATCAATCCTCTTGAGTTCATTAAAACTCCCATTGACAATGAATCCTTCCAACTGTGCTTAAGCAATTTTGAAGAAAGGGAAGCGCCAATAAATTTTCCGGCTACCGCAATAGAAATTACACCTGCCGCAACTACCCACAGATGCGAATTGTTAAGCAGGTTTATCTGGGTGCGCAAACCTGTGAACACGAAAAAAAGAGGAAGTAATAATACCAAACTGATGTCTTCAATTTTTTCTGTGATGATTTTTTTGAAATTGATATTCTGGGGCATGATGACACCTGCCATAAAAGCTCCTACAAGCGGGTGAATACCTATCACTTCGGTAACGTAGGAAGAAAAGAAAAGCACAACAAAAACAAACGCCACAACGGTTTTATTCAGGTTTTCCTTAGAAACATAAACGGTTCCAAACCTTTTTAAAAACGGCTGAACTAACTTTAACATCATAAAGACATAGGCAACCGTGAGTATAATAGTGGAAAGCGAATGAGCAAACCCTCCTGCTTTTACAACAGCTATTATTACTGCAAGCAGGCACCAGGCGGTCATATCGTCAATGGCAGCGGTAGTGATGGCTAAAACACCCAGCGGAGTTTTGGTTATTCCTCTTTCCTGTATTATTCTTGCCAGCACGGGGAAAGCGGTGGTGCTCATTGAAATACCCATGAACAAAGCGAAAGCCGTGAATGTAATATTATCAGGCGCAAATGACTGATAGAGAAAATAAGCTGAAACAACTCCAAGAAAAAAGCAAAGCACAATGCCGCTGTGACTGATAATAAGCGCATCAAAAGCCCGGTTCTTCAAAGTTTTTATGTCCACCTCCATCCCGATAATGAACATAAACAGCATCAGACCTACCTGGCTGAAAAATTGCAGAAACGGAAGCGATTCTGCTGGAAATACGATAGCTGAAAATTCGGGAAAATACATACCCGCAAGCGAAGGACCCAGAACTATACCTGCTACAATTTCGCCAATAACTGAAGGTTGGCGTATTTTGGTAAACAAATAACCGAACACACGTGCAACAAAAACAATAATAACCAACTGGATAATAAAAACTGCCAGAGGATGATGAAGGTTACTCATAAACCCGTGAACCAACTGATGCCATATATTCCCGGGAAGATCTTTTACCAGCGATACATCCTGCATAACCTGTGTTGAGAAATTTTCCAGGTAAAAGCCTTGCTCAAGAACATACCATCCGAAAGCGCAGAACAGCGCTATCACTATGAAATATACTAAAAAAGTTTTGCCTTTTATCATTTTCTAATGCTGCCGAAAATACGAAATAAAAATCAGGGTTATCTTCGCACCCATGAAAGTGACTGACAACAGGGCGGTTTCGGTATATCAACTTTTCAGGAAAGAGTTGATGGAATTGTATGCCGCAGAAGAAATAGAAACGTTTTTATTTTTCTCCTTCAATGAATATTGCGGCTTTTCGCGCAGCGATATGACTTTGAAAAAAGATGCCCGCTTCAGCGAATCGGAACTGCTGAAGTTTTTTCGCGTTATCCGCAAACTGAAACAACATGTTCCGCTGCAATATATTTTCGGGCATACCGAATTTTATGGCTTAAAGTTGAAGGTAAATGAACATGTTTTAATTCCAAGACCTGAAACGGAGGAGTTAGTGGAGTGGGTAATAGAAGGGACGAGGGAAAAGGGACGAGGGGCGGGGGAAAATCACCTGATCACCCAATCACCCAATCACCGGATTTTAGATATAGGCACGGGCAGCGGCTGCATAGCCATTGCGCTGAAAAAAAATATTCCTTCGGCTGAAGTTTATGCATTGGATATTTCGGAGAAAGCTTTGGAAGTGGCAAAAGAAAATGCGGAGAAAAACAAAACTGAAATTCATTTTCTGCAAGGTGATATTCTGGAGTTTTACCGCAAAGACGCGAAGACGCAAAGCAAAAATGCGGAAGAAAAAAACTTAGCGCCTTTGCGCCTTAGCGGTGAAAAAAAGTTTGATATAATCGTCAGCAACCCACCCTACATAACTGAAGCTGAGAAAACGGGGATGGAAAAAAATGTTCTGGAATACGAACCACATACTGCTTTGTTTGTCCCCGATAATGATGCGTTGTTGTTTTACCGCGCCATTCTTGACTTTGCAAAGGATAAACTTTCTCCGGGCGGGAAAATTTATTTTGAGCTGAATGATAAATATGCGGATGCAGTTGCAACACTTGCCAAAGAAAAGGGATTTGTAAACTGTGTTGTGAAAAAAGATTTGAGCGGGAAGGGGAGGATGATGAGGGGTGAAAAGAAACAATCTACCATTTAACAGTATTTAACCCTTTTACCATTCATTATAGTCCACTTGTTCGCAACCTTCGGAAATTGCCGCGTTAAATTCTTTCAAATCTTTTTTACTGAAAGCTCCTGCAAAATCAAGAATTGATTTTTTGTTTTTTCCCTTTTTGGGTTCACTAACCAACGATTTAATATACTGCAAAACCTTTTGCTGCGATACCTGCTCCAACATTCCCAGGTATTGAAGAATTTCGGGTTGTAAACTTGCTTTTCTCATTTGTTATTTTTATACAAAGATATGTAGATTTGCAATAGAAATTAAACCTGAGCGGGAAGAGGAGGATGTTGAGGGGTGGAAAGGTTGCTCTGGCACTGTGAATGTATTCAGTGGTCTTTATAATCTCATACGAATAGAGATTTTCTTACTTTTACACAAAGATTACGCGGCTATACTTTGAAGAAATTTATACTTTTTATTTCTATTCTTTCCTCTTTTTCTTCTTGCCAAACAGAGGATGATCAGGTAATTTGCCATGAAATAAATAGACATTGGAATTTTACAGGATTGTACCATAATGACAGCTTAGAATTGGACATTACAGGCGATGAAAACATTGACTTTTCTTTTTATCTCTTTTCAGTCTATGGTAGTGGCGGTAGTAGCAGCAGCAGGTCAATCAAAGCTAAGAATGGATTTGAAATCGCTAAAGTTTATGCTTCATCAACTTTCTGGGTTTATGATGAGTATATGTATCCCGATACAAGTTTTAGTAATTACAATTTTGTTGTGCCCCAAAAAATGTCAGAAGGAGATACCATAGTGAATGATACTGTATATACAGCGGATAGAATTATTTTTATTTCAACATCAGGAAATGGCAGTATGCCTCCAGACCCTTTTGAACATGGCTCTTCCACTACTAATCCCTGGATAACAAGTGGGGAGAGTTTTATAGCCTTCAAAAACCAATCATTGGGTATTTTAGGCTGGATAAAAATAGATTTATATGGTTCAGTAACAATTATTCGCTCACATTATAAGCAAGGGGACACATTGGTTATTGATGATAGTATTTGCCAGTAAATCCCTTCGCAGTTCGACTGCGCTCACTGTAACAAACTACCAATAACTGATTACCGATTACCTGCAAGCGCATCCCAATACTTATCCCTTTCCGCTTCCGTTTTTCTCAGTTCCTGTTTCAGATTTGCATTTTCCGTTTTCAGGTTTTCTATTTCCTGCTGCAATTTCTTTTCGCGTTCGGTGGTTTGCAGCGGTTCGGGCAGCAATTGGGTATAATGTTCAAATAGGTTTGCGCCCAACACTTCGCTCAATATCAGCAGCAGGCTGGGGCGTATATCATCGCCTTGCATGTTTTCGTAAAGGTAGTTTTCGCTTTTACCCATTCTTAAACTGAGTTTGCGAAGCGAGGTGCGTTTATACTTTGCCCAGCTTCGCACTATAGCAGCCAGGCGGGGCAATTTAATTTTTGGTTTTATGGTTTTCTTCATGATATGATGTATTTATTCAAAGAAAATCCGTGCATGTACACAGGAAACCTGTGTTCGTTCACAGTAATTCTGTATATGTACATAGGAAACCTGTGTATGTTCACAGAAACGCTGTATATATCCACAGGTTTCCTATGTACATATACAGGAACTTTGTTTATGTACTTAGGAAATCTTGTTACGGGATAGCGAAATCCGGTCATGTTCACAATAAATTGATATAAGGACTAAAAAAACCTCTTTGCTTTTGTTCAAAGAGGTTTTTTTAATAGCGGAATTATCCTATCGTTATTCTGAATTCGCCCGGTGTGCCGTAATTATTCTGCACCACTATGCTGTCGCCACCTGGTGCCATAGCGCCCAGGGTTGTTTCTACTGTTTCGCCAGGGTTTACGGTAACCCAGTTGCCGGTAGCAACTCCGTTAAAGGCAAGCGCAAACAGCAGGATAACACCGCCCAGGTTCTCGAACTTTACAGGGGTAGCCGCATTATACTCCAGGCTATCCACTACTTTTTGGGTGCTGCCGGGGTTTACATCTCCTTCATATACATCGGCACCGCCACCGCTGGGGTTATCATCAATAGCGCGGGCAAGCTGGTAGCCTTCCCACAAACTTATGGTGGGTTCATCAAAGCGGTAGGTCTCCACATAGCCGTCAAGTTTTACCAGTATTTCGCGGCTCTTTGTTATATGACGGTCAACCTCGTTGCCGGCTATGGTTTTGTCTTCAATAGCATCTTTGGGTTCGGGTATGGCACTGAAATAATTTCCGGTGGCGGTGCTTAGAGCAGTAATATCGGCAGGTGTTATGCGATAATTTACAAGAGCTGCCGCAATAACGGGGTCAATAAGGACGGCAAGACGCAGCGCTTTAAAATGCAATTCGGTATCCTGAATTTTCTCTAATTCACTTGCAGTGTATTTTACTTTTTTAGCCAGCTTCTTGTCGCTGTTGTCCGTAGCATAAGACCATACACCTTTTGCCACTTTATACATGATGTGCTCAAGCGCGGTGCGGTCTTCCTGCTTGTCTTCGGCTGCGCCTGTGGTGTTTTCGGTGGCGCGTCCTGCGGCTTCTATTATGCTTTGTATTTCGGCATCAAGCAGCACTTTGGCTGGCGCAATCTGCGCATGGTCGCTGTAGGCGATTGCATTGTCTTCTAAGTTGTCCTGAACTTTTAAAAGCATGTTCAGAAATGCTTGTTGTTCATCATTCATGTTGTTTGGTTTTTTTGGGTTAATAATTGTTATCGGATCAGTTTAATATTTTAAACAGTTTCTTCAGAGAAGCGTTGGTAATTTTTTGCTGTGCAGTAATATGTTTCAATTTCGTTTCCATCCCGTTTATTTTTTTGTTCTGCGATGCAATCAGTTCATCTTGTTTTTCCAATTTGCTTTGCAACTCATCAAACCGTATATACTCCTGTTTGCGTTGAAACGCTTCTTCCTGATCGCCCAATTGAAAAACACGTTCTTTAAAATAGTAATGGAAACCTTTCATCTCCGGGAAGTCAATTGTAAAATCCCAGTCTATTACATGCCCTATCTGCGCAATGAATTCTTTTGTAAGAGCATGTTTTACCCGTCTGTAAAAATTGCCGCGTTTTAATCCCAATGCCTTGATCACACCCTTTGTGTTTAATTTCGATTCTTTGATGCGCCTGTAAATAACGATATGTTTATCTTCCATTGCGGAGCAAATTTACTTGCCCTTGTGTTCAGTATGTTGGACACATTGTGGACACTTTTTGCGCCATGGAAAGCTGCTTGGCAGAAAATAAGTGCTTGTAAATGTTGTTCTGCAAATAGTTTTTTCATAAAGCCTTATATTTGTCTGCCCGTTCCATTCAGGCGGGTAAAAAATAAACACTATGAACCTGCAAATTGAAAAACAGCGATTAAAAAATGAGTTGGACGACATTAATGATGTGCGCCTTATTAAAGCAATAAGTGAATTGCTCAACTATGCAAAACAAAGTACAGAAGAACGGTTTTTAAAACCCTTTACAAAGCAGCAATTAATGAAGCGGGCTTTGACTTCTGAAAAGGATATAGCTGCAGGGAAAACCACCGGGATTAAGCAACTCAGAAAGGAAGTGAAGAATTGGTAATACCATGCAGATAGAATTTACTGATTTTGCAAAAGCAGAATTTCGCAAAATACATGAGTATTATACTGAAGTTGCTTCACCTGAGATTGCATCTAAAATCATCGGTAAAATCATTGACGATATTCAATTGTTAGAACGATTTCCGTCTGCGGGAGCAAAAGAACATCAACTTGCAGGGTTAGGCAGAGAACATAAAAATATCATTAGCGGGAATTACAAAGTGATATACCGTATAAAAAATGAAACAGTTTTTATAACCGACATTTTTAATTGCAGTCAAAACCCGAAAAAAATAGCCAGAAGAAATAAATAGAAATCTGTGTTATAAAGAGAGGGCTTTGAGATGGATAAAACAACGTATGACCAGCGAACAAGCAAAGACAAGAATTAAATATCTTTCAAAAGAAATTGAGCAGCACAACCACAATTATTATGTGCTGAGCCAACCCGCCATCAGCGATTACGAGTTCGACATGATGCTGGAAGAATTGATTCGCCTGGAAAAAGAATTCCCCGAATTTCTTCTTCCCGATTCTCCTTCGCAGCGCGTGGGTGGAGCGGTTACCAAAGAATTTAAACCGGTGAAGCATAAATACCCCATGCTTTCGCTTTCCAATTCTTATTCCCGCGAAGAAGTGCAGGAGTTTGAAAACCGCATCCGCAGGCTGATAGAGCGCGAAGTGGAATATGTGTGTGAGTTGAAATACGATGGCGTAGCTATCGGGCTCACTTACAAAAACGGAAAACTGATACAGGCTGTTACCCGCGGTGATGGCGTGCAGGGCGATGATGTAACAAACAACATTAAAACTATAAAAAGCATTCCGCTGCAACTGAAAGGTGATGATTTCCCGGATGAATTTGAAATACGGGGAGAGGTTTTTCTCCCGCTCAAAGAATTTGAAAAGATGAATAAAGAGCGCGAAGAAACAGGGGAGGAGCTTTATGCCAACCCGCGCAACACCGCTTCCGGAACCCTGAAGATGCAGGACTCTTCCTTAGTTGCCAAACGCAAATTAGATTGCTTCCTTTATTTCCTGTTAGGCGAAGAACTGCCTTTCGATAATCACTTTGACAACCTCACCAAAGCGCGTGAATGGGGTTTTAAAATTCCACCATACATGCGCAAAGAGAAAGACATCAACGGCATTTTTTCTTTCATTGATGAGTGGGATGAAAAACGTCATACCCTCCCTTTTGATACGGATGGGGTGGTGATAAAAGTGAACAGCCTTGCTGACCAGGAAGCGCTGGGTTTCACTGCCAAAAACCCCCGCTGGGCGATAGCTTATAAATTTAAAACCGAACAGGCTGCCACATTGTTGAATGAAGTAACTTTCCAGGTGGGGCGCACCGGGGCGATAACTCCGGTAGCCAATTTAAAACCTGTTTTGCTTGCCGGAACAACGGTTAAACGCGCCTCGCTTTATAATGCCGACCAGGTTGAAAAACTTGATTTGCACATTGACGATACCGTGCTGGTGGAAAAAGGCGGAGAAATTATTCCGAAAATTGTGGGTGTGGATTTAGATAAACGTAAACCTCATTCGGAGAAGGTGAAATATATAACACACTGCCCTGAATGTAATGCGGAATTGCAGCGGAAAGAAGGAGAAGCCATACATTATTGCCCGAATGAAAATGGTTGTCCGCCACAGATAAAAGGCAAGATGGAACATTTTGTAAGCCGCAAGGCGATGGACATTGACAGCATGGGAGCGGAAACAATAGAAATGCTTTTTAATAAAGGACTGATAAAAAATATTGCCGATATCTATGACCTGAAAAAAGAAGATGTTATTCATTTGGAAAGAATGGCGGAAAAATCTGCTGCCAATCTTATCGAGGGAATTGAAAAGTCAAAAGAAGTTCCTTTTATGCGCGTGTTGTTTGCCATCGGAATTCGCTATGTAGGCGAAACCGTGGCAAAAAAATTAGCTTTGCATTTTAAAAATATTGACAATATTGCGGATGCAACAACAGAACAACTTCTTGAAGCGGAAGAAATAGGTGAAAAGATAGCGGAAAGCATCAGAGATTTTTTTGCAATTGAAAGCAACCGCCAAATAATTAAAAGGCTTCGCGAAAAAGGATTGAAGCTCGAACTTTCGGAAGCTGAGAATACCAAAGTTTCTGATAAACTTGCAGGAAAAACATTTGTGGTGTCGGGTGTGTTTGCAAAGTTTTCGCGTGATGAATTGAAAAAAGCGATTGAAGATAACGGAGGAAAAAATGTGGGTTCTATTTCAGCAAAAACCGATTACGTTGTGGCAGGAGAAAATATGGGACCAAGTAAATTGGAAAAAGCGCAGAAACTGAATGTTCCGATTATTACAGAAGATGATTTTATAAAAATGATTGAAAATGATTAGCCGCAGATTTCAGAGATTAGCACAGATTTTATTCACCGATTTAAAATATTTGTGTCGGCAATCTGCGAAGATTTGCGAAATCTGTGGCAAAAAAATATTTAGCGGAAACATAAAATGCCAAAAGACAGCACCGGGATTGTAAAAACTGTTCGCAAAAAAGCCTCAGGCTATTTTCTTTCACGCGAATACAAGAAGGTAAAGCGCAAGCCCGAAGTGCGCAACCTTGCTCAATCCCGCAACATCGGAATTTTGTTTGAACTGCGCTCCAAAGAAGATTTGGATACGGTGCGTTATTTTGTTTCGCAGATAAAAGAACGCTACCGCAAAATAACTGCCCTGGGTTATGTTACAACCAAAGAACTGATGCAAACACTGAAATCAGACAATGAATTTGATTTTATTTCAAAAACAGATTTCAACTGGTATTACAAACCAGAAAAGTATGTGATCAAAAATTTTATGAATGATGGCATGGATTTGCTCATAGACCTTAGTCTCCGGAAAAATCCGGCTTTGCTTTATATTGCTGCTTTCACTGATGCGAAAATGAAAGTAGCCCGTTTTGATGAAAAACAAAAAGAATATTTCGACCTCATGATTGAAATAGGAAAGGAGGCTACACTTAAATATTTAATTAACCAGGTAAAACATTATATCACTAAAATCAATGAACAAAACAGCTAATAAATTCAGGGGAACTGGGGTTGCCGTTATTACTCCTTTTAATAATGACGGAACGGTAAGTTTTAAAGAATTAGAAAAAATTATTCTTCATCTTGTAAAAGGAAAAGTAGAATATGTTGTGGTGCTGGGCACAACCGGTGAATCAGTTACGCTCACCAAAGAAGAAAAAAAATCAGTGGTAAAATGTGTGATTGATGCAGCGGATAAAAAAATCCCTGTTGTATTGGGGCATGGCGGTAACAACACGCAGGAATTGCTGGAAGGCTTGCACACCCTGGACTTTAAAGGCATTGATGCCATTCTTTCCGTTTCGCCCTATTACAATAAACCCACACAGGAAGGTATTTACCAGCATTATAAAGTAATAGCACAGAACAGCCCGCTTCCGGTTATTTTATACAATGTCCCGGGTCGCACAAGTTCCAACATCACGGCAGAAACCACTTTGCGTCTGGCAAACGATTGTAAAAATATTATTGCAGTGAAAGAAGCGTCAGGAAACCTTGAACAGATGATGAAAATTATCAAGGACAAGCCCAAAGATTTTCTTGTTATTTCAGGAGACGATGCGCTTACTTTGCCTTTGAGCGCCTGCGGTGGTGACGGAGTTATTTCCGTTGTTGCAAACGCTTTTCCGAAAGATTATTCTGAAATGACACGGCTGGCATTGAAAGGTGATTTCACAAAAGCGCAAAAAATTCATTACAAACTTTTGGATATTATCGGGTTGTTATTTGTTGACGGAAATCCTGCCGGGGTGAAATGCGCCATGAAACTGTTAGGCATCTGTAACGATAAAGTAAGACTTCCGTTAGTTGGTGTTTCAAAACAAACCAATGACAAGCTGAAAGAACTTATAAATAAATACTGATTTGTTGTAATAATTTTGCAATTCAGCATAAATAAAATAATTTCGTCCATTAATTAAGCCACCTTTATATTCAGCAATATTGGATTTATCTAAAATTGTTGAACGAAAGAATAATTAATACATATTTTAGACGACATTAAATTAACCTCGCTAAAACAAATCACATGGAAAAGTTGGTTGTTGAAAAGACTGACACAACACCGGAAATAAATTTTGATCCCGCACAGGGAATCTTCAAAATTACCGGCAGGTCTATACCTTTAAATCCCAAACGGTTCTATACTCCCATCCTCGACTGGATTATTGCTTATGCCCAAACTCCGCATGATTCAGTGGTATTGGAGATTTACATGGATTACTTTAACACAGCTTCCACATTCCTCATCACGGATATTATAAGGCAATTCAGAATAGGGCTTGAAGGGAAATCTTTTCAGGTTATATGGGTTCATGATAAAGGCGATGACGATGTTCTTGAAATTGCCGGTAACATGGAGAGCGTGGTGGGTGTAAAGTTTGAATACCGTGAACTGGAAGAATAATTCATAACCGCTTTTCTTACTATCTTTGCTGTATATTTTCAGGTAATGAAAAACTTGTTGAAGAAATCATTGATTGTGTTTTTGTTCGGGTTAAATGCGTTTTTTTCAAACGCCCAGGCGCCTGCTATCATCAGTGAAGGACTTGATCAGGTAAGTATTCTCACCTGGAATATTTTTATGCTGCCGGTCTCCTTCTTTCCCAAAAGCGGGCAACTGGAAAGAGCCGAAGGAATTGTGGAGCAACTGAAAGATCAGGCTTATGATATTATTGTTTTCCAGGAGGCATTTGATAAAAAAGCCAGGGAAATATTGTGGGAAGGTTTGAAAGAGAAATTTCCGTTTACTACAGGTCCTGACAAAGGAGGTTTCATGAAATTAAACAACGGAGTTTGGATTCTCAGTAAGTTTAAATTCACAACCATTGCATCCATTAAATTCAATACCTGCAAGGTGGCTGACTGCTTTTCTAAAAAAGGTGCAACACTTGTTGAATTTATCAAAGACGGAAAATTTTTCCAGGTTATAGGAACTCATTTGCAGTCTGAAAATTACCAGGAAGTAAGAAATGAACAGTTTGAAGAAATAACTGAACACCTTTTAAAACCTTATGAAAAGGAAGGAGTACCGCAAATTATAGCCGGTGACCTGAACACTCCTGTTGATGATGAAGAAAGTTATTCCAATATGTTGTGTATCTTAAATGCGGAAGACCAGTTGCCTGAAGAGCCAAAAATTATGAAGAAAAAAGAGCTTGTAACATGGGGAGGCTTTAACAATGATTTGTTTGAGGAAGGTAACAACAGGATACCGCAACTGCTGGATTATATATTGGTAAAACACAACGGCAGCCAGCCTAAGTGGATAAAGAAAAGCATTAAAGTTATTCAGCAGGCATGGAACAGCGACAGGAAGAAAAAAGATTTGAGCGACCATTATGCTGTAGCAGCTATAATCAAATACTGAACGAAAGAAGCAAAGAAAAGTCCCAAATTCCAAACTTCAAGCCCCAAGTCCCAAGCTCCAAGAACCAAGTCCCAAGTAATGAACCTTCTTGGAATTTGGGATTTGGGATTTGAGACTTGTGACTTATTTAAAAAATACATTCTTCTTTATGCGTAAATATATTTTCCTTGTAATAACCTTCTTCATTGCATGTACTGGTGTTTCTGCCCAGCCGATGCCTGCCAATGCTGAACTGTATGGTAAAATAATGACAGCAATAGCCAATGTTCATTCATTAAAATTCCGTTTGGTAAAAAGCGAAAGGATGATTAACGGGAAAATGGCGCCCGGAGACCAGCAGGTGAAAATGAATGTAAACCCTTTTAAATGTTACCTCAAAATCGCGCTGCCGGATGAAGGTGCGGAAGTTTTGTATGTAAAAGGAACCAACAGCGAAGATGCTTTGGTAAATCCCAATGCTTTTCCCTACATCAATTTAAATCTTGATCCTTATGGCGATATCCTGCGCAAAGACCAGCACCACACCATTTTTGAACTTGGCTTTGTTTATACCGGTGAACTTCTGAAAGATGCTTTTGAGCGTTATAAATATAAAATTGATGAGTTTATGAAAAATGAGGGTATCATTCGCTGGGATAACCGTGAGTGTTACAAAATTGTGCTCGATAATAAAGATTATGTGCTGCTTGATTACACTGTTCAGCCCGGGGAAGACCTTATAAAAATTGCAAGAAAGAAGAGGGTGAGTGAATACAACCTGTTAGACTTGAACCCTACCGTGAAAAGCTATACGTCAGTAAAAGCGGGACAGGTAATAAAGGTTCCGGTTACTTACGCCAAAAAATTTATTATTTACGTTGATAAATTAACTTACTTACCCATTTACCAGGAAGCATACGACAACAAAGGTTTGCTTGCCAGGTACGAATATCATAACCTTGTTGTAAACCCGGTTATTTCTGATAAGGAGTTTACGAAAGATTATCCGGGGTACGGGTTTTAAGGGCTTCCTTAAATCCGGGAATCTTATTTCGAAAAATGTTTCCTCGTAATCACTTTCAGTAATTCCCTTTCCAGGATAAAAGCAGTTATTTTTTCCACTGCGTCAGCATAAGTATTGTTGCTGAAAATTTCATTGGCTTTTTGTTCGCTCAGGTCAATGGTGTAAAGTAGTTGAACAAACCTGCTTCGGTTGTTGTCCAATAAATTTTTTACAACAGCTTTCACCTGCGGAAACAATTCATCATAAGCAGTGAAAGAGTTTCCTGAAAATGAAATTTCTATCCCGTTGGAGGCAAAATCTTTTTCCACCTGCGCTGCAGTCTGCCGGATAATTTCGGCATCATTCTTATAAATTGAGATATTGGTTTGCATTTGATTTCTCGCAAAGATGCAAAGTACGCAAAGAATTAATTTTTCAGAACCAATCTTTCCACAGGCTTATCTTCAATAATGTGTTTCTGGATTATTTCTTCCACATCACTGAGTTGCACGTTGCGGTAATAAATTCCTTCGGGGTAAACAACTAAGGTAGGTCCTGTTTCGCAGGCATCAAGGCAACCTGCACGTTGTGCGCGCACTTCAGCTTTCAGCCCTTTTTCAAGCAGTGATTTCTTAAATGCAGCTACCAATGCCAGCCCGTGTTTTTCACCGCAGCTTTTCTTTTCGCCTGCTGCTCTTTCGTTAGTGCAGATAAATAGGTGTTTCTTAAATTTCATCAGTTATCCCGTTTCATTAGTTTATTGGTAAAATCAGTCAGTTTCTTTTTCTTCTCCGCAGGTGCGTTCACTTTTTCAAGTGATGAAAGTGCTTTACTATAAAATTGCTGCATCTCTGCTTCTGCCAATTTTTTCACTTCTAACCTGTGATAGATTTCCTTTACTTCCTTTACTTTTTTCTGTTCATCTTTTTCGTTCAGCAATCCTTTTAGTTTTGCACGTGTTGCTTCATCAGCCAGTTCAAAAGTCTTTAACAACAAAAAAGTTTTTTTGTTGGAAACAATATCTCCGCCCATCTGTTTCCCGAATTTTTCCGCCTCCCCAAAAACATCTAAGATGTCATCTTGCAACTGAAAAGCAATGCCCGTATTTTTTCCGAATTCATAAAGGTTCCGGGTATCCTCGTCATTGGCTTCGGCAATCATGGCGCCCAGTTGTATTGCTGTTCCAAGCAGAACAGCGGTTTTAAGTTCTATCATCTTTATGTAGTCAGGGATAGAAACATTTTCAGCCGTTTCATAATCCATGTCCAATTGTTGTCCTTCACATACATTTATCGCTGTATGGTTAAATACAGGAAGAATTCTTTTCAGTAAAGAAGGTTCGTAACCGGACAATAATTCATACGCCATAATCTGCATCACATCTCCAGAAAGAGTTGCAACGCTGGTTCCCCATTTGCTCCATACGGTTTGTTTCCCCCGCCTGATCGGGGCATTGTCCATAATATCATCATGCAGCAAAGTGAAGTTGTGAAAAACTTCTATGGCAACAGCAGCATCAAGCGATTTTTCATTCTCATCTTTAAAAAGAGAATAGCCAAGCAAAGTAAGCAAAGGTCTCATCCTTTTTCCTCCAAGCGCGAGTGTGTATGTTACAGGTTCATACAGCCCGGCAGGATGCGCTGGAATATGAAGTGAAAGAATTTTATTATTGATTTTATCAACGAGGTTTTGCATCACAAAATCCCCTTATATCAGTGAAATGAATTGTCCTTCATCAATCACTCTTTTTAACCCCGTTTCAAATGGGGTTGGTTCGCGTTTAAGTAAAAGGTTCATTTTTGAAATGTCGGGTTGCCTGCGTGTCATATGTCCCTCTTTAAGTTCGGCTGCATGAACAATTTTTGAAGAAGAGCCGGTTACTTTTATGATGATATCAGCTAATTCAAGAACTGTGATTTCTTTTTTCCCACCTATGTTCGCCACATCATTTACAAACATGTTGTTGTAAAACGCATTGCAGCATGCTTCTATATTGTCATCAATATAACAGAAAGTGCGGGTTTGCTTCCCGTTGCCGTAAATGGTGATCTCACTGTTCTGCAGTGCGGCATAAAGAAATTTTGAAATCACAAAATCCCGGCTTTGTTTGGGACCGTAAGTGTTGAAAAACCTGAAGATTGTAAACTCCAGACCAAACTCACGCTGGTAAGAGCGCAGGTAGGCTTCACCCACATTTTTTACGATGGCATAAGGCAGGCGCGAATTAAGCGGTGTTGTTTCTTCGTTCTGCGGAAATTCAACAGGCTCGCCATACACCTCAGAGGAAGAGGAGAAATAAACACGTTTAACCCCTGTGTTTTTTGAAAGGTTAAGTATATTTTTTATTCCCGTAATATCTTCCAGCACCATTACCGGGTGAGAAAGTGTACGCTTTACGCCAACAACAGCGGCATAATGAAAAACATAATCAAAAGTGTAAGCAAAGAAAACGCTGGAAATATCATCAAAATGGTTTACATCGCATTTTATGAAGCGAAGATTGCGATAAGGGGATTCCGGTAACTTTTTTATGGAACCTGTTAAAAGGTTATCAACTATTACCACATAATTGTCGGGGTCTTCAGCTAATTTCCCCGCTAAAGAGCTGCCGATAAATCCAGCCCCGCCTGTAACAAGAATTTTTCTCATCGTTTTTTAAGAAGTTGGCAAAGGTAAACCAAATTTAGTTATCAGGATTTACCTGGTCTTTGGCATTTTTCAATTCCTGGAGATACAGCACATCTGAAATATCTGCACCGTTCTTGTAATAGAAAATGCCGCCCCAGTCATGAGTAAGCTTTTTATAAATGGTTTGTACGCCATCTATTTTCACGGTAGTTATTATAGTTGTCTTTCCGTCTTCCTTAACTGTTTCTTCTTTGTATGAATTGTTTTTTCTCAGTTCATAAAGCGCTTTTGCAGCCTCTTCCTTCTTGCGGACAATTTCTTCCTGTTTTGCTTTTGTTTCAGCCGCAATGCGTTCTGCTTCCTTCTTTTCACGTTCAGCTTTTTCAGCAAGTATCTTTTCTTTTTCTTCTTTGGCTTTTTTGTCTGCCTCCTGCTGTGCCTTACGTTCCTCTTCTATTTTAGCTATCCTTTCCGCTTCTTCTTTGGCTTTTTGTTCCCATTCCGCTTTTGCCTTTGCTTTTTCTTCGTCTTCACGTTGTTTGCGCTCAGCTTCAACTTTTGCAGCTTCTTCAGCTTTCAGGCGGGCTTGTTCTTCCGCTTCTTTGCGTTCCTGCGCTGCTTTGGCTGTTGCCACCGAATCTGAATACGCTTTCTGAGCAGCCGATTGTCTCGCTTTCAGTTCCTCTTCCTGCCTTTTTTGTTCTGCCTTTGCATTTAATACAGAATCTGCGGCAGCTTTTTCACGTGCCTTTTCCTGCGCCTTTTGTTCTTCCAGCAGGCGTTTCTGTTCCACACGTGCGTTGGCAATTGAATCCGCTACAGCCTTCTGCCTTTCTTTCCCTGCTTTTTTTATAGCCTGCGCCTCTGCTTCTTTCCTCGCTTTTTCTTCGGCTGCAAAACGTATTTGTTCGGCTTTTGCATTGGCAATGGAATCTGTTATAAACTGCTGCCGGGCAAGTTTTTCCGCTTCCGCACGTTTGCGCTCCTGTTCCGCTTTCACTAAGTCTTTCAGCTTATCCTCTTCCGTTTTCTTTTGTTCCGCAGCTAATCTCCGCTTTTCCATTTCCTTCGCTATGATAGCCTGAACCGCAGCAATAGAATCAAGCCTTGCCTGCTCTTTTTCCTGGGCTGCCAACAGCAATTGTTGTTCGGCATCGCGCTTTGCCTGCTCTTCTTTTTGTCTTGCTGCTGCTTCCTGCCTGCGTTTTTCTGCTTCCGCACGTTCTTTTTCTTCTTCAATCTTTCTCAGGCGCTCATGTTCGGCTGCAAGCTCCTTTTGCTTTTTCCATTCATCTAAGTCATAATTTACGGATATAAACCCGCCTTCCGATTCATTATATAGAACACCTCCAGCACTTTGTTCCCATTTTTTCTTGCCTTTGGCATCAGCAGTCAGCGGGTTGAGGTCTATCTCTATCTGTTTATTAAAGGCTTCTTGTTGTCTGCCCGAAGGTACTTCAGTAATAAAATTTACGGTTTTGGTCGTGGAACCCGGCAGCCCTGCACTTATAACATACACCGCGCCTAATTCAAGTTTAGCCCTGAATTTACCGGATGAATTGGTGGTGCGGTACAAAAGTTTGCCCCGGTCCTTAAATATCTTCACTTCAGCGCCATCCACAGGCTTCCCTGCACTGGTCACAATGCCATCCACCATCAGAGTACCGGCTTCCTGTGCATTTACAAAAAGCGATGCTGTAATACTGATACCAATCAAAAATAAGGTTCGGCTTGCTATTGTCATTATTAGTCGAAAGAATGTCGGGCTTTCTCCTGTTTTTCCGCCCGGAACGTGCAAAAGTACAAAAAAGACTTATTCATCGGAAAGAAGATAAAATTCGGGCGGAAGGAATGGCGTTTTTAATCTAAACATTCACCTGATTAGTCTAATTTCTAAAACTTATCCACAACCATCTGTGTAATAAAGTCAAATTGAATGGTGATTTGGTTTTAAACACACGCAAACTCTCCTTCAAAGCGAAAACAAGTATTAACGGTTTTAAACAATAAAGAAAATGAGACAAGCACTTACAAACTTCCTGCCCCCGCATACACAGATGCCCGAAACAAAGCAGCCAACGGATAACCTGATGATAAAAGCCAACTATTAGCTTATCCAGTTAAAGACTGACGACATTCTTTTTATCAAAGCGCTGGCTGATTATGTAATCATTAAAACCACTACCGGAAAATACATAACGCTCAGCACCATGAAAGACATGTGTGACAGCCTCCCAAAAGATAAATTTGCAAGAACTCACCGCTCGTTTATTGTGAATATGGATAAAATTCACCTGATTAAAGGCTC